>Ga0310122_10000668_pt1 | contig 21619 bp, 17 predicted proteins | sample CB6_Bottom_1051__FD_203503 | JGI IMG/M metagenome (GOLD analysis project Ga0310122, IMG submission 203503) | Marine microbial communities from Western Arctic Ocean, Canada - CB6_Bottom_1051 | ecosystem: Environmental > Aquatic > Marine > Oceanic | place: Canada: Western Arctic Ocean | collected...
TCAGGGATGCCGAGGCGGTGCTTCCCGATCGGGTTCTGCGTGCTGATATCGTCTTGCAAGGATCCGTGATCGCAGCGCTATCTGCCCCCGGCACAGCCGCCGGAGATGAGATCTGGGATCTGGGCGGACGGCGGGTATCGCCTGGACTCATCGATGCCCACATCCATGGCGCCCGGGGGGTCGATTTTTCATCCGCCGATGCCGCGGCGATCGCTGCTTGCTGTGACGATCTGGCGCTGCTTGGGATCACCTCCATCTATCCCACCATCGTGCCCGGATCCGAACAGCACATGATCGCTGCATTGAAGGAATGTGTTCGTGCACAAGAACTCAGCAAATCGATCCTCGGGATTCACCTCGAGGGTCCGTTCGTTTCCGGGGGTCGAAGAGGTGCACTTCCGGTCGATGGAATTCACGATTGGAACGAGAAACTGTTTGACCGTCTTCATGATGCGGCAGACGGCCAGCTTCGTGTCATGACCTTCGCTCCCGAAGAGGTTCCCATCTCTGCACAGAAGAAATTCAACTCGGTGGGAGTTCTCGGTTCGATCGGGCACACCTGCGCCGATGCCCAGCAGACCAGTGCAGCGATCGATGCAGGCATCCGTCGTTGTACCCATCTGTGCAATGCGATGCCGCCGATCCACCAACGCGATCCGGGTCCGGTGATGGCGTTATTGCTCGATGATCGGGTTCGTTGCGAGGTGATTCTCGATGGACATCATCTCGATGACGAGATGGTCAAGATGGCGTTGAAGATGAAAGGCATCGGCGGGTTGATGGCGGTCAGTGATGCAATGCCGCTGGCTGACATGGGTGTCTCATCGGGAGTCTTCTGTGGGCAAGAGGTTTGCTCTGATGGATCGACTGTGACACTGGCCGATGGCACACTGGCAGGAAGCGTCACATTGCTCCCAGAAGCACTGAGGCGTACCGGAGAGATGCTGGGACTGGGATTCCCGGAACTGTCCGCCATCGGTGCTGCCAATGCTGCGCAAGATCTCGGGTTGCCCAGAAGAGGACTGATCCAGAGCGATTATCGTGCAGATCTCGTCATTCAGGGGCAGCAGGGGGTCGAGGCCGTTCTGCGCGGCGGAGTTCCCATCAAGGATCCGCAGGGTCCGAGACTGCCGCGCGAAGTGGAAAGGATCCAATGAACGTGACCCCGACGATGAGCGCCGAGCAGCTGGTGGGACGGATCGCCCCGAGGGGTACCTGGTGTTCGCTGCGTATCGTGAGAACGACGGCAGAGTCCTTCGCGGTCAGAGATGACGTGCTTCTGCCGCCGAGCTGTTCGGAGGACTTTGGAGCGATGGTCACGGTGGTCGATGGACAGGAGATGGGACTGGCTGCCACCAGTGACCTTTCCGAGGCTGGCCTCTACCAGGCGGCGAGGGTCGCCAGGGAATGGGCTCATGCTGCGGCAGGCAGGGGAGTGCTCGATTTTTCCGCCGCGCCACGTCCGCTTCGATCAGGTAGTTGGTCTCATCCGGTCGAGCAACCATGGGAGAGTTGTGCCCGAAGCGACATCATCGAACGTCTGAAAAATGCCTGTCAGGGATTGAAGACCGACGATCGGATCATCCGTCGAGTCGCCAGTCTCAGGAGAGTGCGGACCGAATCTACCATTGCGACCACCGATGACATCCAGATCGAACAGGTTCATGATCGGATCGTTCCATGGTTGATGGCGGTTGCCTCTGATGATGAAGATGTTCAGTCGAGGAGCAACGGTGGTCGAAGTGATGCTCAACTGGGTGGTCTGGAAGTACTCGAACGGATTCGGTTCGATGATCTTCCCCAGCAGATCGGCAGTGACGCCATCGAAATCTTGCTCTCGCCTGATTGTCCCACCGGTGTGATGGATGTGGTGATCGGACCGGCGCAGATGGTTTTGCAGGTTCACGAATCCATCGGGCACGCCCTGGAACTGGATCGGATTCTCGGAGACGAGAGAAACTATGCAGGAACCAGTTTCGTCAAGATCTCAGATTTCGGTTCATTGCGCTGGGGGCCGGAGATTCTCAACGTCGTCATCGATCCGACCGTCGAGGGGGAAGTATGCAGCGCAGGATTCGATGACGAAGGGCTCGAGGCAAAGAAGACTCCCCTGATCGAGGCTGGAGTTCTCAGGAGAGGGATCGGTGGTGCGCTCAGTGCGCAGCGACTCTCCCGGCCGGAAGATGCGATCGCCGTTTCGCGTGCCTGTTCCTGGAACCGTCCTCCCATCGATCGCATGGCAAACCTGAACCTGGAGCCTGGCGATACTTCCCTCGACGACCTGATCGCGGCAGTAGAGAACGGGGTCTGGCTCGATGCGAATTCATCGTGGTCCATCGACGATCGCCGCTGGAAGTTCCAGTTCGGGGTCGAGGACGCGCGCCTCATCGAGAATGGACAACTGGCAGGGAGGGTGAAGGAAGCCGGATATCGCAGTACCACCATCCCCTTCTGGCAGTCTCTCGCTGCGGTCGGGAATCGGGACACCTGGCAGGTGAGAGGCACGCCCAATTGTGGCAAGGGAGAGCCCAACCAGATGGTATTCGTCGGACATGCGATGCCCGCCTGTCGATTCCGAGATCTCGAGGTGTTCGGAAGGGAGGGGTAGATGCAGTCCTGGTTTTACGATGTCTCCGAGTATCTCGATTCACTCCTTTCTGAAGGTGAACAGATTACCGTCAGTTTCGCCGGTGAGGTGACGGGCTTCGCCCGGATCTCCTCGGGGTGTGTTCGTCAGGGAGGATCGATCGAGCAGCGAGAACTCACCATCTCGCTCAGGAAAGATGGTCGGGAGATCCGGTCGAGTGTGATGCTTTCTGGTTCGTTGCAAACGGATCGGGATGCCCTGAGGGCCATCGTTGATCGGCTTTCGTCTGCGGTGGCGGATCTTCCTGTCGATCCGCATCTCCCTGATTTGCCCGATACGGTCACCGATGAGCAAAGAGGGCAGGGTCGCATTCCTGTTCCCGAGGAGTTGATCGATGCCATCGCCGGTGACTGCGGGGATGCTCAGACCTGCGGAATCGCCATCACCGGAACGATGTATCGTGGGGTTGCCACTTCCACGGGGCTGAGACGCTGGTACGAGGCACCCCTCACCGTCATCGATGGATCGATGCACTTGCCAGGGGGTGGTGCTACAAAGTGGGTCTGGACCGGAGAGAACTGGAACCCGAGCGCAGCTCGCTCCAGTCGTAACCACGCCGAATCGATGCTGGAGATTCTCGCTCGGGATGTTCAGACGCCACCGGTGGGGTCCTATCGCGCATGGCTGGAACCTGCGGCCCTCGATGATCTACTGGGACCGGTTGTCTGGAACGGTGGTTTCTCGGCCAAGGCAATTATGACCGGTTCGAGTCCGCTGGCGCCCATCTATGACGGGACTCGCCTCGATCCACGAGTTTGCTTCCGCGAGAATCCCGAAGCCATCGGTGTTCCCAAGTTCGGTAGTCATGGTCACCCGTCTCCGGCGGGTCTGGATCTGGTCGCCGCAGGGGTGGGTCAGGAAAAATTTATCAGCCCGCGCACCGCGATGGAGCATGGACTCACTCACAACGGTGCTAGTTCAGGTGAGTATCCGGACGCACTGGAGATGGACCCGGGCGACTTCGATCCTGCCAGCGCCTGTGCGCAGGTCGGGGATGGTTTGTGGCTCTCCCACGTTCACTACACCAATCTCGCCGCGCGCGAGGGTGCTCGTGTCACGGGAGTCACGCGCTGGATTGCCCTTCGAGTGAAGGATGGAGAGGCCGTGGCCCCGGTCGGGACGGTGCGTATCGATGACTCGGTGATTCGATTGCTGGGCGAAGGACTCATCGACATCGGATCTCGAACGGAATTGCTGACGAATCTCTCCACCTACGGCTCGCGGTCGCCCGAGGGGAGCAAGTTGCCGGGAATCCTCGTCGAGGGACTTCGTGTGGTCGGGTAGGCCCGACGCGATTCCGATCCACGTCAACTCAGATGCGAAAAGATTCGTTCACTTTCTCCAGTACACCGATTGCAGGGCGTAGGTCTCCCTGTTCGAGGAAGGAAAGAGGTTCCGCTGTCAACTCGGTGGTTTTCGCCAGTGCCGGTTGATTCACATCGATGAAAATCAAACCTGTCAGGATCTCGCCCTTGCTACGAGTCTCATGGAGATTCTGGAAGGCGGCTGAGCGATCGGTCGGATCGTAATGACGCTCGAGTTTCCTCAGCATCAGGCGCGATCCGTCATGGAGAGTCACTTCGTGCAACTCTCCCTGCTCGTAATCGATGTCGATAGGCTCCTGAGGAGCGACGTAATGGGGATCGTGGAAGGTCACGCCCATCTCTTTTTGATGGGTATATGATTTCGTGGAATCCGCATGATTGTTGAAGGTCACACACGGAGAGATCACGTCGATGAATGCGACGCCATCGAAGGAAAGTGCCGCTTTCAACAGTGGAATCAGTTGTTTCTTGTCTCCACTGAAGGAACGAGCGACGAAAGTGGATCCCAACTCCAGTGCCATACCGCAAAGATCGATGGATTCTTCACGAGGGAATAAGCCACGCTTTGATGGGCTCTCGCGGTCGGCGGTTGCGGAGAACTGTCCCTTGGTGAGTCCGTACACCCCGTTGTTCTCGACGATGTAGACCAATTTCGGGTTACGGCGAATCATGTGTACGAATTGTCCCATTCCGATGCTGGCTGTGTCTCCATCGCCGCTGACACCGAGCGGGATCATGGAGGTATTCGCCACGTGAGCACCAGTGGCGAAACTCGGCATCCGGCCGTGGGTCGAGTTGAGCCCCATCGATTGGGCGAGGAAGTACGCGGGAGTTTTCGAACTGCAACCGATGCCACTCATCTTGATGATGGTTCGACCATCGATTCCGAGGTCGTAGCAGGCCTGGATGACCGCTTCCGAGATCCGATCGTGACCGCATCCCTTGCACATCGTTGAAGGAAGTCCCCCGTATTGAGCCTTGGTGAGCCCGAGAGCATTGGTAGCAGCAGTTTTTTCTTCGGTCATTTAGCCTCCACGCCCTGTTGCTGTTCGATGGAGTCGCGGACGAATAGAGCGGACAAGGGCAACCCTCCGAAGTATGTCGCAGACAGAATCTTGTCGGCATTGTGCGGGTTGTTGAGCCTCAGTAACTGTGCCATCTGACCCTGCTGGTTCTGTTCGACAACGAGGATCTGATCATGGTCGCTGATGAAGGAATCGACTTCCTCATGGAAGGGATACGAGCGGATTCTCAGGTAGGAAGGCGTAGCCTTCAGCGAGGCGATGGCTTCCCGCACCGCCCAGTCGGTGGTGCCGAAGGCGATGACTCCGAGTGAACCATCTCCATCTTCGCGGATCGGTGCCGGAAGGTCGGTCACCATTCCGTCGACCTTGCGAGCCAGGCGATCGAGATTGGCGGCATACACCTCAGGCGATTCGCTGTACTGGGCATCTTCGTCGTGTCCCGATCCTCGGGTCAGATGTGCAGTATCCGGATGCAAGGTGATGCCCGGGATCGTTCGATAGGGAATCCCATCGCCGTCCACATCGCGATATCTTCCCCACTTCTCCAGTTTCTCGATCACCTCGTCGGTGGCGATCTTGCCGCGATCGAAGTCTTTGGCGGGCTCCTGCAGCGGTTCGGAGATCCAGGTGTTCATGCCGAGATCTAGATCGGACATGAACACGATCGGAATCTGGTATTTCTCCGCCAGGTCGTAGGCCTGACAGGAGAACGCGAAGGCCTCTTCCGGAGAGGAAGGAAACAGCATCGGGAAGCGGCTGTCGCCATGAGAGTGAAATGCGACCTGGAGAATGTCGCTTTGCTGGGTGCGGGTCGGTAAACCGGTCGATGGTCCCACTCGCTGAATGTCGTAGATCACGGTCGGAATCTCGGCGTAATAACCGAACCCCATGTTTTCTGCCATCAGGGAAATTCCAGGACCGCTGGTCGAGGTCATCGATCGGGCTCCAGCCCATCCAGCTCCCAGTGCCATCCCCACGGCAGCAAGTTCATCTTCGGCCTGGAGGATGACGTAGCGCCGTCCTCCCTCGGGATCCTTCTCTCTTTGTTTGGCGATGTGTTTCTCGAGAGATTCGGTGACGGAGGAGGAGGGAGTGATGGGGTACCAGGCAACCACCGATACACCACCCCAGATGGCGCCGAGTGCGGTGGCCTCGTTTCCCTCGATGAGGATCTTGTCTCCCACCTGATCGGCGGGTGCGTACTTCCACGGATCCTCTTTCTTCAGATTCTCTGCCGCGTAGTCGAACCCGATCTGGGCTGCCTCGATGTTCATCTCGACCACGGTGTCCTTGTCCGGAAAGATGGTCCCCAAGGCACCCGCCACTGCATCCAGGGGGATCTCGAGAAGTTGGGCAACCGCACCGACATAGATCAGGTTTTTGAGTCGAGGTCGCAGTTTTGCATTTTCGATCTTGCGAGCGAGTTGATCGAAGGGGACCGGATACCGGATGAAACCCTCGAACTGGCTGTCAGCAGTCTTCCAGTCGCTGTTATCGATGACGACGGTTCCGGGGCTGCTCTCCTTGAGATCTTTACCAATGGTGGCTGGATTGAGTGGCAGAAGGACCTGCCACTGTTCGCTCATCGTTTGCCAGGCATCAGGACTCACGCGGATCTGATACCAGGTCGGCAATCCGGCGATGTTGGAGGGAAACAGGTTCTTTGCACTGGCCGCCAGCCCCATCCGGATCAGTGCCCGGTGAAGAACCATGTTGGAAGTCTGACTTCCGGTGCCATTGATCGTGGCGATGCGGATCGAAAAATCGTTCAAGACCGGATCCAACCGGTTGCCTCCCATCGAGGGTGGGGAGCCTGCACGGCTCTTGTGTAATGGGAAGGATCATGGGATCGCCCGATAGAATCAAGCCAACCCGCCTGTATTGCTCCGTTCTCTCGTGAGAGAGTGACCACAGGGAGGGATCGCAGTGGATCTGGATATCGCTCAGATGGCGCTCATTGCGGTGGTCGGGGTGGTCGCCGGGACCATCAACACCCTGGTCGGGGGAGGCACCCTGCTGGTGTTGCCGCTGCTGATCTTTCTGGGAATTCCTCCTCTGGTGGCCAACGGAACCAATCGGGTCTGCGTTGCCATCCAGGCGGCAGTGGCCGGCTGGACGATGAGTCGTGATCGGCGAGTCCGCAAGAATGACGAGGCGGATCCCAGCGTGACACACTCACCTGGACCGGGGTGGTGGCCTTTTCTGCTCGTCTTCATCTGTGCGATCCCCGGAGCCTGGGGAGCGATCGAGATCGATACTCTCGACACCGATCTCTTCAAGCAGGTGATGGGGGGGATGTTGTTAGTGGCAGTCGGAGTATTTCTGTTCATGAAGACTCCCTCTCGAAGTCCAGAAGCGCACCGTTCCGGTTCGGGTTTCGGTTTTTCCCTCGGTTGCGTGCTGTGCGGACTCTATGGCGGCTTCATGGGTGCAGGGATCGGTGCCTTCGTCATCTTGCTGTTGACCACCACATTACGCTTGCCGATCGTCGATGCGGTGCGCTGGAAGGTATGGATGGTGATGGTCATCTCTGCAGCTGCTGGAGTCTGGTACCTGATGCACGATATCTTCGACATCGAGACCGCCGTTGTACTGATCCCTTCCTATGCCCTCGGCGGATTCATCGGAGGTCGGGTCGCATTGCAGGGTGGGGATCGGCTTCTCAAACCTGTCGTGGCCATCACCAGCGCAGTTCTGGCGCTGGCAATTCTGGTCGGTTGGGGCGGATAACTCCTGAAATATGTGCAAATTAGAGGAGGTATTCGCGAGGTCGTGAATTGTTCCTGAGAGTCGATCTGGGTGCAGTTATTAGGCTATTGAATACCTCTGTTGAGGGGTAGAATCGGTTGGTGTGATTCTGTCCGGCTTTTGGCACATCTTCGGCGCTGCCCTGATTAGTCTCGATCTGCCTTGCGAACTGGGCGGAGAATTTCGGGTGCTTCCCGTCGATTTCGCAGTTCTGGGAAGGAATTGGATTTGAAGATCCACATTTCTATTTCGCTGATTCTGGTTCTGTGCCTGACGGGAAACCTGCTGGCGCGCGACTTCGAACGCGGCGATGTCAATGAGGATGGAGTATTCGACGTCGCTGATGGCGTTGCGATGTTGAACCATATGTTCCTCGGCGAGGTTGCATATTGTCGGGATGCCATCGACGTCAACGACGATGGCATCGTGAACCTCGGTGATGCGATCAGTAGTTTCAGCTACCTGTTCCTGGGTGGACCGGCTCCTGAGCCTCCATTTGAAATTTGCGGGCCTGATCCGACGGAAGATTCACTCGGGTGCGATTCATATGCGACCTGCACCATCGGAGATGCGATTCCAGGGCTCGACCGCGATACCTTCGAGGCTTTTCTTCGCGGTCGGGAACTGATGAGCAAGGAGTTCACAGCCGAGGAAGGTCTCGGACCCTTTTACAATGCAACCAGTTGCACCGCTTGCCACAGCACCCCGGTACCGGGCGGATCTTCGCCCATCTATCGTAACTTCTTCTTCGCTGCGGTGGGGGTGCCCGGCAGTCAGGGTCCCATCTGGGATCCTCCGCTTCCGAGCATCGTCATGCCGGCGTACATGTTGCCGGGTGGACCCAGACCATCTTTCCCGGATCCCTCTCAGGTGGGAGGACTCCCGGTCACGATAACTCAGCGCAATGCCCCACCTCAGTTCGGAGTCGGTCTGTTCGAGCGGATTTCCAACAACACGATATTCGCCAATGCCGATCCCGATGATGCGGATGGAGATGGAATCAGCGGTCGATTCAACACCGATGGCCAAGGGAATCTGGGCAGATTCGGATACAAGTCCCAGGCCAACTTCCTGGAACCATTCCTGCGTGGCGCCAGCAACAACCAGATGGGCATCACCACCGATCCGTTCCTCGGTAGCGGCGGTATTGTCAGCGCAGCGATGATGCAGGTTCCTGCCGGATTTGACGAGCCGACCACGGATGATGACGGAGTAGAGGATCCAGAGTTCCCGCCGGAGGAGTTCGGCGACGTCGTCATCTTCAGCATGTTCCTGGCTCCGCCACCGAAGGGACCGATGGGGCCAGAGGAGCAAGACGGCGAGGATCTGTTCTTCCAGATGAGTTGTAACAAGTGCCATATCCCTTCGCTGGAATCGGACCTTGGCCCGGTCGATGCGTATACCGATCTGCTCATTCATGACATGGGGCCTGAACTGGCCGATGGGATCTCGATGGGGATGCCTCAGTTCAGCAACATCTCGTTAGGGACCACCGAGAACGAGTTTCGTACCCAGCCACTTTGGGGAGTCCGTCTTCATGGACCCTGGCTGCATGACGGCTCTGCAGACACGATGAACGATGCCATCTTGATGCACGGTGGCGAGGGACAAGCATCCAGAGATGCTTATGAAGCCCTCACGCCAGAGCAGCAACAGACGGTGATCCGTTTCCTGGAGGCTCTATGATGAATAAACACTACCTGCCTCTCTACTTGTTTGGCCTGCTGGTGCTGTGCTTGACGATCACTGCGGTGAACGCGGAGATCATCGATGACGACACCCCGGTACCACCGGTGGGCGCGCTGGGAGGTCCCGATCGCGTTCTCGATGCAGCGGAACTGGAACAGTGGATTCGCGGCCGCAGGGTCTTCGATCGCGACTGGGAACTGGGCGAGGGCCTGGGGACTCCTGACTTGAACGCGGACTCGTGTCGCTCTTGCCACCAGAAACCAGTGATCGGTGCCGCTGGCGGGCTGGATGTGAATGTCACCCGCTTTGGTTTCGACAACGAGGGTGCCGGTCCGTTCGAGGATCTGCCGGGTGGACCGGTGGCGAGCAAGTTGCGTCGTCCCGATACCCCGGGTCGCGAGGATGCAGATCCGATGGCAGACATCTTCGAACAGCGTCAGACTCCGAGCATTCTTGGCCTGGGTCTCATCGACACGATTTCCGACGCGGAGGTGCTCTCCCACGAGGATCCCAACGACAACAATGGTGATGGCTGTCGGGGGACCGCTCACATGATCGACATCGCGGGTGTGCTCGAGGTCGGCAAGTTTGGCTGGAAGGCTCAAGTCCCGAAACTTTCTGATTTCCTCAGAGATGCGAGTACTGGAGAAGTCGGACTCACGCTCGTCGATGACGGCCGTGGTTTCGGAGCGATGAGCGACAACGACAACGTTGCTGATCCAGAGTTTTCTCCGGACGATTTCGCGGACATGCTCTTCTACTGCGCTCATCTGGGCTACCCACAGCGAGCAGGGAATCCCGATCCGCAGGTTGCTGTCGGCGAAGAGATATTCACCGCCATCGGTTGTGCCATCTGTCACATCCCGGAGATGCAAGGTTCGGAGGGGCCAGTTCCCCTTTATTCCGATCTTCTCGTCCACGACATCCATCCTGATGATTTCCGTGGTGTGGGAGAGGCTGGCGCGCCAGTGGGCTTCTTCAAGACTCCGCCGCTGTGGGGTATCAGCGGTACTCCGCCCTACCTGCACGATGGTCGTGCCACGACCATCGAGGATGCGATCCTCCTGCACGAGGACGAGGCGGATCTGGTGATGCGGGCATACTTCGCACTCACCGATTCGGAGCGGGAAGCGCTGATGTTGTTCCTGTTCGATCTCTAGGAAGTTTCTTCCGTGATCCGGACCGCCCGCTGAACCGTGCCCTTGCGCCGGCTCAGCGGGCGGTTTTTCATCCAGCAGCACTCGATGACCAGCAGTACTCGATGATCAGTAGGGACACAGGTGAAAGGCCACAGATGAAGCCCGAGGTTCGGCACCGCTCGCCGGGAAACCGTGGTTCCCTGGTATGGTTCCTGGTTCTTTTCCTGCTCGTCTCGTGTCGTTCTCTTGAACAGAGCGAGCCCATCGATCGCTACATCGGCCCTGCTTTCGTCTATCCCTTCACGGTTCTCGACCGAGTGGCCGGAGCTGACGGAATCCTGTGGCAACATGATCGTACTGATTGTCCAGTCGACGTGGAGATCGCCGAGAGCATCATCGAGGAAGCTCTCGGGTACTGGAGTTTTCCCGGGACCTGTTCTTTTCGTCGGGCAAAGATCGATGAAGAGGCCACTTTGACCATCGGTTGGCGGGCTTCCGATCATGGAAGTCGCTGTTATCGATTCGGCATCAGCGAGGCGCTGGTGGCTCATCGAGTGAGAAGTCCGCGCTCAGGAGATCAGACACTTCTTTCCATCCATCTGAATGTCGGAGTGCAGTGGAGTCTCGATGACTCGGAGGAACCAACAGAAAAACCTGCGCCGGGATTGAGGGTCAGGAATAAATCTCATCCTCGACTAAAATCCGTGATCGTGCACGAGGCGGGTCACGTGCTCGGGCTCGCGCACGCAGTCCAGGGCGACTCGGTGATGCGGGCGTTGCAGGGCGACGCTGCAGCGAAGCCAGGAGTCTCCGATCTCATCGGTGTCCAGAGCCTCTACGGTGGCGGCGAGGGGGCGGGTTCCGCTGATCTACAGATCTTCTGTGTCGCACCCGATGGGCAACTGCATCTGGCGGCCCCCATCATTCGAGGTCTCGCCCCGCCCGATCGAGTGCGCGTTCATTCGGCGGACCTCGATGGCGATGATCGAGACGAACTGCTGCTGGTCGGCAGAGGTCGTCCTGGAGAAGGAACCGGCCTGTTGATCCTCATCTTCGGAGCCGGGGCGTTGCTGGAACGGTCCCTCGGGCCCTTCCCGGGGATGCTCGATGGGGAGCGCCCGCTGGCTATCGGTCGAACTGCTTCCGGGGATGCAGTGCTGGCTCAACCGGTCGGCAAGGAGGGGAAGTATCATTCGATCCTGCTCACTGCCGGCAGACCCCCACTGAAGACTCTGCCTCGACAGACCCGATGGGTTTCGGTTGCGGGTGGCGGGGGAGACGCAGACGGAGATGGGCTGCTCGATTCGCTGATCACCGGAATCCCTGCGGTACGGACTGCGGATCTCGACGGGGATGGCAGTGCGGAGACGATCTTACGAGGTACGGAGACGAATTAGTCGAAGAGAGCTTCGACGAAGTCCTCCGGGTCGAACGGCTGTAGATCCTCGAGCGCTTCTCCGACTCCGATGTATTTTACCGGTAAGCCGATCTGCTCGAGAATCGAGAACACAACCCCTCCCCTTGCAGTGCCATCGAGTTTGGTGAGGACCAGGCCGGTCACCGTCATCGCCTCGTGAAAAGCACGCGCCTGCAGGATTGCATTCTGGCCTGTTGTCGCATCGAGAACCTGGAGCACCTCGTGGGGGGCTCCTTCCAGTTTCTTTTCGATGACCCTGCAGATCTTGGTGAGTTGATCCATCAGTGGCTTCTCGGTGTGAAGACGCCCTGCGGTGTCGATGAGGAGGACGTCCGCCTGTTTGTCCTGGGCGGTTTCTAGCGCCTCGTAGACCACGGCAGCCGGGTCGCTCCCCGCTTTTCCTCGAACCATCTCGACGCCGAGGCGTTCACTCCAGACACCGAGTTGATCGACTGCGGCAGCACGGAAGGTATCCCCTGCCGCCAGAACCACGCTCTTGCCCTCCGATCTCCACTGGTGGGCGAGTTTTGCGATGGAGGTGGTTTTTCCGACTCCATTGACGCCGGCCACCACGATGACGGTAGTTCCATCTGGAGCCCAGTCGATGCTGTGACCTTCACCGAGTCGTTCTCGTAATCTGCCTTTTAGGAACGGGATCAATTCTTCCGGTGAGAATTCTCGGTCTCGATAAGATTCTCGCAGATCGTTGCAGAGATCGAGTGCCAGCGTTGGCCCAAAGTCTGCCTGGATCAGGATCGTTTCCACCTCTTCGAGAAGATCGTCATCGAGTTTCCGTCCGAGGCTGAAGACTGAAGCCAGTGCGTCTCGTGTTTTTCCGAGTCCCTTTCTCAAGCGCGCAAAGGCGCCCAGTTTTTTATCATCTTCTGGAGAGTCGGTGTCGCCCTTCTTGCCGAAGAGATTACCGAGGACCATCTTTTTTCTCCGTATCTTTGAGCAACCTGTCGAGGATTCCGTTGACGAAGGTTGCCGATTTTTCGGTGGAGAAACGCCGCACGATTTCGATGGCCTCATCGATGGCCACTTTCGGTGGGATCTCATCGATCCAGCGCAACTCCGTCGCTGCGATCCGCAACACGTTGCGGTCTATCACGGCCATCCTTGAGATGCGCCAGTTGTCGGCGGATGCATCGATCCACTCATCGATTTCCGTCGGACGAGCCCAGTATGCCTCGAGAATGGTCCGTGCGTGGGGACGAGAATCGGGATCTGCATCGAGACTCTCCATCACCTCTTCTGCAATTTCCAGACTGGCATCGTGGTTTTGTTGATCCCACTGGTGGAGACACTGCAGCGCCAGTTCCCTGGCTTTTCTTCGCGTCCCGGCACCGGCCATCAGTTCTCTTTCTTGGTTTCAACGGAAGTCTCCGAGACGGCTCGATAGAGATTTGCCATCTCTACCGCGGTGTCGGCTGAATCCCTGCCCTTGTTGCCCCGGTCACCCCCGCATCGTGCCATTGCCTGATCTCGATCATCGGTGGTGAGGACTCCGAAGATGACGGGAGTTTTCCCCTTCGATGCGAGTTTTGCGATGGAGGTCGCACAGGTGCCGGCAATGTAGTCGAAGTGAGGAGTTTCGCCGCGAATCACGCAACCGAGAGTGATGATGGCATCATGTACTTTCTGACGTAGAAACACCTTGACCGTTCCCGGAATCTCGAAGGCACCTGGAACCGAGGCCACGTCGATATCTTGCTCCTTGATGCCCAGTTCCTGGAGTCTCTCCAGGGCACCATCGAGCAACTGTTGGCAGGGTTCGCCGCTGAAGCGTGAAACGACGATGGCGATTCGAAGTCCTTTGCCGTCGAGGTTTCCCTGGAAGATGGGATTCAAGAGCTCATTCCTATCAATCGTGATCGGATCCTCGGCCACCGCCGAGCAAGAACAGAACGATCACGAGAACAACTACTGCCAAGATGATGCCCAACCCGACAAAAGAAATATTCATCAGACTACTCCCACTCGATGGTCGAAGGAGGTTTGCTGGAGATATCGAGCACGACGCGATTGATCCCCTGCACCTCGTTACAGATTCGATTGGAAATCCTGGCGAGGATCTCCTGTGGTGGCAGCATCCAGTTGGCGGTCATTCCATCGACCGATTCGACGATCCGGATGGCGGCCGTGCAGTCGTAGGTTCTCTGATCCCCCTGGACGCCGACAGAACGGACCGGGAGGAGCACCGCGAAACCCTGCCAGATATCGCGGAAACGACTCCACTCCTGCAGTTCTTCCCGGACGATGCTATCGGCGGCTCGAAGGATGGCGAGCCGTTCCCTCGTGACCTCTCCGACGATCCTGATTCCGAGTCCCGGTCCTGGGAATGGTTGTCGCTGGACGATCTCATCGGGTAGCCCCAGTTCTTTTCCGATCAAACGCGCTTCATCCTTGAACAGGAATCGCAACGGTTCGATCAGTTCGAAGCCGAGGTCTTCGGGAAGGCCGCCGACATTGTGGTGGCTCTTGATGGTTGCCGAGGGACCCTCGAATGGGCTGACGCTCTCGATCACATCCGGATACAGGGTTCCCTGAGCCAGGAACTTTGCATCGGTGAATTGCTTTGCTGCGTCCCGGAATTCATCGATGAACTGAAATCCGATGGCCTTGCGCTTCACTTCCGGTTCGACGACTCCAGCGAGTCTTTCGAGAAATCTATCGGTAGCATCGATGAAACGGAAGTCGAGTTGAAACTGGTTCTGGAAGACATCACAGACCTGCTTCGCTTCCCCTTCTCGCAGGAGCCCATTGTCGATGAAGAAACAGGTCAGCCGATCTCCGATGGCCTTGTGAATCAGAAGAGCGACCACGGAAGAGTCCACACCCCCCGAAAGAGCGCAGACCACCCGGTTGTTACCGACCGTCTCGCGGATCTCATCGACACTACGAGTGACGTAATCATGTATCTCCCAGTCTCCGGTGAATCGACAGATGCGGTAGAGGAAGTTGTTGAGGATCTTGCCCTCGTCCTGGGTATGTGTGACTTCAGGGTGAAACTGCAATCCCCAGAACTGTGACGTCGGGTCGAACACTGCAGCGAGAGGAGTGTTTTCGGTATGAGCGATGGCGCGGAAATTGTCGGAGATCCCGCTGACCCGGTCGCCGTGGCTCATCCAGACCTGCAACTTCTCATCGCAACCGTAAAAGATGGGATTGTCACTCTGATCGATCAGTAGAGTGGTATCTCCGTACTCACGTTCTGTTGAGGGAGTGACCGCTCCTCCTGTTGATTGGCACGCGACCTGCATCCCGTAACAGATACCGAGCACCGGAAGATCCATGTCGAGGATTTCGGGATCGAGTTGTGGGGCGTTCTCATCGTGTACCCCGCATGGGCCTCCGCTGAGAATCACGCCCTGGGCTCCCTTTTCCTGCAACTCCCCGGCGGTGATCGAGCAGGGAAGGATCTCACAGTAAACCCGATTCTCCCGGACCCTGCGGGCAATCAACTGGCTGTACTGCGAACCGAAATCGAGGATCGCACAGAACTCGTTGCTGATCTCCGAGGCCAAACTGGCCTCCTCTCGAGTCTCGAAATTACTCGACCCGTTCCCGGGTTCCGAGTGCCGGCTTTTCATAGGAGTACATATCGTGAACACCACCCTCTTGCTGGGCGGATTGAGTCCGAGTTTCGAAACAGAGTTCTCCCTGGTCGAGAGCTTCGTGTAGAGATGTGAGGTTTCGGACACCCATGTCCTGGAAGGCGTGTTTTAGCCCCTGACACAGGTACGGAACAAGGTTTCGGATGGAACCTTTGTCCATCACCATCCCGGAAACGCCCTGAGCGACTCGAACCTGTTCGTTATCGGAGAAGTACCTTTTCGCACCTCCAGCGGCCATCGCTTCGATGGATGCCATTCCGCGGTAACGCTTCAATCGAACTCCATTCTGATAGAAGTAATCACCTGGAGTTTCGGAAGTTCCGGAGAACAATAATCCCATCATCACACAGGAAGCTCCCACCGAGAGTGCCTTGACGATGTGGCCGATGTCGCGGATTCCGCCGTCAGCGATGACGGGAACATTTTGCTCTCGACAGTGCAACGCACAGTGATAGACCGCTGCCGCCTGGCCTCGTCCGACCGCCATCGTTTCCTGGGTAGTGCAGATGGAGCCCGGCCCCATCCCGACCCGGATTCCATCGGCTCCCGCCTCGATCAGCGCAGCGCACTGATCTTGAGTGACCACGTTTCCGCCGATCACCTGTAAGTCCGGGAAAGAGTCACGCGCGTACTCGATCATCTCGATCTGGAAGGTCGAGTGCCCTTGCGCACTATCGATCACCACTACATCGACTCCTGCCTCGACGAGTGCTTGCAGACGCTCTCTATCTTGCTCTCGAGTGGAGACTGCAGCTCCGGCCATCAGTTGTTTGTCAGAACTCTTCGATGCATCGGGGAAATCCCGGTTCTTGATGATGTCCGTGCGCGAGACCAGTGCCGCGAGCAAGCCGTTTTCATCGATGATGGGCAACTTCCCCTTTTTCGATTCGCGCAGGAGTCGGTTGGCTTCCTTGAGGGTGATGCCCTTGGGCGCTGTGACCAGATCGACGGTCATGACATCCCGTAACCGGATCGAGCGATCCTGCTCGAAGTCGATGTCTCGGTTGGCAACGATTCCGACCAGTTTTGAATTCAGAGTTCCGTCCTGGGTGACGGGAATCCCGGAAAATCCGTGCCGCTCACGAATGGCGTCAACATCTGCGAGGCAGTGATCTGGGCTCAGGACCATCGGTTCGACGATGAAGCCGTTCTCGAAGCGTTTTACCCGACGAACCATGGCAGCTTGCTGTTCGATGGAGTTGTTGTAGTGGATGAAACCGATGCCCCCGAGTAGGGCCAGATTGACCGCCATATCGGACTCGGTGACAGTGTCCATCGGAGACGAGCAGAGGGGTGCGGCAATCTCGATTTCGCGCGTGAGGCGGGTCCGTAATTGAACCTCCTGCACCCCGAAATCGATGAATCCAGGCAGGATGACGATGTCGTCATAGGTCATGCTGCTATGGCACCCGAACAGTTCTCTCGCACTCATACCATCGGTCAAGTGACCCCCCTCATCTGGCCCATCGTGCCCGGCGGGCTGTTCGAGGTTGCTTCACCACCAGGATGGGCACAACCGGCGCGGCCCGATCGGTCCATCCCGATGGAACCACCCCACGGCGACAATTCGTTGTAAGGGGCAGTGGAGAGAGTTTAGGGGTGTCCCGGAGCAAGTCAACGAGACCCGCTAGGAGAGTACGCCTGTGCCCTTGAGCAAGCATTTCCACCTTTTCGGCCGTTTCTTCGGCCGGGGGACTCCCTTATCTTCCACGGACATGAGGAAACTATCCCCCGGAGGCCGCTGGGCGTCATTTGGGGATCCATCGCAGACTTGTCTGAGGCGCAATAGTAGTGTCCCCAGGCGGATCCTGCCTTGCTAGACCCGGAAACAGAGGAAACTGCATGATGAATCAAGAGGAACTCCCCGATCAGGAATCAGAATCCGAGGATTTGCCGATCGAGAATGATGACCTGGAAGCCCCCGACTCCGGTGCTGTAAGCGATGACATCATCCAACAGGTCCAAGAAGCCGTCGATGCACTGCGCAAGCAACTGGGGACTGTCATCGTCGGACAAGAAGAGGTCATCGATCAGTTGCTGTTGTCGTTACTCTCCGGGGGCCACTGCTTGCTGGTTGGAGTACCTGGACTTGCGAAGACCCTGTTGATCAGCACCCTCGCCCGTTCTTTGTCGCTCTCTTTCAACAGGATCCAGTTCACGCCGGATCTCATGCCAAGCGACATCACCGGTACCGAGGTGATCCAGGTCGACAGTTCCACTGGCGAGAGAGTTTTCAGGTTCGTTCCAGGACCCATCTTTGCAAACGTGTTGCTCGCCGATGAGATCAATCGAACTCCGCCAAAGACCCAGGCGGCGTTGCTCGAGGCGATGCAGGAGAAGCAAGTGACCGTGGGAGGGAAGCGACATCCTCTCGATATGCCCTTCTTTGTGCTTGCGACCCAGAATCCTATCGAGCAGGAAGGAACATATCCTCTGCCCGAAGCTCAACTGGATCGATTCATGTTCAACATCTGTGTTGATTATCCTAGTGCTGACGAGGAACTCGTGATCATGCAACGCACTACCGGTGGGATCGAAGTCGATCTGCAACCGGTACTTGATGGAAAACGTATTCTCGAATTGCAATCCCTCGTCAGGAGTGTCCCCATCGCCGATGACCTGGTCCGCTACGCATTGCGCTTGACCCGTGCGACCCGGGTCCGTACCGAAGAAGCTCCCGACTTCGTGAGACGCCATGTCGATTGGGGAGCAGGTCCAAGAGCCGGCCAGTATCTGGTACTGGGTGCCAAGGCGAGCGCAGTCCTCGCTGGCCGCCCATATGTCACCGGCGACGACATCCGACGGATAGCCTTACCAGTGCTGAGACACCGCATCGTGACCAACTTTGCAGCGGAGGCCGAAGGGGTCACTTCGGATGACATCATCACAAGGCTGCTCGAAGAAACGGCGGCGCATGTCGTCTGAAGAGGCACAACGACTCCTTGATCCCTCATCCTTGGCAAAGATCTCTGGCCTGATTGTTCGGGCACGGATGATCGTGGAAGGGTCCATCACCGGGCTCCACCGGAGCCCTTTCCATGGTTCATCGGTCGAGTTTGCCGAACACAGGGAATACGTCCCCGGGGATGACATCCGGTACATCGACTGGAAAGTTTTTGGTCGTTCTGATCGTTACTACATCAAGCAATTCGAGGAAGAGACCAATCTTCGGGTGCAACTGGTTCTCGATGCCAGTGAGTCGATGGTATACGGCTCCGGAGCGATGTCGAAACTCGACTATGCACGTACACTCGCCGCTTCACTCGCATACCTCATCCTGGGACAACAAGATGCGGTGGGGGCACTTGTCTTCGACGAGAAGATTCGCGCCGAGGCTCCGATCTCGCAGAGAAAAGGCCACCTTCAGGATCTGGTCGGAGTTCTCGCTCAGCAATCGGGGAAGGACGCTACCGATATAGGAGAGGTGCTGGGGAGGGTGTCTGATCGTCTCAAGAGACGATGTCTCATCGTTCTTCTGACGGATCTTTTCGATGACAAGGATGGCCTGGTTCATGGATTGCGCCGATTGCGCCATGCCGGTCACGATGTGCTGGTTATTCATGTCATGGATCCAGATGAACTCAACTTCCCCTTCACCCGGATGACCCTCTTCGAGGGGCTCGAAGATTATCCGGAACAACTGGCGGATCCAGAAGCAGTCAGAGAAGCGTATCTGGTCGAGATTCGTGAGTTCATGCGCGAGATGCGCAGGGATTTTCGAAACAGCGGGATCCAGTATCAACTCGCAGACTGTTCGCGAGCATTCGATGAGGTTCTGAGAGAGTCTCTTGTCAGACGCGCCGGGAGTACTCGATGATTTTTGCCACTCCTGCACTGCTCGGATTTCTCGCTCTGGGAATGATCCCCATCATCATCTACCTGATTAACCGTCAGCGATATCGCCGCAGGCCCTGGGCTGCGATGGAGTTCCTGCTCAGAGCGATGAAGAGGCATCGCAGGAGGCTTCGTCTCGAGAATTTCTTGCTGCTGTTGTTACGTACCCTGGCGATCTTGTTGTTCGTGTTCGCAATGGCGCGCCCGACCCTCACCACCGATGCATTGCCGGTACTGGGTCGTCAGGTTCGTCAGGAAGCCGTGATCATCGATGCTTCCGGAAGTACTGCGGCGCGAAAGACGAGCAGGACAACCCTGGAGCAAGCACGTGAGCAAGTCAGGCACCTGCTCCTTGGACTTGAGTCCGGCGATCGTACAGCCCTCCTGGTAGGAGGACTTCCTCCTGGCGAGACTCCTGCCGTTCGCGCCGAGATGACAGGAGAAGCCGGGCCAGCCGAGATCATGGGGGACCTGGAGCAACTGGTTCCCAGTTGGTTGCCTTTCGAACCGGAAGTGAGCATCTCCGAAGCCGCCACCCTGGCAGCCGCAGAAGGGGGGGTCTGGACTTTCCATCTCTTCTCCGACCTCCAGCGTGAGGATTGGCTTTCCGAAGATGGCACCGAGATTCCTGCCATCAGTGAAGCCCTCGAGAGGCTCGAAACTGTCGGTGCGCAACTTGTGCTGCATCCGGTCGGACCGGAGCGCCCGCGAAACGTGACACTGACATCCTTGCGTCCATCCACAGGACTGATCAGTGCAGATGTGCCCATCTCCTTCCATGTCTTGATCGAGAATCGTGGTACCGAAACGGTGCCGGGAATCGAGGTCGAGTTCCTCATCGATGGAGAAGTGCAGGGAAGTCGAAGGATTACGGTAGAAGGAGGAGAGGCACGAACCATCTCTTTCCCGCACATCTTCCGAATGCCGGGAGTTGCGCGAGTTGAAGCTCGACTGCGCAGTGATGACCTCGATCGCGATGATGCAAGATGGTTCGCTGCTGAAGTACTCGAGGCAGTGGATGTCCTGGTGGTAGACGGTGGTTGGGATCCGATCGAGGAGTCCTCCGAATCGGACTGGCTCATTGCTGCCCTGGGAACTGATGAGGTCGGTCCCACAGGTGTGCGACTCTCACCCTATCGCGTCAGGGTGGTTGCGGAAGACCGCTTTCTGTCGGCTGATCTTCAAACTCCTCGTGTGATCATCCTTGCTGACATCTCCACGATGGGAGAGGCCCAATCGGAGAAGATCGAGGAGTTTCTACAGCGTGGAGGTGGAGTTTTCGTCTTCACCGGAGCGAGGATGAATACCGAGAGCTGGAATCAGAATGCATGGCGCGATGCAGAGGGCTGGTTTCCGTGGGAACCGGGCCCTGCCATCGTCGATCCCAGACGTCAGATCTTCTATCACTGGCAGATCGACACTCCCGATCATCCGGTGCTGCAATATCTCTCCGGATTCCCGGAAGCGGGTCTCGGGGATGTAGCGGTTCATGGCTTCCGTCGTCCACTGTCCAGGGTTCCCGATGAAGATGTGCTGATGTCTCTCGACGACTTCGATGCGACGCCGATCCTTGTCCAGAAGTCTCATGGTCAGGGGGTCGTGCTGGTGCTAGGCACCGGAGCCGATCGTGATTGGAGCAATTTCCCCATCACTCCGGCATACGTCTGCTTCCTGCACGAGGCTCTTCCGTGGCTGACGATGCATGACGGGGGTGGACGCAATCTCGCTCTGGGACAGCCATGGACGCGCAAGATCTCATCGGAGGAATATGCTCCCAGGATCAACTTGCTGACGCCGGAAGGGGGAGCCGTTCCGCTGGCGCTGAGGGAGTCTGAAGATCGACTCTCCTTCGACCTGGTGGTTCCGGGTCGCTGGAGACCGGGGGTATATGAGTTGCGTTTCGAGCAAGATACTGGAGAGACCAGAAGTGATGCATTCGCAGTCAACGCACGGGCTTCTGAAGGCGCTCTGGTGTTTCTTGATCCTGAAGAGGTTGCCAGCATATATCCAACGGTGAAACATCTGGATGACGATGCAGCCGGTGGTGATGAGAAATCTTCCGGGATCGCAAGAGGGGATCTGTGGTACCCGGCCTTTTCGATGGTTCTGGTACTGCTGATCCTCGAGTTGGCTCTGGCAAAGTTCTTCAGTCGTGCCAGAAGGCGTGGTGTGTGATGC
>Ga0310122_10000669_pt1 | contig 21618 bp, 17 predicted proteins | sample CB6_Bottom_1051__FD_203503 | JGI IMG/M metagenome (GOLD analysis project Ga0310122, IMG submission 203503) | Marine microbial communities from Western Arctic Ocean, Canada - CB6_Bottom_1051 | ecosystem: Environmental > Aquatic > Marine > Oceanic | place: Canada: Western Arctic Ocean | collected...
GGAATCGTTTCGGATCAGCCAGGGCGCAGCAAATGATGGCCAGGAGAGCCATCGAAGACGAGATTGCTGCCGCCAGAGCACAACTGCTGGCGAGTCTGCAGAGAATCGATGAAATCGAGGACGAGGTGATTCCCTCGCTCGAAGAGGTGTTGGTGAAACTTCCCCAGCAGGTAGCTTTCGATCGTTTCGAAGCGCGTCTTCGCGTCGATGATGGGTTGCTCGAGGCTCGCCTGGGTAGAATCCGGGCGCTGGCGGATCGTGCGCGTGCTCGCTTCTCCCTCATCGACTTGCTCGGTCTCGAGAGACCGGAACCGCACGGGCCATTCAGTCACATGACCCCTTGATCCAGCAGATGAATGCTGCTGGAGAGACTCTGTGCTAACGGATCGGCGAATAGTCGGTTGGATTGAGGAATTGAGCCTCGATCGCGATGACCACGGGTCCATCTTTTTTCGAATCGGCCCAGGCTTTCTTCCAGGCCTCGTCATTCATGAATCCATCCCATGATTTTTTGCGCGCTTCCATGCTCGGGTAGGCAAGGATATAGACCAGGGTTTCGGGCTTCTCGACCGGAGTCCAGTAGCCGATCAAGGTCATGCCATGCTTGACGAACAGATAGTTGGTGTGATCACGAAATCGTTTGTGAAGCACATCCAGTCGTCCCTCGGCGGTGGTGTAGGTTCGCATCTCGAAAACCCTGACATTGAGGCCTTCGTCGGCGACAAGTATAGAATCGCCCGATAGACACAGGGCAATACAGCACAGAGCCACAACTGAAAACACGGCAATCACGATGCGATTTTTCATGGTTGAACTCCCGATTTGAAAAAGTACTCTGAAAGAAACCGAAGGCCGGAGCGCCCCTCTGGATCGTCACCACAGGGGTATTACAAACGACATCCTGACGCTCCTACAAGCATCTGCGTTTGATCGGTGCCCTCCATATTGCCAGGGAGAACGATTTGCTGAGGTCTGATCGGTGCCTGGAGCCCCGACGCTGTTGATTGAGAGACATCTACCGCTTTTTTCTTGATCCATTTCCGGCACTCGCTGAGATGGGGTAAGGATTTCGATCCTGAAAGGCAGTACCCATCGTGTCGAATGTTGTTCGAACTCTCTCGATCATGATACCCATCGGCTTCCTTCTCGCCGTGGTGTTTGCCGATCCCGGCACGGTTCAGGGGTCTTGTTTGCTGGAAGTTACCCTTGATGGGGATCAAAAGGATGAACCCGCCCGCGTTCCCGATCCGGCTCGCGCTCTTCGAGAGGCAGTCAGGAAACTCGATGAGCATTCGCGCAAGCAGGGCTACGAGATCGATTGCAAGGTCAGGGGAGGGCTCTCCAACAAAGGGGATCACGGGGTCTGGATGCACGTCGTCTACGAGCAGCACAAGGGAGTGGTGCGTGGGGATCTGATGTTTGTCCAGGAGATGCTCCTGATCGATGGCCGTAGCTTTGATCCCGTCACAACCCAGGTGTATCGGAATCCGCGCAAGGGAGCCATCCTGGTCGACGACCAGTGGGTGCCGCTGAAGTCTTCTCCTGCCGGTAACCGTCTCGATCGAATCCTTCATTTCCCTTCCGAATTATTCGAGGACGCGGTTCTCAGGTCTCGAACCGCCCGGTGGATCGAACCGCGAGTCGAGGTCGATCTCAATGATCCTGATTATGTAGATCCGATGGATCCCCTCGAGGAGCCGGAGGGGGGAACCGCTGTCGCCAAGAAACCGGCACAGGTGAGCACCTATCAGCGCGTGAAGGTCGATGTCGATGAAAAGGTGGCGGTTCAGTATTTCAACGATGTGCAGAAATCAGGGAGTCTCGGCGGTAGTCTCTGATCGATCAGCAGATTCCTGTCCAGTGTGGACAGGACCCGAGCCAGGTGCAGCATCGAGGTGGGGATTGACCAGCAGACATCGTTGCCGGATTCCATCTTGATGACGATACTCATCGGACGGCGTAATGAGCACGGCAGGACTGCCAAGGGGGACGCTGCCTTTTCCGAGGGCGTCGAGCACATCATCTTTACCTATGAGTACAAACTCGATACTGCCAAGGAAACCGCACCGATCGATTTGCCCGATCGGGTCAAAAAAATGTTGAAGTGATCCTGGGAGATTCCCGCCTCCCCTTGTTCTGATACCGCCCGCCGATTTTCCACCTCTCTTGCCGCATCCCTCGAAATCAGCTCCCTGTGAGTCTCTGCCGGTATTTCCGAATAATTCCAGAATTGTTGACCCGCGGGGCCTGATATCAGGATGGAAGTGTATGAGGTAGTCGTTTCCCCGCTGTGAAGGAGGATCAAATGACCAGCCAACAACTGAAACTGACAGTTTTCTTCATATCGATCGTTCTTCTCGCAGGTAGCGAACTCTTCGGTGCCGAGAAAAATGCTCGTAAAGCACTGTTTGAGGCTACTCGCAACCTGGTGAAGATGTCTCGCGACAGTGGTTACCATGCCGAGATCTTCGTTGTGGGTGGACTTACCGAATCCGGTGATCACCGGGTGAATCGCCCCAATATCAGTCTCAGGTGTTCGGCAGATGTGCGCGGGCCCTTGATGCATCTCCCCGAGTTCTTCGCATACATCCGCGGTGACAAGGGTGCCATCGAGGCCGAAGGCAACTGGAAGAACATTCGTTCGACACGCAAGGGTCGAGCCATCCAGGGCCTGGTGGATGTCCCCACCGAAATACTCATCGATTCACTGAAGAAAGGCTCCAGAGTCGAATGGAAGGAAGCTGGAAAAGTGATCCAGGTGACCCTGGCTCCCCGGCGTTCCCGGGCCCTCTTCTCGGAGATGAACAACTCGGGGTGCATGCGTCTCTCTGACTTGCTCTACACCCGGACTGAGCAGAGAATTGACGGATCGAACAGCCACGGTGTCGTGGAGGTCACTCTCGATGAGAGCGGGTCTCTTCCACAGAGCATCGAATTCAGGTTGCTGGTTGCATTTCGCAATGATCAGGGCCGATCTGCCAAGGGGATGCTGGCATTCGAGAACGGTGTGAGGCATGTCGCTTTTCGCTGTGTCTACCGCCTCGATACCACCGTAGCCGTCGGTCAGATGCGCCTCTCGAGAGATCTGGTCAAATTGCTCAAATAACTCGAACCCACCTTCCCGTGGTCCGTGCAGGATGGAAATACGATCCTGCACGGATTTTTTTTTGATTCCGGTCGAGGCTCTGGTTAGCATCGGTCCGTCCGATGTCGGATGAGAGGAGCCTTTTGTGCTCAGAATTACGATAGTTGCTCTACTGGTCGTGTCAGTGGCAAGCGCCGGGAGTTTTGCTGGAAGCGTCGGTGTAGACACAGCGCCCGATCCAGTCAAAGCGGTCCGCAAGGCTGCCAAGGATTTTCTTCGTCTAACCGCCAAGAAAGGCTACTCGGCCAGCGTCTCCATCGATGGAGGTATGGCTGCGTCATCTGACCACCGGATTATCGACCAGGCAGTCGAGGAGGATTACTCCGGTCTTGTTCGCGGAATGCTGATGTACATGCCCGAAGATCAGATTTTCCGCACCTTCGACAAGGGTGCACTCTTCGATGGTGACATCTGGAGAGCATTGCAGTCGACCGCGGAAGGAAAAAAACTCGATCGCCTGTTCGCCTTTCCGGAAAGATTGCTCTCGGAAGCAGCCAAGAAACCTCAGAAAGTGGAGTGGCTTGCATCGAGTAAGAAGCCAGCGGCGGAAGTCGGTAAGAGGACAACCGGTAAGACCGCGGTTTCGCGACCTGAAGACAATCGTCTCTATCATAGATTGAGGGTGACCCTGCCAGAAAAGACGGCCTTGAAGTATTTCATCGAGGTCCAGAATTCTGGGTGCCTGTCGGGTGGCTGATGTATCTCCGAATACCTGTCCCGTGCGGACAGGACCCAGACTCGTAGCGTTCTCGATATCGACCTGGATCCGACCACGAGATACCCCAGGAGACTGGAACTGTTGGTTCTCACTGGCATGCGAAATCAGGATGGAAAGACTGCTAAAGGCGATGCAGCATTCTCCGATGGAGTGGAGCATGTCGTGTTTCGCTATGAATATGTGATCGACACTTCAGAAGAAGTCGATCAGTTCCGTGTTCCTGTTGCGGCTCGGAAGTTGATGAAGTAATCGATTTTTGACTATTGAGACGAAGAAGGACCATCGACATGCGGGTTCCGGTGATCATCGTGACTCTGCTCCTCGGGCTACTGACGGGGGCCGCCGCCGGCGATGTGATCGTTCTCGTCTACGATGTGCGTGATCTGCTGTATACGCCCAAGGACTTTCCCGCCCCGAAGCTCGGTCTCGACGGCCTGGATGAAGAGTCTGGCGATCCCTTCAGAGATGAAGATGAAGACGACCTGAATGGCCCGATCATCTCCGCGGAAGAACTGGTCGAGTTGATTAAAACTCACATCCAGCCCGATCGCTGGGAGCAAGCCGGCAACTCGGTTCGAGTGCACAATGGCCAGTTGATCGTCGTCGCCGAAATGGAGACGCACCAGAAGGTCTCCGCGAGCCTGCGGCAATGGCGAGTCGATGGGGCTCCGAACATCTACACGATCAACGCCCGCGTGATTCCGAGTGATCCGGCGCTCCTGACAGCGCTTGGCTTCAACGGGAAGTCGAAACGAAATTCGCGAGCGATCGACGCGAAGAGGCTGAGCAACGCGCTTGCGGGACGAACCGCGAAAGCGCACGAGTTTCCGCAGCTGAGCGTGCTCGAAGGGCAGACGAGCCACGTTCTCCGTGTCAAACAGTCGGCTTACGTTGCGGATGCGAAGCTCAACGAGGAAACCGGCGTCGTCGAGCAAAAGATCGAAGTCTTGAACGAGGGCGTCACGCTGGAAGTGACGGTCCGTAAGTGCGGTCAGGAGCGCATGCTCGTCACCTGGAAGGCTCAAGTCGCGCGGTCGACAGGATCCGAGTTCGCGAAAATCAACGGCACCGATGTGGAACTTCCGGAGTTGGCAATCACCTCGCTGCACGGACGCATCGTTGTCAAGCACGGCCGAACAATCGCGATCCGTGGTTTGCCCCACCCCGATGCCGAGACCGAGGGCGACTACGTCTGGTTGATCGACATCACGAAGGTGGAGCGCAAGAAGCCAGAAGCGGACTTGTAACTGATTCGATCGAGCCGAGATTTCAAACGAGCCCGAAGTCGCCTCGAAGCGGTTTCGGGCTCGTTCATCTCTAGCACCGCTGGTCGCATCGGCTGGCGGCGCTCCTTTATTGTTGTTCTGATGAGGCTCTCCCTAGGAGTTCGCGTTGAGGGCCTCGATGTTGCTCCGGATCGTCATCAGTTGTTGTTCGAGTTCGACGACCAGAGCCTTTTCTCGCTCGACCACCTCGGGAGCAGCCTTGCTGACGAAATTCTCATTGGCGAGTTTCTTGTGAGATCCGTTGAGACGACTCTCGGTTTGCTTTTCCTGTTCTCGCAGTCGAACTTTCTCCTTCTCGAGGTCGATCACACCGGGCACGAAGATTTCCACATCTCCCGACACTGAAACGGCACTGTCGATGGTGCGCTCTACATCCGGTCCCACCGTGATCGAGGAGATCACACCGAGATGAAGGATCAGTCCTTCCAGCGATTGGAAGGCTGCTGCAGTGGTGCCGCTGGTTCGAATTCGCACCTCGAGTTCCTGTCGGGGAGGAACGTTGTGTCTTGCTCGTAGATCCCGGAGGGTCCGGATCAGATCACGACAGCGATCAAAAGATGCCTCGAGTTTCTCATCGCGGAAGCGGGCTTCTGGTTGCGGCCAGCGAGCCAGGCACAGCAATTCAGAATCTTCCAGTGGTCGATCGATTCCTCGTTCGGAAGCGACCTCGCGCAGGCTGCCCCACAGTTCCTCGGTGATGAAGGGGACGAAAGGATGCAGCAAGCGAAGCACCTGGTCGAGGCATGTGGCGAGCACCTGTTGTGCTGTCGTTGCATCCTCTCCACCATCTCTGAGACGTGGTTTGATCGCCTCGAGATACCAGTCGCACAGTTCACTCCAGAAGAACTCTCGAGCGGAGCCGATTGCAGCTGCTGGGTTATAGGCGCGCAGATGATCGCGAACCTCTTCGCAGGCGCCGGTGAGTTTCGAAAGGATCCAACGATCTTCCGTCTGCAGGCGCTTGGAGCAACCGGAGTCATAACTGTAACCCTCGAGATTCATCAGTGCGAAGCGCACAGCATTCCACAACTTGTTGCAGAAGTTTCGACCAACATCGAATCGAGCACTGATCAACTTGGCCGAGGGGATGTCCTCCATCGTACCGAGGATGTCAAATTCCTTGCCACTTTCAGGGCAGAGATATGTGAAGATGTTTTGACCGTGTTTGGCAGTCGCGAGGTCGATCACGTCCCCCGTGAATGGACTGATGGCCTGGACCGGGAGTCGGATGTCCTGGGTTCCGGTTTGCATCTCGAAGAGAACGAATCGCATGGCGTCAGTGCCGTAGCGTTCGATGATGTCGATGGGATCGATTCCGTTCCCCTTCGACTTGCTCATCCGCTCACCCTTGCCATCGAGGATGTTTGCGTGCAGGAAGACGTCGGTGAAGGGCAGGTCTCCGAGGTTGTAGAGCCCCATGATCACCATGCGGGCTACCCAGAGACTGATGATGTCTCGGCCTGTGACGAGGCACGATCCTGGATAGTAATATTCGAGGCAATCGGCCGATCCATCGGAAGCACCGAGAGGGCGTTGTCCCTCATCGACGGTTGCCGTCGCTGGATCGGGCCAGCCAAGAGTCGAGTGGGGCCAGAGCGCGCTAGAGAACCATGTATCGAGCACGTCTGGATCCTGCTGGAGCCCCGCATCTTCAACGATGGTTCTGATCGAGTCCTGAATTGTCGGTTCTCTCAGGGACAGCAGTACCCGTCCACCTCCGGCGGGGACCCCATCGCTGTTCTCGACGAGGTGATTCGTGCCGTCCGAAGTGACAACCCTGACGCACACGTCCTCGGTTTCTGGGGTCATGATCTTGTCGATGAGATCCTTCAGTTCAACTTCTTCCAGATCGCCTGCCCAGATCGGGATCCGATGTCCCCACCACAACTGGCGTGAGATGCACCAGTCGCGTTTTTCCTCGAGCCAGCTGATGTACGTGTTTCGGTACCTCTCTGGATCCGGATGAAAACTGACGCTCCGACCGGTAGGAGATTTCCATCCAGAGACCGCATCGATGGCGGCCTGGGCGAGACCGGTGATTTTGAATTGATGGTCGAGCCCTTCCCCGCAGGTGACTCCTCCCTCGATATCTCCCATCAGTACGAACCACTGCAGTGACAGGTAGGGTTCTACCGGCGTCTTGGATCGGTCGGAATGACCCACCTCTACCTTGCGCTCTTCGATAGACTCGAGGAGCCCGAGAGATTCGAACTTCGAGATCACTGACTCGCGAGCTTCGAAACGATCTTCTCCGGCACAAGGACCGGCTGCATCATTGAGAGTGCCATCCGGCTCGAGAATGTTGATGGCATCGATTTGATCACGATGACGTTGCCAGACCTCGTAGTCGTTGGGGTCATGAGCTGGTGTGATCTTCACGCACCCGGAGCCGAGTTCTGGTTTTGCCCATTCATCCGTGATCAGTGGGATCTCGCGGTCGACGATCGGCAACTTCACCATTCGCCCGTCGCGGGCCATCTGGGTCAATTTCTCCAGCGATGGGAGCAATTTTTCGATTCGTTGTTCGAGTCGAACCACTTCTTCAGACAGTTCTTGCTGGTGCTTCTGAGGTGCCTGGGACAGTCGTTCACGCGTTTTCTCGAGCAGTTGGTCCAGAACCCGGGCAGGTTGCGGATGGACGGCGACCGCCGTATCTCCGAGCATCGTTTCGGGACGGGTAGTTGCGACCACGACATGGTCTGGTTCTCCACTTTGCGCATCGATCACCGGGTAACGGAGATGCCAGAAATGACCATCGATGGTCTTGTACTCGATCTCGTCGTCGGCCACTGCGGTCTGGAGGTGACAGTCCCAGTTCACCATCCGGTCACCCTGGACGATCAGACCATCCTTGAACATACGGAAAAAGGTCCAGGTAACCGCGCGTGCGCACACTGGATCCATGGTGAAGCGCTGGCGGCCCCAGTCGCAGGAGCATCCCATCGCCTTTTGCTGGGTGATGATTCTCTTCTGGTACTGGTCCTTCCACTGCCAGATTCGTTCGACGAGCCGCTCGCGACCGAGGTCGTGACGTGTTTTTCCTTCCAGTTCGAGCAAACGCTTCTCGACTACCGCCTGGGTGGCGATTCCCGCATGGTCGGTACCGGGCATCCACAACGAGTTGTGTGCCATCATCCGGTGCCAGCGTATCAGAAGATCCTGCATGACATTGTCCATGGCATGACCCATGTGGAGAGCCCCGGTCACGTTAGGCAGTGGCATCATGATGACGTAACGATCCTGGCGATCATCCGGGATCGATCGGAACGCATCATGGGATTCCCACTTCTGGGAGATGGCCGTCTCTATGAGGACCGGGTCGTATGTTGTGGCGAGATTCTTGGCCATCCATCCTCGACTTTCGTGTGCAGGCACCGAGGATCCGGTTCCCCCCTCGGCAAGTCAAGGGAGACAGGGGAGATCCTGTTGCGGCTGCTGGATTCCCGGCGATGAGAGGGCTACCGTCACGGGTCTGCCGTAGATAATGGGTTCCGCGCGGAGTTGGTACAGGAGATCGAGATGCGAGGCTGGCGAAAAATCCGGGATCAATGCTCTCAGATAGCCAGGATTCCACGGCGCTGGTTGGGCCATCCCGATCTCCGTTCTATGAGACGCAAGGTCGACCATCTCCAGCAGGATGTGGAGCAATTGCTTCACAGGTTGCATCCCGAACTGACAGCGCCGGAAGCACGAATGGCCCAGGATGGATCGCCGGTGGACTATGAGGCGCGAGGATACTCACAGAACGGGGAGGATGGTCTGCTTCTTCACATCCTCTCCGAGATAGGAGTGGCTGGTCACCGCATCGTGGAGATTGGTTGTGGTTGTGGAGCCGAGTGTAACTCGGCTCTTCTGAGTTGCTGTTTTGGTTGGCACGCGCTGCTCTTCGATCGAGATCGCACTCAGTTGGATCGGGCTCGAATGTTCTTCGAGTCGAAGGGCGCCGGGGATCGAGTAAGACTCATCCACCAGGAAGTGCAACCCGATGACATCGATCGGTTACTGGTTGAAGATGGACAAGGCGATGAACTGGATGTCCTCTCCATCGATGTGGATGGATTTGATTTCTGGCTGTGGAAGCATCTCAGTGCAATACGGCCACGAGTCGTGATCATCGAGGTGAATGCTTCTTTCGGGCCAGGCGTATCGCGGACTGTTCCCTGGTCTCCAGGAGCGTCTCATCACGATCCGTTTCGCCATCATGTCAGGGGGTGGCACCACGGTGCGAGCCTTCGAGCGATGGAGTCACTGGGACGCGGTAAGGGCTACATGCTGGTGGCACTCGAATCGACCGGAACCAATGCCTTCTTCCTGAGGGATGATCTGCTGATCGCCTCACTTCCGCGGCTCGATCCTCAACAGGTATGGCGCCCGCACCAGGTGAGAAGCCGCCGGCACTCACCCGATGCGCAGGCTAGATCTCTCGAGGAACTCCCCTTCCTGGAAGTGGATGATTGCGGAGAGATCAATCGGGAAGAGCAATTGACGGGTAGATGACCTGCTTCTGGGAGAGCAAGATCACCCGTTCCAGGGAGGTGTTCGATGGATGGCTTACAAACGAAACTGGTTCATGGCGGTGAGCCGAGGCCGCGAATCGGTGGGGCGGTGATTCCACCGATCTTTCAGAGTGCGACCTACGAGCAGGTGCCCGGAAGTGGCTATCACGATGGCCGTTACATCCGACTGTCGAATACTCCTTCGCATGACCACCTGCACGAGAAACTCTCCATCGTTTGCGGAACCGAGGCAGCACTGGTTGCCTCCAGTGGCATGGCGGCGATCACATCCACCTTGCTGGCTCTGCTCGGGAGTGGTGACACGGTCGTGGCGCAGGATCTTCTCTATGGAGGAACGGAGAGTTTTTTCAGCGGTGAAGTCCAGCGCTGGGGTATCGGTGTGCATCGCATCGATGCCTGTGATCCGGACAGTTGGGGGAGCCCCCCGGCTGGATCGCGGGTGGTGTATTGCGAGGCGATCACCAATCCGACCTGCCGCATCGGGGATCTCAAAGCCCTCACCCGGTGGGCTCGCGAGCATGATCTGATCTCGGTGATCGATGCGACCTTCGCCACACCCGCCTTGCTACGGCCGGTAGAACTCGGGTTCGATCTGGAGGTTCATTCGGCGACCAAGGCGCTCAATGGTCACGGGGACATTGCCGCTGGAGTGGTCGCAGGGAGAGAAGATCTGGTGACAAAGATTCGACACTGCCTCAATCATCTGGGAGGTCATCTGGATGCCCACGCCTGCTTCCTCCTGCACCGTGGTATCCGGACCCTGGCACTTCGCGTCGAGCGCCAATGCCAGAATGCTCTGCTTCTGGCACGTTTTCTCGATGGGCATCCGGCGGTCTCCATCACCCACTACCCCGCTCTGGAACGACACCCCGATCATCACCGCTGCCTGGAGTTGTTCGGGGGTAAGGGGGGAGGGGTTCTGTCCTTCGATGTGTCCAGTGGGACCGAGGAAGCCGAGAGAATCGCGATCTCGACTCAGTTGATGGCAAAAGCTCCCAGTCTCGGAGGTGTGGAAACGCTCATCATCCGTCCAGCCAGTTCCTCTCACGCTGCTGTCGATCCCGCAGTGAGAATCCGGATGGGAGTTCCTGATTCTCTGGTGCGCATCGCTTGCGGTGTCGAGGATGGTTCTGATCTGGTGGCGGACCTGGTTCGAGTGATGGGAGATCGTACTTGAAACGGATTGGACTCGTGACTTGCCTCGAAATCCCGGAGCCGGATCCGGATGAGGAGATCCAGTTGCAGTCGGTCCGAGATGCCGGAGCGGAAGTAGAACTGATCGCCTGGGATGATCCGACGATCGATCTGGCTTCTTTCGATGTCATCGTGTTGCGATCCTGTTGGGATTATCCCTGGCGTGAGCATGAGTTCCGGGACTGGCTGCAGATTGCGGATCGTGAAACGAGGGTTGTGAATCCGGTCGAGGTGGTTTCCTGGAACCTTCACAAGGGATATCTACTGGATCTGCAACAAGCAGGAGTTTCGGTGGTGCCGACTCGGTTGCTGGAAGCCGGGTGCACCGAAGAATGCCTCTGCAAGATTCTCGATGAGCAAGCCTGGGACCAGTACGTCATCAAGCCGGCGATCTCCGCTGGAAGCTGGCTCACATCTCTTTTCGGAGTGAACGACCTCCCAGCAGCCAGACAGTTCGTCCAACAGCACGGTCAAGATCGCGACCTGCTGGTGCAGCCTTACATCAGGTCGGTCGAGAGTGATGGAGAGCGCGCCAATGTGTATCTGGGCGGGCGCTTCAGCCACAGCGTCACCAAGTTGCGTCGCTTCAGAGGCGAAGATGAACAGGTAGGGGCGGCGCAGGAGGTGTTGCCCGAGGATATCCTCATCGGCGAGCAAGCCCTTCGATGCAGTCCCGGGCCGGTACTCTATGGACGAGTCGACACCGTACGAGATGTGGACGGAAATTCGATGGTTTCCGAACTGGAGCTGATTGAACCGACTCTGTTCTTGCAGCAGTACCCACCAGCGAGAGCAGTTTTCGGTGCCGTCTGTTGCCTCTTCGCTGATGCAGAGCCTTGCTGAGTCGGGCAGATCCTTACCCAGTCGGGTCGATGATGTGCGACCCGATCATCAGGACTCTCTTGCTATAATTACTGATGATTGAGTACCTTGCCCGGGGAATACCCGGGGAAGGGGGGCTTGGTGCCTACGGAACCGGGTGGGGAATTTCAATAGGAGGGGAATGGAATGACCATTTCCAGGATCAGAATCTGTACGGCCGTCTGTGGCCTTCTACTGGTTTGTGGACTCGTCGCGGCTCAGCCCGGAAGCATCGTGACACAGTCGAAAACCATTGCTGATATCGAAGCCGCATTCAACAATTCGGTTTACGATCAAAGCGTGATCACGAAGAACTTGGCAAACCAGGTGATGAACAATCTGGTTGGTACCTGGAACTTCGAATACGCACTAAGCGAGGAACTCGGCGGATATCCCGCCGGAACACCGGTCAAGGCGACCGTGGTCTACACCCGAGATTTTACTTCCGGAGGCCTGTTCGGGTCCGCGGAGACGGTGAATCTCAATGGGGTCGTGATCAGCAAGGGCGCCTACTTTATCAACTGGAATGAATCAGCCATGCGGCTGGAGTCTCACGGAAGATTTGTGGCATCAAATGTCATTGCAATCTTCGACGAGTACCTCAAGGAGTGTAAGGGCAACACTTGCTACTGGGTCGGACAGCGTTTTCAAGATGGGATCACATCTTCCAACGTGCTGATCGAGCGGACGGTAGTCAACGGCAACTTCAATGTCGTTGTCAATGAACTTTCACCGACAGGAAAACCGCTTGCGCAACTGTGGAATGTCACGGGAGTCAAGGTCAATCCACTCAAGCTGGCATTGGGCCCCTTCGTCGCGCTGGCCAGCGAGTGGCAGTCGGAGAGTTTTTCGGATACCGGCGATCGTCTTCGCATCGAGCAGAGTGGTTACTGGGCTGCCAATGAGGCCTGCTTGATCGTCGAAACCAAGAAATACAAGAACGACTTCGTTGCCGAGAGCACCATCCAGACCTTCCACTACGATTTCGACAACTGTCGGATCGCTTTCACCGAGATCGGCTCCAGCGGCCTGGTCTGCAACGGCTACATCTCCCCGATCACGGAGAGAAACGGTACGCCTTGCCAGCTCCGGGTTGTTGATTCCGAGTTCGGAAATGGTGCCACTGTAAGCACCATCAACAAGGTCCTCCTCGTCGATTCGAAGACAATCAAAATTGACTTCGAATGGGCCTGGTGGGAAGGTGAGGACATCACGGCCGAGAACAATGTCCTCGATTTCGAGCAGCGCTTCGTTCTCAAGCGCGTACCGGCGTCCAGAATCGCCATTCCGCGTCCGGCTTCTTTCTGATTCGGACGGTCAGTACCCGCGGTGAGGGGATCGACACTCCCTCACCGCGGGTAAGGCCACTTCTTCACGAGCCTTAAAAATCACCCGCGGGGATTCCCTGGGCTTCTTCAACTTGAAATCGGATACCGTTCATCCGCACGAGCAAGTCTTCTGCTACAGCCGGATGGGAATCTGCAAGATTTCGTTCTTCCCCCGGGTCCTCCTGGAGATCATGGAGGATCACCGGAGCACCCGGATTCTTGCGGAGGATCTTCCAGCGACCTCTCCTGAGAGCTTCTTCTTCCTTGAAGCGCCAGTACAGTTGCTCGTGAGATCGTTGTCCCTTTTGTCCAAGCATGGTTGGTAGGTAACTGATGCCATCGATTCCATCCGGGACTGGAATGTCGGCGAGATCACATGCGGTGGGCAGGAAGTCCTGAAAACTGGATGGGTGATCACTGGTAGCACCAGCAGCGATCATGCCGGGCCAGCGAGCCAGCATCGGGACACGGATGCCACCTTCGAGTAGATCTCTCTTGTGTCCACGAAAAGGACCATTGGAGTCGAAGTATTCGTGATCATGTCCGCCTTCTGAGTGAGGACCGTTGTCGGATGTGAAGATCACAAGGGTCTCTTTTTCGATTCCGAGTTCGGCAAGAAGGTCGAGGATCCTACCGACGTCCCGGTCCAGCAGAGAGATCATCGCAGCGAATCCCTTCTCCGGTTCTGGCCAGTCTCTGGTTGAGTACACACCGAGATCGGGGACCTCCATGCCGTTGCCGGTCGCTCCTCCTTGCTCATTGTTGGTATGCGGGATGGTCAGATGGGCGTGCATCAGAAAAGGTACCGAGGCGTGCTCCCGGATCCATGCGAGCAGCCAATCGACGATCACATCGTGGGAATAGGTTTCTCTCTTGACCGAGTAGAACGCCTTGCTCCCCTTTTTCCCGGCGGTCACGTTTCCTGCAAGCGGGATCTTCTGATCGTTGTGCCACAGGTGGGTCGGATAGTAGTTGTGAGCATCCCCTTGATCGAGATAACCAAACCAGTCGTCGAAACCCTTCTTGTTGGGGTGGCCTGCTGAACCCAACCTCCCCATCGCCCACTTGCCGCACCCGGCAGTGGCATATCCTGCCTCCTTGAGGATCTCGACGACGGTTCTCTCTGCACCTTCGAATTGGTAGTAGGCATTGGATTGGAGAGCGGTGTGGCCCGAATGCATTCCGGTCCAGAGTACCAGTCGGCTAGGTCGGCACACGGTATGTCCCGAGTAGTGATCGGTGAAGCGGATCCCCTCACGGGCAAACTGATCGATCCTGGGGGTTTGCAGCAGTTGCTGACCGTAACAACCAAGATCTCCCCAGCCGAGATCATCCGCCATGATGTAGATGATGTTAGGAGGCCTCGATTCTTGCCGGATTGGGAGGGTGCAACTGGCGCACATCGACAGTAATGCGATGGGAAGGATCTTCTCGAGAGTGCTCATCACTATTGCTGTTTCTCGACGCGCCTGGGTTTGCGGACCTCGGATCCGTTCACCTTGGAAAGGCGGTCTCCCAATTTTTGCCGCATCTTGGCGGCGCGTGCTGCCATCTCGACGACCACTCCTGGGTGTTTTGATTTCACATCTTGTGATTCCGCTCGATCCGAAGAGAGGTCATAGAGGGCGAGTTCGGTCTCGATGTTGTAATTGTACCTGGCAGGGATGCCATTGTTCCCCGGCTCACGTCCCTCGAGGCTGCGGTACTTATGCGGAAAGTGAAGTTTCCACTTTCCCATCCGCATCGCCTCCAGGTCCCCACGGTGGTACCAGAAGTACAGTTCTTCATGCGGTGGAGGAGCGGTCAGATCACCGCGCAACTGCGGGAGGATACTGACCCCGTCGATTTTTCTCGTTGGTGGGGTTCCTCCGGTCAACTCGACAATCGTCGGAAGGATGTCGATGGTCATGCAGGGCACCGAACAAGTACTCCCAGCAGGAACTACACCAGGGAGGCGAACGACACAGGGAACACGAATTCCTCCCTCCCAGGTGGTGCCCTTACCCTCTCTCAGTCCTCCGGTGGTGCCAGCATGGTCACCATAGGAGAGCCAGGGGCCATTGTCCGAGGCGAAAATGAAGAGGGTGTTGTCGAGAACTTGCTCCTCCTCCAGTGCGGCACGGATCTGTCCGACCGAGTCATCGATCTCGCGGATCACATCGCCGTATGGTCCGTAGAGAGAGGTCTGTCGAAACTTATTGGACATTCCCAGGGGCACATGCGGCATCGAATGGGGCACATACAGAAGAAACGGTCCATCTGCGTTCTCGTGGATGAACTTCACCGCCCTACGGGTCAACTCAGCAGTGATCTCATCCTGATCATCGAGGGTCTCGATGATCCGATCGACCTGGTCTTGTTCGTACCAGGGCAAGGGAGGCCAAGCCTTGGGTGACTCCGGATGGCCAGGCCACATATCGTTGCTGTAGGGGATCCCGCAATACTCGTCGAATCCCTGTTGCGTCGGCAAGAAGGGAGGCAGGTGACCCAGGTGCCATTTACCGTAGCAGGCAGTGGCATATCCGAGCGGTTTTACGACCTCGGCGATGGTCATCTCTTCCGGATCGAGTCCGATTCTGGATGAGGGTACGAGGGCTCCGCTGATCCCGACCCGGTTGGCGTAGCAGCCCGAGACAAGCGAAGAGCGTGAAGCAGAGCAAACTGGTTGGCTGACGTAGAAGTCGGTGAAACGCATCCCTTCCGCGGCAAGCCGATCGATATGCGGCGTCGGGATCTGTTTCGATCCGTAGCAGGAAAGATCACCCCAACCCTGATCGTCGGTAAAAACGATGACGATGTTGGGTGGCCCCTTGGCAGTGGAGACTTCCCCTGCCTCCAGCGAGGAGAAACCGAACAGAAACACTACTGAGATGAGTAGGTTGGAATTGTTCATGCCAGGGAGGATACCCCCGGCATCCGGTCGGGTCAGCCCAGGATTCCGTAACCGTAACTCACCTCGATGGGAGCCTTACGGGCGAATCGATCGGGAGCGAAGAAATCGGCCTCGAAGTTACCTGACTGGTCATTTCCAATCGCGGCGGCGACGCCTCTGCCGACCGCAGGTGCCATCTTGAAGCCATGTCCGCTGAATCCACTCACTACCCATATTCCCTCGAGGCCAGGGACCGGTCCGATCAGCGGATGCGAATCGGGAGTTACCGTGTACAGGGCTGCGACCCCTCCCCAGGAGGGTGACATGCCGTAGTGGGGCAACCTTCTCGAAATGCGCTCACGGCATTCTGAGATGAATTCGCCACTGACACCCTCGTCGTAGTGGTCCGGATCGTCGACAACAGCATCGTCGTTCATGTCGAGCAAGCCAACGCGGGTCCACCCCGCAAGTTCTGGTTTCCAGTAGAGCCCATTGGTGAGGTCACCATAGATCAGTCGCTTTTCCCTGGCTCCAGCAGGCGGTTCGAAATAAGCCTGTTCCGGTCGAAGTGTTTGCAAGGGTAGGGGGACTCCTGCTTCTTCGAGCAGTTTTCCTGCCCAGGGACCGGCGGCGACGATGACCATTCCAGCTGCGACACAACTACCGTCATCGAGTTCGATTCCCTGGATGCGATCTCCATCACGAAGGAAGCCAGTGACACGCACACCGATCCGAACATCTGCACCGGCACGGATTGCGCAATCCAGCACGGCGTGAACCGTCTGAACAGGGTTCACATTTCCTGCTTCTGGTTCCCAAGCGGCACATTCTTCATCCGCGAAGGACCCTGCTGGCTCGAGTTCTCTCAGTGCTTGAGAATCGATGACCGTTGTGTCTACTCCGAGGGATTGCTGTAACTGGACATTGCGCTCCAGGTTTTCGCGATCGGTTTCATTGCAGATGAATGCCATGCCGGGACGATTGAAAGAGATGTCGAGTCCGTATTGATCCTCGAACCCGCAATACCAATGTAGGCTTTCGCGCGCCATGCCGATGGTTACCTTGTGAGAGTAGTGCTGGCGAAGAATGGCTCCCGATTTTCCCGTTGAACCTGCACCGGGATAGGATTTCTCCACCAGAAGAATGCTACCCGATGCGGATTCAGCGAGCCTGAGGGCCATCATCGCGCCCATGATACCACCGCCGACGATGACGAAATCGCGATGTTCCATCAGACTCCCCTGCGCCACCTCTTGTTAGGGGTCTTTGCGTCCTCCTTGGCGAGTTCTCGAGCGAGGTACTCGCAGACCTTGAGGAAGCCATTCACTTTGGTGGCTTTCTGGATGTCTTCACGATAGACGCTGGTGGCATTGATGTCGATGAAGCACCGACGGCCATCCGCAGTGTCCATCCATTCGACACCGCCGATGTCGAGTTGCGAGGCGCGAAGAATCTCCCTCGCCTGAGCTACAGCGTCCTCTGGTACATCGGGCCATGGTTCGAAGATGGCATCCGGCTCGACTCCCTCTTCGATGGGATTGCGCGGGCATGCTTCGGCAGGGCACAGGTTGAAGGTGTTCTGTGGTATTACCTTCATGGCAAACAGCAATTCTCCGTCGACGAACTCGACGCGCGCGATGGCTCCGTCTTCTGAAACCACGAGTTCTTGCAGCAACATCAGATGACCTGGAGCAAATACCTTTTCGTCATCGAGGAGAGCCAGGAGATGCTTCTCATTCTCGATTCTCCTGACAAAAGCACCACTACCTCCAGTATCCGGTTTCAAAATCAGCGGGAAGACCAGTTTGTCGATGATTTCGCGTACGGCATCACAACTACTGACGACATGGGTGCGGGGAACATCGACTCCGAGATTGTTCATCAGAAGTTGCTGGGCGACCTTGCTCGTTTCGAGACGGAAAGAACGCGATCCGTTCACCACCTGGGTTCCCGAGGCTTCCAGAGAGGCAAGCAGCGCATGAGCATGAGAGATGGCACCGTCATTTCCTCGGAGGTACGAGGAAGGAGAGACGCGGTTCAGGTAGAGGATGTGTTTTCGCGCATTGAGAAGATCGAAGGTATGGGTACGGACATCGATGGGTTCATAGGGGATCCCGGATGCTTTCAGAGCCTCGAAGAGGGGAGAGAGCCAGGCATCGTTTTCGAACACGATTCCGACGCTAGGGACGGCCTCATCGACCGGCAGTAGATTGAATTCCGTCTCTTCTATTACCGGTTTCCCGGCTTCGAATGCGGACATTTTCGAGGAGTCGATCTCCATGACGACCTCACGTTCAGGGGCCTGGAGCATCGCTCTCTCGATGCCGAACACTCCCGTATATAATGTACCTTCCTGGGAGTGAATTTGTCGAAAAGGATAGTCTGGTGGAACCGTGTGAAAAGCCTCAGATCCCGTGTGGGAGCCAGATATTCTTCACCTGGACGCTTCTGTCGAGCAGTTCTCGAGATCGAACGGAAGGATCTCCCGGACACCAGCAGACCTTCATGTTCCCGGCCGAGGCGGTTTCCAGTTCAGCGCCCAGATTTCCCTGCGAGTCGTACCAGAGCAGATCGACATCGTCATGAGCTGCCAACACCGGTCCGATCTCAGCAGCGTCACCGGTGAGAAGGTTGAGAGCTCCTGGTAGTAGGTCCGAGTGTTCGATGATCCGGCACATCTCCACGGCGGCCAGACAAGCGGTCGATGGAATTGCGATGACTGCGTTTCCAGCCGCCAGTAGCGGTGCACAGAAGGCGACCAGTCCCAGCAGTGGTTTTGTTTCCGGGCAGATCAATCCGGCGGTTCCATAGGGCTCATGAAGTGCGAGTACGAGTCCGCGGATGGGAGCATCGTGGACCGCACCGTCGTGTTTGTCGGCCCAGGAAGCCCACCATATCCAGCGATCGACGGTTTCAGCTACCTCTTCGCAGGCGGCTTCTTCACCACATCCGGTCATTTCATCGATCAACTGAGCGATCTGAGCCGATCGCGGTTCGAGATTCTCTGCGATGAACCACAGAACCTGCGCCCTGCCATGACCGGTCATGCCAGCCCAGCCCGAGCGACCTGCGGCCTCGACCGCATTGCGGACATCCTTTCGGTTTGACTGACCGGCGAGTCCGATCAGTTCGCCCCCTGGGGATCTGACTTCGAAAGAGTAACCTCCGTCGGGGCGAACCTGTTTTCCTCCGATGAACAGTTTTGCGGTGCGGTCGAGTGCGGCATCGGCTCCGGTAGCGCTGACGATCGGCACGGCAGGCACCTGGGCCTGGGCGGCGGTATCACGCCGCTCGGGACGAAGGTAGGCGCGCAGGCCTTCTCTTCCTCCTTCACGTCCGAAACCGGATTCCTTCATGCCACCGAAGCCACTGGAAGCATCGAACAGGTTGGTGCCGTTGACCCAGACGGTTCCTGCCTTGACCTGACGGGCGATCTCGATGGCAGTGTCGATGTCCTGGCTCCAGACCGAGGCCGCGAGTCCGTAGCGTGTGTGATTGGCGATCTTGATCGCCTCGGACGGAGTCCTGAAGGTAGTGGAGACGAGCACAGGTCCAAACACTTCCTCGCTAGCGATCTCGGAAGTCAGCGGTGCATCGGGGAACAAGGTCGGGGGGAACCAGTATCCAACTTTCGGGAGATCAATGTCCGGTTGAACGCATTTCAATCCCTCACCGATGGCTCGATCACACATTTCTTTGATTCTGGCGAGGTGTTCTTCATCGACGAGAGCTCCCATGTCGATCGCTTTGTCGAGAGGATCACCGACTCTGAGCCGAGACATCCTTTCTTCCACCTTCCGGTGAACTTCATCGGCGACCGATTCCTGGATCAGCAGCCGGCTACCGGCGCAGCACACCTGCCCCTGATTGAACCAGATGGCATCGACCAGACCTTCCACGGCACTGTCGAGATCGGCATCCTCGAAGATGATGAAGGGACTTTTCCCACCCAGTTCGAGAGTGAGGCCCTTACCAGTTCCGGCGGTTACCTTGCGGATGATTCTGCCGACCTCGGTCGAGCCGGTGAACGCGATCTTGTCGATATCTGCATGCGCAACGATGGCAGCGCCAGTTTCACCATCCCCGGTGACGATGTTGAAGACTCCGGCAGGGAGGCCAACCTTGTCACAGATCTCCGCGAACAGGAGTGCACTCAGCGAGGTCCATTCTGCCGGTTTCAGCACCACCGTGTTACCGCACGCCAGTGCCGGAGCCACTTTCCATGACAGCATCAACAGCGGGAAGTTCCACGGGATCACCTGACCACAAACTCCCCAGGGCCGGGCACCGGGATCGGTTTCCTCGAGAATCCGCGCCCAGCCGGCATGGTGGTAGAAGTGCCGAATCACCAGCGGGATGTCGATGTCTCTGGTCTCGCGGATCGGTTTGCCGTTGTCGAGCGTTTCGAGTACCGCAAACAGGCGGCTCTCCTTCTGGATGGCCCGTGCGATGGCATAGAGATGACGAGCCCGACCCGCAGTGCCCAGTTGTTGCCAGCCCTCGAGTGCATCACGGGCGGCCTGCACCGCCTGATCGACATCTTCGGGGGTTCCCTGCAGTACATCTCTCAGTACCTCGCCAGTGGCGGGGTATCGAGATGGGAATCGACTCGCCTTGGCGGGGCTGACCCACTTGCCGCCGATGAAATGGGCAGGGCTCTTGCCACTGCGTTCGATCCAGTCCCTTACCTGGCTTGCGACCTCGGGTGCAGGACCCCAGTCGAGAGTGTCGAGCAGGTGTGACGGATTTGTTTCTTCCGGAGTCATCAATTCTATCCCATCGGATGCCGGTGGGCGGCGGAATAACGCCCGGTGGCGTGGAACTCGAGTTGTCGCTCGAGATCAGTGAGGAGGGTAGAGGCGCCGATGCGGAACCGATCCGCTGCCATCGACCTCGTCCCCAGTTCTTCTCGGATCAAAATCAAGAAAGCAATCGCTTCCTTGGCGGTTCGGATGCCGCCTGCTGGTTTGAATCCCGCCAGGTGGCCACTGCGTTGCTGATGTTCTCGAATCGCTCGTAACATCACCAGTGCCACCGGCAAGGTGGCGTTGACTGGTTCTTTCCCGGTCGAAGTTTTGATGAAATCCGCGCCGGCTCCCAGGCAAACGCGAGACGCCCTGGCGATTCGTCGCAGATCGCCCAGTTCACCGGTGGCGAGGATGGTCTTGAGGCAGGCGCGATCACCGCATGCGTCGCGATAGGCCTTGACCTCGGAGTGTAGGTCTTCCCACCGCCCCTCGAGTACCAGACTTCGCGAGATGACGATGTCGATTTCCTCTGCTCCGGCCGCGATGGAGGATTCGATCTGCTCCAGTTTCATCTGGTGCGGAATTTGACCCGCGGGGAATCCTGTCGATACCGCACAGACCTTTACCGGAGAATTTTCAGTCGCCTCGCGGGCTGTGGCGATCAGGTTGTGGTAGATGCAAACCGAAGCGCAGTGGATGTCCATCGGTAACCCGTGTGCTTCGAGGATATCGGTGCGTACCGGCATGCGGGCCTTTGCTGCCAATCGACGTACCGTGCCCGGAGTGTCATCGCCGGACAATGTGGTCAGGTCGATGCAGCGGATGGCATGGGCGAGCCAGCCGATCTGCCACGACTTCTTCACCGTTCGTCGACCCGCCAATGTCCGGGTTCGGCGTTCGACCGCGGATCGATTGATCCGGGTAGCGAGTACCCAGTCAAGATCGAGAT
>Ga0310122_10000670_pt1 | contig 21602 bp, 15 predicted proteins | sample CB6_Bottom_1051__FD_203503 | JGI IMG/M metagenome (GOLD analysis project Ga0310122, IMG submission 203503) | Marine microbial communities from Western Arctic Ocean, Canada - CB6_Bottom_1051 | ecosystem: Environmental > Aquatic > Marine > Oceanic | place: Canada: Western Arctic Ocean | collected...
GTAAATGGCAACTCCGCCACAACACGAGCGCCCGCGAAGAACTCGGAAAACCTAATATCTCCAAGAGCACCATTGTCCTCTGCGGAACCGATGAAGCCGAGCTCTGGCGCAATGTACCATTCGCTCGGGCGAGCACTGATCCAGAGGCCGTATCCATCGATGTCATCGAGTCCAAAGGATCCCTCGAATGCCGATCCTTGCCCCGGGTCATATATCCCACGCAAAAAACTCACCTGCCCGGTGTATGCTTTTGGATGAGGTTGTTCCACTCCCGAAAAGGGCGAGGTTGCATCGGGTCGAAAACGGATCCAGTCCTGCCCACGGGAGGTCCTGTCGGCTCCAGTATAGAACCCGGAACGCTCCTTGTCATCGGGTGCTGCACTGTCGGCTCCAGTAAAGAACCCGGAACGCTCCTTGTCATCGGATGCTGCACTGTCGTCTCCAGTAAAGAACCCGGGACGCTCCTTGTCATCGGATGCTGCACTGTCGGCTCCAGTAAAGAACCCGGAACGCTCCTTGTCATCGGGCGCTGCACTGTCGTCTCCAGTAAAGAACCCGGGACGCTCCTTGTCATCGGATGCTGCACTGTCGTCTCCAGTAAAGAACCCGGAACGCTCCTTGTCATCGGGTGCTGCACTGTCGTCTCCAGTAAAGAACCCGGAGCGCTCACCCTCGATGGAGGCGCAACCGGAAAACAGGGCGAGACACAAAAAGATCGGTCCGTAGGTTCTGAGACTCCGCACGGTTGGTCTCCAATTCTTTGGGCTCCGCATCGGTCGCACTGTCTTTCCTTTGCCCGGATCCACCGGGCGACCATCTCGTTTCGGCAACATGATCCCGACAAACAAGGGATCGGCACCGGACCCGACGCGACCGAGATGGCAGAGGCGGGATTCTAGACCGATGGCGCTCCAGCGGCAAGGTACCCCGGGGCCCGAGTCGGGGTCGTCCGAAGCCCTCCGTGGAGACGATGGTAGGATCATGGGAACGGGCGATCCTTGACTCCGAACGTCCATCTCGTAGGATTCAGACTTCCAGGTTCCTGTTCAGGGCAATCCTGGGCATGGGGTTCCCGTGTCATTTACGAGGTGTGCATGACAGCGGAATTTGGCTGCCCGGGGGAGCCGGAAAACAGGTCTGGGCGGTGTTGTCGTGCGGGGTTCGCCTGCTATGGGCGACGCGGCAACAGCGCGTAGGTGTTCACTGGAGAGTCGAAGATCTCTGCTCGGGGAGCAGACGGGGCCCAATCCCGATGATCTGTCGCTCTATTGCGGCTTGACCCGGTTCCGATGAAGGCAATCGGCGTGCAGGTTGAGAGCTCCGGGGATTGAAAGATCGATCCCGACAGGAAAGGTGGAGCATGGAGAAAAAGGTCGGAGAAATCCTTCGCGAGAAGGGTTGGGTTACCGACGAGCAGATTCAGAAAGCCCTCGCTTACGGCCAGTCAGAGAAGTGCAAGATCGGTGAAGCGCTGGTTAACCTGGAGATCTGCACCCAGGAGCAGGTGACTCGTGCACTTGCCATCCACTTCCAGTTGCCTTTTGCTAACCTCGGCAAGCATATCATCGCCCAGGATATCATCGATACCATTCCCAAGGAGGTCGCGCTAGAACACCGGATCGTTCCCGTGGCTCGAAAGGGTCGCACCCTCATCATCGCGATGGCAGACCCGCTTGATTTCTTTACCATCGATAACCTGCGTTTCATCCTCTCCACAGAGGTGGACTGCGCCCTGGCAACTCCTGAATCGGTCGACGAGGCACTCGATGACTATTACCGATTGGCAGGGGGATACGACTCGGTCCTCGGTGAGCATGCAGGATCCGATGACGATGTGGAGTTTGGCCGAGGAGACTACGCCGGTGATGATGCGGAGGCCAACGAGGCTCCGGTGATCAAACTGGTACACATGCTCATCGCAAATGCCCTCAAGGAAGGGGCTTCTGATATTCACATCGAACCGATGGAGCACGAACTGCGTGTTCGTTACCGAGTCGATGGTATCTGCCGGGTGGTGGATTCGCCTCCGAAGAGACTACAGGGCCCGGTCATTTCTCGTTTGAAGATCATGTCGCGGCTCGACATGGCGGAAAAACGTCGTCCACAAGATGGCAGGATCAAGATCAAGATCACTGGCAAGGAGATCGACCTCCGGGTTTCGATAATTCCTACCGTGCATGGCGAGAGTGTCGTCATGAGGATTCTCGACAAGGAAGCAGGTCTGGTCGATCTCGAGAAACTCGGGTTTCACGAGTCTGATCTGGCCCGGTTCAACCGGATCATCAAGCGACCCAATGGTATCTTCCTCGTCACCGGTCCCACCGGTTCAGGCAAGACCACGACCCTGTATTCGGCCCTGATGGACCTGAATCAACCTGACGTGAAGATCATCACTGCAGAGCACCCGATCGAATACAACCTCACCGGGGTCAACCAGTCAGAAGTGAAGCACGATATCGGTCTCGATTTCTCGAGGATCCTGCGTGCCATGATGCGTCAGGCACCAAATATCATCCTGGTAGGTGAGATCCGGGACCGGGAGACCGCGGACACCGCCATCCAGGCGGCGTTGACTGGACACCTGGTGTTCTCGACCCTCCATACCAATGATGCCCCCTCAGCTCTGACCCGTCTGATCGACATGGGTGTCAAACCGTTCCTGGTGGCATCTGCAGTGCTCGCCATCATGGGACAGAGGTTGGTCCGTCTGCTGTGCAAGGAGTGCAAGGAACCCTACGAGCCGTCCGAAACCGAACTACGCATGATCGGCCTGACCAGTTCAGAGGTGATGGGTCAGGGGATCTGTCGCCCTGTCGGTTGCCCCAAGTGTAGCGATGGATACAAGGGCCGTTGTGGAATTTACGAGTTGCTGGAGATGTCCCCATCGTTACGCGAGATGACCTTCAACAAGACTCCGACCAAGGATCTGCGCAGCAAGGCACGTAACGAGGGAATGGTTTCTCTGCAGGAAGATGCGGTGAGGAAGTTGCTTTCCGGAATAACCTCCATCGAAGAAATACTTCGAGTCACGCACTCCTCGGAGTTCGCGAATTAGTCTGATCACTCTAGCCGGCGCCGTCCCGGAAAACTGACGGAGAGGTGAGAAATGGCGCTTGTCGCGAAGCCGATCGGTCAAATCCTCAAGGATATGGATTTGATCACGGAACTCGATATCCAGGAAGCCCTCCAGGATCAAAAGTCCAAAGGCGGAGCGCTCGGGAGGATCCTGGTCGAAAAGGATCTTATCACCGATGCTGATCTCCGCATTGCTATCGCGAAGCAGGCGGGAATGGAACCGGTCGATCTCGATGAGGTGGTTGTGACAGCAGATCTTCTCGAGATGGTCCCGCCACATGTCGCAGAAACCTACCAGGTGATCCCTGTCGACTTCGATGGAACGGTCCTGACTCTCGCCGTGGCGGACCCACAGAACATCAGTGCTCTCGACGACATGAAATTCATGCTCAATATGGAGGTGAAGGGTGCCCTGAGTGATCCCGCTTCGATCGACAGGGCGATGGAGAAGTACTACGCCGATCGCTCCGAATCGATGGAGAGCCTGCTTGGATCGATCGACAAGGACGAGATCGAGATCCTGGATGACAGTCGTCACGAAATGATGGATCTCGATCAACTCGAGAAAGACGTCAATGCCGCACCGGTGGTGAAACTTCTCAACATGGTCTTGCTTTCGGCCATCAAGGATCGCGCTTCCGATATTCACTTCGAACCTTTCGAGAAGGAGTTCAAGATTCGCTACCGGGTCGACGGTGTCCTCTACGAGATGATGCCTCCTCCGATCCAGTTGGCACGAGCAGTGATCTCCCGTGTGAAGGTGATGTCGAGCCTTGATATCGCAGAAACGCGTCTTCCCCAGGATGGCCGCATCGAGTTGAACATCTCCGGTCGCCCTGTCGATCTGCGTGTATCGACCCTTCCCACCATGCATGGCGAGTCGGTGGTGATGAGGGTGCTGGACCGGGGACAGGTGTCTCTCGATCTGGAGAACATCGGATTGCGCGCCCAGGATCTCGATGTGCTCCGAAAGTTGATCATTAAACCCAACGGGATCATCCTCGTGACGGGGCCGACCGGATCCGGCAAGACGACGACGCTGTACTCCTGCCTCAACGAGGCCAACGATCCCGCGACAAAGATCATCACCACCGAGGATCCGGTGGAATACAAAATCGATGGAATCATCCAGATTCCCATCAACGATGATATCGGTGTCACCTACGCCAAGTGTCTCAGGGCGATTCTTCGACAGGATCCCGACAAGATTCTCGTCGGTGAGATTCGCGATCTGGAGACCGCGCAGATCGCAGTCGAGGCGAGTCTGACCGGACACGTCGTGTTCTCGACTCTCCACACCAACGATGCGCCCTCTTCGATCATCCGACTCATCGACCTGGGTATCGAGGCCTTCCTGTTGACCGCGACCGTCGAGGCGGTGGTGGCCCAGAGGCTTGTCAGGAGGGTTTGTAATGAATGCAAGGTCGAGTACGAACCGACCGATGATATGCTGATGGAACTGGAATTGACGCCGTCTGATGTTCAGGCCAGAACCTTCTTCTACGGCAAAGGTTGCAAGGAATGTAATGGTTCCGGTTACAAGGGCCGCATCGCTCTGTTCGAGATCATGGTGATGTCGGACCGTCTACGAGACCGCATCATGGACGGATCGAGTACCCAGGAATTGCAGGTTGTGGCACGTGAGGACGGAATGAGGACTCTCCGCGATGCCGGTCTTCTGCACATTTACGATGGAATCACAACCATCGAGGAAGTCGTCAAGGAGACATTTGTCAGTTAGGCGAACATCCCCTAGGTTGTGAAGGGGTAGGACCAGACGGTAGGTGCTCGTCCCAGCCGATGTGGTCCTCCGACCAAGAAGGAGCAGCGAAGATGGCTGTATTCGATTACGAAGCGATCGGTCCAGGTGGAGTCAAGAAACGAAGCACCATCGAAGCCGGGAGTCAGCAGGAAGCGATCAAGCAACTGCGTTCCCGTGGCTTCAAGCCGACCAAGATCCGCGAGAGCAAGAAGATCTCTGCTTCTTTTGTCGAAGGAAAGAAGAAGAAGAGGCGTTTCAAGATCTTTGGCCGCAGGGTCTCTCAAACCGAGATGGTGCAGTTCACCCAGCAGTTGGCGACCCTGCAGGATGCGGGACTTCCCATCGTCCGTTCGTTGAAGATCCTGGCCGATCAGATGAAACCGTGCACATTCCAGGATCAACTCAACAAGGTGACCGAGGATGTCGAGGGTGGATCGACCCTGTCGGAGGCGCTGGAGAAATTCCCCAAGACTTTCAACCATCTGTTTGTTGCGATGGTGAAGGCGGGCGAGGCCGGTGGTGTTCTCGATACCATTCTTCAGCGCCTGTCGGACTTCCAGGAGAAGTCGATGAAGCTGCGCAAGAAGGTGCAGGGCGCGATGGTTTATCCGATCGCGGTCATCTGCGTTGCCGGGCTGATTCTCGGTTTCATCATGACCAAGGTGATTCCGCAGTTTCAAAAGATGTTTGCCGACATGAACACGGCACTTCCCGGCCCTACCCAGGCTCTGCTTGTGTTCGCCGAGGCGGTGCAGAGTTACTGGTGGTTGACGCCGCTGGTCGTGTTCGGCGTGGTCGGGGCGATCAGGGCGGTCGGGTCCACCTCCGCCGGTGAATTGATGATCGACAAGTCGAAGTTGAATGCGCCGATCTTCGGCCAGATCGTCCGGAAATCGACAGTTTCGCGCTTCTGTCGTACCCTCGGTACCCTGATTTCGTCCGGTGTCCCCATCCTGGAAGCCCTCGAGATCGTACGGGCAGCGGTGGGCAACCGGGTGATCTCCGATGCCATCGAACAGGTGTGCGGGTCGATCCGTGAAGGAGAAACCATCGCGGAACCACTCGGACAGTCGGGGGTATTCGAACCCATGCTCGTGAACATGATCGACATCGGTGAGGAAACCGGAGAACTCGACAAGATGCTCAATAAGATCTCCGACAACTACGATCTGGACGTGGACGTACTGGTGGAATCGCTGTCGAGCCTTCTCGAGCCGGTTCTGATTGTCGGTATGGGTGGTGCGGTGGGTTTCATCGTGGTTGCACTCTTCATGCCTCTGCTCTCGATCATCCAGCAGGTGGGTTAGCGATCATCACGACTCAAGGGATAGAACAATTTGAGCTTCGGGCCGTGACGAGGAGGAGAATTTCTCCCGTCACGGTCCTGTCTTTTGTGCAAGGGGCAACTGTTGAGATCAGAGCGTGACGCTGAATTACTTCGAGCATTTCGTGTATGGAGTCACGGACCCGACTACCGGAATGTAAATATCTCGGATCTCCGTGCAGCCGTTGGCGCCACTGCAGCCGAAGAGCCGCTCCTGAGAGAACTCCTCGACCAACTGGAAGAGACGGGCGAGGCGATCTCTCTGAAGGGCCGGGGCTGGTTCGTTCCGAACAGAGAAGGCTGGTTGGTCGGGACTCTGACATTGGTTCGCAAGGGATTCGGTTTTGTCAGACCCCTGGTCGATGATCCTGCCGGTGATGTTTTCATTCCCGCCCGGCGTCTTCGTGATGCCCATCACGGTGATCGAGTGCTCGCTGGGATCCAGAAACCTCGCCGAGGAGAACCCGCCGTCGCTCGCGAGGGCAGAAGTGGCAAGATCCTGGAAGTGATCGAACGTAGCCCGAGGGTGATTCCCGGGATCTACCGGGAATCGCATGGTGGGGCCGGAGTGGTCGAGCCGCTTCGCCACGAGAGTGTCCGTGAAGTCTGGATCGATCCCGGGCATCGCGCTGGAGTCGAGGATGGAGATCGAGTGCTGGCGAGATTGCTCCAGGGCCCGACCATCGACGGCTTGCCACCGGGCCAGATCCTCTGTGCGCTGGCTCCGGAAGGAACCTGGAGAGCAGATCTTCAGGTGGTCTGTGCCGAGCACCAGCTGAGAGAGGAATTCTCCGCCGAGGTGGAAGAAGCGGCTGCTGCTTTTCCCGGTACGATTCCCGATGAGGAGATCGAGCGGCGCTGTGATCATCGGGACATCCCTTTCGTCACCATCGATCCCGAGGACGCCAAGGATTTCGATGATGCGATCACCACCCTCGAGAGTCCTTCCGGGGGAGCTCGACTCGGAGTCGCCATCGCTGACGTGAGCCACTTCGTGCGTTCTGGCGATGAGATCGACTCGGAGGCGTTACTGAGAGGGACGAGTGTCTACATTCCGGGCAAGACGATTCCGATGTTACCCGAACGGCTCAGCAACGATCTTTGCTCTCTACGCCCCGGTGTGGATCGACTTGCCAAAGTGGTCTGGATCGATCTCGATGACTCGGGTCGGTTAGAAAATTACTTCGTCGAACGGGCAGTGATCCGAAGTTCCCGCAGATTCACTTACCAGCAGGTCCAGGCGATTCTCGATCAAGACCCTCAGGACTCAGCGGATCCGGTCTCGGTGCTCGATCAACTGATCCTAGACCTGGACAAGATTCGCTCTCTTCTTCGTGCTCGTCGTCTCGAAAAGGGATCTCTCGAACTGGAAATCGATGAGATGAAGCTGGTTCTCGACGACGATGGCGAGGTGATCGAGGTATGCCCTCGCAGTCGCCTCGTGGCCCACAATCTGGTCGAGGAATGCATGCTGGCGGCAAACGAGGCGGTTGCAGCCATCGCCACCGCCAAGCAGATCCCGATTCTTCGCCGGATCCACGCTCCTCCGGAGGAGGAGAAATTGGAGAAGTTCTCGCGTCTGTGCCGGGTTCTTGCTCCTCAGGCAAAAGTGAGGGAGATCGCGGATCTACCGGCGGTAATCGATGCGGTTCGTGGAACCGAGGTTGCTCCTGTGATCTTTTTTGCATTACTTCGAACCCTCACACGGGCCGAATACAGTCCAAGTCGTGAGATTCACTTCGCCCTGCAGAAAATTGAATATTGTCATTTCACCTCGCCCATCAGGAGGTATCCAGACCTCCAGGTCCACCAGGCGCTCGATCGGCACCTGTTCGACGGAGCTGGTCCAGTGATCGATTCGGAATCTGCCGCGCTGCTGGAGTTGGGAGAGACCTGTAGTACCCGGGAGCGATCCGCCGAGAGTGCCGAACGCGAAATGGCCAGATTGAGGGCGATTTCGTGGCTTCGACATCGTGTCGGGGAACGGTTCACCGGACTCGTCACCTCGGTGAGGGATCAGGGTTTTCATGTTCGTCTCGATGAGGTCCTGATCGAGGGATTTGTTCACGTTTCCAGTTTGCGCGATGATATTTACGTCTTCAGTGATACCCAGTTTGCTCTCAGAGGGGTAAATGCCGGTAACATGATCCGGCTCGGAGATCCGGTCGAAGTGGCACTGGAATCGGTAGATCCCCTCCATCGAGACATCGATCTGCGGTACCTTCACACCCGCTCGGGAAGATCACGGAGCAAGGGCTCGGGGGTGGCTCCCCGAAGCAGGACCTCGCCTCGCAGGCCTCAACAGGATGGCCGGGGCAAGAAGACCCGCGCTTCTCGTCGACGAGCCGCCTCCGGGCCAGCGCGGCAACGAGATCGTGGTGGAGATCGTAGAAAAGGTGCCGAACGAGGGCGTCGGAGGAGACGCGGATGACAGCGGAAAAATACCATATCTGGACCGACGGGGCTTGTCGGGGAAATCCTGGGCCAGGAGGTTGGGCCTACCTAATTCGTTCCAGCGATGGTACCGAGGAGGTCTGTTACGATTACGAAGCGTCGACGACCAACAACCGCATGGAGTTGTCGGCTGTACTCGAAGCGCTGCGCTCGATTCCAGAAGGGTCTTCGGTCCAACTTTTTAGTGATTCCCAGTACGTTGTGAAGGGGATGAACGAGTGGATCGTGGCCTGGCAGCGTCGCAACTGGCGTAAGGCTGACGGCAAGCCGGTTCTCAATGAAGATATCTGGAAACAACTGGTGGAGGCGGCTGCGAAGCGAGAGATCGAGTGGAACTGGGTCGAAGGACACACAGGTCAAGATGAAAATGAACGCTGTGATGCGCTCGCCAATCGAGCCATTGACGAGGCGTCGTGAACGCCCTGGAAGGACTGATGATGAACGGTAAGCAGAGAATCTGTCTTCTGGTTGCTGTGCTCATAGCTGGAATCGGAGTCGCCGCCGTGGTGGGTGATTATTCGACACTTCCTCCTGCAGCGAAGGATCTGCACGTGAGACTGGATGCTACCAGGATAAAACTGGCAGATGCCGTGAAGATGGCCCAGGACCTGACCGGTGGCATCGCTCAATCGGCATTCGCGCGGGTCGGAAGCATCGAAGTTCAGTATGAGGTCCTGACGGTGACTACAGAGAAGACTGAAAAAGTGATCGTCACGGAAACGGGTACCGTCACCGAGCGAGTGGTTGTTCCCCGCTTTCCCGGATCGGGGGTGGCTGAAGATGCCCAGATGGTGAGAACTGATTCGGGGCTTGCATATTTCGATCTGGTCGAGGGCACCGGCGAGACTCCCCCTGCTGTGACCAGTACGGTGAAGGTGCACTACAGCGGCTACCTCGTTGATGGAACCAAGTTCGATAGCAGTGTTGATCGAGGAACTCCTGCATCCTTCCCGTTGAACCGAGTGATCAGGGGCTGGACCGAGGGAGTCGGGTCGATGAAGGTCGGGGGAAAACGCAAACTGATCATCCCTGCCAGCCTCGGCTATGGCCCCCAGGGGCGCCCCCCCACAATTCCCGGAGGAGCGATCCTGATCTTCGACATAGAACTGATCGAGATCGTCCAGTAGTCGCAGGTCACCGGTCGGCGGTGACGGGCCCAATTGGCTGATTCCGACGTATATTGACGCGAGAGAGGGGAGTTGGGTGTCCGGTCTCGTTGCAGCATGCGGACCGACATTCTAGAATCCGGGGTTCTAGAACGGTATTGGTTTACAATCTCCCTGGTAATTCCTACTGCTTGCTGAGAGGTAGGTCCGAGAAATGTCGATCGGTTTCTTCAAACGGAACGAGAAGGTCATGTTGACTCTCTTGTTGCTGTTTATTGCTCCCACCTTTGCGGCCACTGGCATGTTTGCTTGGTGGGCAAGAAATTCTACTACAGAGGCTAGATACGAGATCAACGGCGAGACGATCTCCGCTCCAACTTTCCTCGAGAAACGGATGGAGCTCTCCGAAACCCTGTGGCTCCAGGGTGTTCGTCGTTTTGGTCCATATCGCGCCAGATCCGATCGTTTCCAGAGGGCCACAGTCGATGATGTACTCAGACAATTCGTCTACGAACACGAAATCGATCGAGTGGGAATCGAGCCGAGCGATTCGGCAAAGGATGTCGAAGTTCGAGAGGCAGCTCTCGATATTTGTACCTGGTACCGCGTCATGGAGCGCGCCGGGTGGATCGGCACTCTTCAGGAACGGTTCCCAGATTTCTCCTTCGAAAGAGCGGTTGCTCGCTTCGATCTCGATACCTATAGCACCGTCCTGGCAGACGACAGGTTCGGGATCAACATGTCCAAGAAGGATTTCGAGGGCGCGGTGATCCGTGGGTTACGAGTGAGTTCCTTGATCGAATCAGTTGTCGGTGCCGCTGTGGTCACGGAGAAGGAAGTATTCGAGGAATACGCTTCTACCTACGAGAAGCGAGTTCTCGAGGTGGTGCAGATCTCCAGTGACGACTTCCTGGATCAAGCCAGAGAGAAGGTCACTCCGGAGGACATCGAAGAGTTCTTCAACGCGGACCCATCTCGATTCGTTCTGCAGAATCGACTCGGAGTCGAGCTTGTTCGTGTCGATCGCCGTAGATTGCAAGATTCGATCGAGTATGAACCGACAGCCGAGGAGGTGGAGGTCAGGTATGAACGCGACAAGAACACCCTCTACAGGATCAAACGACCGTTCAATTACGTTCCACCGGAAAACGCAACCCCGGAGGACGATATTCGCTCACTGATCGATGTCTTCGATGCAGTGGTCAGGACTCTGGTCCGGGACCGCACCAAGGTGGTAGAAGCTGAAGTACTTCAGACCGCTCTCGATTCGCTCACAGCGATGAAAGATGCCGGTGAAACGGTACCGCTGGAGCAGGCTTTCGCCGAAGAAATCGATTACGTCGAGGTTCGACAGATCCCTCCCTTTGTCCAGCGGGATGTGAATCAACTCGACAACGACATCAAGAATCCTGCGGCATTTGCGACCTTCTTCCTGCAAGAACGGCGCGATCCGGGTTCGGTGAAACCGGGAGATCTGTACGAATCGATCGCCGAGAATGGTATGGGGAACTTCATCATCCGGGTCGTCGAGATGCTTCCGCAGAGAACGATGACTTATGACGAGGCGATCGAACCTGCATTGAAGGCGACCGAAGAAGCTCAGGCCAAGATGCTGGTGGAAGAGTACGTCAGTTCATGGGTGACCCGGATTCAGGCACAGGAGGAGGGTGTGACGCTGGAAGCGTTTGCATCTGACGGCAACTACACCATCCACGAGATGGATCCGGTTTCGAGATCACAGTCATTCAATCTCAAGATCGACGGCCGTATCCTCGCCTCGCGTGCAGCAGTGATCGAAGTTGCCTTCCAGATCGATGAGGTTGGTGGCGTGGTGGGTCCGGTAACAAGTGATACCGACAAATCCGAATACGTGATCCGCCTCAAGGAGATCGCCCCGCCCGACATGGATCTCTACACTTCGCTCAAGGTAGGTACGGAGAATCGACTTCGCTCTGACAAGCAACGAGCTTTGCTCGATGCCTTCCTTGCCAGGTTGATGGAGAATGCCAATATCCGTGTATACCAGGGAGAAGGAGATGCAGTTTCTCGCGATCAGTTGATCGAGGATCCCCAGAACTCTCCCCAAAGCGATCAAGGATAGCGATCCTCGGTCGATCGCTTGGCATGCAAGGTTGATCTCCCTCGGTTCGATTTTCGCCGTGAGTTCTCAGGCTTCTGGGACGATCTTGTCGATCTTTCCGACACGATCTATATGGCGTCCGCCCTCGAAGGAGGTGTCGAGGAATGTTTGGAGATGGGTCACGATCTGTTCCTGGCCGATGACCCGCTCTCCGAAGCAGGCGATGTTGGCGTCATTGTGTGCGCGCGACATCTGTGCCGTGAATTGATCCGTGATCACGGCTGCTCTGGCACCTGGATAACGGTTGGCGGTCATCGCCATTCCCTGGCCCGTTCCGCACACAAGCACGCCGAGTTCTGCCTCTCCCGAGGTCACGGCAGTGGCGATCTGGTGGGCAATATCGGGGTAGTCTGCCTTTTCTTCCTCGGATGCCGGGCCTCTCTCCTCGACATCCCAGCCTCTATTGCGCAGAACCTCGGTGGCATTCTTGCGGCCATTGATTCCGGCATGGTCCGATCCGACGATGGCTTTCATCCCGATATGATCCCTTCAATCCAGCGGTTTTCCAGAGCGCGCTCAATTTCCTCGGCACAGCGTCGATATATCTCCTCACTGCCGCCGATCGGATCGCTCACTCCGGTCTCGTTGATCAGATGAACCTTCTCCATCGCCTCCGGATAATCGTGCTCGAGCACATTTCGATGATAATGGTCCAGAACGATGATGATGTCCGATTCCTCGACCTGATTCGACATCAACTGTCTGGGATGATGCTCCTCGATGGAGATCCCCTTCTGTTTCATGACAGTTCTGGCATTGTCTGCCGCAGCGCTGCCCCCGGAAGCGATTCCCGCGCTGGAGACGTGATAACCCACATCTGCCAGTGTCTCCTCTGGACATTCGAGATGCTTTGCCAGCAATTTCTTGCACAGGGCTTCAGCCATCGGGCTGCGACAGGTATTGCCGCTGCAGACGAAGAGTACCTTGCTGCCGCGCAATAATCTGCGAATCTGAGATTCGCTGATCAGGCCCTCGCGGATGACCAGGAAATCGCCGTTGGCTTGCAACTGAACAATGGTTGAGGCTTGCGAGATCGCAGATGGACCGTCATCGAGTGCGAGAGTTACCCGGTCTCCGAGAGCCAGGACCGCTTCTTCGGCGGTGGTGGCTGCGGATTCTCCGCCTCGATTGGCACTCGAGGCGAACAGCGGGCCGCTGCTTGCGATCAATGTCCTGGTCACCTCGTTGGCTGGGAGTCTGACTCCGATTCCCTTTTCTCCGACAGGAAAGATGATGGTCAGTGGACCGGGCCAGAAGGCCTTCATCAATCGTTGGGCATCATCGCTGGGATCAGGAACCCAGTTGACCAGTTGTTCGAGATCGGAGATGTGAAGGGTGAAGGGCTTATCCTCGTCTCGGTTCTTTGCCTCGCGCAATTTGCTCAACGCGTCTTCAGAGTCTGCTCTGGCACCGATGCCATAGACGGTTTCGGTCGGGAAGATCACCAGTTCATCGCGAGACAGTGCATCGACGGCCAGTTGAATTGAATCCGGATCCGGCTTGTCCCGGTCCACGGAGATGACAAGGCTTTGCAAGGTGCTCTCCGTCCGACAAGTTCATCAATAGATCCGGGGTTCAGCGAATGCCGTCTCCTGCAAAGGACTCATGGTGCCACCGGGGATGGGCGCCGTCAAACGCTGGCGTGGTAGGAGGATCGAACCAGCGGGGCCGACTCCACCTTCTCGAATCCAACTTCGCGGGCGTACTGGCCAAGATCCGTGAATTCCTCGGGACTCCAGTAGCGCTTCACGGGAATGTGGTGCCCGGAAGGTGCGAGATACTGGCCGAGATTCATCCGTCGTACTCCCGCATCGTGGAGATCACGGATCGTCTCCAGTACCTCTTCTCTTGCCTCTCCGAGACCGAGGATCAGGCTCGATTTCACCCGAGAACCGCCGATCTTGCCGGCGGCATTTCGCAACAGCGAGATGGAATGGTCATAATTGGATCCGGGACGTGCCGCAGGATAAAGCCTTCTGACAGTCTCGACGTTGTGGGAGAAGATGGTGGGGTTTGCCCCCAGCACGATGTCCAGCCCCAGAACCGGATCGGGGCGGAAATCTGGCACCAGCACCTCGGTGGTGGCATCGGGGAGTGCTCTTCGGAGTGCCTCGATGGTGAGAGCGAACTGGTTTGCTCCACCATCGACCAGATCATCTCGGTCGACGCTGGTGATGACGACATGTTTCAAACTCAACTGATTGGCAGCCTTCGCCAGTTCCTCGGGTTCATCCGGATCGACGGGGGAGGGAATGCCCTTGCTGATGGCACAGAAACCGCACTTGCGGGTACACACCTCGCCGAGGATCAGGAACGTGGCAGTGCCCATCTTCCAGCACTCGAAGATGTTCGGGCAGTGGGCTTCCTGGCAGACAGTATGAAGACCACCTCGATCCAGCAATTTTCCGATTCTCTGGAGTGATCCATCGCCGGGTACGGTGACCCGCAGCCACGGCGGTCTTGGTAGAGGTACTTTCTTGTGACGAACTGTCATGGATGTCATCGGAGGTTGTTCCTTCCGAACAGATCCAGCATTCGATCCGCCAGAATCGCTTCGACCTCTCCCCTCGCAGGTGGGTGTCCCAGTTCCCGCTCCATCGAGGTGACCGGACAGCCACGGAGGCCACAGGGGACGATCCAACCGAAGGGATCCAGATCTCCCGAGACACACAGCGCCAGGCCGTGTCCCGTGACCCAGCGACGAACACTGAGACCGATCGAGGCAATCTTGTGCTGGCCGACCCAGACTCCGGTGTGATCCGGCTCTCTCTCCCCCTCGATCCCCCAGTGTTCCAGTGTTTCGAGCACGGCGGTTTCCAGCGATCTGAGCAGTCGATGCAGATCACGTTCCGATGGTGAGAGTTTAAATACGGGGTAAGCGAGCAACTGGCCCGGACCGTGATAAGTCGCTTCTCCTCCCCGGTCGACCTGGTGGATCTCGATTCCCCTGGCGCGTAGGAGGTCCTCTTCGATGAGGATGTCACGGCTAGTTGCAGCACTACCGAGGGTCACGACCGGCGAAGGTTCGAACAGGAACAAGGTTTCACGTCGGTGCTGCTCGATAGTGCCGGAAGGGGCCGTTCCGAGTTGTCGCTGCAACTCGAGCATGTCGCGATGGGTTTGGGCGAAGGAAACTGCTCCGAACTGTTTCACCAGTACGTCGGTCGGCATCGTTGTGGAAGGAGGAGAGGTCTCCATCGCTCACACCAGCGCAGATTCGTCGAAATTCTCGAGGTTCTGCTTCACCTGGGCCATGAACTGATCCGCGAGGGCTCCATCGACGAGGCGATGATCGTATGAGAGACACATGTAGAGCATGTCCCGGATGGCAATCTTGTCCTCATCGACCACGACCGGGCGTTTCTGGATGGCGCCGATGCCGAGGATCGCCACCTGTGGTTGATTGATGATGGGGATTCCGAACAGGCCCCCGAACTGTCCCGGATTGGTGATGGTGAAGGTACCTCCGGCGACCTCGTCGGGCTGTAACTGTTTGTTACGAGCACGCTGTGCCAGATCGGTTACCGATTTCTGGATCCCGGCGAGGCTCAGGTTCTGGAGATCCTTGATGACAGGAACGATCAGGCCATTCTCGAGAGCCACGGCGATGCCGATGTGGATACGATGGTGAATCAGGATCTCGTCGCCATCGATGGATGCATTGACGTGGGGATAGGCGCGTAGGGCGTCGCCACAGGCCTTGAGGAAGAAGGGCGTGATGGTCAGCTTGGTGCCATTGCGGTGCTGGAAATCGTCCCTGTGCTTGGCACGCATCTGAACGATGGCGGTCATGTCTGCCTCGAACACCGAATGTACATGGGCGGATGTGCGACGGGAATCGACCATGTGTTCGGCGATCTTTCGTCTCATCACCGACATCTTCTCGACGGTGACACCGTCTCTTGGCAGTCCCAGCGATGGCAGTGCCGACGGCGCCGCGGCTCCAGCAGTTGGCGCGGCGGGGGTCGCCACGGCGCCTTTGCCGGCGGATTCGATGAAGCCGAGAATGTCGCCTTTCGTCACCCTGCCTCCTGCACCGGTCGCCGAGATCATCGAGAGATCGGAGATGCCGTGCTCCCGGGCGATGCGTCGCACGAGAGGGGAGGAGCGCACCTTGTGCCCGGCTCCGTCGGAAGCTGTCGCTGGAGATTCCTGAATCGATTCCACCTCCGCTGCCGGAGCAGCGGCTTGCGGGGTTTCCTCGCTCACCGATTCGACGTCAGCCTCCGTTGCAGGTGCTGACGAGTCCGCAGCAACCGGAGCCGTGGTTGCCACCTCGGCCTCGCTCGATCCGATCCGCGCCACGACGGTGTCCACTTCCACCGTCGTGCCCTCCTCGACGAGGATCTCTGCGAGGATTCCGCTGATAGGAGCGGGAACCTCGGCATCGACCTTGTCGGTGGAGATCTCGAACAGCGGTTCGTCACGCTCGACGCTGTCACCTGGTTTCTTGAACCAGCGAGTCAGCGTCCCCTCCGCGATGGATTCGCCCATCTGTGGCATCTTGACTTCGGTAGCCATGACCGTACTTCCTCCTGCACAGGGATTCGTGGCCCACGCCACTGAATTGAGAAGTCTACCCGCAGAGCGAGGTTCGATGAAGTGAACCCCGGTACCCAACCGTATCGGGGCGTCGAGGAAGTGGCTACTGAGGGTTAATCCCCGATGTCGAGGGGGTCGTTTTCTTCTCCGGACGCGGGGGAAAGGGACCGGTCGTTGCCTGAAGATGTGCCGCGGAGGATCTCTACCAGCTGGCCAGAGAGCGGATCGATTCGAGGATGTCGTCTTCCCCCGGTAGCGATGCATCCTCGAGCGAGGCGGCATACGGGATGGGAATGTCGAGCGCGGCGAGTCTACGGACCGGAGCGTCGAGATCCTCGAAGCAGTGTTCAGAGATCCGTGCGGCAATCTCTGCTCCGGCTCCGCCGGTGAGATTGTCCTCGTGGATTACCAGAACCTTGCCGGTGTTGCGAGCGGTCTGGTAAATCGCATCGAGATCGAGCGGACACAGCGAACGAAGATCGAGGATCGCGCATTCGATTCCTTCCGCCGCCGCACGTTCCGTAGCGGCGTTGCAGCGATGCAGCATGGCACCCCAGGTGATGATGGAGAGCGCGTCGCCCTCGCGCCGAAGTGCTGCGATCCCCGGAGCCAGCGGTTTCGAATTTTCATCCAGTTCACCCTTGAGGGTCCGGTAGAGCGATTTCTGTTCGAGGAAGATCACCGGATTCGGGTCCTCGACCGCTCCCAGCAGCAAGGTATAGACATCCTCTACCGTCGCCGGCACCACAACCTTGAGTCCAGGAGTGTTGAGAAATGCCGACTCGACCATCTGGCTGTGAAACGGACCGGCGTGAACTCCACCTCCGGAAGGTCCTCTGACGACGATGGGAACCCCCTGTCCCCAGCGAAAGTGGCAGGTCGCAGCGAAGTTGGTCAACTGGTTGAAGGCGCAGGAGATGAAATCGATGAACTGCATCTCCACTATCGGTCGCATCCCGGCCATCGCAGATCCGATGGCAGCTCCGACGAGACCGGTCTCGACGATGGGCGTATCGATGATCCGGTCCGGTCCCCACTTTTCGAGAAAGCCCTGCGTCAACTTGAACGCACCGCCGTAGGTGCCGATGTCTTCACCGATCAGAAACGTGCGAGGATCCTCCTCCAGCGCTCTGTTGAGAGCTCTCCGCAGAGATTCGAGATAGGTGATCTGCTCGGCCAAGAGAACCTCTCCTACATGTGGATCGCACCACCGACGAGGCCGTGGGCTGCTTCCATCATTCCTTCACCGAGGGTCGGGTGGGGGTGGATGACATGAGCGAGATCTGCAGCAGTACCTTCGAGTCCCAGGATCGCACAGCCCTCGCTGATCAGATCTGTCGCATGAGGCCCGATGATGTGTACTCCGAGGATCTCTCCGTAGCGGGCATCGGCGATGATTTTGAAGAAACCGGGTATCGCCCTGCCTACAATTCCGGCCTTGCCGAGCGCGGACAGGGGGAACTTGGAGACGATCAGTTCATGGCCGGCTTCGCGGGCGGCATTCTCGGTCAGTCCGACACTGGCCACCTCCGGGTGGCAGTAGGTGGCATAGGGAACCCGATCGTTGCGGATCGGCTGGGTTTTCAGCCCTGCGATGCTCTCGACGGCGATGATGCCCTCTGCGCTGGCGACGTGGGCCAGTTGTGCGCGGTCAGCGACGATGTCTCCGATGGCATAGATGTGAGAACGGGTGGTGCTCTGGTCCGGTTGGACCCGGATGAACCCCTGGTCCGTCTTGATGCCGACCTGGTCCAGTTTCAGGGAGTCGGTGACGGGTTTTCTTCCGACCGCACACAGCAGCATGTCCGCCTCGAGCGTCTGCTCTTCTCCATCTTCGCTGACCAGAACAACCGCGAGGCCGGAATCGGTGGTCGAGGCCTTCTTGAGCGTGGTGGAGACTCGACTGAGGATTCCCCGCTTCTTGAAAGAACGCATCAATTCTGCCGAACACTCGTGATCTTCCACAGGTAGCAAGCGATCAAGAAGTTCGACAAGGACCACCTCGCTGCCAAACGATCTCAGGATGGAGGCGAACTCGCATCCGACGGCTCCGGCTCCGAGGACGATGGACTTTTTGGGAATCGATTCGAGGTGAAGGGCCTCATCGCTGGTGATGATCGATGGGATCGAGAAATCGAGGAAGCCCGGGCGTGCAGGAACCGAACCTGTGGCAAGGATGATATTCTTGGCCTCGATCAACTTCTCGGTGGATTCATCACTCACGACCCGGATCGAATTGAGACCGTCGAGACGACCGGTCCCTCTCACGGTGGTGACCCCGTTTTTCTTGAGCAGGAACTCGACCCCCTTGGCATTCTTCTGGACGACCTTCTTCTGGAACGAGAGTACCCCCGGGATATCGACTTCTGCATCGGGGATGGTGATTCCGAAGTAGGAACTTTCCCTGGCGAGATCGATAACGTGTGCGCTCTGCAGAAGTGCCTTGGTGGGAATGCATCCGCGGTGGAGACAGGTTCCCCCGGGTTGGGGATCCTTTTCGATCAACACCGTGGAGATCCCCAGTTGTCCGGCCCGAATCGCGGCGACATATCCTCCCGGTCCGCTGCCGATGATCGCCAGGTCGAAATTGCCGATCTTCTCGACCATCTCTCGGGTGTCCTTCCTGCTGGGTCCTGTCGGCCCTGTTGTGCCCGAGGGGGCGTCCTCACGCTACCGGGCAGGCTTTGAGGTCGGTTTCAAAGTCTTTGCCCCGTTGGCGAGCCCGCAGGGCACAAGGCTGGACGATACCCTGTTTTGACCGGCGCCATCCACCAAAGCCCCGTCCTGATCGGTCGCGTTGAATGGAACCCTGCTCCACTCTAGAATGGCTGAAAACCGGTGCCTTGCTGCTTCGAAAGGCCCCGGGCGTCTTACAGGCCGTAGGGGCTTCGTCACCGGTCAGGACCATCATGTCGACCCACAGCCAGCACTCTTCACGTCCGCGCGGCAGACCTCGCAAGTCGGCCACGGAAAAGATCAACATCCACGGTCTGGATGTCTCCGAGTTGCTTGCCATCTACCGGAACATGTTCATGAGCCGCGAGATCGACGATGAAGAGATTCGCCTCAAGACAAAGGGGCAGATCTTCTTCCAGATCAATGGCTGTGGTCACGAGGCGATCAATACAGCGCTCGGAATGGTACTCGAACCGGGCAGGGACTGGTTCTTCCCTTACTACCGGGATCGGGCGTTGATGCTGAAACTGGGTCTGACTCCGGTCGAGATGTTCAAGTCGGCGACCGCGGCCCGTGACGAACCTGCGGGAGCTGGTCGGCAGATGCCTTCGCACTGGGGCAGCGAACGTCTCCAGGTAGTGAACCAGTCCTCCTGCACAGGAAGTCAATGCCTCCACGCGGTCGGTTGTGCCGAGGCGTGGTCCAAGGGGTTGGACAACGAATCGTTGCGAGATCGGATGCGGAACTGGTCAGAGGGAGAGATCGCGTTTGTTTCGATAGGAGAAGGGGGCACCAGCGAGGGAGAGTTCTGGGAGTCACTGAATACTGCCTGCACCCTCGCTCTGCCGGTTCTGTTCGTGGTCGAGGACAATGGATACGCCATCAGTGTCCCGGTCGAGGTGAACACTCCGGGAGGTTCCATCTCGAAACTGGTGCTGGGCTTTCCTGGGCTCGATGTTCACGAGGTGGACGGTTGTGATCCGCTGGCGTGCTATTCGTTGCTCCAGTCCGTGGTGGCGGATATGCGCACGGGCAACGGCCCAGCCCTGGTCCATGCCCATGTCGTGAGGCCCTACAGTCACAGCCTTTCCGATGATGAACGTGCCTACCGGCCCGCAGCGGAGCGGGAAGAAGAGGCGTTACGAGATCCTCTTCATGTCTATCCCGAGTTCCTGAAGGAGGAGGGGATCGCTGACGAGGCGACCCTCGAGCAGATCCGTGAAGAAGTCAGGGCAGAGGTCCGCGCAGCCTCCGACGAGGCGCTGACAGTTCCCCAGGCGGATCCGGAAACGGTACTCGACCACGTCTATTCGATGGACGTGGATCCCACCTGTTCCGATTTCGAGACCGAACCGTCCCCGGTAGATGGGGCACAGCCGACCACGATGGTCGATCTGATCAACTCGGCCTTGCGAGACGAGATGCGCCGAGATCCGACCATTCACATCTTCGGCCAGGACATTGCAGATGCCAGTCGAGCCGAGGTGCTCGATGAGGTAAAGGGCAAGGGCGGGGTGTTCAAGGTGACCGCAGGTTTGCAGAGAGAATTTGGATCCCAACGGGTCTACAACTCTCCACTGGCCGAAGCGAATATCATTGGGCGTGCCATCGGAATGGCGCTTCGTGGCCTCAAGCCTGTCGTCGAGATTCAGTTTCTCGATTACATCTGGCCTGCTTTTCACCAGATCCGTTCCGAACTTGCACTGTTGCGCTGGCGATCGGCTGGAGTGGACAGTTGCCCTGTTGTCATTCGGGTTGCCAGTGGTGGGTACCTACGTGGTGGTTCGATCTACCACAGTCAGTCTGCAGAGACGATTTTCGCACACACTCCCGGTCTGCGTGTCGTGATGCCGAGCAATGCGACCGATGCCAACGGCCTTCTGCGCACTGCCATTCGGTGTGACGATCCGGTGATCTTCCTCGAACACAAGCATCTCTACCGGCAGACCCACAACAAGGGTGTCGATCCCGGGCCCGATTACCTGATTCCGCTGGGTAAGGCAGCCCGGGTGCGAGCGGGAAACGATCTCACCATCGTCACATATGGAGCTCTCGTGCACCGATGTGGCATCGCAGCCAAGGAACTCGCCGAGGAAGGGATCGAGGCGGATATTCTCGATCTTCGTTCGCTGGCACCCTATGATTGGGATGCGATCTCACAATCGGTGATGCGGACTAATCGGGTACTCATCGTCCACGAAGAGACGTTATCATGGGGTTACGGCGCTGAGATTGCCGCCAGGATCCAGGATGAGTTGTTTGACCACCTGGATGCCCCTGTTCGCCGCGTCGGAGCCATGGACTGCTTCGTTGCCTACGCACCTCAGCTGGAAGAAAAGATCCTTCCTCAGCCAGAGAATGTGGCACAAGCAGCCAGAAATCTGGCAAGGTATTGAGCCTGCTCGGGTGGACACGCCGCAGGGACTCCCGATGCACCAGATGGCCGTGTATCGGCTAAGGAGACCAAGTGCGAGAAGAGAACCTTCCCGACCAGGAACCTGAATCGGAAGAAAACGGCGAATC
>Ga0310122_10000671_pt1 | contig 21593 bp, 20 predicted proteins | sample CB6_Bottom_1051__FD_203503 | JGI IMG/M metagenome (GOLD analysis project Ga0310122, IMG submission 203503) | Marine microbial communities from Western Arctic Ocean, Canada - CB6_Bottom_1051 | ecosystem: Environmental > Aquatic > Marine > Oceanic | place: Canada: Western Arctic Ocean | collected...
GGCCGGAAGTGTGGTGAACTCTTATAGCAGTGCACAACTCGCTAGGGGTGGTGGTGGCCGTGGCCGTGGTGGCGGCTTCGGGGGACGTGGTGGAGGCGCGCCTCCACCGTCGGTAACGACCAACACCGGATTTAACCGCATGGTGTGGAACGTTCGTGACACGGAAGGGCTGTCCGTACCGCCTGGACAGTATCAGGCTCGATTGAGCGTAGGCGGTGAGTCTCAGACTCAGCGGTTCAACGTCCTCATCGACCCGCGCGTCGAAGCACGTGGCGTGACCGTCGCTGACCTCCGTGAGCAGTACGAGCACAACAAGAAGATGAACGCGATGGTTTCTGAGGTGGACGCCTTGATCGAGCGCGTCCGGGCCGCACAGGAGAGTGGCGACGCCGATTTACAGCGTCGTATCGCACCCATTGCAGAGAGGCTTATCACGGCGCCGATTCGTTACAGCAGTCCGGGGCTAAGCGATCACATTACGTACCTCCGTGGGATGACCGCCCGAGTCGACATGAAGATCGGCCGTGACGCGATCGCTCGGCACGAGGTGCTTCGCGTTGAGCTGGACGAAATCACTCGCGAGGCGAACGGTATTCTCGGGTCCGGTAACTGAGGGGTCGAGCGCTCGCGAATCGTGATCCACTGAGTGACACCCCTCCCGGCAAACGGCGGGCGGGGTGTCACTTTAGCCCCCAATGCCAACACGCAGGCCGAGATTCAGTATCGGCCAATACTTGAGGTAGGTACCTACCCTATCCTCAAGACTTTGCTCTTCAGTTCGAAGTCTGGTCTGGAAATCACTTGAGTTGATAAGGGAAGAGTTTCCAGTCGCGGTCAGGTGCAAGTTAGGCTCACCTAGTAACACCACACCTAGATCGAGGAAGAGACCTATCCCCGACGACGTGTGCTTTCCGAACCCGATCAGGGCGTAAGGTGCCCTATTGTTGGATGCGAACTTCCCGGTAATTCCAGTGACGTCCTCCACCGTGTACGTCTGGCCACCAATATTTATCGAGGCACTGCCCGTCAGTGTACCTGTAATCGTCGGATCGTCTGGCTTGAAGAGCATGCCTCCACCGATCCTAAAGCTGGATCCCAAGTAGAAATCCACACCTATGTTGTACCACGTATCGGGGAGCTTCAGGGTCGCGCTATACTCCCTCACCCAGGTCCCAAAGACTCGTGGGATCGACCTCTAGGGGCAGGAGACCGATCCCACCGCGGATGACCAACCTATCAGCAAGGCCCACTGCACCTTCCACTCCCACCCCGATTGTTCCTGCCCGGCCCGCAACTCCGAAGCGCTGTGCCGATAAGACTGCGGGCACAAAAACGAGCGCTGCTAGCGCAAGAACCGGGATGCGCTTCATCATCTGGCTTTCTCTTAATGAAGAGGCTGTGGGACCGAGGGAGGTATTAGCTAATTAAATCCTGTGCACCGCGCTCCCAGTATAGACAACGTCCACACAGAAATAAAAGGACTGAGTCCTCGTGTTCATAGAGACTGAAATCCTCAAGTCCAGGATACTGTGCGAGACTGCCAGCTCGGAGAATCTCGGCCACACCTGACTAGATTCTGCTAAAAAATCCGCACCGCAATGAATGCCCCTGAGTACGCCAACACGAGCATGTAGCAGAACTGGAGCATCGGCCACTTCCAGCCTCCGGTCTCACGACGCATGACGGCAACTGTAGACGTGCATTGTAAGGCGAACGCAAAGAACACCAGAAGGCCGATTGCGGCTGCGGGGGTGAGATTACGCCGCAGCGTTTCCTGAAGCACCATTGAGTCATCGGAAGCGTTTTCAACCCCGTATATCGTTCCCAGCGTTCCCACAAAGACCTCACGAGCAGCAAGCGACGTGACCAGTCCGACGCCGATCCGCCAATCGAAGCCAAGCGGCTCAATGGCAGGCTCTATCACCTGGCCAATTCGCCCCAACGCACTTTCTTCAATAGGGGGCGGCCCGGCATCCAATCTCGGGAACTGCGTGAGCATCCAGAGTACAATCGTGACGGCAAAGATGACCCTGCCAGCTCTCCTCAGAAATATCTTGCTCCGGTCTAGCAAACGCAGACCGATCGATCTAGCCGAAGGCAACCGGTACGGTGGGAGATCCATCACGAATGACCCAGGCTCGGCCCGGAGTAGTGTCCGTTTCAAGAGAAATGCGGTGACTACAGCCGCCATGATACCGAGACCGTAGAGACCGAGGAGCACTGCCGCCCGATAACCCATGAGCCATCCTATTAAAGGACGATCAGGGATGAACGCAGCGATGAGCAAGGCATATACCGGAAGCCGCGCTGAGCACGTCATGAAAGGCGTGATGAAAATGGTTGCTAGCCGATCTCGCTCATCCTCTACAGTTCGTGCCGCTAAGATCGCCGGAACCGCACATGCATAGCCGGAGAGAAGTGGAAGAAACGCTCTCCCCTGAAGGCCAACTCTATACATGACTCGGTCTGCGATCACCGCCGCTCTCGCCATGTAGCCCGAATCTTCGAGAATTCCAAGAAAAAGGAAGAGGACAAGAATCTGCGGAAGGAAAACCACGACAGACCCAACCCCAGCCCACACACCATCGATGAGCAGAGACCGGAACCAACCATCGGAGAGCCTGTTAGCGAGCCACTCTCCCGAACTCGTGATCAGGAATTCTACTCCATCCATGAGTGGCACGGCCCATGTGAAGATCGACTGAAAAACGACAAGCACGACCGCCAGGAATACGAGTGGGCCCCAAATCCGGTGTAGGAAGATTGCGTCGAGCCCCTCAGTAGATCGCGCGGGGCCAGGCCGAACAAAGCTGACCCGATCCACAACCTTGTCCACACGCCTACGGCGTTCTGTGAATGCATCTATCATGGGCAGAGGCAAACCACGTGGGACATTACTGAGCACATGCACAGGAGGAGGTAGACCCTGCTGGCGAATCTCGACTCCTGAGAGAAACTCTTTAACCTGGTCGACCCCTACGCCCACACGTGCGTTGCTCTTAACGACTTCAACACCGAGCAGGTGAGCTAACTTCATGTGGTCCAAATTTCCGCCACGTTCCTCTAGCTCATCCCACATGTTGAGCACTAACAAGGTTGGGATCTCAAGCTTAAGTACTGGCTCCACGAGCATGAGTTGGCTCTCGAGCCTCGTACAGTCGACGATTAACACGACTGCATCCGGGGCTGACAGATCTTCGAGGCGCCCTTCAAGCATATCCCTGGTCACCCGCTCGTCGAGCGTTCGAGCAGAAAAACCATGTACACCTGGAAGATCAACGAGCTCAACGGTCCGTTCGAGGTTGCACTGTACCTGACCCACGTACTTTTCCACCGTGACACCAGGATAGTTGGCCACCTTCTGCCGGAGGCCGGTCAGGCGGTTAAAAAGCGTTGTCTTCCCGGAGTTGGGTGGCCCAATAAGTGCGATCAGGGGAGAGCGAGCTTCATCCTTCACCTGAGCGCTAGCGTAACCACTGCCTTCCGTTGGGGTGCTGAGGTCACGCAAGGGATCGGTGACTTATTGGCTCTATTAAGAGAAGTCACTCAGGAGCCGCACACACAGACAGTCAGCAGTCTCACGCCGAAGAGCCAATAGAGATCCATCCACCGATATTATGGGATCCCCAGTGGGTGACGATCGCACTGGGCAGATTCGACACCCCGGCAACACACCCCGTTCAAGCAGGGGTTCTGCTCGGTCAGCGGGCAAATCGATGCGAACTAATTCGACCGTCTGGCGCAACGGAATGTCACCGAGACGTAGCTCTACATCCGCTTCTTCTTTCGGTAATCCCGACATCGATTGTGGGGCGGTCGAACCCACTCGCGACTCGCTCCTAACCTCTAGAATAACAGAGGAAGAGATTGAGAATGAGATTGAATCTCAACTAAGCTACTCCACCAGCAACACATGGGAAAGATGTCCAGACTACCGGAGAGGATCGTTCTCGAACTCGACCTCAGATTGAAAGAACCTACTAAAGCAAGGAATAAACCCTCACCTTGGCTGTTTTTCCAAGCATATCCACGTCCCAAATCACAAAATTCTGGTCGCCATTACTCACGCAATCGAGAAAGGAGATTTTTCCTGTCGAGCGCTCGCTCCTAAACGTCCCGGTCACTGGACTCCACAACAATGTCCCATCATCCAGAATGACCCTCGCATTACCCTCTAGACGTCCTCGGGACTTATCACCGTCTAAAGCATGAAGCGTCTGCGTAACAAATACGCTCCCATACTTACCAACTGTTCCCTCAAAATTCATCGTCGTACTGTCTTCGTTAACAGTCACTCCAGTGATTGTTACATCTCCATGTTCTACTGGCTTTGAGAGACCCATCTACTACTTTTAATTCGTTAGGCGGATAGGGTCAGAGCTACGAAATTGATTTGCTATCACAGTAGGAAGTCACCCGGAACCCTATAAGCGCAATAGGCTTAATCTGATACGACCGGCTGGTGCAGGTGCACATCACTCTGCGGATATGGTAGCGAGCATCCAGCCTCCTCAAGTTTTTCTTTCAGCGCTCTAGTTAAGTCCCATCGAACCGACGAATAGTCCTCACTATTCACCCATGGCCTGACCACAAGATTGACGGATGAATCAGCAAGCTCGTGAACAGCGACGATGGATTCCGGCTCATCGAGCACTCGATCGTCTGATCCTAATAAATCCCTGCAGATTCGAATGGCCAAACCCAGGTCGTCCTCGTAGCTCACACCCACGACGAGATCAATGCGTCTCGTGTCACTACTGGAATAGTTGATGATCGTCTGCCCAAAGATCTTGGAGTTGGGAATCCGGATATGGACGTTGTCACCTGTCGTGAGAAGGCAGGTGAAAATACCTACCTCACGGACGGTACCCTTGCAGCCACCAACCTCAACTGAATTCCCAACGTTGAAGGGGCGGAAGGTCAGGAGCATCACCCCTGCAGCGAAGTTCGAAAAAGTGTCCTGGAATGCTAGCGCAATAGCGAGGCCGGCCGCTCCAAGCACTGCGACGAACGAGGTGGTGTTCACACCGAGCACGCCCACCGCTGCAATGGCGATGAGCGCTATCGTGGTCACATAGACCAACCCAGCAATAAACGGAACCAGGATATCGTCGAGTACGGACGCTTGTAGGGCTTTTACTACAAGACGCTTCGCCCACCCAGCGAGCAGCCAGCCAATCGCCAGAACCGCAGTCGCACCAGCTAGTTTCGGCACCCAAGACGCGATCGTTGCTGTAGCAACCTGAAAAAGTGCACTTAAATCGAACATCGATATCCCCTGAAAAAGGAGCTTGGTCTTAAGCGGCCACAGTTAGCTTAACCAACTGCTAATCTCCATACCTGTGCTACCAGGAAGCAAACGGTCAAGCCCATCACTAGTGGCATCAGAGTGGCGACCACTGTCCATTTTGTACTACGGGTTTCCTTGTAGATCGTATAGATCGTTGTGGAACAAGGATTATGTAGCAGACTGAACAGCATCAAGTTGACCCCAGTCAGTAGTGTCCATCCCCCCGCTCTCAGTAGTTCGCCTGTGGCGTTTACGCTGTCGAGCTCGAACATGACTCCCGCCCCTTCCCCCACAGCAGATCCACCGGTCAAGACCGTCAGCATGAGAACCGTTGGGATCACGATTTCGTTGGCCGGGATCGCTACCACGTAGGCCAAGAGAATCACTCCATTCATTCCGAGGAGAAGCCCAGCCGGGTCCAGCCAGCCCACAGCATGGTGCGCCAGGCTTACACCACTGACGTCGACGTTCGAGATCAGCCAAATCACTGCGCCAGCCGGGATCGCGAAAATCACCGCCCGCCAGAGCACGATCAACGTCCGGTCAATGATTGAAGTGTAGAGTGTCCGCAGAATCCGAGGAGGCCGATAGGGTGGCAGTTCCAGACTGAAGCTCGTCGCCTCCCCGCGAAGCACGGTGCGAGTCAGAATCCAAGAGGAAAGGAACATCATCACGATTCCCAGCAGGGCGATCCCCACGACGGCACCAGCACTGATCAAGCCCCCGAGTTGCGAGGGTGCTAGGGCACCAATGAAGATCGTCGCGATCAGGATCTGTGTTGGCCAGCGCCCGTTACATAGAGAGAAATTGTTCGTAATGATCGCGACTAGACGCTCCCGAGGAGAATCAATTACCCTCGTAGCCACGACACCCGCTGCGTTACAACCGAATCCCATACACATCGTCAGAGCCTGCTTGCCGTGTGCTCCAGCTTTACGAAAGAGCGCATCAAGATTGAACGCTACACGAGGCAGATAACCAAAATCTTCAAGCAGGGTAAAGAGTGGGAAAAAAATCGCCATCGGTGGCAGCATGACGGCCACCACCCAGGCCGTAGCGAGATACACTCCGTCAAGCAGCAAGCCATCAAGCCACAACGGTATCCCGAGACCTGCGGCGAGCGCCTTCAGAGCACCGTGCCCGTTGTCGATTAGCACTGTCGCCAAGATCGAAGATGGAATGTTGGCGCCTTCGATCGTGATCCAGAACACTGCTGCGAGAATGAAAAGCATGAGAGGGAACCCAAAAATCCGACTTGTAAGCCACTGATCCATCTTGCGGTCGAATGCGAAGCCTACCTTCTTGAGGCCTCTCACTTGGACCCGCGCCGCTATCTGTTCAGCAACCTCGTAAGCACGGCCAGTGACGACATCTTGAAAGTCAGAGGGAAGGCCCCATCTAAGGCTCATCGCCGTTTTACGCACCCGCTGACGTGCTTCCACTGGAGCGATTTCGACTACCGCACCTGACTCGTCATGCGACAATTGTCCTAATTCACCCGATAGCACTGCCCCTTCGACTGCTTCGTCCGCATTGAGGAGCCTAAGGGCCACCCATCGCGGGTTCGGGACCTCTGGAAACGCATCCTGAATCACCGGCGCCAACTCATCTAGCGCAGCCTCAACTTCATCCGTGTGCTGCTCAACCCGGACGGCAGATACAGCATGCGTTCCAAGCGCGACTTCGTGCACGGCAGAGACAAGATCGTCGATCCCCGCACCCTCCCGTGCGACACCCTGCACGACTGGCACACCGAGTTCACGCTCAAGTTTACTGGAGTCCACAGCGATCCCGTGCCGACGGGCTTCGTCCACTAAGTTGAGAAAAACGACAACTCGGTCAGTGATCTCCAAAATCTGCAAGACCAGATTAAGATTCCGCTCCAGCCTAGTGGCGTCCACAACCACAACAGTCACGTCTGGCCTACCGAACAGCACAAAGTCGCGTGCGACTTCCTCGTCTACGCTACCTGCTAGTAGGGAGTACGTACCCGGTAGGTCTACAACCTTGGCTCGCTTGCCCTCATGGACAAACGCACCCTCAGCTCGCGCCACCGTCTTCCCAGGCCAATTGCCGGTGTGCTGTCGGAGACCCGTAAGCTCATTGAAGACGGTACTCTTGCCTACGTTGGGATTCCCTGCGAGGGCGATCAGATAGTCCCACCGGTCGGTGCTTATACCCAAACGAACCAGACTCTGAGCGCGATGCTGCGCACAGGAGACACAGGGATCAGCTGTGAGAGTCGGCATCAGTCAGCAACCTCGACCAGAGACTCGACTCTTTCGATCCGGATCCAAGTAGCCTGGCTTCTACGCAGAGCAATGAGCGCCCCGCGGATTAGATAGGCAACCGGATCTCCCGCAGCGCTCACCATGTCTGCTCTGATCTCTGTACCCTTGACTACCCCAAGGTCAAGAAGGCGCCCTCGCTGACTACCCTGACACGCGGGAGAAATATCAATCACGCGTCCTGTTTCTCCAGGTGCCAGATCGGCCAACGTTACGGGTGGTCTGCCTGCGCGCTCACCCTTGGGTAGAACTCGCACTGTAACGTTCTGTGCTTCCACCACATTAATAGACCACTCACCGCCATCGACTAGAACCCGAACCTGTCGGTTGTCCCGCCCGAGCACCTCGAGCCTGCCACCGAGTACTAAACCGCGATTGAGCAACCCATTGAAGATCTCGCGGGGCTCATCCTCGAGGTGGACCACCTCCACCACCCTTCCTTGGGGGGCTCCGGCCAGGCTCAACTGGTTGACTTCCGGCAGCTCACCACTCGCAGTCGGAATAGGATCACCGTGAGGATCCCAGCGTGGGTGGCCTAGCCGGGCGGATAGCGCATCAGTCTGCTCAGTTGAAAGACTATGCTCCATTCGCTCGGCTTCGTCGTGCCACTCTATTGCAGGAACCCCTGTTCGATCTGCTAGATAGCGTTCCCAAAGGCGGTGTGTACGCACCAGCTGAAGGGCGGATTCTCGCCCACCCTCAGTGAGGGTTAGGCCTTCTTTTCCCTGGTGGACAAGATCTGAGTCTGTGAGCCGAGTAAGAAGCTTAGCTGCGTGGCCGGTGGAGATAGTCAGCCTACCCGCAAGACTCTCCAACGTGGGTACCCGGCCCGCCTGTTCCCACATACAGAAGTGCTTCAATGCATCCTCAAGTTGCACCCGTTCCGTCAAGCGTAAAATCCGTGACACACGAGCGTAGATGCCCCTTCGGGGCCAGAAGACAAGAATCACAACTGCCATCAAACCAGCAAAGACCGCGAGAGCGAAGAGCGGATCAGCCATAGAGAAGAAAAAGTACCAAAACGAATATGTCAGTGATATTTAGGCGAGACTAAAATAGAACTCAGACGCCCAGCGTGTCAACGCCAGAACCGATACTCTGGAGTTATATCTCAGGGTCAATCCGAGCGGTCGAACCACAGCAGAAATCAGGTTTGAACGTGGATGTTAAGGGCGCCTAACCGACCCCTCGGTCTGATATCGTCCACCGATAAGTGAAGGGTAAAGACTCACCCGCACCCAAGGTCCCACTCTGGTCGAACCTGACCTTCCCGTCGACAGAGACCGCCATCCGCACTATTTCCGGAATCTCACCGTCATTGATGAGCACTACTGAGATACGAGCTTCTTCGTTTAGTGCGAAATCCTGAGTGTAGTCACCGGTGACCTGGATCGTGTCCGCATTATTGAACACGGTCTCGTTACCGACCGTCCGGAAGCGGGTCGAGACGACCAAGGCAAGATTTTCAGGAGCAGTAGCCTCGACTGTTACGGTAGCCCTCTCAGGTAAGTCAGCTACGGTGCACCCACCTGAAATGAGCAACATTAGACTAACCGTGTAATTTCGTATTATGCGGGCTCTGTTAACCGTCATCTTCTCCCCTGCCCCCTCATTTCACCCTTGCTGTTCCCTATCGTCGCAAACAATTAGCTCTTCTCCTCTTCAATTCATTCCCTCTAATGCTCCTCGCGTTCCCCACCTTCTCGCTGCCCCTAGCTGAATCCGCCATCTTTCGTCTATGCTCAATCTACAACGTCTGACCATTATGGCTCTGTTGGCAGCAACAGCTTTTTCGGTTGAAACCACTGCCCAAATCCCTACCGTATCGCCCCTGTGTGCTGACCGCCCACCGGTGACCGGGTCACAGCTCTTAATAGGGCCACCTGGCGAGCGCCCCTCGCGAGCTGGGACCCGACCAGATCGTCCTGCCTCAGACCTCTTATGTATTGACCTTTTCTCTACAGCAAGCGGTAAAGACGCGGTGGGCGTTATTGAGCTGACACGCCCGTGGTCCCCGTTCGGGGTCACGGTGACCCCTGAAGGTCATCACCGACACCAGCTTACGGCATGGATCGCTGGACTGCCTGAGCCCTCAACACTCGGCCCGTACAGAACGTACATCGCTTGGGCCACCCCTCTCGAACTAGACCCCGTCATAAAGCTCGGCGTGGTTTCCGATGGTGAGAACGAACTGGGAGAGGTTTCGTTCAATAAATTCATGGTTCTCATCACCGCTGAACCATCACCAGAAGTAAATCAGCGAAGCGGTCCTCTGATACTGCGTGGTCGCTCACCCTCGAGTCGAATGGAGGCACATGATCTGATGGCACTCGCTCCTTCTGCGGAGGCGGGCGCAGAAGCCATAGGCCTAACCGAAAACGCCTGGGATTTGCCCCCAATGTACGAGGGAGTACCCATGCTTCCCGGCGTCATGGCGACTCGGCCACGATCATCGCCATTTCTTCCCACGGACAATGCTGATATCCCGACTGCTATGCCCTCAGAAGTTGTGGAGCTGCCCGACGGAGGTACGCTCGATCTCTTCGCGGGCTTCGTGCGACGTGAGATCAAGGGACGTGAGCTCACAATGCTGGCATTCAACAACCAACACCCTGGGCCGCTTATCAAGGTCGAGGAAGGCACGACGATCTTTGTGAACTTCACGAACGAAACATCACTACCCACTGCGGTGCACTGGCACGGAGTGCGTCTTGAGAACCGCTATGATGGTGTACCCGGCGTGACCCAAGAGCCTGTGCAACCCGGGGAGGCATTCCGTTACCAGGTCTACTTCAAGGATGCGGGCATCTATTGGTACCATCCCCACCACCGAGAAGACGTGCAGCAGGAGCTCGGACTCGCCGGAAACATGCTGGTCGCGCCCATCTCAGATGGCTATTACAGCCCTGTAAATAGGGAAGAGGTCGTGATGCTAGACGACCTCGCTCTCACACACGACGGTGCAGTCCCGTTCGGGCTTGAATCATCCAACTACATGTTGATGGGTCGGTTCGGAAACTTCTTCATCACCAACGGCGAACCCGAATACAGACTAGAGGTCGACGCTGGGGAGGTCGTCCGATTCCACTTCACGAATGCCTCGAACACACGGACTTTTAACCTTTCTTTCCGCGTCGGCCCTGAACCGGACGCCGATACGCTACCCATCAAGGTTGTGGGCTCCGATGTCGGAAAACTCGAACATGAAGTCTTAGTCGAGAGCGTCGTCCTAGCTCCAGCAGAACGCTATATCGTCGAAGTACTCTTCGACGAGCCAGGCACGTACAAGCTCACCAACCACGTTCAGGGCATCAATCATCGGATGGGTGTGTTCTTGGAGGAAATAGCGACGCTAGGAACCATCGCGGTATCCGGCTCCCGCACCGTAGTTGATCATCAGCTCGCATTCGAAACACTTCGCACGAACCTGGATGTCGTCACCGAGATTGACCGATACCGCAGCTACTTCAACCGCCCTCTTGATCATGAGCTAGTGCTAACGCTTGAGGTCGACAGCCTTCCCCCGGCCATAGAGCAGTCGATGCTGTACGATTGGGTCTACTTCAACCCTGTGGAATGGACCGGAACGATGCCGGTAATGAATTGGTCAACGACTGGCGCTGAGGTGAGGTGGATCCTACGGGACACGGGCACAGGCGACGAGAACATGGCAGTTAACTGGAACTTTCAAGTCGGCGACATAGCTAAGATTCGAATCCATAATGATCGAGGGGCCTTCCACGCGATGCAGCATCCACTCCATATCCACGGACAGCGGTTTCTCATCCTCGAGCAGAACGGGGTACCCAACAACAATCTAGTTTGGAAAGACACTGTGCTGTTGCCGACAGGGTCATCGACAGACATCCTCCTTGAACTCTCTAACCCAGGGCGCTGGATGGTGCACTGCCACATTGCGGAGCACCTCGAGTCCGGTATGAAATTCGTTATCAACGTCGAAGGAAACTGAGATGAAAGCCTTAGCCACTTCATTAACATTCACCGCTCTACTGATCGGTGTGCTGCCGTTACACGCGCAATCGTTCCAGGATTTCATCGCCGTTGATGGCCCAGTCATCGCACTCATCAATGCGAAGGTGATAGACGGTACAGGTGTGCCAGCACGCGATGGGCAGACCATCCTTATTGAGGGCGACCGAATCACAGCCGTCGGTTCAAATATATCGATTCCTGCTGGTGCCAACCGCTTAGATATGTCCGGCTACACAGTTATTCCCGGCCTAATTGGACTGCATAATCACAGCTATTACACAGGTGGTCAGGGTCGTGCGGCACAGCTGTCATTTTCAGGATCCCGGCTTTACCTCGCGTCCGGGGTCACGACGATTCGCACTACTGGAGCTAGGGCACCGTACGAGGAACTGAACCTCAAGCGAGAGATCGAGGCCGGTGAAGCGATCGGGCCGACGATATTCGCGACCGGTCCTTACCTCACGGGTGAGCAGGGCTCACGAACCATGACGCGCCTACAGGGACCAGAACAAGCACGTAGGGTCGTGCGCTACTGGGCCGAGGAGGGGGTTAGCTGGTTCAAAGCATACACGTGGATCTCACGTGCTGAACTTGGTGCAGCGATAGAAGAAGCACACCGTCACGGTGTCAAAGTCACCGCGCACCTGTGCTCGGTGGGTTACCGAGAAGCAGTCGCACTTGGAATCGATAACCTCGAGCACGGATTATTTGCTAATAGTGAATACGCACCGAATAAGGTTCCAGATCAATGCCCGCCCGGCTTCCGAAACACCTATGCGGACCTCGACGTGAACAGCCCAGAGGTACAGGCAACCTTCCAGGACATGATCCAGAACGATGTCGCCATGACCTCGACACTCGTGGTATACGAGATCTCGGTTGCTGGCCGTCCGCCAATTGATGAGCGCGTATATGAAGTGCTCGCTCCCGAGATAGCGGAGGAGGTCCGCGAGATTGCCATCGCCCGACGAGCCGGACAGGGCGCAATCGATCCAGAACTGTTCGCCAAAGCGATGGAGTATGAACGAGCCTTTGTGCGGGCAGGAGGAACTCTGGCAGCGGGCGTGGATCCGACAGGATACGGCGCCGCTCCACCGGGACTGGGTGATCAGCGCAATTACGAGCTACTCCTCGAAGCTGGTTTCTCGGTACCGGAAGTTGTTCAGATTATGAGTGGGAACGGAGCCAAAGTTTTGGGTATCCTTGACGACGTCGGCACGGTAGAAGCAGGCAAGCTCGCTGATCTAGTGGTGATAGAGGGTGACTTGGAAGAGCTAGGCAACTTACACCGAACAAGGATCGTCTTCCGCCATGGCATTGGCTGGGATTCGTCCAAGCTCATTGACTCGGTGCGAGGGGTGGTAGGTATCCGCTAGAGGTCCTGTTTCAACGCTAAACACCAGATGCTATACCTTGGAGCTGCACTGCTTGCACCCGTGCTAGGACCAGCACTTTACGGTGTCCTACACAGTCGAGCAGAGGCCGTCCGTGTCGTTGACGGCTTCGTTTATGTGGCGGTTCCGCTACTCGTCTTATGGCAAGTTGCTCCCTACTCCTGGGCTGAACAAAGCCTCGTGCCACCCCTCATCGTCGGTTCCGGGGTTTTCCTACCCACTATCATCGAACGAGCATCGCATGCTCTGGAATCGCAGACTGATAACTTCGTCATCCTACTTAGCCTTTCAGGGCTAGTGCTTCACACGTTCCTCGAGGGCGTCGCATTCAGCCCCGGCAGTGATGCCCTCCGCGGACCATTCGTGGCTGCGGTGACCTTACACCGAATTCCAGTAGGTCTTGTGATCTGGTGGCTTATTTCCCCTCGTCACGGCCACCTTTCAGCTGCAGCTGCGGTAGCCAGCATACCCATCGCGACTGCCTTAGGGTACGCGGCTGGAATAGAGTTTCTAGGAGAATGGCAAGGTCAGGGAGTGGAACTATATCAGGCATTCGTGGCAGGATCGTTGATCCACGTAGTCTTCCATCAAGGACGCCATGATCACCGGCATTGAGTTCAAGGAAACTGAGATGAAAGCCATAGCCATGAGGATGGGGACTGGCGAAGACGTATCTCGCCAAAGTATTCATGCCAGTTGGAGGCAGTGTTCTTGTATAACCCTGATATCAAGCACCAAGTGGATGCGTAATATCCATTCGGTCTTAGCTGTTTTCTTGCTAAACCTGCTCACCACAGCACAAAGTGCGTACGCCCAGCAATCGGAGGCTGCTAGGATCTTCGAAGAGTCGTGCGCTGAGTGTCACAGTTCCGCTCAGAGTGGCCGAACGCCAAGCGTATTCTCGCTCTCTTCTCTGTCCCCTAGAGCAATTGTATCAGCGTTGGAGGACGGAATTATGCAGTCGGAAGGCGCCGTCTTAAGTCATGATCAGAGAATTATGCTGGCGGAGTTCCTCACCCGCAGGAGTTACTCCGAAACCACACTACCAGAGACCGCATTTTGCTCTGAACCGAGTACCCAGGCGTTTGATATCGAGTTGGTATCGTGGATGGGTTTTGGTGGAAATCTTGAAGGAACCGGATTCCAATCTACTGACCGTGCCGGTCTTGCCGTCTCCGAGATACCGAGCCTAGAACTCCGCTGGGCGTTCGCTTTTCCAGATGCAAGCGAAGTCCGGACTAAACCCACCGTTGTAGGAGAACTGGCCCTATTTGGAGATCAGTTTGGTATGGTCTACGCGGTCGATACCAACACCGGATGTGTCAGATGGACATTTGAGGCCGACGCGGGAATTCGCGGTGCTATTCTGGTTGACGAAGATGATACTGGACGCTCACTGGCTTACTTCGTGGATTTCCGAACTAATGCCTACGCACTTGATATGGATGCCGGCACGGTAGTCTGGAAGGAGCGTGTCGGACGGCATCCCGAATCCAACAATACTGGGAGCCCGGCACTCTACGGAAACCGCCTCTTCATTCCGATCTCATCGATGGAGGTCGTCATGGGAGGTGACCCCTACTACGAATGTTGTACTTCATCTGGAGCGGTCGCTGCCCTCGACACGGAAAGCGGCAATCTACTCTGGTATCACCGAGTGATCCCCGGCTACCCAGAAGAGGCAGGGGTGAACGCGCTAGGTCGGCAGCTTTGGGCGCCCTCCGGAGCACCAGTATGGTCGAGCCCAACAATTGATGTATCACGTGGGCGAGTATACGTGGGCACAGGGGAGAATTATACGCGGCCAACTACAGCTACCAGTGATGCCATCATCGCGATAGAAATGCAGACAGGTGAAATTGCTTGGTCCTTCCAAGGTACTGAGTCAGATGCCTTCACCATGGCGTGTACAGGGTCCCTGAATCGCCAAAACTGTCCTGAGCCTCCGGGTCCGGATCTCGACTTTGGGATGGCCCCAATGTTGGTTACCAGAGAAGATGGTACGGACATCTTAGTCGTTGGTCAGAAGTCTGGAATGGTTTGGGCTCTGGACCCGGATGCTGACGGTGAAGTTCTCTGGTCAACACGTGTCGGTAAGGGCAGCGCCCTCGGAGGTATCCACTGGGGCATGGCATCGGACGGACAGTTCGCCTACGCAGCCAACGCAGATCGCGCTGCAGTCATCGTCGACGTTCATCCCGATCAAGAAGCTGCCCCTGGTCTATACGCTCTAGATTTGATGACGGGAGAAATCGCCTGGGACGCCCCTGCCCCACGTGATACATGCGAGGAACTTCAAGGCTGCTACCCAGCCAACTCAGCTGCAGCGACCGTTATTCCCGGCGCTGTATTCGCAGGGGGGCTGGACGGTCACATCCGTGCTTACTCTACGAGCAACGGACAAATCTTGTGGGATTTCGATACCGTGCGAGAATTTGAAACAGTCAATGGTGTGCCTGGGAAGGGGGGCGCCATCGATGGGCCTGCACCGGTGATTGCGAATGGTCTTGTGTTCGTCAACAGCGGATACGGTCAGTTTGGTCAGATGCCGGGCAATCTCCTACTTGTATTCGGGGTCCCGGACAACTGATTTGCAGAAAGTGTCCGGTCCAACAACAGCAACTCAGGTAAGATCTAGCAAGATCCTTCGGGGTGTCACACATTCGGCCTATGTAGTCCGATGGAAACCGGACGGAGGTTCTTTAGATGTTGAGCTTTGTTTTTAAACTGGTCAGGACATTACGTCGGACCACATGCAGTGTTGTCGTCTGCATGGCCCTGGGGGCTATCTCTGCGTATGCGCAGACAGCTGAGATCCCCAGAACCCAGGAAGGAAAACCTGATTTGAATGGGATCTGGCAAGCCCTCGGTAATGCTCACTGGGACATTGAGCCACACGCGGCCCGTGCGGCACTGCAGATGCAGCCGGGACCCGTAGTACCAGTGCCTGCCAAGGACCTTTTAGCGTTCGGTGCAGTCGGTTCGGTGCCGTCTGGGGTGGGCGTGGTCGTGGGTGGTGAGATACCCTACCTACCCGAAGCGCGAGCTAGAAAAATCGAGAACCAAGAGAACTGGGCTGAACGGGATCCTGAGATCAAGTGTTACTTGCCCGGCGTCCCAAGAGCCACGTACATGCCATTCCCTTTCCAGATTTTTCAGAGTGCGAGTCACTTCTTCATCGCATACGAGTACGCTGGAGCTCTACGAAACATCTATATGGAAGACCCTGGGCCGGCGCAGGTGGACTCCTGGATGGGCCAGTCTGTTGGGCACTGGGAGGGTGACACTTTCGTGGCTGAAGGTAGTGGCTTCAATGACCAGACCTGGTTTGATCGGGCTGGCAACCACCACAGCGCCTCCATGACGGTCGTTGAACGGTATACGATGACGAGCCCGGACCATATCCTTTATGAAGCCATGATCGAGGACCCACAAACGTTCTCTCGTCCGTGGATGATCAGCATGCCTTTGTACCGCCATGTCAATAATGACGCCAGGATTGGGCAATTTAAGTGCGTGGAATTCGTAGAGGAGCTTCTGTACGGCCAGCTCCGGAAGAACCCGATCGGGTCTGAGGAGGGAAGGTGAACATGCGTTACACGCCATCAATCTTGGCAGTGTTCTTGATGGTCGGGATCACGGGGCTGTTCTCCCAAGTAACTGCACAAGTGCAGGCACGGGCAGCTGGACAGTGGGTCATGCCCCGCACAGCTGATGGGCATCCCGACCTCCAAGGCAATTGGACGAATGCAACGATCACTCTCATCCAACGCCGTCGGGATCAGGACGCGGTGTACAGCCCGGAAGAGGCATTAAGGCTCGAGGGTGGACGAGCGGCTCGGACTGAAGCCCTCAATCAGCCCAGCGACCCAGACCGGAAAGCGCCACCGGTTGGTGGTGATGGCTCAACCGGAGCCGCAGGCGGTGTTGGAGGATACAACTACTTTTGGATCGACGCAGGCAGCAAAGTAGCAAAGTTCAACGGAGAGTTAAGGACATCACTCATCGTCGATCCACCGGACGGTCGCTACCCGTCCCGGACTGACGCGGCACGGCAGCGAATGAGTGAAGCCTCTCAGTTCCGTAGGCAGTTCGGCCAGTATGATAACCCTGAGAATCGGCCTCTCGCCGAACGCTGTATTGTTTCATTCGGGTCGAACGCCGGCCCGCCGATGCTACCAAACTACTTCTACAACAATAACTACACGATTGTGCAAACCCCTGATCACATCATGATCATGACCGAGATGGTGCATGACGTGCGAATCATCCGGATGGGTACACCCAAGCCACTACCGAAGAACGTGCGGCCCTGGTTCGGAGACTCTTGGGGCCATTGGGAAGGCGACACACTCGTAGTTGAGACGACTAACTTCAGTCCAGTCCAGCTCAACCGAGGCCAGCTATCCGGAGCCACGGAGAACCTCAAGATAACCGAGCGCCTTACACGCGCTGACGAATACACCCTGAATTATGAGTTCACGGTGGACGATCTAGAGACCTGGACCGATAGTTGGAGCGGGGAGGTACCATTCACTAGGCTCCCTGGTCTTGTCTACGAGTACGCCTGTCACGAGGGGAATTACGCACTCTTCAATGTGTTGAGGGGAGCGCGCGCGCAGGAGCAGCGCGAGGGCAGCCGCCAGATACCCAAGAGGTAAAAGCCGATGCGAAAAAATCAAACGACACTGGCAGTGGCCGGGCTAGCGGCCTTGATCGCGGTCGTGCCACTGATGGCTCACCACGCGTTTGGAGCTGAATTCGATAGAGACGCCCCAATTCGCCTTCAGGGACCGGTTGTGAGGCTCGAGTGGGTCAACCCGCATGCGTGGATTCACCTGGAGATCACTAAAGAAGACGGGACAAATGAAGTGTGGATGGTCGAGGGAGGCACCCCCAATACACTTCTTCGTCGTGGACTCCGCCGGGACTGTCTGACCCCAGGAACTGTGATCATCGTGGACGGTTATCAGACGAAAGATCACTCGCTGGCGCGAGCCAACGGACGTGATGTGACGTTCACCGACGGCACGAAAATCTTCTTGGGATCGTCAGGTACCGGGGCACCCTACGAGGCTGAGATGCTCGCTGCTCGACAGGAACAGGGAAGGTGCTGATCACGCCTTACTTTGCGATGCGAAGGGGGTGCTAGGAGTACCCAATCCAGCGGCCGGCTGCTGCAACAATGAACCAGAGCACTACCGAGGCAGCTCCCGTTAGTCTAGTAGCAGCGTTGACATACGCCCCCTCCCTGGCAACCCGATCACGGACCAGGAAGGTGAATGAGAGTGCAAGCGGCAGTGTCGTAATCTTCACCCAGAAAGCTTGGTTGTAGTAGCACTTGATCGCTTCCGACAGGAAGAGCGACACACCCGTCACAATCATCATGGTAATGGCTCCTAGCAGCCAGGGTCGGACTTGACTATTAAGCTCAGGAATAGTCTGGCGAGTTAGCCCAGCACCCATCAATCTGAGATCCACGAGCAAGATGCTACCGCCCAGCAAGCACAGTCCCAGTAGATGTACGGCCTCGATAACCGGAAAGAGCCAGAGTGAATTCTGGATGGTAGTAGCGATTGGCGTGGACTCACACCATTCAAAAAATGGGAGAAGCACCCTACCCGTTCCCTGCTGAAATCAGCACGTGGAGCGGCACCCAAATCAGTTGGAGCATCAACTTACTCTCCCGCACCTTCTACCACGCATCCAGCTGCCCAGTTAACGAAATCGGGCTGGGGCTGAAGGTCACAGTCGAACCAGTTGTAGGCGATCATTCGCCCAGCAACGACAACGAGAGCCCATGCAAAGATGGAGACCATGCCCGCCACCCGGGCGGCACGGGGCGGCACGGGGTCAAGGTCCCACTGTGACACCCGACGATGGATTCGAGAGTGAAATAGCCAAACGTTGAGACCCGCTAGTATCAACGCCAGTACTTTGATGCGGAAAAACACGTTGTGGTAATAGCGTAACGGGTTGGAGTAGAATACCAGAAGACCTGTTACAAGCGACACCACAAAGCCCGCCCTGGTCCATGGAAGAAGCCGCCCGGTAAAGGCTGAAGCGGGGACTTTTCGGAAAGCGAACCCGAGAAGTCGAAGGTCCATCATTACTGCCGTGCCCACGAATAGAGCGATCGCGAGGACGTGAGTCGACTCGAGTAACGGCCACGCGTAGAGAGATTCCAGCAACGGGAGACTCCACGGCGTAGCACCGAGCCATTCAAGAAAGTGCTCGATCAAGCCGGAACCGTCAGTTGGTTCGGGTGTCGCTCGGACGCAGTGTGCCTAACGCGTATGCTGCGTGGCAAGCAGTGCAGACGTAGTAAACTTCAGCTCCGGCATCAAAGACGGCAGCCTCATCCCTTGCTTCGGCCGCCTCGATTGCGGTTCGCCCGACTTCGACCATTGCCTGCGACATACCGATCCAACCGGTCTGGTCCAAGGCTCGGCTACCCATCATTAAGAGATTGCCTGACTCCGCTATCACGAAGGCCGCGTTACGTACCAGCTCCCATTCTTCTGCATTGGCCGGCGCAATCTCATGCTCTCCGTCCTCATCTATGATCCAACCAACCGCATCCCAGTACGCCTCCGCAGCAGGCTCAACCACCGTGAGCATAAGCTGCTGCACATCAGCAACGGTCTGGTAGTTGGACGAATCTGATGCGTCAGCAGTACACCCCAAGAAAAGTGGGGATGCGATCCATAACCATCGGTGCACTTTCATAGAGCGCCAACCTAGTTGGCCTACGACTGGCGCGGAAGTCTAGAGATTGCCAGACCCTTTCTCAAACAAACGAGCGCCCCCTGAGGGAAGTTGCCCCCCTCCCTCTCCCTAGGACTCTTGTTCAGTTCTGGGAGCACGCTGAGTCTCGAGGGCCGCAGAAATTTCGGTTCTCACCCAAGCATCCTCTTCTGCAACTAACTTCGTAGATAAAGCGGATAATGCTGAAATTGATCCGATTTGTCCGAGCGCCCAGGCGGCATGACCCCGCACGAGTGGTTCCACATCAGAGAGAGCCCGTAACAGCGTCGGTACTGCTACCGGAGCCCCCCAGTTCCCGAGCGCAACGCAAACGTTACGAAGCAAGCCAGAGCGTTTCGCTCGCTTTATAGCCGACTTCTTGAATGTCTCACGGAACCCAACCTCATCCGTAGAGAGCAGGGTGTCAGCCAAATCAACTAATAATGGCCCATCTAAATCCTCCCTGGCTCGGTATGCCAATTCTCCGGTTGGCTCAGCAAAGCGCTCGTTCCAAGGGCACACTTCTTGACAGATATCGCACCCATAGATTCGGTTACCGATAGCTGTCCTGAATTCCACAGGGATCGCTGAACGATGCTCGATAGTGAGATAGGAGATGCAGCGACGCGCATCCATCACAGGAGCACCCACGGCGTCCCGACCGAGAAGGGCGCCCGTTGGGCAAGCATCAAGACATGAACGACATGAGCCACAACGGTCCTCGACAAATGGCAAGTCCGCGGAAAGCTCAAGATCGATTAAGAGTAATCCGAGAAAGAAGAATGAACCGCTGCTTGGGTCGATCAGCATCGTGTTCTTCCCGAACCAACCCAGCCCGGCCTGTTGTGCGAGATCTCGTTCGAGAATCGGACCGGTATCAACGTAAGCCCTTCCCTCTAGCGCCCCTGGGACGCGCTGACTGAGCCACTCGAGTAAGACCAGCAGTTTGTTCTTGATGATGTCGTGGTAATCGTACCCGCGGGCATACCTCGCGATGACAGCCATCGCAGCATCACCCGACGAACAGTCCAAATCTTCCGTGAGATAGTCGTGTGCGACGACGATCACAGAGCGCGCGCCAGGAAGTGTTTCCTCAATATCACTTCGTCGCCTGACAGACTCTTCGCGGGCGAGGTACTGCATCTCACCCTGCATGCCCGCATCAATCCAATACTTATAGAAATCGATGTGGGCACTCGGGTTCGCGGCTGCAATACCGATGCGTGAGAACCCGAGGGACTTAGCTTGGGCCTTGAGTTCTTCGACGAGCACCAATTCAGAAGATTCTCGGTTCACAGCTTCTCTGATTAGTTCGAAACCGTATACCGTCGACCCTTCCACTCCACATCCCCCGCACGAACCTTAGAACGAATCATGATGTACACGACGACAAGCGAGCCCAACGGATAGAACACCGCGTAGTAAGCCGGGCCCACCCAGGAAGTGCAGGAAAGCAGCATGAATACAAAAGCTGAGGGCGCAGATTAGTGCCGACCAAATCAGAAGTGTCTCTCCGCCGAAGCCCGCCAGAGCCGAAATTAGCATTAAAGGAGGTGCGATCCAAAGGCATAAACTCGCTAACGTCACCACTCCGAATGGAGGCACCAGTGGCTGCCCCTGTAGAGCTCCCACCTGAATCAGTCACGACCACCCTGCGATCAGGCCACCAAGTGATCGGTACATCCGCGTCGTAAGATGGTCCATGGCCATCCGGCTTATGAACGTCCGACCGTGTCATTTTACCGCTTGAGCTAACGCAATATCTTCGAGCACCCGATCTCGCACTGATTCATGTCCTCCGATTGCCTCGTAGGAGTTTCGTGGCATAAGCATGAACTGGCCGTTGGCGAGCCCTCCCTCCCATCGGCTATCCAGGCCCGG
>Ga0310122_10000674_pt1 | contig 21501 bp, 20 predicted proteins | sample CB6_Bottom_1051__FD_203503 | JGI IMG/M metagenome (GOLD analysis project Ga0310122, IMG submission 203503) | Marine microbial communities from Western Arctic Ocean, Canada - CB6_Bottom_1051 | ecosystem: Environmental > Aquatic > Marine > Oceanic | place: Canada: Western Arctic Ocean | collected...
ATCGCTTCCTCTCCGTCATGACCGACAACCTCACGATCAACCCGCACGCCGTGTACGTGTTCGAGGAGATCGACAAGGCCAACGTGCAGGTGCTCGACCGGCTTTACTTCCTGCTCGACGAGGGGATTTTTTATGACCGAAACCAAAAGCCGATGTACGCGCGGGGCTGCTTCGTCATCATGACCACCAACGCCGGCTACGATGTCATCGTGAAAAACCGCAACAAGCCCAACGTGCGCGAGCTGTTCGAGTTGGCGCTGCTCGACCGGTTCCGGCCCAGTTTCCTCAACCGCTTTGACGAGATCGCCATGTTCCGGCCGTTCAACGATCCCGAGTACGTTGACATGGCCAGGCTGCACATCCGCCTCAAGGCCGACGGCATGAAGGAAACCTACGACTGGAACCTGAGCGTGGATGACTCGATCCCCACATTGATCGCCCGCGAGAGCCGAAGCCTCACCTTCGGGGCGCGCCCCACCCTGCGGATGATCAACGGCATCCTCTCACTCGGCGTGACCAATTACCAAATCGAGATAGCGCCGCTCGAGGAAGGCTCCAACATCAACCTCGAGCTTTTGTCCGCGGAGAACAAGCGATTCAAACTCAGCGTGGAGGGCGGCGACTCGCTTGAATTTCAAGTGGACCTTTGACTGGGATCGACGCGATAAACTGAGATTCAGTCGATGCCAAACGACCATTTTTCAAACGGCAAAAAGATCGCCTTCACGGTGGTCATGTTCCTGTACATCAATCTGGCACTGACCATTTTTTGGATTCTCAAGCCGCTTAAGAAAAGCCTTTTCATCGGGCTATACGACGGTGATCAGACCTTCAAGCTGGGCTCGATGGAGATGCTCGGCAGTAGTGCTGAGCTTCTGGCCAAGGGCATGAACCTTTTGATCGCCTTCATGCTGGTTATTTTCCTCACCCTTGTCACCCGCTTGGCCAAGCGCCAACGATTGACCTATTGCTGCATGGGCCTGATCATCGCCATGACGTTCTACTTTTCGCTGCAAATCAATGAACCCAGCGAGTCAACAGTCTGGCTCTTCTACTGGTTCGGCGACCTGTACATCAGCCTCATGCTGGCTGCTTTCTTTTCATTCCTTCACGACACGGTCGACCTTAGGAACGCCAAACGGCTTTATGGTTTTATCGTGCTTGGGGCGGTGTCCGGTGGTGCCATTGGCAGCACCTACTTCCGCGGATGGATTGAGGAGATGAACAACCAACAATGGCTGCACACGATCATCGGTATCGGCGTGGTGATCTGTCTGTTGGCGTTTGCCGCGGGGTGGATGGCCAAGTCGATCCCACATCACGAACCGAAACCAAGCCCCAACGATGTCCCGAAGAAAAAGTTTAACGCCGCAATCGAGGGAGCATCGCTGGTCTTCAAGTCCCGTTACCTGATAGCCATCGTTGGGATCGTTGGTTTTTATGAGATCACTTCGGAGATGCTGGATTACCAATTCACGGCGATGACCGAGCGGTTTGTGCCCAAAGAGGACATTCGCAGCCACTTCGGCACCGTGTACGCGATTGGAAACATCGCAGCGCTAGTCGTCCAACTTTGCTTCAGTATCTTCGCAGCCGGCTTTCCCAAATATCGCATTCACTGGATTCTGTTGGCCCTGCCCCTGGCCGTCGCGTTGAGTTCGCTTTTTTTTATCATCGCACCAATCCTGCTAGCCGCCAGTCTCCTGAAAATCTCCGACAGCACGTTCGCCTACTCGGTCAATCAAACCGGACGCGAGACTCTCTACAATCCACTGTCGCGACAGGAGAAATACGTCGCCCGGGCATTCGTCGAGGTGTTTATCCAGCGCACCGGCAAAGTCGCCGCGCTGCTAATCGCCTTCCTCGTGCCAATGTTCCTCAACACGCGAAACGAGGCCGGCCAACTGGAGACCAGCCTGCTTGGCCTGCAGCTTCTCGGCGGATTCACCTGCATCATCGTTGCCATCTGGTTTTACTGCGTGAAGATTGTCGGGCGAAAGTTCGAGTCGCTCGAACGCGAACAGCAGCAGGCAACAGCCACCGCGCTTGGCCAAGCGCAGGAGCAGCCAAGCGCCGGGACGGCCTGAAATTCGCTCACGCGGCTTCGAAGAGGTGCTTTTGGAAGTTGATGAACAACTCCCGTATTGAAGCGACTTCGCCCAGTTCATCGACGTCGTCGATATTCTTGAAGGCTTGTTCAAACATGGGAGTACCCGTGGGACGGCTTAGCGGGCGTATTTCTCGGCGGCGATTTCGCGGAGCTTGGTCTTGAGGATTTTGCCGGTGGCGTTGCGGGGGAGCGCCTCCATCTGCATCACCCTGCGTGGCATCTTGTAGGCCGCCAGCTTGTCCTTCAGGAAGCCCAGCAGCGCTGCGTCCTCGATGGTTGCCCCTTCGCTTGGAGCCACGCAGGCCACCACGAGGTCGCCCTTGCGGGGGTCGTTGATTCCGATCACCGCCGCCTCCTTTACGCCCTCAAACTGGTAGATCACTTCCTCCAGTTCCCGCGGATAGACGTTGATGCCGTTGACGAGCAGCATGTCTTTCTTGCGGTCGGTGATGTAGAGGTAGCCGTCCTCGTCGAGGTAGCCGATGTCGCCGGAGAGAAACCAGTCGCCCTTGATCGCCGCCGCGGTGGCCTCCGGGTTGTTCCAGTAACCGATCATGATGTTGTGGCCCTTGATGCAGATCTCACCCTGCTCGCCGGTCGGCAACACTTCGCCGGCGTCGTTCCATATCTGGAATGCCACCCCGCGAATCGGCAGGCCGACTGAGCCGGCTTTTTTCTCGCCGTGCAACGGGTTGAAGCAGGCGACCGGGCTGGTCTCGCTGAGGCCGTACCCCTCGAGCAGCGGGATGCCGACGTTCTCGTTGAACGCCTTGAGCACCTCCAGCGGCAACGGCGCGGCGCCGCTCACGCAAACCCGCAACGCCATGCCTGGCGGCATCTGCACGTTGGCCAGCGCGCGGTAAAGCTGCGGGATCGCCGGCAGGACGGTCGCCTGGTGACGCAGCAACTCGCCGATGATGTTCTTGGGCGGATGCAGCGACTTGACCGCCACGACCGACAGGCCCTGTGTCATTGGCAACAGCACGCACACGGTCATGCTGAAGCTGTGAAACATCGGCAGCAAACACGCCATGCGATCCTCCGGCGTCAGTTCCAGTTCCTCCATCACTCCCCCGACGTTTCGCAGCAGGTTGTTGTTGCTGAGCATCGCGCCCTTCGGCTTGCCGGTGGTGCCGGAGGTGTAAATGATCAGCGCCAAGTCCTCGCCCGCTTGGCCGGCCGGTGGCAACTCGGGCGCTTGGCTGTCGTCCACTTGGCCAAGCTCCTCCACCTCGATCACGGCCAGGCCGTCGAGCTGCGACTGGAGTGCCGCCGTGCCCTCGGCCATCGACGCCTCGCTGATGAGCACCTTGGCCCCGGAGTCTTCGAGGATGTAGCCGACCTCGTCCGGCGTGAGGAAATTATTGATCGACACCACGACGCCCTCGGCCAGCAGAATGCCGAAGAGGGAGAAGACAAACTCCGGGCAATTCTTCAGCCAAAGCCCCACCCGATCGCCGGGTTGCAGGCCGAATTCCTCCTTGAGCCGCTTGGCCAAGCCGCCGGCCAAGCGGTGCGCCTGGCCAAATGTAACCTGCTCGTCGCCCCAGAAAATAGCTGTCTTGTCAGCGTTGGCGACGGCGTTTTCGGTGAAAGTGTTCGCTAGATTGCTCATTTTAACAATATCGGCGGAAGAGCAAAAACGGTTCCCATCGTTTCGTCAAGCCGGGCGAATAACGGTTTTGCCTTGGCAACCGTGAAAGCGCTGACACAATCCCGCCGCTTGATTGATACTCAAGTCCAATTAAAGGAGTTTCTTCCCGAGCTACGAAAGTCCAGCTGGGTCTCGCTCGACACCGAGGCGGACAGCCTCCACTCGTACCCGGAGAAATTGTGCCTGTTACAGATCAGCCTCCCCGACACGGATGTGCTGATCGACCCCCTGCAAAAGCTCGACATGACGGCGCTGTTCAAGGCCCTGGCCAGCCGGGAGCTACTCATCCACGGCTCGGACAATGACCTCCGCCTCATGTACGCCGCGCAGCAGTTCGTCCCGTCAAAGATATTTGACACGATGTGGGCCGCGCGCCTGCTTGGTTTCACCGCCTTCGGCCTGAACGATCTGCTGTCCAAACTGCTGGGCATCACTCTCGACAAGGGCTCCCAAAAGGCCAACTGGACCCGCCGGCCGTTGACCGACAAGATGGCCATTTACGCGCTCAACGACAGCCGCCACCTCCGGGCCTTGGCCGACAAGCTGCGCGACCAACTCAAGGTCAAGGGCCGTACCGATTGGCACGGCCAAATTTGCGACAAGCTCATAAAGGATCACGCCGCACCCAAGGAAGCTGACCCCAACCAGGCCTGGCGACTCAAGGGCACAAGCAAACTCAACCGCCGGGAACAAGCCATCCTTCGCGCCGCATGGCAGTGGCGGGAGATCGAGGCCATCGACGCCAACAAGCCGCCGTACTTCGTTGTCCGCCACGAGGATCTCGTTTGCCTGGCCGGAACCGTGATTGACAAAAACCAGAAGACCGCCTGGCCGGCGAAGCTCTCCACCCGCCGGTTCAAGTCGCTGCGCGGAGCGGTTGGCCAAGCGCTGGATCTGCCGGCTGAAGAGTGGCCCGAAACCCCCCGCACGGTTCGCCGCCGGATCAGCCAGAGCGAAAAACTGTTTTACGAGGCCCTCAAGGCGCTACGCGACAAGCAGGCCAAGGAACTCAACATCGACCCCACCCTCATCGCCAGCCGCTCCACGCTCGTGAGGCTCTCGCTCGAGGACGGCGAGGAGCGCAAACAGATCCTCCCATGGCAGCGCGAACTGCTGAACCTGTGACCGCCACAAATAAGCTTTGAAAACCGGGGCTTTTCCCGGCAAAATCCGCCGCCCTTTTTCGGGGGATTGATCACTTTTTAGCCAATGAAGCGCACGCATCACTGCAACGAAATACGAGACGAACACGTCGGCCAAGCCGTCACCCTCAACGGCTGGGTGCATTCCAACCGCGACCTGGGCGGGGTGCTTTTCATCGACATCCGCGATCGCGAAGGCCGCACGCAGGCGGTGTTTGACCCCAGCGACCTGCCGACCGAGCTGTTCGAGACCGCCTCAAAGCTCCACAGCGAGAGCGTCATCAGCGTCACCGGCAAGGTGCGTGTCCGCCCCGACGGCACGAAGAACGAGAAGATCGACACCGGCCTCGTCGAGGTCGTGGCCGAACAACTCGAGGTGCTCAACCACGCCGACGTGCTGCCGTTCAGCATCGACGACCCCGAGGTCGCGGCCAAAGTCAACGAGGAACTGCGCCTCAAGTACCGTTACCTCGACCTGCGCCGACCGGAGATGATTCACAACATGCGCCTTCGCAGCCGGGTGGCCACCGCGACGCGCGTGTTCATGGAGGATCAGGGCTTCCTCGAAATCGAGACGCCGACGCTGTTCAAGAGCACGCCGGAGGGCGCCCGCGAATTCCTCGTGCCGAGCCGGCTGCATCCGGGCCTGTTTTACGCCCTGCCCCAGTCGCCGCAGCAGTACAAGCAGATCCTCATGGTGGCCGGCGTGGAGAAGTATTTTCAACTTGCCCGCTGCTATCGCGACGAGGATTTGCGCGCCGACCGCCAGCCGGAGTTCACGCAGATCGACATCGAAATGTCGTTCATCGATCGCGAAGATATTTACGCGCTCATCGAGGGACTGCTCGCGCGCGTCTGGAAAACGGCGCTCGACATCGACATCCCCACACCGTTCCCGCGCGTCTCGTTTGAGGACGTGATGAATCGCTGGGGCATCGACAAGCCGGACACCCGTTTCGACATGGAACTGGGCGATATGACCGACGACTTCGCCTCGAGCGAATTCAAGGTCTTCAGCGGCACGGTGGCCAAGGGCGGCGTGGTCAAGGCGTTAAACGCCAAGGGGTTCGCCTGCGTCACCCAAGGGCAAATGGAGACGATGACCGACTACGCCAAGAGCTTTGGCGCAAAGGGCCTCGCCTACATCAAGGTCGAGAACGGCGAGTGGAAGTCGCCGATCGTCAAGTTTTTCAGCGACGCCGAGAAGGCTGCGCTGCAGGAGAAACTCGCCATCGAGGAGGGCGACCTCATCCTGTTCGCCGCCGACAAGTGGCTCAACGCCTGCGAGATCCTCGGCAAAATCCGCCTCTATTGCGCCGAGAAATTAACCGAGATGGGCAAGATGAGCATCGCGGCCGACCAGTTCAATTTCCTCTGGGTCATCGAGTTCCCGCTGCTGATGTTCGACAAGGAGATGGATCGCTGGTACTCCAGCCATCACCCGTTCACCTCGCCGGTGGAGGAGGACATCCCCAAGTTGACCATCGACCCCAAGTCGGTTCGCGGTCAGCATTACGACATCGTCGTTAACGGCGTCGAGTTGGGCGGCGGCTCCATTCGTATCCACCAGCGAGAATTGCAGAAAACCATCTTCGAGGACGTGCTACAGATCCCGGCCGACGTGGCGCAGGAACGGTTCGGCTACATGCTTGAGGCGTTTCGATTCGGGGCACCGCCGCACGGCGGCATCGCGCTGGGTTTCGACCGCCTCATCGCCATGCTCTGCAACGCCGAGAGCATCCGCGAAGTGATCGCCTTCCCGAAAACGGCCAAGGGCGCTGACCTGATGAGCGACGCCCCCGGCACCGCCGAGCCCCGGCAACTGCGCGACCTGCACATCAACCTCCGCGCCCCGCAACAGGAAAAACCGAAGGCGACAGAGTAGCAGCTTTTTAAGCGCAGAGGGCGCGGAGCCGCAGAGTACCGCAGAGAAGAATCCCAACGGGATAGAACGCTCAACGAAACGCCGCTTGGCCAAGCGGATATTCACTCCACTCGCAGGCGGTAAAAATGGAGCCGAGAATCCGGCGTAAGGGGGATTCGCTTTTCACCCAAGCCTTCCGTTAACAGCACTTGGCCAATGTCCTCCCACTTGGCCGGGTCGTTGCTGCCTTCCAGTGTGAAAGTGAAATTCGGGGTTTCCGGCCCATACCCAAAGATGCCCTTGACGCTGAGAAGCAACTCCGCGCCGGTCACCGAGAGCGTCAGCGAGGCATACGCCTTCATCACCTCAAGGAATTGCTCATATTCGAATGCCGTGATGAGTCGCATATGTTTGAGTTGATGAAGTTTGTCCAAAAGCGTCCGCTTGGATTCGTACTGACCGGTGATGGCGCTGAACATCCCGGTGGTATGGTTTATATCGGCATCGTGTTGGAGCAGCATCCGAAAAAACTCCAACCGGTTCTTAAGCCATAATAATTCAACCAAGTGGATCGGCGGCTCAACGGCAGTCAACAAATCATCCGGATTGACTCCATTCTTGAGCAACACCTCAGCGGCCGGTTTTTCCCCGTCGTCGCCGAAAGAAACAGTGGTGTGTTCGCCTTTTTCCCTGAACTCACCGATTTGACAGTCATGCTTGCCCCGTAGTTAATCAGCATCTGGACGATCACAGGATCATCCTCCATGGCGGCGATATGGAGCGGAGTCCATCGATAACGCCCACATCTCTGATGTCAAATCCGCTCCACCCTGCAGTTGCTTCCGCACCGCCTCGATGTCCCCGATCTTGACGGCTGCAACGAGCGAGCCGTGGACGTTTGAGGGTGCGTCGTGCTTTTTCAAGACGGCGATGTTGCTTTCGAGTTCACGGCCCCGTGACAAATCCATCGCGGTCTGTCCGCACTCGTCCTTGGTGACCAAGTTGGCCCCACGGTCGATGAGGAACTGAATCATCCCCGGATTATCGGGGCGATTCGATGCCCAATGCAGGGGCGTCGAGCCGAAATCGTCGCGCTCCTCCAGATCCGCCCCCTCCTGCAACAACTGTTCCGCTTGTTCAATGCTCCCTTCCATCTCTGCGTTCATCAGCGGGGTTGCGCCATCGTGTAAATGGGATTGGGCAAACAGGGAAAACGGAGCCGTTAAGAAACCCGACACAAGCAGGAGAATGCTGAACCAGCCGCGCATGATTAGAAAATCAGAGCCAAACTTTCCCGGGAAGTGAAGTGACATTCCCGTCAGGCGTCACTCGTTGATGAAGTAGCTCAGGTTCTCGAGTTCCATTGCGAGGTTGACGTTGTTGACGGTCACCTCGTCGGGCACCGACAACACGATCGGCGCGAAGTTGAGGATCGCCACCACGCCGCACTCGACCAGTTGATTCGCCACCTCCTGCGCGGCGGTTGGGGGCACACACAGGATCGCCAACTTGACCACGTGATCGGCAATCACTTTTGGCAACTCCTCCATCGGCCTCACTTGAACCTGGATTTTTTCCGCCTTGAGCCACTCGGACAATTTCACCTTGCTCGCGGTCTTCGCCGGTTGCTCGTCAGTCGATGTCTCTTCCAACAAATACCGGCCCGGCTGAATATCAAACGCGCCGATGATCCCGAACCCCACCCGCTCGAAGCCGCGATAGCTGAGCAGCGCCCGGCCAAGGTTGCCCACCCCCACGATCACCACCGGCTGAAGGCTCTTTGTGCCGAGCCGTTTCGTGATCATCTCGATCAATTGCTCCACATCGTAACCCAGTCCGCGCGTGCCGAACTGCCCGAAGTACGTGAGATCCTTCCGCAACTGAGTGGACTTCACGCCGGCCGCCTTGGCCAACACCTCGCTGGACACGGTGTGAATGCTGTTGTTCAACAACCGATGCAGGCAGCGCAGATAAACCGACAGCCGGTAAACCGCCTTGCGGGGGATTTCTGTTCGCGCCACTTTTTTCATCGGCTAATCGACGAACATCATTTCGTTGGACACCAACAGCGCCTGGCCAAGCCGCTCCCACGCGGCGGCACTCGGCACGAATTCATCGACAAAGCCCTTGGCCAAGGCCAACTCCTCCGCCGATGGTTCACGCTGGTAGGCCAAGCGGTAAATCACGCGGATGCGCTCTTCGTCATCGGCTGACGTCACGCCCGAACGGGCGCCCAGGCGCTTGGCTTGCGCCTCGATGAACGGGCTGTTCAGCAGATACAACGCCTGCTGCGGCACCGTGGTGGTGAAGCGCTGCGGGCAGGTCGTGTCCGGCCCGGCAAAGTCGAAGGTGCGAAACAGGTTCGGCAGGTTTTGCCGGTCGACGAAGCCGTACACCGTCCGGCAACGGGCGTCCGGCTTGTTGGCAATATGAACCGAGCGGCCACCCTGCTTGAGGGTGAGGTTGCCGGAAACACTCAGCATCGAGTCGCGCATCGCCTCGAAGTCGAGCCGCTTGCGGTTCATCTGCCAAAGCAGCCGGTTGCCGGGATCTCGCTCGGCATATTTCGGGTGAACCGTCTCGCCCTGCTGATACGTACTTGAGGTCACGATGCCCCGGATCAACGCCTTGACCGACCAGCCGTTGTCGACGAAATCCGCCGCAAGAAAATCGAGCATCTTGGGATGCGACGGCGGCTCGGCCCGCACGCCAAAATCACTCGGCGTGATGACCAGCCCGCTGCCAAACAATCGCTGCCAAACGCGGTTGGCCATCACCCGCGCCGTGAGCGGGTTCCCCGGGTCAGCAATAGCCTCCGCCATCTCGAGCCGCCCGCTCCCCTCCACAAACAGCTTGCGCTCGCCACGCGAGAGCGCCGCGATGAAGCGCCTCGGCACGGCGTCCCCTTTCATGCCCGGGTTACCTCGCCGAAAAATCCGCGGATTGTGCGGCGAAGCGTTGTCGAGCAGCACCATCGCGCGGTTGGGTGCGCCGGGGTGTTCGCCCTCCAACTCGTCAAATTTGCGTTTCCGCGACCGGATGCCCTGCCTCCCCTCCACATCCATCACGCGATTTACGTCTCCGTCGGAGAGCTTGGCCGGCGAGTCGTCGGAGTGAACCGCCTCGCGCAGCTTGGGCTGGTCGGCCTTGGCCTTGTACAGCAGTTGGCCAAGCGACTTGGCAGCCGCCTCGAGCGACCCGGCCTCCGCAAGCGCCGCCCGCACCGCCGGATGCGCATTGGCCAACGGCTCGCCGCCGAGCACCGCCTTGGCCTGCTCACCGAACGACCCGGCATCGAGCTTGGTCAGCGCAAACCAAGCGGCAAAAACTGGGTCGCCGGACTCCCGCCGCTTGGCTAGGTGGCGCATCCAGCGGCGCGTCAATTCGGGGTCGAGCTTGGCCTTGCGGGCCAGTTCATCGACCTTGCCCGCCGGCACCTTGGCCGCGCGGTGCGCCGCCCAAACGTAGTCGCCAGTCTGCTCTTTCACCTGCTCGCGAACGCGCGCGTACTGCTCACGCTTATAGTTGTTCAGCTTGTCCTCGCGCCGCTTGCGTTCCTCATCGAACGCCGCCCGCTGGATGGGATCAATCGCGTCGCTGATGAACGGCTTGTCGCCCGGTTCATGGCTGCTGGCGAACACGCCGTAGAGCGAGTAGTAATCCGCCATCGGGATGGGGTCGTACTTGTGATCGTGGCAGCGGGCGCAACTGACAGTCAACCCCATCATGCCGCGGGTCACCACGTCGATCCGGTCGTCTATGATGTCGTGCGGGTTGTTCAAAAAACGCCGCCCCAGCGTGAGGAAACCCATCGCGGCCAGCGGCTGTTTGTCATCGCCCAGTTCCAGTTTGTCGGCGGCCACCTGCTCGATGATGAACCGGTCGTACGGCAGGTCGGCGTTGAAGGCGTCGATCACATAATCGCGATAAGTGTACGAGTGGGTGAAGAGCCGCGCCTGGTTTCCGGCGAGGTAACCCTTGGTGTCGGCGTAACGCGCCACGTCGAGCCAGTGACGCCCCCAACGCTCACCAAAACGCGGCGAGGCCAGCACCCGCTCGACGAGCCGCCGATACGCCCCCGGCGAGTCGGCGGCCACGAAGGCATCCACCTCCCCGGGCGTCGGTGGCAGGCCGGTCAGGTCGAGGGTCACCCGGCGAATCAACGTCCGGCGACCGGCGCGCCGGGCCGGTTGCATGCCGTTTTCGCGGAGCTTGGCCAGGACGAAATGATCCAGCGCGCCGCTTGGCCAAGCGGCCCCGGACACAGCCGGCACGCTTGGCCGTGTCACCGGCTGAAATGCCCAGTGATCGGACGCCTCCGCCCCAACGGCGGCGAACGCACAGGTCAACGTGAGCGCAATTCTAGTGAGGCCTGAATGCATCAGCTAGTGCGCCTCGGCCAATTTATGACGGCGACGGCGCCACCAAATCCAAACACCAACCCCAAGCAGCAGCACAAAGACAGCGATGGCAAATTCCACCGCGACGATCGAAAGCGCCGAGCCGAGGAAGGCGCCGCTCGTCTCGACCGAGGCCACGATGGGATTGCCCAAGCCTCCGGTTGTCACGGTCGAGGAGGCGCGCGTCACCACGGTTGTCGCCTGCACCGCGCCGGCCGCGCCGCCGCCGGCGATCACGCCGAGCAGCCATTGCAGCCACGGATCCATGCCGGTGACGAACGAAGCAGTGATAACCGTCCCGGCCACGATCGACGCCGGGCTGGCGATGGTGTCTAGCAGGTTGTCAATCCACGGAATGTAATAGCCGCCGATTTCTAAAAGAGTCGCCACGAGAAAAATCATCAGCGCAATGTCGCTACTCAACCAGTCGAACCCGCCCGCCAACTCAATCAGTGGTTGCCCGTCGGCGTCCAGAGCCCGGGTGCCAATATTCACCGCCAGCAACGGCACAAAGACACGGAACCCACAGGTCGCGCTCAACGCGACGCCTATCATAATTGGCATGATCGCTTCCATTCGGGGAAGTTACCATTCTTGCGGCGTACAATCAACCCTTCAATTGGCGACCAATCGGCCCTGCTCGAGGCGCAGCGTCCGGTCCGCATGGGCATCCGCCGCCGCGCCGTGGGTCACCAGCACCACCGTGCCACCGCCGCGGTGAAACTCGGCCAAGTGCCGGATCACTTCCGCCGCGTTTTCCGGGTCGAGATTGCCGGTCGGCTCGTCGGCGAGAATCAGCTTGGGCCGGTTCAACAACGCACGGGCCACGGCCAGGCGCTGCCGCTCCCCGGCGCTGAGTTCGCCGGGGCGATGGCTGGCGCGATCGGCCAGGCCGAGTTCGTCCATCAACCCGCTGGCCCGCTGCCGCACCTTAGCGCTTGGTTTGCCGGGACAGGCCAACAGCACGTTTCCGAGCAAATCGAGATACGGGACGAGATGAAACATTTGAAACACGAACCCTATCTCGCTCGAGCGCAACCGCGCCCGCTCCGCCGGCGACAATGCGTAAAGGTCGCGCCCGGCGAGTTGCACCGAGCCGTCGCTTGGCCGCTGCATGCCGCCGAGCGTTAGCAGCAGCGTGGTTTTGCCGGAGCCGCTTGGCCCGCGCACGGCGACGAACTCGCCCTCGGCAACCTCCGCCGTGAACCGGTCGAGGCTCGTGATTTTGGAGCCGTTCTTGCGAAAAACTTTCGTGACCTCGTCGCAGCGTATCATCGTCAATCCTCCCGCAGTGTTTCCGCCGGGTCATGCGACACGGCAAGCATCGCCGGGATGAAACTGGCCAGCGCCGCGAACACCGGCGTCGCCACGATCAACTGCGCGGCGAGCGGCCAGTTCGCCTGAATAGCCTTCTTCGTCACCGGAAAAAGCGACGGCCCAAACTCCAGCACCGCCCACGTGCCAAGCGCCGCGCCGATCAACGCCGCCACCAACCCAAGCAACACCGCCTTGCCGAGGAACAACGCAGCGATGCGCTCACCGCCCTTGCCAAGTGCTCGCAGGATGCCAATCTCCTGCCGACGATCGCGCACGTTGAACACCGCAAGCAGCGCCACCCAAACCGCGCCGGCGACGAGCACCGACGGCAGCACGAATTGGTTCACCTTCTCGCGGGTCTGCCGCTGCTTGGCGCGGGCGTCGGCCAGCGTGCGTTGTTGCACCACCTGCACTTCCGGCAAAATACCGCCGATCTCTTTTCGCAAAATGGCCAGCGGATCCTGATCGGCCGTGAGGCAGAGACAGTCGATCGCCTCGATCTCGTTGATTTTCGCCGCCAACCCGAGCAGCGATTGCGCGTCCTCGAGCCGCACAAAAATCGTGATGTCATCCGGCGTGCCGGTCTCGATGGGGTCGTTCGCGACCGCAAACCGCCGCACGCCGACGTGCATCGTGTCATCCTTCTTTTTTTTCTGCACGAGCGCGACTTGGGAGCCGATGTGGATCGTGCCTTTTTCGATGACGAAGCCCATCGGTTTTTTGCCCTGCCCCGGCGCAACGTAAGTTTCCGACAGGCCGACCAGCAGGATGTCCTGCCCGTTGATGGTGTATTCGCGGCGCAACGAGCCGACGAGATGGTTGAATGAAACGTTGTTGGTCAACTGCGTCGCCAGGCGGTCGAGCGTCGAGACATCCATCGCGTGCCGCGAAAAACCGTCGCGATAAAACTGCCCCAAGTCGGTCTCGGCGGGAATCAACCGAAGGTTGAAGCCCATGTCGCGAGTCACCCGGCGTGTTTCACGCTCGTCCGCCTCGGCCAGCAGTTGCGACGCGACGACCACGGTCACCGCCATCGCCAAACCCAGCAGCGAAAAAAGGGCGTTGAGTTTGCGGAAACCCAGCTCGCGGAGAATGTGCGACCAAACTGACATCAGTTGCCCGACCTCCGCAGCAATAGCAATCCGCCGCCGGCCAAGGTCGCCACGGCGATGATGCCCAGCGTCCACCACACGGTGTTCACCTGGCCAAGCGCCGCCGGTTCCGGCTCAGATTCAACCGGCTTGGCCTGCGCGACCGGTTCCGGATCGGCTTCGAGCAACTCCTCCGGCTCGATGTTGAACTCGATCAACTCCTCGCTGTAGCCCAGGGAGAGCTGCTCAAAGTGACTCGACGCCGCGGCCCCGTTTGGCTGTGAGTTCGGGCCGCGCGATATGATGCGGCTGATCTCGCCCTTGACCTGCGGGTTGTCCGGGTCGAACCCGAGCGCCGCGTACGCCGCCGTCCGCTCAGCACGCCCCCACGACAAAGGGAAGCGTTCGCCCTGCATCCACACCCGGTCGAGCCCGCACTCGCAGTCCTGCCCCACCACCGCCAGCGCCTCCTGCAACTCTGAGCGTGTCACCAAGCCGCCGCGCAGCGGTTGGCCCACCCGGCGGCCGCGCCCCATCAGCACCACAGCCTGCGGCTCCGGCACCGGCCCGACATCGAGGCCAAGACTCCACAACAGCACCGACTCGCCGGCAATGCGCTTGGCCGGCACAACGACGACCTCCGGCGGATGCTCGACCGGCTTGGGCATTTGCGGCAGCAGCGGCGTGATCGCCTTGATGGCATCGTCCACCGCGGCCCGGGCGCGCCTGGTTTGCGCCGCGTCTGTTCCCTCGACGAACAGAATCACAGCGTAGGCGGGAATCAGTTTTTTGATGAGCACGTCCCGGGTCGGCGACGAGACGACGGACGACAGGAATGACCACTCGGGATTGTCCGGCTTGACGGCGGGAAAGTTGACCGGCCAAGCCAAGTCGCCAGCGGGCGACAGCAGCAATCCGGCGGGCACGCCCGGTGTCCGCTTGGCCAGGCGCTTGGCCTGCGGATGATCGCCCTTGGCCAGATTCACCAACTGAAACCGGACGTTGGCATCGCCGAACAGCACCGACGCCGCTTGGCCAAGCCGGTCCACTTGGGCACCGGACACCTGGTCGTCAATAAAACAAAAAAACGTGTAGCGCTCGTTGCCCAAGTCCGCAAAGCCGACATCGCGCACCGTGTAACGGCAGGCGTGGCCGGCCACGACCGCGGCCAGAATCCCGGCAAACAAAATGGGCAAACGAAATTTCAACGTGCGCAGAACGATACGGCCATCCTCGTTGACCGCAAGGCCAAATCGCCCGTAGCATCGGCGGCCGGGAAATGCAGGCGTTGATCGAGGAGTTTGGGCAGTACCTCCGCCACGAGCGGGGCCAGTCCGAGCACACCCAAAAAGCGTACAGCAGCATCCTCAACCGTTTCGCCGACTGGGCCGGCGCACAGCAACTCGCCCGCTGGAACGCCATCGAGTTGTCGCATCTGCTCGGCTACCTCAAGCACCAGCGAAACAGCGAAACGCCCACCGGCGATGACGCGCCAAAAAAACGCGGCCGACCCCGCAGCGACTCGGGCAAGCTCAGCACCGAGAGCCTGTATCTCGAGATCGCCGCGCTGAAGGCGTTCTACCGGTTCTGCGTGCAGGAACAGTTTCTGCCGTCGAACATCGCCGAGAACCTCATGCTGCCCCGCCGCTGGAAACGCCTGCCCAAGGCGTTGACCGATGCGGAGATCGAGAAACTGCTGCGGCCGATCGAGCCGGTGACCCCGGCGACGCTTTGCGACCACGCGATGCTCGAGCTGTGTTACGCCTCCGGCTTGCGGCTGGCCGAGCTGCGAGGGCTGCGGCTCGAGCAACTGCGGCTCGACGCCGGTTTCATCCACGTCATCGGCAAGGGCAACAAAGAGCGCATCGTGCCGGTGGGCCGCCGCGCCGTCGAGGCGATCGAGCGCTACCTGGAACACGGACGCGGTAAACTGGCCAAAACCGGCAAGAGCCCGGGGAATGTTTTCCTCACGAGCCGAGGCACGGCGTTTGCGGCCGTGACGCTATGGTCGCGCATCAAGAAACGGTGCGGCTTTACCGGCATCGAGCGCAACATCACGCCGCACATGTTCCGTCACAGTTTCGCCACGCACCTGCTCGAGCATGGCGCCGACCTGCGGGTCATTCAGGAATTGCTCGGCCACTCCAGCATCGCGACGACCGAAGTGTACACCCACGTCGCCGGCAAACGCCTCAAAGCCATCCACCAGCAATACCACCCAAGGGGCTGAACCGCCGCTTACGATACCGAGCTTCTCTTAATCCGCTGGTTTCTTTTGTGGCGGCAGTTCTTTGGGGAGGGGAAGCAGCTTTACACTGACAGGATTGGGGGCAAGTTTACTGACTGGACCTATCACACCACCACCCATACCACCTCCAGACCCTCCGATGGCGGCTAATGGTAGGGTAATTGCAACCATGGCTGCACGGCCAGCGATCATTTTTTTTGAAACTTTTTTCGCGACTGTCACTTGGGCCGATTCATACCCATCTTTCTCGATGGTCACCACGGTCTTCTCCTTTAGCGGCACAACAAATGAACACGGTGTTGCCCCAACCATCCCGTTGGATAACGTCACCCGGGCTCCCGTAGGGTCTGAGTTTATGAAGAGCGTTTCCTTTGTTGTCCCACAGCCTGAGCAACAAACAATCAAGGCAACCGTCACTATTTTTATCGCGTAATTCATTGCGCCGTTTCCTTCTTCGGTTTCAGTTTCACTTCTATCGGATTGGGTTTCAATTCAAAGTCAGCTCCTAATTGATTGGCCTTGACCCCTCCTATGAAACTTACATTGGGCGAGCCAAAAGCCAGATTACTCATCACTCTTTTCAAACTTGGTTTACCCTGCACCATGACCTCTACTTGCTCAAAACCCTCCTTTGAAATCACGACCATTAATTTCCCGCTTCGGGGCAGTACAAACTGGCAAGGCGTACTGCCTACTGCCCCAGTGGATAGCGCCACATGTGCCCCGGGCGGATCAGAATTGACAGACAACACATCAGTCGCAACTTCCGGAACAACCGTGATGCAACCCGACAACACCGATAGCAACAAACAGACAATCATTGGCTTGATGAAATGCTTCATTGGTTTTTCAAGTCTTGCCTTTTCGAGGCGAACGCGCGAAAATTATTTTATATCCTGAATTGAGTCAAGCAAAAATGGCGGCAAATTTATGGTACCAACCAAGCTCGCATTTCTGCTTTTGGAAAAAGACGAAGGGGGGAAAGAAAATGGCGGGAGTGACGAGACTTGAACTCGCAACCTCCTGCGTGACAGGCAGGCGCTCTAACCGATTGAGCTACACCCCCGACAAGGGGCAGAGGAACTTACCAGAAGTTTGTTGCCGGTCAAGCGAGTTGGGAAAAAATGATCCGGGCAACAGACGCCAAGGAGGTGGGTGTGGGGAACACCGCAGAAGAAACGTGCCGCTGCCCGAATCAGGGAAGATGTTTCGCCTCCGGCACGGTTATGTCAACCCCCAAATATCGCCTCATTTCAAATCGAGTGCCCAGCCCCGTTTCAGGCCCAAATCCGGGGAAAAACCACGGAAAAAAATGGCGGAGAGGGAGGGATTCGAACCCCCGTTACCTTTTCAAGTAATCACGCTTTCCAGGCGTGCGCCTTCAACCGCTCAGCCACCTCTCCAGCAAGCGGGCGCGCATAGTGTGAAAAGCCGGGCCAAGCGGCAAGTTATTTGACTCCCAACCGGCGTTTTCATCGCGCAAACCGACTGGCCGCTTGCCAGCGGCGGGCGCTTGTGAATAGTTTCACCTGCTCTATGGGGCACTTGAAGTTACACATACCGGGGCCGATCGAGGTCAGCGACAAGACGTTTGAGGCGTTTCGCACGCCGATGATCGGGCATCGCAGCCAGGACTTTAAAGACCTGTACACTGCCGTGATGCCAAACCTGCAGGCGCTGCTCTACACGGAGCGCTTGGTTTATCTCGGCACGTCGTCGGCTTGGGGGATCATGGAGGGCGCGATCCGCAACTTGGTGGCCAAGCGCGTGCTCACCTGCATGAAGGGTGCCTTCTCCGATAAGTGGCTCGACGTGGCCAAACGCTGCGGCAAGGAGGCCGAGGCACTGCAGGTGGAGTGGGGCTTGCCCATCCTGCCGGAACAAATCGACGAGCGCCTGGCCACCGGCGAGTTCGACGCCATCACACTCGTCCACAACGAAACATCCACCGGCGTGATGAGCCCGCTCGCCGAGATTGCCCAACTCAAGGCCAAGTATCCGGACGTGATGTTTATCGTCGACAGCGTTAGCTCTCTCTCCGGCGTGAAGATTGAGTTCGACCGGCTCGGCATCGACCTGTTGTTGGCCGGCACGCAAAAGGCGTTCGCGCTGCCGCCGGGGCTGAGCGTGTTCACCGTATCGCAGGCAGCGCTCGACCGCGCCGCGACGATCAACGACCGCGGCTACTATTTTGACCTGCACGAGTTCCAGAAAAACGCGGAGAAGCGCATGACGCCGAGCACACCGAGCATCGGCCATATTTACGCGCTCCAGTCGAAGCTTGAGGATATGATGGCCGAGGGGCTCGACGCCCGTTTCGAGCGGCACGCCAATCTGGCGCAAATGACCCGCGACTGGGCCGCCGGGAACGGCTTCACGCTGTTCCCCGAGGCCGGTTACGAGTCGCAGACGCTGACGTGTGTGAACAACGGAGCCAAGCCGGATGGGCGCCAAATCGACGTGGCCAAGCTGCAGGGGCTGATGAAGGAGCGCGGTATTTTGATCGACGTGGGCTACGGCAAAATCAAGGGCAAAACCTTCCGCCTCTCGAGCATGGGCGACGAAACCGAGGAGACGATGCAGTCGCTTTACGGCCTGCTCGACGAGTCGCTTGGCCAGCTTTAGGCGATCAGCCCGTCGGCCAGGCGGAGCGTGGCGTGTGCCCGGGCGGCGACTCTGTCGTCGTGAGTCGCGATGATCATCGTCAGCTTGGCTTCCCGCTGCAACTCGCACAACAGGTCAAGCACCTCGCCGCCGGTTTTGGAATCGAGGTTGCCGGTCGGCTCGTCGGCAAACAGAATTCGCGGCCGGTTGATCAGCGCCCGGGCCAGGGCCACGCGTTGTTGCTCGCCGCCGGACAGCTCGGTCGGCAGATGATGCATGCGCTTGGCCAAGCCGACGCGCTCCAGCAGTTCCCTGCCCCGCCGCTCCGCGACGCCGATGCCCGTGTGCGCGATTCGCGCCGGGATGATGACGTTCTCCAGCGCGTCGAACTCCGGCAAAAGGTGATACGCTTGAAACACAAATCCGACCTCACGGTTTCGCCACTTGGCCAAGCGCGCCGCTCCCATGCCGAACAACGACTGGTCGCCGGCGAACACCTCTCCGGCGCTTGGCTCGTCGAGCCCGCCGAGCAGATGCAGCAGCGTGCTTTTGCCCGCGCCGGATGCGCCCTGCAACGAGAGGAAGTCGCCGCTCGCAATCTCAAGGCTCACGCCGTGCAGCACTTCCACCTTGCGCCGTCCAAGGTCGTACGACTTGTGCAACTCGCGTGCTGAAAGGATCGCGTCACTCATGGCGAAAAGCCTCCACGGGCTTGAGCCGGCTGGCGTTCCACGCCGGGATCACCCCTGCCAGCAGGCAAATAACCAGCGACCCGACGCCGATCTTTGTCAAGTCACCGCCCATCTCCGACAACTTTTGGGCCGGTAGTTTATCGAATAAATAAATCTCGGCGGGAAACAACTCGAACCCGGTCGCAACCCTCAACAATTCCAGAAACTCGTTGCGATACTCCAGCACGAGCTGGGCAAGCCCGAAACCAAACGTCAGTCCCAACAACGCCACCACGAGGCTTTGCGCGAAAAACACATGCATGATCTGCCAACCGGTCGCGCCGAGCGCCTTGAGCGTCCCAATCTCCGGCGTGCGCTGCACCACGAAAGTGATCTGCGAACTTGTGATGCCAAACGCCGCCACGATCATCACGAAAAACAGCAGGAAAAACATCACGTTACGCTCGACCTTCAACGCGTCGAGGATCTGGGTGTTCTCATCCTCCCACGTCGTGACCACGTAACCTTGCGGCAGGGTCTTGAGCAACTGTTGCCGCACCGTCTCGGCCTGTTTGGAGTCGTGCAGTTTCACCGACAAACCGTGAACAGCATCCCCAAGATCGTAGAGCGCCTGTGCGTCCTCGATGGAAGCCAGGACAAACGATGCGTTGTACTCGTAGTGACCGGTGTCAAAGACACCCCTCACTTCAAAATCATCGGGTAAAAGAACCGCTTCGCTCCCCTCTTGTTGAGCCTTGCGGATTCGGTGAAAACTCCTCGCCGAATGCACCGCCAAAAAATCTCCCACCCTGAGGTTCAGCATCCGGGCAAACTCTTTCCCCACCACCAACCCGTTCAATGCAACGTCGATGTCGCCGGCCACCAGGTTGTTGGTCGAAACCAGTGAGCTGACCGTCAACTCCAGTTCCAGATCCACTCCGCGCACCCATGGTGTGAAAACCTGGGGACTCTCCTCACCATCAGGTTGTGTCTCCACAAGCACCGGGCCGATGATGAACGGTGCTGCCCCTGAAACGGCCTCATTCGACAAAACCTCATCCCGGATGGATCTGTAGTCACTCAACGGCTTGCCGCGCTCCGAAACTTTTAGATGCGCGTTTAACTCAAGCAACCGTTCGCGCAACTGCTGGCCGAAGCCGCTCATCACGCTCATCACGATGATCAGCACCGCCACGCCAAGCGTCACCCCGATGATCGAGATCAGCGTGATCATGGAGACAAACGTGCGCTTGGGCCGCAAATACCGCAGCGCCAACGCCAGTTCAAACGGCAGCCCTGCGATGGGTTCCATAAGCTGTTTTGGATTGGAACCATATCGATTTTCGCCTGGCTTGCTATCTTGCACCAGAAAGACAAGAAGAACGAAATGACCAATGCAAGGAACCAAACATAATAGCGTCCACCAACCGCTACGATTAGTGTCGTGAAGTCTTCTGACGCCAACCGCGAGACTGGGGATAAACATTAACAGTGCGAATATAGCACCTAGGAGCCCTATTCCAGCTTCGATGCTAAAAAACCCAACCATGCCGTCAACAACCCCTAAAGCTATGAAAATGAGAAGATAGAACAATGCGAAGTACCAGTACTCTTTTCGCCTAGATCTCCCGCTAAACACGGCATACTTCTTTAGCACTTCGAGATACCAGTTCATGTTTCTCTACTTTATTGGTTGTCCATGAATGATCTCGTTAGAAGACATTGGGAGTGTTGCTGTTTAATTATGTGTTGAGGTGTCATTATTCCCTAAGTGTCAGCTTCATTCAGCGGGCGACAGGCTACCCGATGGCCAAGCGGCGGGAAAGGTTGAAGCCCCCGCTTGGCCAATAACCTTGCCGCTTGGCCAAACGGTGAGCATATTCGCGGCCAAGCAATCCATTGCATCATGCCTAAAAAATATCGAGTTGGAGTGATCGGCAGCACGAATCGCGGCAATTATGGCCACGGGCTGGACACGGTTTGGCGCGAGTTCCCGAACACGGAAGTGGTGGCCGTGGCGGACGACAACGCCGACGGCTTGGCCAAGGCGGTGAAGCGACTGGGCAATCCTCGCGGCTACGCCGACTACCGCACGATGCTCAAGAAGGAGACGTTCGATTTCGTGAGCATCTGCCCGCGCTGGCTCGATCAACACCGGGACATGCTCGTGGCTGCGGCCGAGTCGGGCGTACGCGGCATCTACGAGGAGAAACCGCTCTGCCGTACATTGCGCGAGGCCGACGAAATGATCGCCGCCTGCGAGCGAAACAACGTCAAGTGCGCCGTCTCACACCAGACACGGTACAGCCCAATTCTCGAACAGGTCGAGCAACTCATCGCCGACGGGAAGATCGGCCGCATACTCGAGTACCAGCTCCACGGCAAGGAGGACAACCGCGG
>Ga0310122_10000675_pt1 | contig 21476 bp, 27 predicted proteins | sample CB6_Bottom_1051__FD_203503 | JGI IMG/M metagenome (GOLD analysis project Ga0310122, IMG submission 203503) | Marine microbial communities from Western Arctic Ocean, Canada - CB6_Bottom_1051 | ecosystem: Environmental > Aquatic > Marine > Oceanic | place: Canada: Western Arctic Ocean | collected...
CGTCTTGGGAGCGCGGGCTCAGCGAGAACACCAACGGACTGGTGTGACAGTATTTACCGAAGCATCGTGACCTTCGTACTATCACTACCGAAGAGCTTGCATACATCATGAACAGACTCAATCATCGCCCGAGAAAATGGCTCGGATATCGAACACCACATGAAGTATTCTTTAATACAAGAACGTTACTAACGGTTGCACTTAAGAGTTGAATCCAAGACAGTTAATGTAGAACTCTCACGCAGGACAGGAAACTTCATATGACTTCTATCGGAACGCCGCTGGCCTCTTCCGCGACGAGAGTCCTGCTGTGCGGCGGCGGAGAACTGGGTAAGGAAGTCGTGATCGAGCTGCAACGGTTGGGCGTCGAAGTTATCGTCGTCGATCGCTACGCGAATAGCCCGGCCATGCAAGTCGCTCATCGCAGCCATGTCGTGAACATGCTCGACGGAGCTTCCTTGCGCGCCGTTATCGAGGCTGAAAACCCCGCTTTGATTGTGCCGGAGATCGAAGCCATCGCAACCGAAGAGCTCGTCAAACTGGAGCAAGAGGGCTATACGGTAATTCCGACCGCGAGGGCAGCGAGTCTCACAATGAATCGCGAGGGAATCCGCAGGCTCGCTGCTGAGGAGCTCGGGCTGGAGACATCACCGTACCGGTTTGCGGAGACCCGCGCGGAGTTCGATCAGGCCATCGCCGAGATCGGCCTACCGTGCGTCGTAAAACCCGTAATGAGTTCTTCGGGCAAGGGTCAGAGCACAGTGACGTTCGAGCCGGATATCGATGCCGCGTGGGCGCACGCGCAGGAAGGTGGCCGGGCCGGTGCCGGCAAAGTCATCGTAGAGGGCTTCGTCAAATTCGATTACGAGATCACCCAACTCACGATCAGGCACGTGGCCGGCGTCTCGTTTCTCGATCCCGTCGGCCATGTACAGATAGACGGCGATTATCGGCAGTCCTGGCAACCGCAGCCGATGAGCGAGACGGCGCTGGCGACGGCACGTGAGATGGCCGCCGCCGTGACCGGCGCACTCGGCGGCCGCGGCATTTTCGGTGTCGAGCTGTTCATTCGCGGCGACGACGTCATTTTCAGTGAGGTCTCCCCCAGACCGCATGACACGGGGATGGTCACGATGATTTCCCAGGATTTGTCGCAATTTGCGTTACATGCCCGGGCAATCCTCGGCTTGCCCATTCCGAATATCAGGACTCACGGCCCGGCGGCATCCAGTGTGGTACTCGTCGAAGGTGACTCCGACAACGTTCGCTTCGATAACATCGAAGCGGCCCTGACAGACCCCGATACGCAGTTACGCCTATTCGGCAAACCACAGGTAAAGGGCCATCGACGAATGGGTGTTGCGCTGGCGCGCGGGCAGACGATCGATGAGGCGCTCGACAAGGCGACCCGCGCCTCGGCAAGCATTACCGCGTCATTATCCTAATTTTTTCAATTAGATAGATGACTATTAGATATTTTACTTCATGCTCTAACAGTCGCCACGGCTGCGGCCCGTGGAATCGATCAACGCCGTGAGGATGGCGCTATACTCGGGCATTCGAGGACGGACTGAAGCATGTCACAGCAGCGCAACCCCCGGTACTGGGCTTCACAATGGTACGCCACGAAGTTCGCCGACGAACCGTGGCCCGAGGGATGGTACTGGCATGACGCGAGCTATACCTGGAACGGGCCGTACAGTAGCGAGGAAGACGCGCGCACGGCCATGGGATCGGACTCCACCGCACGTCTGGGCCGAGGCGATCCGCGGCAACCGGTCGTCATCGATAGTGTGCGCTGATTCTCGGCCCCGGCGACCCGTCCATACGCTGCTCGCAAACGCCGAACACTAGCCTTTTGACTGATCGCTGCTATGTACGCGTCAGATAGTTACCAGCCGCTCAGACGAAAGGCCCTGTGGACCGGACTGGCTGTCCTCGCCGCTACCGCCGCGCTGAGCGGGCATATCGACGATACCGGGCAACGATACGCCGGCGAGGCCTTTACTCGAGCACTCGTTACGTTCGCGGTCGCGCGAGCGCTCAACGGCGTTATCTCAGTCGCCCAGGGTACCGAGGTTGCCGTCGAACCAGGTGGCGTCGGTGTCAATTTCAGTGTCGGCCAGGTGCTTGATCCGATCAACGATCTCGTCGAACGATTCTCGGCCGTGATGCTGGTCGCTGCGAGCTCGCTTGGACTGCAGAACATCTTGTTGCGGATGACGATGTGGTGGGGCACGAATCTCGTATTAATCGCGGCGGCCGTTCTCACGCTGGCTGTCTTATGGTTGCCGAAATTCGATAGGGGCAACGCGCGACCGGTAGCGATACAAGTCCTACTGGTAACGGTGTTCGTGCGTTTCGCGGTTCCGGTTCTCGTGATTGGCAGTAATCTCGTCTTCGACACTTTTCTTGCGGCCGAACAGGCGGCCGCTACACAGGCGTTAGAGGCGACCCGTACCGAGATCGAAGAACTCAACGAGGGAGCAGCGTCAGTGGAGACGCCGGCGGAAGATCAGAGCGTCATCGAACGGCTCGGGACGATGCTGGACAACTCGCTGGACGCTATGAACGTCGGTGAGCGTCTCAACAGCTTGAGAGATCGAGTCTCGAACGCCAGCGAGCACATCATTAACTTGATCGTCATCTTCGTGTTACAGACGATCATCCTGCCGTTGGTATTCGTCTGGATTTTCGTGGAGCTGCTAAAAATGATTGCGGCGCGTACCACGTTCCGCCATTAATCGCGGGACGTCATAACGGATCTAGTTCCTGACAGTCGTAAGGTTGTATGTATTCGCCAGGGAGCCACACCCAGCGCGTTGTAAACGCGATCACAGGTTCGGTCATCGTGCCCGGATCGGTGATTGTCGCCTCCCAATCCAAGCTACGCCCGTCCGTACTCAGCAAAAAACGTTCGACGACCTCGACGGCGTCGGTCTGTGGTGTGCCGTGCTCGTCCATATACGGATAATCGATCTGGGTCGTTGTGATGACAAGCGTATCGTCGTCCCAGCGTCCCACGGAATAGCCCATCGGGGATGGGATAGCGTGCTCCGCGCCGCTGTCGGACGCCATATGAATCGTGCGTCTGGCGTTCCATTCCTCCAGTAGCACGACGAGATCGGCATCGACCTGCCTGATCTCGATCGGATGCGGGCTCATCATGGCGCCGGGCATTCCGAGCGGCCGGCAGCCCCGTTGCGGGTCGTCGAGCACCGGATCCCAGGTGTTTTTCGCCAGACGAGCAGCGTCGTTGAGTGGCAGCTCCTGTGTACGAACGCGATTAGCAACGGTCCAGACACGAAAAATATTGCTGGGCGAGTCGGGTGCACGGGTCTCAGCCGCGTCCGACCGACCTCGATACAGAGCTGAACCTGTCGATTCGTCGGGCCCGAGAACGATTATCGTCCCGTCCGCCAACTCGGCACGAGTTGCGAGAAGGAGTGTCGGCCGCCTGGTCGAAAGTTGGCCGGCGATGCGGACGCGATCACCACGACGGAATCGATCGCCGGTCACGCCTTCGCGACTCAAGCCGTTAACATTACCTTGCACCTGAATCCGCCAGATCTCGCCTTGAGCGTCGCCGTCCGCGACCCGTAATGTGATCGCCGGATGAGGGTTTCGCCAGACGACGCTCGTGAGTTCGCCGACGACTTCATGGATTTCAGCGGAAAACTCAGCGTGTGAATGATGGCCAGCTGCGGTAAACGGCAGCCAGACGAACCCAAGCGAAAAAACTCGAAATTTCATCAATCCCCTTACCTACCGGCAGCGTACCGGTCGTCGATTCTACCTCTTGCAGCGACGCGCATCCGCCACAGCCAACAGATCGCCAGTACCAGCAACGCAGCGAGCACCGCGATATAGGCGTTCCAGCCGGTCGATCGAAAAATATAGCCCGGTAACCATCCGCCGAGTGCTCCACCCAAATAATAGAACGAGAGATAGAGGCCGTTGATGATACCGTGGGAGTCTGTCGCATGATAATTCAGGAATGCGGCCAGTAACGAATGCACGAGAAAGAACGCCGCACACATCAAGAATGCGAACACAAACGTCGCGACCAGGCTCGGTACCAGCATGCCGCACAGGCCAATCAGAAGTAGCGCAAGACCAATAGACATGCCGCGCAATTCGCCGCGCAGCCAGTCGGCGATGCGTGCGCCATTAAACGCGATCAGAGCCCCGCAGATGTAACCGAGATAGACCAATGAGAGTGTGGATTCGGAGATGGTCGGATCGAGTTCTTTTAAACGGAAAGGAATGTAATTGAGAATCGACGCGGAACAGCGGGCTAAATACCCATCTTGCTAAGCGTATCCGTCAGTTCACCGAGAATATTGGCGAGACGCGGATGGTCCGTCTCAAACTTGGCGGCCAGCTCCTGTAGCCGCGTTTTCCAGACCGGACTTCAACGGGCTCATCGCCCAGCGCTGTCTCGATATCGTCAGCGACTTCCTCAAGCGCAGCATGTAGCTGACCGTCGAGACTGTTCACCGTAGAATAAATTCTAACCGCCGGTATGTCACTCGCTACCGATGGGCAGCTAAGCATCCCGGGCGATCTCGACGAACGCGTAGCACTCGTATTCCAGGACTCCAGCATCAGGCTCCTGGCGACGATAGAGAGGCATGCTGATCTGCCATGGGCGCGAAAAGACATTGGGATCTTCAATCGTTGCTTCGTACAACATATGGTCGGGGCCAGTACGCGTATAACGTTCTACGACATGTAACGCGTCACTATGATAATTGCCCGAGCGGTCGAACCAGGTTTGATCGGTAAAATGGATGACATCGACGACGAGTGTATCGCCGTCCCACACCGCCCGGGAGTCGCCCATCCACCACTGGATCGGCCCGGCCGGATGTTCGCTGTCGATGTAGATGTTGCGGAAGCTGTGTACGTACTCATAGAGAATCGTAACTTGTTCGGGTGTTTGCACTACCTGAAACGGATACGGCATGTAGGTAATTCGCGGTACGCCGACCATGAAGCATTTCGCCTCGGGATCCTCGGTAAGACGATTCTCATAGTTCTCCTGCCGCTGCGCCAACGCAGCCGGCAGGTAGGGAAGTTCCCGCCCTACGACGATACTGCGGCCCGCCGGTATACCTAGCTCAGCGGGGTGATCTTGAATATTCCAGACGGCGGTATTGAGTGCCTGCCAGACGCCGCGAAGATCTGGCCGGCCGTCGGCCATACGAGGAATGCCATCGTCCTGCGCCGAACCAGGTTGTGGGATCATTAGTAATAGCGCAGCCGCCATTGCTGTGAGACGCAGCATTCCTAGCGCTCCCCGGGCGCGTTGCCCGCGAACAGTATCCTGCCGTCGGGTAAGGTCGTCTCGCCGCCGTACAACTCACTCGAGCCGTCTCTCGCCAGAAACCCACTCACCGTGACTACCTCCCCGACCGGCAGATCGTCCGCCCGCCAACCTCTCCGAAATAGGTTATTCGCGCTTGTAAACCACGCCGTCCATGACTGCGTTGAGCCATCTTCCCCCGTGACTTCGACGAACATCCTCGCGTGGGGATTGATCCACTCCATGCTTGTGATTGTGCCCGTGACCGTCGTCGAACTACGCATGTCGAATCCCGCAGCGACGGAATGATGGCCGTAGGCGGCTGAAATAGTCAGAAATACGACTCCGGTGAGAGTAATCGCAATGAATGCTATCCCTCTCATCGCTGTGATTCGTCCCACACCGCCCGGAGCTCTCTAGCCTCGTTAGCGCTGATACCGGGAAAGACGCGCAATCCATTATTTCGGAACAGTCGCATCGGATCTTCGTTGGTCTCGTAACAAGCCTCTTCCCAGATCTCCGGATTCTCATCGGTGTCGCGTCGAAAGGCGAACGCGATGGTGAAAGGCCGCGTATAGACATTCGGGTCGTCGAAGGTCGCCTGATAATGAACTGTGTTTTCGTCGATCAGGGCCATGCGCTCCACGATGCGCGCCTCTTCGGTAATAAACCGCCCCTGTTGATCGAGAAAGTACTTCGCATTCTGATTCGGCGATTCGATAACCAGCGTGTCCCCTTCCCAGTGGCCTCGCGCATCGCCGTTCCACATCGGGATATCGCCGTTAGACGGGCGCCCATCCAGCGGTATGATCCGGTAAGGATGGGCGGTCAATTGTTCCCCGACCATCACCAGCATGTCGCTGTCCTGAAGAAACTGAAACCGGCTCGTCATATACATTGTGCCGGCGGGACCCGATAGAATGCAGGCGGCATTTTGGTGAATATACCGCTCCGTGTTCTCCAGCCTTTTCGCTTCTGCCCAGGGTTGAATGGGCACCTCACCGTCCGGCGGATCAACGATCACGCTCGGGCCGCCGAAGTCATCGGGATTTTCCGCATGGGCTTCGAAATTCTCGAATGCCCACGTTCGACGCCGCCAATAGCCGCTGAAATCCGGCTTTCCGTCCGCGGTGCGACGCGGATTCTCCGTCTGCGCGGTCTTGAGGGCACAGTCGTGGAAGATCGCATGATGATCGTCGGGGCAGGCAGACGCTGTCACGCTGGTTGGGGCCTGGGCATCTGCAGATTCGAACGGAACTGACGCCCCCATCGTCAGGATCGCTATCGCCAGCAGTGAGCCTGAGTATCGCTCTCTCATCGGATATTTGTCCTCACGACGCGATGCCAATCCAGAGTTCCGGACAACTCGCTATACCACCGAGTCTTTGTCGGCGGCGGGGTTCAGCACGAAGGCATTGTCGGCAGTCTCATGGTACCTCGTACCGAAACCGACGAGTATCTCTTTGGAGCTGGCGTTCGGATCTCCCCAGCACTGGCATGTGATCTTGTCACAGGCTTCGATCAGCGCGCCCAGCGGCTCTTGGCCTTTCTCGTTCGCCAAGTGCGCAGCGAACGCTTCGTCGTTAGCATATATCTCAGTCCATTGGCTTACGCCTTCGGATGGATAATCCACGTGGTAGCAGATGACGCCGCGATGCTGGAGCATGACATTGCAGAGTGTCCCCTGGTTTGCCCGGAAATCGGCCTCGCTGCCACTCTTAATGTCCCATCGAATTTTCAGCATGAACGGCAGGGTGTCTCTCCTCAGAGGCCTTGATATATTGCAGAAACAGCTCCGCCAGGAGCGGCTACCGGTATTAATTCTACTTGAATTTCTACTAAGGGAATCCGATCAGCCGTCCGCCGAGCGCGACGCTAATCCACAGCGCGAGCGAGATCGTCGCCACGAGTCGGTCGCGGATCGCTCTCGTCTTCAGCCCAGCGGTCGTTAGAACTCGGCGACGAATCGTAAACGTGAACAGGAGCACTAGAAACAGCGCCGCCAACTTCACCCAGAAGGCCGTGAGGTAGTAATACTTAGTCGCGAAACACAGGAACAGAAAAAGCCCGGTCACGAGCATAATCAGCAGACCGCCGAGCAATAACGGTTCGGTGTCCCGTGCGAGTTGCACCGCGGGTTGACGGGTCAGCCCGTATCCCATCAGCCGTAGGTCGACGATTAAAACCACGCCGCCGATTACCGATAACCCGAATAGATGGAACGTCGCGATGACCGGAAAGAGCCATGCCGAGCTACGCATCTCGACCAGCAGCGGTAGGTATTCTAGCCAGTGAAAGAATTCCAGCAACGACATCAGTCGAACCAGTAAGCTTGATACGGGATCATTCGCCCCGCCGTGATAATCGCGGCCCACAACACTAAGCTCACGCCACCCGCGAGTCTTGCGCCGACAGGCGGAACAGGATCGAGGTCCCACTCGCCGACTCGACGGTACACCGTCGTATAGAACACCCACACGTTGATTCCGGCAAAGACGAGCAATCCCATCTTGGCGCGAAAGAAGAGATTGGCGTACTTATCGAGCGGCGCAGCAAAAAAGAGCAGCGCCCCTGAGATCACCATTACGGAAAAGCCGGCGACAATCCACGGCAGAAGCCGTTCTGAGAGCTCCGAGATCGGCACGCGTAACAGCGTCATACCCATCAAGCGCAGATTGAGAAGGACGGCCATCCCGACGAACACGCATAACGTCATGACGTGTACCGTCAGGACGATGAGATACAGGTAACGGGATTCGTGGACGGCAATACTGGCCGGCGTCGCCGCCAGCCAGTCGAAGAATCCGAAGACAGACATTCTCAGCGCAGCGCGATCATTCGCCCCGCCAGGCAGGCCAGGATCGACGTCCGCTAATCAGTCTCTGGAGTTCCGGGGCTCGGGTTGCCGTCGGCGCCAGGTGCCGAGCCGCCCATGAACACCTTGCGGCCGTCGAGATATTCGAAGAAAACCGCAACGCCTTTGTTCTCACCGCTCTTTGCCTGGTAAGCGAAGACCTTGATCTCCGATCCCACCGGCAACGCGTCCTTCGTGAGACCATGCCGGAAGAGATTCACCGGAGGACCTCCCTCGAAGCCCCAGTTCGTTACCGTGCCGTCTTCGCCGGTCACGTCTACCCAGAGCCAGGAATGCGGGTTAACCAACTCCACGAGGGTGACGACACCTTGCATATTCAGTGGCCGGTTCTCGTCGTATGCCGCTGCAAACGAGTGATGCGCCGACACCGGCACGGAGACCAGCAGTGCGACACCGGTCGCAATCTTACAGACTAGCCCGAAAATTCTCCGCATAAACCTTCCCCTCCTAAAAGTCGACCACAGTTCTCATCTTGCCGACTCAGCCTCGTATTCGGCCGCGCGAACTCGCGCGCCTCTGAGAACGTTGATAATGCCATAGTTTTGCTCGTGACAGGCGGATTCGAACAGGCCCGGTGGCTCCATCATGGGCCACGGAACCTCGATGCTCCAGGGGCTTTCCCAGGTGGAGGGATCCGTCATTGTGGCCTCATAGAGAAGCGTATCGTCAGCCACTCGCGTCAGGCGTTCGACCAGGTGCAAATTGTCCGCGGAGCCGTCCCATTTGCGGCTCTCGTGAAAATTCGTCGTCTCGATCACGAGCGTATCGCCTTCCCAGTGAGCGCGCGAATCTCCAAGGTAGCTGCGCACACTATCCGGCGCGTGGGGCGACCCGTCCAGATGAAGAATCCGCACGTCGCTGTTGGCCTGGGTCATCAAAATCACATAGTCGGGGGTCTGAACGATCTGCGACTGGCCCGTGTTTTGCACGAACGGCACCCGCGGTGGTCCCTGGTTGCCCTGAATACAACGCTCGTAGAGGCCACGGGACTCCAGCGTGTGGCGGCGCGCTTGCGCCTGTAACCTGATCTCTCCTTCCGGTGTCAGCGCCGGTATTTTCCCATCCGGCGGATCCACGACGAGCGATGTTCTTCGATTCGGCCGAATCGGGCTCTGCCAATTGTCCATGCCGAATTCGGTCCAGTCGTAATGGACAGTCGCCGGATCCACAGCAGCGTCCTGAGTGGCCCATCGGACAAACGCGGTGACGGCTTCTTCCGGCGTGTGCAATGGCTTACCGGCGAGTTCGTCCGGACGTTCGAGCGGAACGTAAGCGACGTTCAGCCAGTAGCCCTCCAGGTCTGGATCGCCCCACGGCGTTCTCGGCGGCGCCTGCCGGGGGTCGGTCGGATCCCACATATCCTGATGAGTGGCGTCGGCTATGAAGGCCTCGGCTTCCTCCTGAAAGTAGGCATACGTCGATTCAGCGGTGTGCGGGGAGGCCGCTCGGGCCGCGGCCACAGTTTCGGCGGCTTCCTGATTGATCAGCGCAGAGGGCGGCGGCTGGTCCTGGGCCGCGGCCGGCGCAGTAGCCAATAAGCTCACCGCTATTGGCAGTATTACGGTATGCCGCGACGCAAAGCCTCTAGTACCCATGTATGTCATACGCCTCTTAATCAGTGGTTACGTCCTCGTCATAGAAGCCCAGTGGCCGATACATCATCGGCTCCACAATCGGTATGCACTGGAACTCGTTTAATTTCGCGTTCTCTTCCACGTGTCGATAGAGCATGAAACCGATATTCCAGGGTCGGGTGAAGACATTCGGGTCTTCGATAGTCGCTTCATAGCGCAAGTGATAGGGGCTCACCGGCGTCCATCGCTCGACCACATGCAGCGCATCGCTGGCAAAATTTCCCGCACGGTCAAACCAGAGATGATCGTTGAATCCCGAGACATCGATGACTAATGTGTCGTCTTCCCAATGACCGTTGGACGTGCCCATCCACGAGGCGTCGAGCGCCGGTCTGTCATAGTCCATATAGACTGTCCGGGAGGCACCTTTGTACTCGTACACGATGAGGATCTGCTCGGGAGTTTGGAAAATTTGGAACGGATAGGGCATGTAATTCGCGCGCGGCACGCCGGCACGGAAGCACTGCAGCTCCGGCTCACCCGTATCGAAGCGGCTGGGGTCGTTCGTAACATTCACAACCGTCCGATTGTCGTAGTTCTCCTGCCTCTTTGTCAGCGCCCATTCCTGATACGGCAGCTCGTCGCCCTCGACGATGCCGAACCCCGCACGACCGGCGCCCCAGACGCCCAGGAGTTCAGCATAAGGCCCGGGTTGCACCGAATGCGAGACGATCTCCCAATTCGCTGTCGTGAAGGATTGCCAGATTCCGCTCAGATCGGGATCGCCGCTCGCGGTTTGCGGCGGCGTATAGGAAGGAAACGACGCGGCGGGTAGGGTTTGCGCAGCCGAGGGCATCGCGGTTAGAGCGAACATCACACCGACGGTCGTTAACGCCGAGATCGCACTGCTGAATCGCATTGGCATCGTTATCGTCTCCGGTAGCCTCAAACTGGTTGCGTGACTCTACTCCCAGCGATCCATCGCCTGCCAGTGCAGCGACGCTGGCGGCAGCTCTGACAGCTCCATCCGGATCCCGTCCGGGTCGATGATATTCGATAGAACGGCGTGGGTACTGCTGACACGGCTATCCTGGACCTCCGCGCCTCGCGCGCGGAACATCGAAATCGCGGCGTCCATATCATCGACGTGTATGCCGAAGTGATTGAGCCCGGCCGGCCGATTGTCATTAACCGGTTGCAATTCAACGAACGTGTTTTCGCTGACCTGTACGTAGATGAGAGCGATCTCTCCTGCATCATTGGTAACTCGAAACGCTTCCGGAAAACCGAGCGTCTCGGTGTAATAGGTCAAGGCAGCATCGAGATCAGGTACGGCAATACCAACGTGATTGACGCCGACGATGTTCTGGTTCCGGCCCTGGGCGATCGCCATCTGGACGGCCAGCCCAACCGCGATTCCGCCGACGAATAGTGAAAGTCCCCGCATGATCAGTTCCTTTTTTATATCGTTATCTACGAGTGGAGGAATACGTCACTACGCGAAAGATACCTTACTTGCCCCTCCGAAGTCAGTCGCCGCCCCACTGCTCCCGCCAGACGCCAAGTATCTCCTGGCTACCGCGTTCAGGCGCATAGCTGTAGCAGCGTTTAGCGGTGATCATAAACAACGACATTCTCACCGATTTCGATGGTCATCAGGTCATGACCTACGACGAGCGGCCCGTCGTAGGTTCGTCTAGTCTGCGCGACGAGGTCGGCGAGAGCAAGTTCCGGTATGTCGGGTGCCGCCAGCCTGACCATGTGCGTATAGACGGCGAGCTTCGGCTGAATCTGCTGAAATACGACGCCTGCTTCTTCCGGCGTCGTGTGGTGGTCCTTTATCGCGTCGAGCGCGGGATACTTCTCGAACAGTCGCTCATCGGCGGCCACGACCTCGTGGATGACGACATCGGCCCCCCTGCCCGCCTCGATCAGATTCTCGTCGAATTGTGTGTCGCCGCTGATCAAAACAGAACGGCCCGCATAGTCGATACGATAACCATAAGCCGGTGTAACCAGCGCACCGTGATTAACCGTGAACGCCGTCACTCTTAGATCGCCCTCGGCGTAGATCTCTCCGCCACTTGAGAACTCGATCACGTCGAACGCTGCCCCCGCTCGCGGCAACCCTTCATCGGCGACACGAATGTCGATATCTCGCGCATAGGCTGCTAGCAGTCCTTGTGTCACGTCCTTGGTACCTGTCGGACCCAGGATCTGCAGCGCGTGTTGTCGTTGACCGAACGCAGGCGGGAGCCAGCCTGTAAGCCACAGATCGGCTAGTCCACTGATATGGTCGTGATGAAAATGAGTCAAGAAGACGGCGTCAAGCTCTCGCAGGGGTACGCCGAGTTGCCAGATCCGGAGGCTCGTCCCTCGACCGGCATCGAATAACAACTTCTGAGAACCTGCTTCGACGAGCGTCGCTGCGCCGAAACGATCTGGCCTTGGAGTCGGTGTTCCCGTTCCCAGAAGCGTTACGCGCAACGTCTGCGCATTGGCTTCGTTGAACAATAACGGAGCCAACGCCAGCATGAGCGTGACAACCATCAAACGTGTTAACTTGCCATGCATGAGTCGGCCTTATAGTAAGGAAATGCTCAAGTTGTGGGCGCTAGTTTAGCCTAAACAAGACAGTCTGAAATCCTATGGATCTGCCAACCTGCTGTATACCGTGCCAGCAGCGCCCGGAAGTCCCTGTTTAAGGCACGCGCCCCTCTATTCCCAAGTGGCTCTCAGAGGCGTATGTTTAATATGTCGCCGGGCCGCTTGGACCCCGTAGCCTCACGCAGATAGATACCAAAACCAAGACGGAGATCCTGAGCGCTCGGTGACCCTGATCACAAAACTTGAGTACCAGAGACTCAGGAACGGGACGGCCACTGGAGTAGGTTGAGAAGGCATGAAGCTCGTCAGTCAGCTTCTGACATCAAAGGGGCACGACGTCTGGTCGATCGCACCGGACACGACGGTGCTGAATGCCCTACAACTCATGGCCGATAGAAAAATAGGCGCCCTGCTCGTCCTGGACGAAGATAAGCTCGTGGGAGTTTTCTCGGAGCGTGACTACGCTCGCAAGGTCGTCCTGAAGGGCAAGTCATCCAAAGACACGTCGGTCGGCGATGTCATGAGTTCGAACATTGTCCGTGTTGTACCCGATCAGACCACCGAACTATGTATGAGTCTGATGACGGAGAAACGCGTTCGCCATCTACCTGTCGTCGATGGCGACAAGGTAATCGGCGTTATTTCAATCGGGGACGTGGTGAAGGCTGTCATCGCCGATAGGGAAGACGTCATCGAACAGCTCGAGCAGTATATTACTGGAACGTTCTAGCGAGCACGTCGACAATACTTCGCCGCTACGCCAACAGCCTGTTTCAAAGTTGACGGATCGCCAAACTTACCCAGCGTAACTAGTACGCATCACCGTGGATCTATGCTTTTATTGCCGTGCTCGGGAGAGCTGGAGTACGATCGCGGTACGCCTGTTGGCTGAAGAGAATTCACGGCTTACGAATGCACACCTTGGTTCGAGGGTATCGAGTGAGGTAGACAATGGGAAAACCCAGCATCATGTTTCCACCAACGGCGCTGGCGCTACTGGCCGGGCTCTCCGTTTCGGCCCACCACAGTCCGGGGTACTACTTCGAGACGGCCGTCGTCATCGTCCACGCCGATGCGACAGTCGTGTCGTTCACTCCGGCCAATCCCCACGGCCGGCTGGTCTATTCTATGCCGAATGACGAGGGCATCTACAAAGAATGGATTGCGGAACTTCCGGCCAACAATATGATGCGCCGCTTTGGCGTAACGGCGAACATTATCAGCGCGGGCGACAAAGTCACTCTGAGGGGTAATCCGGGCCGGAACGGAGCGACGATGCTTCGAGTGACCCATGCACTTCTTCCCAGCGGGGAAGTCGCGACATTCTATGCCCCGCAAGGAAGCGGTTCACCCGAAGACCTGCAGGTGAACTGAGCCGCGTGCAGCAGCACGGCCACAGTCCAGCTGCATTGCCGCGCCTGCGTCCCAACCACCGTCAATGATAGTCCGCAAACGGTCGGCACTCTGGAACAGAATCACGAGGTCGTATTGCTGCGCACCGAAACTGAAACCGACGCCACCCATCCCCATCTTCATGTACGCGGTTTCGTCACTATTCTTATAACCCATTACTTGCCCGAACCCGCCAGAAAAACCGAGGGATACCAATGCTTCCCAGCTCATCTGAAAACGCGACCTAGGTCAAGGACGGTGCGTGGAAACTCTGTACGATAGGCCAGATGACCAGAGAACTCGACATCAAGCAGCTGGCGGCCTTCTCCCCATTGAGCGGGCTGAAGACGCGGTGCTCGAGAAAGCCTCGTTAGTCCAGGCGAAGCGAGGCCAAATTCTGTTTAAAGAGGGTGGCCCGGAAAAACGCACGATCTATGTGCTGCCCGGGACCGTGGAACTCAGAAAAGACGGTGACGTCGTGGAGACCATCGCGGCCGGCTCGGACGCGGCACGCAACCCGCTATCGCCACTTCTGCCTCGCGAGCATACTGCTGTGGCCGCGGGCGTCGCCGAAGTCGTCATTATCGACACCGAAATCCTGGACTCGATATTGACCTAGGGTCAAACGGGCAGCTACGAAGTCGGCGAATTAAGGGGCGAAGCGGGTAAAGAGAGCGGCGACTGGATGACTAGCCTCCTGCAGACCGAAGCCTTCCAGAGAATACCGCCGGCGAATATTCAAGAGATCTTCATGCGCTTAAAGCAAGTTAACTACAGCGCGGGAGACACCGTTATACGGGAGGGAGATGAAGGCGATCACTTCTACGTCATCGCCCGTGGCCGATGCATGGTCACGCGAAAGGAGGCGCGAAAGAAGACAGACATCGAGCTAACCGAGTTGTCTGTCGGCGACACATTCGGCGAGGAAGCGTTGATCTCAGGAAATAAACGCAACGCGACCGTCGCGATGCTGACCGACGGTTCCCTAATGTGCCTGGGCAACGATGATTTTCAAGCTCTACTTAACGGGCACTCCAGCGCTCTCTGAGCCCAGCTCGGTCCACCTCCTCGCCACGCAGATACACAGAGTCGATTCGACGTGTATTGGTGATGTCATCGAGCGGGTTTGCCGCGAGTACAACGAAGTCCGCACTCTTGCCGGATTCGACCGTGCCCATGTCGGTCAAACCCAACACCTGGGCCGAATTACGAGTCGCGGCCGCGATCACCTGATCAGGTGTCATCCCCGACATGACCATGTCCTCCATCTCGACGTGGGGAGCCCAGGGCGTGTTGCCGTCGGTGCCGAATGCGATCGTCATGCCTTCCCGGTTTAGTCTGTCCAGGTTGCGCGCCTGGATTCCGAAAGTCTCCTGAATCTGAAGGTCAGCTCTGCCCGCCTGCAGCTCCTGCAGCTCTTCGTCCGGAATTGCGCCGGCCAGCCAGCCAAAGTCTGTCGGCTCACCACGGCTGGGTAAGTTCGGAATCAGTACGACGTCCGGTCGTGCAATGGCGAGCTGGACGAACTCGTCGTCAATATCCTGATCGCGTACTCCGTGAGCGAAGATATCGACCCCCGCGCGCAGCAGGCCCTTTGCGTCCTCGAGTTCAAAAAGGTGCGCCGCGACCTGCAGATCGTTCTGGTGAGCCTCATCGATGACGGCGCCATAGATCGCAGGGGTCAACTTCACGAATTGTTCGTCTCGGTCGTCCACCCAGATCTTGATCAAGTCGACGTTGCGAGCTGCCTCGTCCCGCACGGCTTGCCGAGCTTCATCCTCTGTCGTCACCCAATGGACCACCCGGCGGCCGGGCTCGGGACCCGTGATGCCATGTCCCGCGGACAGGAACCGCGCCCTGCCGGGAGTCACTTCGTCGCGCAACTCCAGCGGCGCGTCGGGGCCGTCGGATCCCATGCTGATGGCCGCGCCGATGCCGAAGTACGCACGCCGTTCCAGGTCGTCGATCAGCGCCTCGCGGGTGGTGCTCATGTGCGTATGCGCATCGACAATTGCGGGCATCACGGTCATACCGCTCAGATCCACGCGGGCGGCGCCCGCGGGCGCTGACACCTCGCCGGTCGAGCCGACCGCGACGAACTGGCCGTTGTCGACGGTGAATGCGCCGTTCTCGATGGTCGTACCGTCGCCTACGAGGATCCGCGCTCCTTCGTATAAAACGACAGTCACCGGGGCCGCGACCGGTGCAGGCATCTGCTCCGAGGACTGTTCAGCGGGTTGCCCGCATCCCCCCAGCGCAAGCGATGTCAACGTCAGCGCTACAGTGGCGGCGCTCCGGTAAACTGGTTTTTCTCTTAATAAGTACATCGAAGCCTCCACCGATGACGAGTCGCCTGAATATTACGCCCAAACGAACCTTCCCGCACCCGTAGTTCGTCCATCAGGCGTGCAAACGATCGGCCAAATCGATCTCTCCGGCCGCGCTGTCGGCCTGAGCCTTAAAGGAATTATGGTCTTGCAGCCTCCTCGGCAAATATCTCTGTCACGTAACCCAGGAGCGTCAAGTCCTTACCTCTGAGACCGGCATAGTCAGACGAGTAACGATGGCACTTGAATATCGAATTGAATGCATCGCCAGCCTGGTCGGTCATGATCTTATAGATCCCGTAGGCATCTCCTGTTCTGTCGCCAACCGGATTTATGTATTCCCAGACGATATCACCGTCTTCGGTCACTTCGAATATGTGCCCATGAGCCCCCGGGCAGATCATCGTGTTGCCGTTTGGGAGTCGTTGAACTCCCGAGATGTACATGCTGTAAAACGAGTTCGGTACAGTCCCGTTGAAACGCCACACCACCTGCTTGGAGACGTTCTGTTCACCTGAACTCATGCCCCCGCCTACCGTCAATCGCTCGTAACCAGCGACGGTCTGGGGTACGTAGACACCCTTCCCCATGGGTCCGTCATAGGGGTTGAGCTCGATTACCGATGAGAAAGTCGGTCCTGGCTGACGAGCGCCATTGTTGAAAATCAGAAAATGACCGGCACCGGGAATCTCCCCGTCGAAAGGTCTCACTTCCCGGTCACTGATCCACTGAATATCGTGGGAGAAGAAAACCTGTTGATCGCCATTTGAGGTCGATAGCCCTTCATCCGTCATCGACGGGCAATCACCGGAATCGTAGACACAGGCATTACCCCAGCGATATATAAAATCGCCGGCTTTCCCGGCCGCCAGTTCGACGCTCTGCTCGGGATCCCCGAGAATAAACGTGCTCCCGTGATCGATTACGTAGAACTCACTGAGTCGCGAATTATTGACAACGACGTGGTCGAGGGTCTCGTTATAGTCGAAGCCGTTAATATGGATCCAATTCCCGCTCACGCCCGTGCCGAAATTGGGGTCAAGCCTCTCCGGATGCTCGTTGATCACGCCGTAGGTGGGTAAGTCAGGGTTGAAATCCTGTACGAGATGGTCGCTGATATTCCATTCCCAGAGAACATTGCCGTCCATATCGACTTCTACCAGGCCATCTGGTCGTGATGCGTAAGACTCTCTGAGTGTAGGATCGAGTCCCAGCGCTAGCGCTGCCTCGTGCGCAATCTCCCGAGTGGATGTGTACAGAAGGGTTCTTTCTTCGAGCTTTGGATTCCAAATCATGCGGAAGTCATGATGGCCCGAGTATCCTGCCCGCGTGCTCTTATACTCCCATATCACCTCCCCATCCCAATCGACAAGTTGATAGGTACCGGGTGTTGAACCATTGCCGACGGTCTTTGCTCGCAACAAGGTACCGTCCTCGAGAAGGCGGGCGCTCTCCCTGATCTCTGGCTCCCACCAACTCTCCGGCGTCGGCCACATGTTCACGACCTGACCGTGCATATCGATGAGGTATGTGTTTCGTCCCAGCATAGGCGTAAACAGCGTATAGCCCTCGTACGCGCGCGCGGGATCGTATTGAATAAGCTCCGTTGGCCCCTGAGACGCCTCGTACGCCAATGTTGTAGCCGTAATCCCCGTGAGGGTAACCACCAAGATGGGCCAACAGTAGTTAGCCATCGGCGTTCCCAATTTCCTTTGCTTCCGTTCGTAACCCATAGGCTGCACCCGCCTGTTTATTCTTCCGCTAACGACAAAATCTGTCAATAAAGCCTGCCCCGATCAGGCCAGCTCGGTCGCTCGTATGTCCGCCCCCAGATATTCGCCGACTTGCATATTAACTGTTAACCGACGGCTGCTTCCTGCCATAAGCGGACATCCAAAATCACTCTGCTGGCGCCAGGCGCTCGATGAAGCGGCGCGCGACCTCGGGGTCGCATTCGGGCGGTTGGCGCTCGAGATCCGGGCGGTACTCCCAGCTGCCATCGCCCACAATGGGCTCAGTCATGTACTCCGGGTCCTCAAGCACCCACTCGTAGCTCACGCGCTTGCCGTCGTCGCTCAAGGTGAGCCGCTCGAGGAGATTCTTGTCGGCCCCGGACGGTGTTTCGAACGAGTTGCCCGCGGCGTGGTCGGCGAAATTCGTCGTGTCGACGACGAGGGTCGCGCCTTCCCAATGGCCGACCGAATGGCCCTGGGGGCTGCGCTCGCCGGTAAGCGGATGCGCGCGGCCGTCGAGGTAGATGACGCGCTCGAAGCTCAGCCACTCGCCCTCGATCGTCATGCGGTCTTCCGTTAGCCTCACGTCGAAAACGGTCGAGTACAGCATGATCGTCGGCGCCGTCATCGGAATGCAGTCGACCTGCGGGTTCTGTGTGCCGTCGTAAGCCTCGCGCGCAGCCTGGCCCTTGGGCGTCAGTGGCCACGGGACCGCGGCGCGGTCGAGCTGCACCTGCCCGATGTTACTGCGCCCGTGCCACCGCCCGGTGAGTGTGTTCGCCCGGGCGTTCGCCGGGGCCGGCGGGCCGCCGCTGGTCGCCGATACGCTGCGGCCGTCGGCAAAATGAACCGAGCCGACGCGCGCGATGTGCTGCCCGGGCACGCGGGCCGGGTGAATGTCGATCCTGACCTTATCGCCGGGCTCTAGCGTGTCACGGCTCCAGCCGCGGCGGATCAGGTTCGGGGTCGAGGTCGCCTCGAGTTCCCAGAGCGACGTGCTGCCGTCAGGCTCCTCGGTCTCGACGTAGAGATAGACGTGCGGGCTCCTGAAGTCGAACTCGGTGACCGTGCCTTCAATCGTCTCCATCGCGACCGGGTCGAGATTGAACTGCGCCTGGCTGTGATGCGCGCTCGCCATTCCGGCTGCGCCGAGAATCGTGATCAGGAAAAAACTCAGAATTCGCACGAGTATGGGTCCCACTGCGCCCCCCCATTTGTCGCCGAATGGTCCCGCGTGTCCAACAAGTTCTGTTCGCCTACTCATCGTCGATCTCCTCCAATTTATGCAGCACCTTGCATATTAACTGTTAACCAACGGCTGCTTTCGGCCAGGAGCGGACATTCGCCAGCGATCATTACCTAACCGCGATCATCTGTAACTCGACCTGCGCGCCGACATTTAGCGCCGCAATCTGCACAGTAGCTCTCGCCGGGGGATCCGTCGGAAAAGACTCCCGATACACTGCATTAAACTGCGGAAAGTCTTCGATGTGCACGATAAAGGCCGTAACAGAGACGACGTTTTCGAATCCCATGCCAGCCGTTTCCAGGACCTCCTGTATATTGGCCATCGCCTGACGAGTTTCCGCTTCGAGGCCGCCCGATACCAGCTCAGTCGTCTCCGGATCTCGTCCGAGATGTCCCGCGATGTACAAAGTATTACCAACTAGAATGCCCGGGCTGTAGGGAAAGCCAAAATACGGGTAGTTCTCAGGACGAATTACCGTGCGTACACTCTCCAATCCGGCCTCAGGGGACGTTTGCCCTGATGAGGTAGTTATCTGAACCCCCGAGATCAGACCTGCCAAACAAATCAGTAAGCCGACATAAGCGAACTTGCCCTTCATCATGGTGCTCTCCTCATCACTCGCATCTGGAAATACCCCGACTCCGGCTCAGATCTGTGCACCGGACGTCCGCTTTCGGCGATAGCTACCACTCGAGTCGCCTCGATTCGACGAACTAGGTCTTCGATCCTACAGTCCGACTCTCCCACAGGTTCAGGGGGCAGCCAATAACGGCGGCGTAGTTGTGGGTGGTTGGCGGCGTTGGCTCACTTGCTCGTACGCGTAGGCGAAACGAAGGAGCAGCCCCTCACTGAACTCTCGACCGAGGAACTCAAGCCCCACTGGCAGGCCGTCAGCAGTAAAGCCCGCCGGCACGGTTATCGCGGGAAAGCCGATGAGTGGGCTCAAGCGCCGGTTGTTACCCCGGCCATAGCCATCATCGCGACTCGCTCTGGTGAGTGCGTCGGGCGGAATCACGGTTGTCTGATGATCGAACGTCGCGTAAACGAATGCATCGAGTCGAGCGTCCGCCATGACGGCTAGTACGGACTGACGGACCTGTTCTCTCGTCAGTAGCACTTCCAGATAGTCGATATCCTCCGTCGACCGCCCTACGACGTTCATCAATGAAGCCGCACGCTGGGGCGTGACCCGCCCTGCGAGCAGGATCTCTCGGAGGCTGGAAATCGGTGAGTTAGGAAGCGTCTCCAGATATTCATTCATGGCCCGTTCGGTCGCGAAGTTGTCCTTCGCGTAAGTTGTATCGACCAGCTCGATGAGCGGAACCTCCACCGGATCGATGACTTCGGCGCCGAGCGACGCGATGTCCTCGAGCGCCCGATCGATCACCGCTCGAACCTGCCTGTAGTCGTCGGATTCCGGATCCGCTTTGGGGTCCATGGGCTGTCGGATGACACCAATGCGTGCGCCGGCCAAACCACCCTCGTCGAGACCCGTCCGATAGCTCTCCGGAAGTCGGCCGACGGAGTATGCGGTCACGGGATCGCTGGAATCGTATCCTGCGAGTACGTCCAGGAGAATTGCCGCATCGGCCACCGTACGGGTCATCGGGCCCAGAGTGTCATTAGTCGGATTGGCCGGCATCATTCCGAATCGGCTTACCAACGCTACGGTCGGTCTCAACCCGACCAGACTATGAACGGCGGCAGGCCCACGTATTGATCCTCCCGTGTCCTCTCCGATTCCCACCAGACCAAAGTTCGCCGCGATACCGGCGCCCGTACCTGCTGAAGAACCGCTCGGGATACGCGTTGGATCGTAAGCGTTACGAACCATCCCGAATGCTGAGCCGACGTGACCGAATGCGAACTCTCCCATGTTCGTCTTGGCGAGGATGATGGCCCCGGCCTGCTTCATCCGAGTCACGATGGTCGCGTCTCGCCCGGAGACGAAGCCGGTGAAAATCGACGAACCGTAGGTTGTCGGCATGTCGCTCGTTTCGACTTGATCCTTCAGCAGAACCGGAACACAGTGCAACGGCCCGACGAGCCCCGAATCCTCGAAAGCGGCATCGAGTTCTTCGGCTTCCTGAAGCGCCCGCGTGTTGATGTGCTGAATGGCATTAAGCTCGGGACCCTGTTTGTCGTAAGCCTCGATTCGATCGATATAAAGCTCGACGAGCTCGCGGCATGTTATCTCCCCCGAAGTCAACGACGAATGTACGCCGTCAATCGTGCTCTCGAGTAAAAGAAAGCCCTGCGCGTTCGAGACCCTCATTGCGAACAGCGAAACCGCCACTATCAGTGCGGTGATGCCAGTATTTGCGACAGCCTGGACTGCCTGACCGAGGTCGATCTTCTTCAATTCTTATCCTCCCAAATATGCAGGACGAGCATATTACCGTTAACCGACG
>Ga0310122_10000676_pt1 | contig 21447 bp, 23 predicted proteins | sample CB6_Bottom_1051__FD_203503 | JGI IMG/M metagenome (GOLD analysis project Ga0310122, IMG submission 203503) | Marine microbial communities from Western Arctic Ocean, Canada - CB6_Bottom_1051 | ecosystem: Environmental > Aquatic > Marine > Oceanic | place: Canada: Western Arctic Ocean | collected...
GAGGAGGTCGGCGGTTTCCGCGTGGCTGCGCCAGTTGGCCCAATCTAGCGGTGTTTCGCCATCTTCATTCTTCGCATTCACATCCGCACCTTTAGCAATCAGTAGTTCGGCGATTTCCTTGTGGCCGTTACGCGCCGCCTGATGCAAAGGAGTCCATCCATTTACATCCTGCGGATTCACATCCGCACCATTGGCAATTAGCAGTTCAACGATTTCCTTGCGACCATGCCAAGCCGCCTTACGCAAAGGAGTCCATCCATCAATATCCTTCGCATTCACATCCGCACCATTGTCAATAAGCAGTTCGGCGACTTCCTTGTGACCCCAAGAAGCCGCAAGATGCAAAGGAGTCAATCCCTCCTCATCCTTCGCATTCACATCCGCACCAGCAGCCAAGTGTTGTTGGACGGCTTCGATGTCTCCTTCTCTGATTGCTTCGCGTAGTTTCATAAGCCTAACGTGCGTTAAACGAGTGATTACTTCCCTTCAGCTTTCAATTCTTCACCCGTCTTGCCGCCGTGTTTGCGGAGGAGGTCGGCGGTTGCATGGTCACCGTTAATCCCGGTCCAATCTAATGGAGTCCATCCATTCGGCTTATTCTTCGCATTCACATCCGCACCTTTGGCAATTAGCAGTTCCACGATGTCCTTGTCATCTCCACCAGTTGCGTAATGCAAAGGAGTCCATCCCCCCTCAGCCTTCGCATTCACATCCGCCCCTTTGGCGATTAGTAGTGCGGCTACTTCCTTGTGGCCGAAACCAGTCGACCAAAGTAAAGGAGTGTCTCCATACAAAGCATCCTCCGCATTCACATCTGTGCCAGAAGCCAAGTGCTGTTCGACGGCTTTGATGTTTCCTTCCCAAGCAGCCTCGTGAATTGAAATTTCGGACTCTTCAACCTTGGCTGTCGGCGGTTCTGGTTTTACCTCTCGGGCTGGGTCAGTGCCTTCGTTAGCTGAAACTGTCTTTGGTGGTGTTGGAGGCTTTGCCGACTCGGCAGCTATAGGTTTCGGAGTCTTGGTTTCTTCGGCTTGCTGGGGTTTCTGTATCTCGGTGTGCGGCACTGGGGTAGCCTCGGATTCTTGCGCTGGCTTCCCATACCCCATCAATGGCAGGGCTACGATAGTTATGATTAGTAGAGGTTTCATAAGCCTGCAAGCAGCAAAACGATAGCGAAACGCCTCAGGTGTCACAATGCCTTAACTGACATGGTGGCGCCGTTGGACAGGGTTCGCCGGCAATGTTGATTTGCAGGGTTTCAACGACGGCCACGCCGAATCCTAGACGCACGAATAAATCAACTCGGACGGGACCCGGTTCGGACGCGCTCCGACAGAAATTTGAGCATTGGAACCCTCTGCAAAAGCGAAATAACTGCAGTTAACAATAAGTGATGTTGATCCTGTCGATCTTGATGCCTTCATGCCATAAAACGCGGGCTGCGCGCTTAACTGTCAATTAATTGCCATCTAACCAGCATTTTTTGTAACTAAATTCCATTTTGATGAGTTTAATGTACAGTGAGGCTTATGAATACGTTAATTAAATCATTGTCAATGTTGGTGGTAACTGCGGTTTTTGCCAGTGTTACCGTGGATGTTTCGGCCCAGGAGCGTGATCGCAACCGTGATCGAGAGAATCGTGAAAGAGGTGGCGAAAGAGGTGGCGGTCGTGGGGGATTTGATCGATCCCAAATCATGGAGCGTATTATGGATCGATACCGTGAAAACCTCGGTTTTTCCGTTGCTGAGTGGAAGGTGGTCCAACCCAAGGTTCAGGCTGTTATGGACAACCGCATCTCCGGCGCATCCGGGATGATGAGTATGTTTGGTGGCAGTCGCAGAGGCCGTGGTGGCGATTCCCCCACTGAAAAGACTCCGACCAGTGAACTTCGAGATCTTCTGGAAAAGGATGATGCCTCCAAGGGGGATATCAAGGCAAAGCTCGCCGCCTACCGCGCGGATCGTAAGGCTCGCGCGGCTAAACTCAAGAAAGCCCAGGAAGACCTGCGCCAGTTATTGACAATAAAGCAGGAGGCCCAGGCGGTTTTAGCGGGCCTTTTGAACTAAATCATTCCCTGCTTTACAAAAAGGAGCACTGCTGTTGAGCCAGCTGTTACAACGGTTGGTTGATGGTCGCAGTCTCTCGGCGCTGGACGCGGAGAGACTTGCTGCATTACCCACGTCGGAATCCCAGGCAAACCTGTCTTCGGAAGGAGCCGCTCTGCAGTGGCTGGCAAAGGAATACGGGCTTGAATTCACGTCCCTTGAGGCGCTCGAGATTGAGCCGGACGCGATCTCCCTGTTTCCGGCGCGTATCCTGATCAAGGAGCAACTCCTGCCACTGCGGCAATCCGCCGAGGGAGTTGAGGTGGCCACCAGTCGCTTGTTCGATCCACAGGGATTGGAATCGCTGAAGGCGTTGAGCGGCCTGAACATAAAGCCGGTTCTTGCCACCTCGGAGGCCATTCAGCGGGAGATCAAAAGTCGCCTCGGGGTCGGGGCAGATACCATCGATACCCTGAAGGATGATGCAGCGTTTCAGGTCCTTGATGAAGGCGAAACGGAAGATACGGATCTCGATCAGGCTGCCGGGGATGCCTCGATCATCCGCTTTGTAAATCAGGTATTGAGTGATGCCATTGAAATGCGGGCGACGGACATTCACCTTGAACCTTTCGAGAACGAACTCCAGATTCGTTATCGTGTGGATGGCTTGTTGCTTGATGTGCCAGTGCCGAACGAGATTAAGCGCTTCCAGCCGGCAATTGTTTCCCGCATCAAGATTTTGAGCCATCTGGACATCGCCGAGAAAAGGTTACCTCAGGATGGCCGCATCAAGCTAAGGGTCAAACGTACCGAGGTCGACGTTCGTGTCTCCATCATTCCCATGTTGCATGGCGAAGCGGTGGTGATGCGCTTGCTCAAGCAGGACAACACCGTGCTCAGCCTGGACAATCTTGGCATGGCTGGTAAAGAGCGCAGTATCTTCCGTAAAATCCTCGGCATCCCGCATGGCATATTTCTGGTCACCGGCCCGACCGGTTCCGGCAAGACGACCACGCTTTACACCGCCATGAGCGAGATCAACGACATGATCCGCAAGATTGTCACGGTGGAGGATCCCATCGAATACCAGATAAGGGGCATCAACCAGATCCAGGTCTCGGAGAAAACCGGCCTGACCTTTGGCGTCGGCCTGCGTGCGATTCTTCGGCACGACCCCGATGTGGTCCTGGTCGGCGAAATTCGCGACCAGGAAACAGCGCGCATCGCTGTGCAGGCGTCGCTGACCGGCCATATGGTTTTTTCCACGCTGCACACCAACGATGCCCCCAGTGCGCTGACTCGCCTGGTGGACATGGGCGTTGAGCCCTATCTGGTCGCCTCCTCGCTGGAGGGAGTGCTGGCCCAGCGCTTGGTGCGTGTCCTTTGCCCCGATTGCAAGACCGAGGACCGTTCCGACAAGGCCACGGCGCTGAAGGAGGAATTTGACATCCCGGCCGGGACGCCGATCTTTCAACCGGTGGGCTGCGCGGAATGTAGGAATTCCGGCTTCCACGGCCGGCATGCCGTGTTCGAGATGATGTCGCTCAACCCGGAAATCCGGCAGCACATCCTTCAGAATTGTTCCAGCGGGGAACTGAAGGAACTGGCCATCAAAGACGGGATGACAACGCTCGCCGAGGATGGATGGCGTTTGGTTCGCGAAGGCATCACCACTTCCGACGAAGTGCTGCGCGTTACCAAGAGTGAACACGTCAACCGCGATTAATCCTCATGCCGAATTTCCAATACAAGGCGCTCGATAGCGGGGGGGTGCTTGACACCGGCACGATTCAAGCCGGCAGCCGGCCGGCCGCGTTTGACAAGATCAAGCAACTCGGCCTGCAACTGGTCCAGTTGGAGGAAACGGCAGAGGAAGGGGCGGACCTTGCGAAGTCGGACGGGATTTCCCTACCATGGAAACAAAGGAGGATTTCCTTCAAAATGCTGGGGACTTTCACCCGTCTATTGTCCAGCCTATTAGCCGCCGGCGTTCCGCTCAGCAAGGCCCTGACCATACTATACCGGGAAACCACCGATCCCGCAGCCAGTAAAAAATGGCGAGAGGTGCATGATCTGGTTATCGACGGGGTTTCCCTTTCGGATGCCATGTCACGTTCGCCGGAAACATTTCCGAGCGTTTACACCGCAATGGTGGAGGCCGGCGAAACGGGAGGATTTCTCGACCTGGTGTTGTCGCAGATTGCCGAATTCCAGGCACGGGACAAGGAACTTCGAGACAAAGTGATATCCGCGATGATTTATCCGGCTGTGCTGATGTTTCTAGCCATCGCCGTGCTCATATTCCTCATGGTGTTTTTCATTCCAAGATTCAAGACCTTGTTCGAGGGCTTCGACGCGGCACTGCCAATGCTCACCCAAATCATCGTGGCGACCAGTGAATTTTCCCAGCGTTACGGAATCTTCGTTATCATTGGCATTGCGTTCTTGGTTTATTTGGCACGAACCTGGGTAACATCAGCCAGAGGCCGGCGTATCTATGAACGCTGGCTACTTACGGCTCCGGTGATTGGCCCCCTGTCTTCCCAATTTGCCATGGCCCGTTTTTCTAGGATGCTCGGCACGCTTATCCACGCGGGAGTTCCTTTGGTGAGCGGACTCAACGTGGCGCAGCGCTCGATCGGCAACCAAATTCTAACCGATGCCATTAAAGACTCCATTGAACGCGTAAAAAAAGGTGAACCACTGGCCCGTAGTCTGGGGGATTGTAGTCTTTTGTTTTCTGGCGCCACGGTGGAGATGATTTCTGTTGCCGAGGAAAGCAGTCGACTTGACAAGGAACTGATCCGTCTGGCCGAGGTCACGGAAAAGGAACTGGACCAACAGCTCAAAACCGCGGTGGCCTTGATGGAACCGTTGATGTTGTTTTTTATTGCGGCTTTTATTGGGACAATTTTTGTTGGAATGGTGATCCCGATCTTCACCATTCAGGATTATATAAAATAATTGATAAATAATATGAAACTTGATATATCAAAGATAAGGCGGAATTTAGCAACACGCCAAAGGGGGTTTACTCTGGTGGAAATGTTGTTGGTGCTGGTGATTCTTGCGACGTTGGCTGCGGTGGTGGTTCCCAAGTTCGCCGGGCGCGCCAAGCAGGCCAAGGTCACTGCCGCGAAGAGCCAGATTTCAAACCTGGAGATTGCCATCGACTCTTTTGAGATCGACATGGGTTATTTCCCCAAGGCAGGAAACGACCTTAGAGATCTCATTGAAGAGCCAAACAGCAACAATGTCCAGGACTGGCAGGGGCCGTACCTCAAGAAGGGGATACCCCGGGATCCATGGAGGAACGAGTACGTCTACAATTATCCCGGCAAGATGAATATCGGCAGCTATGATATTTCCTCGGGTGGGCCGGACATGAAGACCGGCACGGAAGATGACATTACAAACTGGCAGACAGAGGACAGGTGACGGTTGGCAGGGTGCATTCACCCTGTTGGAGTTGATTACTGTCCTGATGTTGCTGACGGTTGTGTTCACCGTTTCAGCGCCATCGCTTGGTCAGTTTTTCAAATCGCGATCGCTGGTTGAGGAGGCCCGACGGATGTTGGCCCTTACCGAGCATGTCCGAAGGGAAGCCATTTCCACAGGGGCCCCGATGCAATTGCTGTTCGACATGAGTCGAGACGTCCTCTATGTGCAACGTGAGGATGGTTATCAACCTGGGCAGTTTGGAAACCGAACGGTCCAAACCACGCGACCTTACTGGATCAGTGAAAAACATGAGATCATATTTGAAATAGGCGAGCCTATCGAACGCGATTTGTATGCAGTCACTTTTTTACCGGACGGATCCTTGCTGGAGACCAGTCCGACCTCTTGGCGTCTCCAAAACCGGGAGAATAGTGAAGAGTTTTATCGGGTCGCAAAACTTCAGGGCCAATTGCGTTATCTATTGTTAAGAGATGATGATCCAAAAAATGAATATATCCAGATTCCGGCAACGGATACGGTCGAGGGCGGGGTTTACCTTCGCTGAAGTCCTCGCCGCCCTGGCATTCATGGCTATCGTCATTCCGGTGGTCCTGCAAGGGGTTTCCATAGCCAACCGAGCCGGGGTTGGTGCTGAACGAAAAGAGATCGCGACGCAGCTGGCCGCCAACATGCTCAACCAACTCAGTGTCAGCAATCTTTGGCAAACCGCACAGGCGTCTGGGACATTTGAACAGGATTACCCCGGTTACTCTTGGTCAATGCAGCAGCAGGCTTGGCCAGATGGTGCCATGCAGCAACTGACGTTGGAGGTGACCTATCCGCTCCAGGGCAGGATATTTGCCGTCGAACTTTCCACCTTGGTGGATGACTCAGTCCAATAACTCATGTCCATTAAGCCGCATAAAATTCTTTTTAGAAAACGTCTGAACCAAGCGGGGTTCACGTTGATGGAGGTGATGTTTGCGACGATGGCGTTTGCGTTGATCCTGCTTGTGATGCAGATGACATTCTCCGGTGTGCTCGGTCTGCGCAACCGGATGCAAAAACGCGTTGATCAACAAGCGATTTTGAGTCAGGCGATGATGATCATGAAGCGTGACCTTGAGAACATGATTGTCACCGGTGGGGTGATGGCGGAGGGGATTATTTGCACGGAAATGGGTTCGCCGGATATGCCCAATGATCAACTGGAGTTTTATTCCACGACTGCAGTCGTTTCAGACCAATTTCCATGGGGGGATGTGCAGAAGGTGGGGTACCTGCTGGGGGTGGATCCCATGCAGACGGTCACCACAAACCTTGGCCAGGCGCTGATGCGCTTGTCCCTCAACACCCTGCCGCTTGAGGCAAATGAGGAAACCCCAGTTGAAACCCTGATGCTGGATAATGTTCGTTCCATGCAGTTCGAGTTTTTTGATGGATCGCAATGGCTTCAAACATGGGATTCCAATATCAACGAACCGGCTGTGCCGCTGGCTGTTCGGGCCATGGTGGAGGTGTTTACCGACAACCCGACCGGCCGCCAAACCCGGATTTGGGAAATCCTGGTCCCGATTCTTACCATCAAGCCCCCAAACGAGGAGAGCGAGGAGGAGGAAGAGGATAGCTAAAAGGGAGATATGAGATTACCCAAAAGAAAACACAGGAATTATGTTTCATCCCAATCCCGAGTGGGGGCGGTTTTGATCATTGTCCTGTGGATTGCGTTTGGGTTGGTGAGTGTCACCCTTTATTTTGGTCAATCCATGTTTTTTGAATACAAGGGAGCCAATCAATCCATTGCAGGCGCCCAGGCGGAACAAGCAAACAATGGGGCTCTTCGATACTTTTTTTACACCCTGAACAACGCCCTGGAAGAGGAGGGGGATTTTCCGAGTGAGTTGATCATGCAAACCGAGCAAATCCAGATCGGACAGGCGACAGTCTGGATGCTGGGACGATCTGGTGAAACCGTCACCCTGACTGATCCACACTTTGGAGTCATCGACGAGTGTGCCAAGATCAACATCAATACCGCGCCCTTTGAGGTGCTGGAGTTGCTCCCAACCATCACCCCGGAATTTGCTGCGGCCATTATTGACTGGCGAGATGAAGATGATGACGTGACTGAAAACGGAGCCGAGGCTACGATGTATTCGCTGCAGACCCTGCCGTATGGGTGTAAGAATGCGCCGTTTGAAACGGTGGAGGAACTCCGGTTGGTTTATGGTGCTACGGTGGAAATGATTTATGGCGAAGACACCAACCAGAATGGAGTCCTTGACCCCAACGAAAATGATGGGATGCAGACGCCGCCTCTCGACAACCAGGACGGGACGCTAAATTTTGGAATCCTGGAGCATGTCACCATTTATTCCAAAATACCTGATGAAGAAGAGGAATCACAGGACACGGATTCCAGCAACAACAGTGAAGATCAACCAGGCAACAGGAACTCGCAACAGCAACAGGGTGGGGATGAAGAGGTGACTTTCCAGGTAAACGTAAACACCGCCAGCGCAACTGTTTTGGCTTGTTTGCCTGGAATGGATGAGGCCACAGCTCAGCAAATTGTCTCGTATCGTCTGGCCAACCCGGATCCCACAGATGGGTTGGAATGGGTAAGCGAAGCGGTGGACAGTGGGGAGGTGCAGCAGGCTTTGCCCTATTTGACGGACAAAACCCAGCAATTTACCATTGATCTAGCTGCAATTGGTAGTAACGGAAACGGCTATCGACGCGTAAGATATGTGGTGGATGCCTCAGGAGAGGCGCCGGTCGTCCTTCACCGGCGTGACATGCAACGGTTTGGGTGGGCCTTGGGGCCAACCTTGTTGGAGCAGGTAAACACTCCAGCGCAGGCGGTCCGATGACCTTGAAAAGAAAAAAAAGAAGCCAAGCGATCGTCCTGTACGTGGATGGGGATCAGGCCTTTGCCTACTCCTACCGGAAGCGTGGGCGGGGAGCTACTAAGCTCCGTGCGGAGGGACATTCCCGACTTGGACAGGCGATAAACCAAATAGAGCCGGCACGATTGGTCGATGACCTTGGGGGAGTGTTTCGTCAACTCTCCTCGACGACCAAGGACTGCATTGTGGTTTTGCCGACACATTTGGCGCCTTCTATCATTCTGACAGTGCCGGACATTAGCCCCGAGGATCGGAAGGGGTTTATTCAAATACAGGCCGAGCAGCAGTTGCCATTGCCGTTGAGCGAAATTCATTTGGCGACACATGAGTTTCAAATCGGCAACCAAAACCATGCATTGGTGGTGGGTTTGAGAAGGGATACCGTCTCCAAACTCAAGGAAGCCGTGATCGCCAATGGATTTCAGGTGGCGAGTATTACGGTGGACATTGCTGGGGTTGTGGATCATGCCGTTGACGGCAACGATTCGCTGGCGGATAGCTGCCAGTTGATTCAGGGACAATCGAGTCTGACTATGGTTATCCATGCGGAGGGAGGGCCGACAGGTCTCCGCCACCTCCACCTGGCCAACGGTGGGATCGATGCCGCCACTCTTGAGAGGGAATTGCGTATTACGCTTGGCCAATTCCCACAGTCTTCACAGCGCCAGTTGACCACGCTTCGCACGGCAAAACTTCCAGGGGTTAGTTCAGAGCAGCGCGTTCCGATTTCTGAACACCGATTCATGGCCGGTTTGAAAGTGGTCGATGGAACTGAAACCTCCGACTTGTTTGTGCCTATTGCCTCATCGTTTTTTCTGAAGGGCATCTCGCCTCTTGAGTTTCTGCCTTCCAGAACTTCACGCTTTGGTAAGATGTATGGTCAGTTCAACTCTCGGCGTAACCTATGGGTGGGATCGATGAGTGTTGTGGCCCTGACTGCCATTGCTTTTCTTTACCAAATTTTCCGGCTGGACGATTTACAGACGGATTGGAATGGGATGAAAGACAGCGTTGCAGTCGTTGAAACAGTCGGGGGGAAAATCAGCGAATTTCGTCCCTGGCATGGTTCGTCCGTTCCGAGGTTGACGACGGCTCGGGCCATCACCAGGGCTTTTCCTGAAACAGGAGAAATCTGGTTGAAACAATTGAATATCAGGGATATTTCAAAGGACATGAACATCAAAGATGCGTCAAAGGTCATGGCCACCGGATCTTCCAGGGATCAAAACAGCCTGTTGGCTACATTGGACAAACTTCGCATCACATCCGGCATCTCCAATTTGGAATTAAAATCCCAACAGGGAACGGATCCGATTTTCTTTTCATTCGAGTTTGATTGGAATCCGGCAGGCGTCTCGACTCCGGCTCAATAATGCGAAACAAAAGAGAAAAACTGTTGCTGACTGTTACTCTCCTCGCGGTAGCGATCCTTATAGGAGATCGATTGGTGTTGGGACCGTTGGTTAACAGTTGGAAAATACGCAACGACAAAATTGAAAAATTGGAAAGGGATATTGCCAAAGGTAAAACACTACTGCCACGGCTTAAATCCTCTATGAAAAAATGGCGGACATATGTGAATGATAATTTGAATAGCACCAACACCATTGCTGAGGATGAGGTATTGCGAGCCATTGAGAACTGGACGGGCGATTCAGGGATATTGCTTACGTCGATCAAGCCGCAGTGGCAGAATCATGATGATCGTTATAGGACATACGATGTTCGATTGGTGGCAGAAGGGACGATGCAGGAAGCGGTCGAATTTGTTCATGCCCTTGAGTCGGATGAACTTCCCTTGAAAATTGAACAACTCGAATTGGCATCACGTGAAAAGACCGGAAAATTAGTCAGTGTGAGCGTCCGTTTTACAGGCCTCCAGCTTGGAGAGGCGTTGCAATGAAGTACCATAAAAACAAGAATCAATTTCCGAAGGTGGGATTTAAAGTTCTTCTATGGATTGGCTTGCTTTGCGCATCGCTTGGCCAAGCGCTTGGTCAAGTGCCAGAAACAGCTGCCAAGTCTTCAGAAACAGCTGCCAAGCCCTCTGAAACAGCTGAATCTGCAGCATTAGAGGAGGAGAAAATTGAGGTAACAAAGCCAGTTCCAGGTTCACTTCAAGATTTTGCCATTCTGCATATCAACAATATATTTGACCCAAACCGGAAGCCTTATCGCCCAGGCAGGAAACGCCAAGATCCCAAGCCGGAACCTCAAATAGATGCTTTCACCCTTATTGGTCTCATGGCTTACGCAGCGCAGACCGGCAACCGGCAAATTGCTGTCTTGTCCGGTTCCTCATCAGAATATAGTGGGGCATTCAAGCTGAATGATCAGATCGATAACCTGAAGCTGATTTCCCTAAGTGATAAAGCAGTCTCGTTTGCCGAAGGAGAAGCCATCTTTAGCGTGGATATTGGAACCGGTTTGAGGCGCATGGATGGTGGTGCCTGGAAAGAATCCAGCGAGCGAGTACGTACGGCCTCAAGGAGCGGTTCGTCACGTAGTCAATATTCCAGCCGTGGAACGGCTCGCCGTGATGAAAATAAAGATTCAGCAAAAGACTCTGAAGATAAAGAGGACGAAGGGGAGGATTCTGAGGCGGAACTTATTCGCAAAATGATGGAGCGTCGCCGACAAGAGGTCGGGGGATAAAAATACCTTACGCATAATGAAAACAAACACGATAAACCGAACAAGTCCAATGGAATTGAAGTGGATCATGTCACTTGGCCTGATGGGTGCCACCACCCTGTTTGCGCAAGAACGGGAAACAAACATCCCGGCCGACCCGCAAACAGGCAAACCAAGTACTTCAGCAATCGCTGAGGATCCGCAACTCATGCTGAATTTTGAGGATGTGCCACTTCAATCTGTATTGGAGTACATGAGTGAAGCCGCCGGGTTCATTATCCTCGGAGACACTAAGGTGAGCGGCGATGTCACGATTCTCTCCAAGCAACCATTGAATCGCGAGGAAGCAGTCGATCTTTTGGACGCAATCCTGAATGAAAAGGGGTACACCGCCATTCGCCGTGGACGCATCCTGAAGATTGTCGAAAAACACAAGGCCCGGATTGAAGACCTTCCGGTAAAGTCAGGATCCAACCCGGCGGATATCCCGAAGAAAGACGTGATGGTCACGCAGATCATCCCGATTCGATTCGGCAATGCCGGGCAACTGATCGAAAACATCAGCGAGTTACTGCCGGAGTATGCCACCATCTCCGCGAATGATGGCAGCAACGCAATCATCCTGACCGATACCCAGACGAACATTCACCGGATCGCCGAAATTGTCAGCGCACTGGATACTTCCATCTCCAGTATTTCCGAAATCAAGGTCTTTCCCCTAGTCTATGCCGATGCGAAGCAACTGGCCGAGGTTGTCAAGGGATTGTTTGAAACCAGATCATCCGGGTCAAGCCGGTCATCGAGCAGTCGCGGTTCCAGCAGTTCCGGTATCGCCGAGATGATGCGGGCAAGATTTGGTGGCGGAAGTAGCAGCAGTCGAGATAGTGGGAGTAGGGGTGGCCGTTCCTCCCGCAGCGGCGGCAGCGGCAGCAGCGCTGCGCTGGCAGCGGCGTCCCGCGTGGTCGCCATCTCGGAAGAGCGCACCAACTCCCTCGTAATCAGCGCTCCCAGTGATCTCATCCCGACCATAGAACAATTGGTCAAGGAGATGGATCGCAACATCGAGGATGTCACTGAAATTGAGGTATTCAAACTGAAGAATGCCGATGCCTACGAAATGGCGGATGTAATCACCGACCTCTTTTCGGACAAGGACGAAATTGAGAATTCTCGCGGAGGATACCGTTTTGGCTCGTATGGACGATCCAGTTCCAGTTCCAGCAGGTCTCGGAGTAGCAGTAGCGGAAATTCAAGTGAAAGGATGCTCCAGCAAAAAAAAGTGGTGGCCGTGGCTGATCCGCGGACCAACTCGGTCATCGTCAGCGCCACCACCGAGTTGATGGCCCAGATCGCACTAATGATTGAGCGGCTTGATGACAACAAAGCCAAGCAACAGAAGGTGTACACCTATTCCCTGCAAAATGCGGACGTTGAGGGAGTGTCTGCAATCCTCCGCAACATGTTCGAGCAGCAGAACGGTAATTTCAATTCCACGAGAAACCGCAGCAGCAGCGACCAGCAAAACCCGCTGGATAACAGGAGAGTATCAGACCCACAGAGCTCCGGTGGCTTTAGTAGCCAGAGGTGATAGGGCAGATAAACTTGAATCATTTTTACCGTTATTAAAAAGGAAAACCAAACAATGAACCGTAATCAAACCTTCCGCCATCTCTTGGGGGCGCTGCTCGTCCTGGCCCTTGGATTCGGATGCCTGCTTCCGGACGCCTTGGCACAATTTACCGGACGGTCCTCAAGTCGAACAGGCAGCAACAGTGCAGGTGGAACGGGTTCGCGCCAGTATTTCAACAATACCATGCTCGGCGATGCGCTCATCGAGTTCGATGTTGAGACTCGATCGATAATCGTCATCGCCGACGAGGAAACCAACCTGCAGATTGAAGGTCTGATCAAGGAGTTAGACAAGCCGAAATCCCAGGTGTTGATCAAGGTCGCCTTCGTCGAATTGACTCATAACGACAATAGTGATATAGGCATTGATGCCATTTTCAATGGCTCGATCGGTGGAGGAGAAGGGAACGCACTCACGGCCGGAACCGCATTTGACCTTGGCGGGTCAGGAGGCTTGGTGCAACTCAACTACGATGATGTCAGTGTTTCGATGAATGCCTATGCCCAGGAGGGCCGACTTGAGATTCTTTCCCGTCCGTCAATCCTTACACGGAATAATCGTGAGGCGCTCATCTCCGTCGGCAGTCTGGTGCCATTCGCGCAAAGCGGCAATGTTAACTCCGTAACTGGCATCGCGATTCCCCAGTACGAGTATGAACCCATCGGCATCAGTCTCCGCGTCACGCCGTACATCACCCCACATGGCTTGGTTGAACTGTCCCTTTTCCCGGAAATCTCCGAAACAACCGATGAAAAAATCACCGTTGCCGACGGGCTTGAATTGCCCGTTTTTGCCACACGCTCCGCCCAGACGGTGGTGGTCACGCCCAACGGCAAAACCGTGATCATAGGTGGTCTCATGCAGGACAACACGGTCGAGTCCGAGCGCAAGGTGCCCTTCCTCGGCGATATCCCCATCCTCGGCTCACTGTTCAGGCGCACGGTCAAGAAAGACACCAAAACCGAGTTGCTCATTTTCCTGACACCTTTCATTGTGCAAAACCCCCACGACCTTGTTTCCCTTACCGAGCAGGAGCGCTCCAGTTCTACCGTCAAAGCCGGCACCGAAAGTGGCAAGCGTTTGGACGACTTCCTGAACACGGACACAGAGGGGAAATTCAATGAAGCATCGCCGATCCAGCCTCGGGATACAGAACCCGATAAATAGGCGGCAGACCTTGTTCGGCCTGATTATTAGCAAAAGGTCAGGATTGAAGAAACTTTCGCGCAACGCCCTGAGAACCAGTTGATTATCGAGATCCCGACACGGTGTGAGGCGCTGCTTTAAGTCCAGTATCGCACACCGTCTTTCTACTCTTCCCCTTTGTTTTGAATTCTGGTTTGAGTTGTCGATAAAATCTATCAGTCCCGCCAATGTGAACGGCTTTTTGCCGGTCTTTTTTGCAGGCCAGAATGAATTTCTTTTGGTTCTACATGGAATGACAGACCGTCACATGGATTTCTCTTAATCCAGTCTCGCTTTGGGATTCATGCACCAGTTGAAAAACATCTTAAATTGCGTGAGCCTCGATTTCCTTGTTTGCTGGCTCAGAGGCTTGCCATCAACCCGTTTGGCTTTTTTTAGATACTTTTCAACCATTTCGTGAGTAACGGTATCGACGCTTCTCCGGCCAAACGCTTTCTTTAAATACTTCACCGTTTGCTTGTGCTCCTTTTTGAAATCTAAAGAAAGAGTTCTGCCACCTTCCCCCCCTAATTCAGAAGTTTTGTCTTCAAACCATTGATCCGCCGCTCTTGGCACATCTGGAACATTCGTTTTTTCACGGAACCAAATTTCCTGATGTGCTTCAAAACCTTGAAACACTTTTTCTACAGTCAAAAAAGGGAGCCGGTGTTTTTCCTGAGCCTGTTTTAGCAACAGTTGCCAGCCGCAATAGGAGGTATAATCGTCGAACTTAAACTTGGCAGCGTCTGCTCCAAGCTCCCTGTAGCTCCTTTGCGATCTCTTGGGCTTTTTTAAATGCCTTGGCCTTTTCTTCAAAATAAAATCTATCCTGCCCTTTCCACCCATTACCACGGGCATCCACCAAATAGCCTATCTTATCATTCTTATACTCGATCCTTACTCTTGGCCAAGTTGATCGAATCGCCTTACCGTGCTTAGACACTAACATCGACCTTTCTCATTATTTATGATTGGGGTTCATTGTCAACAAAAAACACCCTTAGGTGTCATTGCTTAATGGTAATTACAGGTACCCCATGAAACTAAGCGCCGAGAAAGTTGACGCTAATTGACACTGCCTCCGGTGATAGGATTGGAAAATTGAAGAAGGGCTGAAAAAGCAACCGCCCAAAACCCCTGCAAATAGGGACTAAAGGGGAATGGTTGTCCCGCTAGGATTTGAACCTAAACTAACGGTGTCAAAGACCGCTGTGCTACCATTACACCACGGGACAGTGGCGGGTATTTTGTAAAGTCGAACCGGCCGTTTTGCGAGTCTTTTTTGTTTCGAGGCACGGCGTTTTCTTTTTTCACCACGAACGACTCGAAGGACACGAAGTTCTTTTATCCGTTGTCCCGAAGCGACAAAATGCGATGGCCTGGGGCAACGCGCCGGGAACCGACAAGCAAAACAATCCAGCCCTTTGTTGTTAAAATTGGGCTATCTTTCCCATTGTGCCCTTTCAGGACTGGCCTCATTTAGATCGCAGAACGCCGAATCGGATGCCGCGCGTGCTGACCCGCAGGGTGGCGAAGCCAAGCTGCCGCATGGCCTGCTCGTAAATCAGGCTGCCGAACAGGGCGACGTCGGCGCGCTTGGGGGGCAGGCCGCTGATTTCCCGGCGCCTGGCCAAGGTCAACCCCCACAGCCGCTCGCGCCAAGCCGTTACCCGATCAAGAGGCAACTCTACAGCCTCCATCCGCTCCCGGTCGTAAGCGTCGTCGGCCAGTTCCATCTTGGCGAGAATGCCGGCCATGCCGCCTGAGCCGATCATTGCAAACTGCTGCGCTTGGCCAGGCGCGTTAAGTTGCCCGCGCAAGCCCGGCAGCGATATTTCGCTCAAGGCTTGGTCGATCGATTTGCAGATGGTTTCCAGTTCACCTCCCGCCGGCGGATCGGAAACGGCGTGACGCTCCATCAAACGCACCGAGCCAAGCGGGATGCTCGTGTGAAAACGCATCCCACCCGCGTCGCCGACGATGAACTCGGTGCTGCCGCCGCCGACGTCGATCACGAGCGTCGGCGACTTGCCCAAGCGCGGACAGCCCATGACGCCGGCGAACACGAGCCTCGCCTCGCTGTCGCCGCTGAGCACGTCCACCGCCTGGCCAAGCGCGTCGAGCAACTCAGCCGGGTTGCTCGAGTCGCGTACGGCGCTGGTGGCGATGATTCGCGTGTCGCTGCAGTCGTTCGCCTTGGCCAAGGCGAGCAGCTCGTTCACAGCGGCGACAGTGGCCAGGATCGGTTCGGCCTGGAGTTTGCCGCCTGAGTAGAGGCCGCGGCCAAGTCGGGTTTGGCGGCTGGTTTCGAGATGCGGCGAAATCTCGTCGCCGCGCAGGTCGGCGATAAGCAGTTTCACCGAGTTGGTACCGATGTCGATAACGCCGCGCCGCATGGGATGCTCAAGTGTGGTCGTGGGCGAGAATAGCGGCACCGGTAATGCCGGCGGCATCGCCGAGGGTGGTGGCCATGATGCGCACCTGCCGTGCGCCGGGCATGATGCGGCCCAGCGCGGCGTCGCGGATTTTAGGCAACATGACGGTGTGCAACTGCTCGATGAGTCCGCCGCCAAGCGCGACCACTTCAGGGTTGAGCAGGTTGCAGAGGTTGGCGATGGCGAGGCCGGTGTAAAAACAGGTCTCGTCGAGCACGGCCGTGGCCAGTTTGTCGCCGGCCTCGACGGCGCGCCGGAGTTTACCGCTGCGAATCCGGGTCACGGAAGGATCGTCGGCCTCCATCAATTGAGTGAGTTCGCCGCCGTCGTTCACGGCCGACTTGACCCTGTTAAAAATCGCCGTGCGGCTGGCGAGCGCCTCAAAACAGCCGCTCGTGCCGCAACCGCAAACCGGCCCGTCCGGGTCGAGCACCATGTGCCCCACCTCGCCGGCCGCCCGGGTGGCGCCGGTCAGGAACACGCCGTTGGTGATGATGCCCGCCCCGATGCCGGTGCCGAGAAAAATGCTGACCATGTCGTTGGGCTTGGCCTCGAGCTCGAGCCGGTGAATGCCGGTCGCGGCCACGTTGCAGTCGTTGCCGAGCCAGACGGGGCAGCCAAGTTGCGCCTCGAGGTCGGCCTTGAGCGCGACGTCACGCCAATTGAGGTTCGGGGCGAACAACACATGCGACTCGTCGCTGCTGATCGAGCCGGGCGCGCCGATGCCCACACCACTGGCCTTTGCCGGGTCGATGCCGGCTGACTCGGCGGCGGCGCGGACGGTTTTGACGATCCGGCCGCAGACGGCATCGTAGCCTGCCTCCGGCTTGGTCTTGGTTTTTTCCGTGGCAAGACAGTGGTAATCGGTGCCGAAAACTCCGGCGAGTATCTTTGTGCCACCAAGGTCCACTCCGATGTAATATTCCTCCATGGGATGTCTGGGCTGCTATCCAAGGACACCCTCGACATTGCGACGCAACTCGCGGTTGAGCCCATTCATCGACTGATCGGCGTCGATGGTGGTGTACTCCCACAACTTGCGGAATTCGTCGAACTTGTTAGCCATCAACTGCTGGTACTGGACAAAACTGTCAAACATGTCGAGGGACAGCCCGAGGTCCATGCCGCTTTCCCAGTAGTCGAGCGTGTGGTTTTTCATGAGGTTGCGCTGGATCAGTTTCTCCGGCGGCAGCTTGAGGTAAAACACCGCGTCCGGCTTGATCGCGATGCTGTAGAGGCTCTTCACCCAGTCCTCGTCGAGGCCGCGCACCATGTCCCTCGCCATGAGCGTGTAAATGTACCGGTCTGCCAGCACGATGAACCCGGCACGCAGCGACGGGATGATGATGTTTTCCAGCTGATCCGCAAAGTCGGTCGCGTAAAACAGACTCAGCGTAGTCCGGTTGAGAATGTTCCCGTTCTTCGCACTCTCGAGTTCCTCGCTGGCAAGGTTCGAGCGCTTGAGTCCGACCTGCGTTGTGGCGTGCCCGCTGGCCTCAAGCCAATCGACCAGACGCCGGATCTGCGTCGAACGCCCCGAACCGTCGGCTCCCTCGATGACGATCAACCGACCGGTCAACTCGCCGGGCTTGACCCCCGGCAGCGAGTGCCCAATGAAGCATTTAGCCAGTGGCTTCGGCGATTTCACTCGCGAGGTGGCTTTTCGATTGCCGGCGGGTTTGCGCTTGGACGTCATGATAATTTATCGAGTTCGTATTGGCCAAGATCGATTGATCCGGCCAACCGTTGGCGCACCTGTTCCTGCTGTTTTTCGATTGGCTGATTGGCGTTGATTTGAATCAGTCCAAACTCGCTCTTCATAACGGAATAGACCTTAAGCAACCGGCCCTGAAAGAGCTTGAAACTTTCCTCGATATCGCTCGACAGGCCAAGATCCATCCCGGCCTCATGGTACTTTAGCTGCGGCCGAGCCCGGAGAATCCTGCCCAACGACACGTCCAGTGGCGCCTTGAAAAAAAATGTCAAATCGGGCAGAGCAGCAAAGCTGTAAAGCCGCCGCACCCAATCTGGTGAACACCCCCGAACCGTGTCGCGCGCGAACGCCGTAAACTTGTACCGGTCACAAAGCACTATGTATCCTGCCTTGAGCAGAGGCACGAGCTGGCGCTCGTAGCGATCGGCAAAGTCGGTGGCGTGGATCAGGCTGAAGGTCGTCGGCGTGAGCAGTCGCTCAGCCTTTCCTCGGCGTGTGGCACTCTTGACCAACTCGGACGAATTCCACTCACTGAAAAACACCTTGAGCCCCTGCAACTCCAGCCAGCGTTTAAGAAGGTAGAGTTGCGTTGACTTGCCCGAGCCGTCGATCCCTTCGACGGCAATCAACCGCCCGGGATAGCCAAGCTGCGCAAAGGTTTTCTCCGGCTTTTTTTTCATCCACTAAAACATGAGAATCTTCTGGAACAACTGAATCGCCCCTAAGGAAACGGAACCGACAATTTGGAATAACTGCGGAAACAAATTGATTGCGAGCAACAGAATGATGAAACCGTATTGTGCAATCTGCATATAGGTTTCCTCACTCATGCCAATGACTTGCCGCAACACGTGTGATCCGTCCAGCGGCGGGATCGGGATCAGGTTGAACACGCACAAAATCATGCTGATATAAGCGACCAACCACAGCTTGTGAACGACCGCATCCGGCCCGACATCGATCGGCAACTCAATGGCCAAGCGATACACCGCTATGACGACGACGGCCAAAATCACGTTCATCGCCGGGCCGGCCATCGAGACGAAAATATCATCACGTTTGCGGTTGCCGTAATTGCTTGGGTTGACTGGCACCGGCTTGGCCCAGCCGAAGATAGCGATGCCTGGACTGAAAAAAAAGATCGCCAGTGGAATCAGCACCGTGCCGATCGGGTCGATGTGCACGATCGGGTTGATGGTCATACGACCCATTACCCGTGCGGTATCGTCACCACACTTGTGCGCCATCCAAGCATGGCCAAACTCATGAAACGAGAGAAGCGCAACAAGGCAAAGCCACATCGCCACTCCGTTCGCCAGTTGAGACGGGTTAATATCCACGTCGGCGCAGCTTATCAGACTGTCGGGGGCGTCCCAACCAAAACCCGCTCGCGCACGGCTTCCGGCAGCCACTGGGCGTTCACGCAGTTGATCAGTTTCCCGCCGCGCAACGCCCGGACAATCTCCTCCGCCGCCTTGGTGCGCATCTCCAGCAGCCCCTCGACGGAGTAAAACGCCGTGTGCGGCGTGAGGATCAAATTAACATTCAACTCATCAGCGTCGCGCCAAAGTTGAATCAGTGGTTCGTCGGCCCGGGCCGGTTCCGCCGGAAGCACGTCAACGCCCGCCCCGGCGATTTTGCCCTCGCGCAACGCTGCCGCCAAAGCCGCCGTATCCACCACCGCACCACGCGCAGTGTTCACGAGAATCGCACTTGCCTTCATACGGCCAAGCGCGTCAGCGTCGATCATTTGCCTCGTCTCGTCAGTCAACGGCACGTGCAGTGACACCGCATCGCTCGTCTCCAGCAGTTCATCGAAGCCGACCCTCTCGATGCCGAACACTTTCTCGATGCCGGGTCGCAGATACGGGTCGTGCGCAATCACCCGCATCCGCATCGCCTTGGCCCGTTGCGCCGTCGCCTGGCCAATGCGCCCCAGCCCGACGATGCCCAGCGTCGCGCCGGCCAAGCGCGGAACCGGCTCCACAGCCCGGCAGTCCCACGGCTCGAGCGACTGCTTCAGCCCGCGCTCCACCCGCAGGAAGCGCCGGTTGCAAGCGATCAACATCCCGATCGCGTGGTCGGCGACCTCGTCCACGCCGTAGTCCGGCACGTTGCAGACCGGGATGCCCCGCTCGCCGGCCCGGCGAAAATCCACCGCATCGTACCCCACCCCACCGCGGACAATCACCCGGCAATTCTCCAGCCGATCAACGATCCCGGCGGGCAATGAGACCTCGTGAAAAATGATGATCGCATCGGCATCCTCGATGCGGCCCTCGAGTTCCTCGGGAGTGCGCGCCAACAGGCACTCGACCTTGGCCAAGCCGGCGAAAATCGTCTCCTCCGGCTCAACCGGCGGCGCAATATAGTCGGTGATGACAACCTTGAACATCGCCGCGAGGCTACCGGCAAAACCGCGCTTGGCCAAGCCCACGCGAACTTGCCTTGCCCAGACCACTTGGCCATTATCAGCGCCGTGAACCAACTCGCTCGTATCCTCCAGGCCCCGATGTTATTCATCGCCAGCACGACCATGACCGCACTTGGCCAAGCCGAAACTCCCGCCGACGCCTTGGCCAAGGTTCGCAAAGCCCACGCCAAGGAGGAAGCCGACTACACTGCCACGCTGAAAAGCGAACCCAACAACGCCAACCTGTACCAACAACGTGGCGTGGTGCGGTTTTTTCAACTCAAATTCACCGAGTCGCTGGCCGACTTCGACAAGTTCATCGAGATGACACCCAGCCGCGAACCGTACCATTGGCAGCGCGGGCTCGTTCATTATTACGCGGGTAAATACAAAGCCGGCCGCAAACAATTCGAGTCACACCAGACCGTCAACACGCAGGACGTCGAGAATGCCGTGTGGCATTACCTTTGCGTTTCAAAAATCGACGGCGTGAAGGCGGCGGAAAAACTGTTCATCAAAATCACCTCCGACCGACGCGTACCCCTAAAGGAAATCCACGCGCTCTTCGCCGGCAAAGGCACCGAGCAACAAGTGCTCGACGCCATCAAGACCGGCGACCCAACCCCGGCCGCCCTCGCCCGCAATCAATTCTACGGCCACCTCTACCTAGGCCTGTACTTTGAGGCGCAGAGCAAAGCCAAAAAGGCCGCCGAGTATATCGCCAAGGCCGCCGAGGGATACGAGGCTCACGGCTACATGGGTCAGGTCGCGCGAGTCCACCACGAGTGGCTCCAACAAAAAGTCGAAAATAAGGAAGTTAAACCCGAGAAATAAATCAACCCCTTACGACACGCGACAGCCGATGGTAAGAAGGACGTTTGCCCAAAGCGCCTGGTCGCCAGTTTGAATGGTCAGCACATGGTCATCCGACATAACCGCGTCGTAGAAATCCCATTTTTGAATCGGCTCCAACTTCAGCCCAAGATTGGCCTCGCCAATGATTTGCTCGTACTCGGTCCAGGCTGGCGGTGGACCGTG
>Ga0310122_10000678_pt1 | contig 21437 bp, 15 predicted proteins | sample CB6_Bottom_1051__FD_203503 | JGI IMG/M metagenome (GOLD analysis project Ga0310122, IMG submission 203503) | Marine microbial communities from Western Arctic Ocean, Canada - CB6_Bottom_1051 | ecosystem: Environmental > Aquatic > Marine > Oceanic | place: Canada: Western Arctic Ocean | collected...
ACCGCGGGTCTGTGGCGTGCTTCCGGGGATGACGGAAGCTGAACTCAGCCACGACGGGTGTGGTCGGATTCGCGGACCGGTCGTACCAGATGACGACCGCACACTCGGCGACCTGCTGACCGCTGAGGCTGATCCGGCCGCCCTCGAGCACGAGCTCTCGCGCGGTGAAGCCACTGACCGGCGCCACCGGTTCGTCCAGCGTCACGTCGAGCTGCTTCCCAAGATCTGGGAACAGCGCCACGATGTCGCCCACCGTGTCCACCGAGAGGGTGTCTTTCGTTCGACCGGAGCCGGAGTAGCTGTAGAGGCTTCGCATCCGCCGCTGGACCGGTTTGATGTCCCTCTCGGACTTGATTTCCCGCTTCTTCAAGAGTTTCTTCGTTGCGGTCAGGTCGCGGTCCCCAGCCACCAGTCGGTCAGGATGCCGGTATTTGAGCGTGACTTTCGCCGTGCCATCGGCGCGCGGCCGGACACGGAACACGTAGTCGCGGAAGAGGACGTCCTTGTTGTTCAGATGCCGATCTGCGGTGTCGTAGAACGTCACGGGGCGCTCTTTCGAGCGGATGAAGGCGCCATCGGTCGCGATCCCGTGGCCGGCGACCGCGTCGCTGAAGTCACGCCAGAACGCTGCCACTTGGGCGATCAGCGCCGCCTCGGAACCGGCGAAACCTGCGGCCCGCAGCATGAGCTTGTATTCGCGTGAGGCCAGGGCCGGCGGCATGTGTTCCCTTTATCTGGGTGACCGGTGTCGGATAGGAACGGCAAAGTCGTGCGCGCGTCGCGAGTCGCGTCGATCCTGTCCGCTCTCAGCCGCTGGTGTCAACGCGCTATAATCAGCCGTCCATCTGACCTACCTGTGAAGGAGATTTCCATGACGATGCCGCGCTTCTTGGTCGCTCCGCTGGCGCTCGCACTACTCGTACCGATGTCCGCCGTCGCGCAGCAGGAGGAGAACTACGACTACTGGAAGCCGCAGCGGGACATGATTCGCCGGGGCCAACAGGCGGTGTTCATGTGCAACGGGTTGTTCACGGGGGGGCGGACAATCGAGAACGTCTTCGCCCAGGAGCTTGCCTTTCTGTCCGAGCCGATCGGCGCGGCGAGCGGAGGCGACTACGTGGTCAACGAGACGCGGAAGGCCGTCGCCATTGGCGCCGACGATGGTGTCCCGGTCATGCGCGCGGCGTTCCGCGAGGGAATCGGGTGTGTGATTCTCGCGCCGGACCAGACGTTCGAAGACATCGAACGGCTTCCGCAGCTCATGCTGCCGTATCCAGCGGGTGACCCATCGACCATCGCCTGGCCCGATGGCGACCTGGTGACCGACACCTCGCTTCCGGCCGGTATCGACACGGCCGCCCTCCAAGCTGCATCCGACTGGGCGTTCGACCGCGAGTCGCCAGAACAGGTCACGTTGAGCATGATGGTGGTGCACAGCGGGCAGATCGTGCACGAGCGCTACGCGCCCGGAGTGGACATGACCACACGGACACGGACGTGGTCGACAGCCAAGAGCCTGGCCGTCACGCTGATCGGCATGCTCGTCGACGAGGGCAAGATGCACCTCGATGAGCCGCTCGGTTTCGAGTGGCTCCCTCGCACGCGGTCGTCGGCTCCAGACCCGAGAGATGCGATCACGCTGCGCCACCTCCTGAACATGTCGAGCGGACTCGACACCATCGACAACGGCGGTCTCGAGTATGCGACCGGGTCCGGCCTGTCGTACTGGGCGGGGGCGAGCTCCGTCAAGGGGGCGCTCCGCCAGGCGTTGATCCGGGAGCCGGGCACGAACTGGGACTACGAGAACTACGACACCCTCCTGGCGGTCCTCAAGATGAAGCAGGTACTGGGTGACGACCAGACCTATCGCGAGTTTCCGCGTCGTCAGCTGCTCGACAAGATCGGGATGCGGAATACGCTCGTCAGCACCGACCGGTTCGGCGATTTCATCCTCAGCAGCCAGGTCTATACCAACGCCCGCGACCTGGCGCGGTTCGGTCTGTTGTATCTGAACGGCGGTGTGTGGAACGGCGAGCGGTTGATTTCCGAGGAATGGATCGACTTTGTCCGCACCCCGGCTCCGGCGACCGTCGGGCGCGGCGGCCAGTACGGGGGACAGTGGTGGCTGGTGCCGGAAAGCCGCGACGACGTGCCGAAGGACGCCTACTCCACGTCGGGCAACCGGGGGCAGTACACCATCGTGGTGCCGTCACACGATCTGGTCATCGTGCGACGTGGCCTCGACTATGGTCGCCAGGGATTCGACCGGTGGGGGCTGACGCGCGAGGTCATCAAGGCGATCGGTATCCCGACCAACGACGAGCAGTAGCGCAGGGGACTCAGCTCACGGCCTTGTTCGTTTTTCGGCCCAGCCGGACGACAATGTCGTACTCCTTCTTGGTGGCCGGCTGTACGGACAGCCGGCTCCCTTTTTGTACGACCTTCATATCCTCGAGTCCCCTGGTGGTCTTGAGCGTTGAGAGCGGCACGGTGGCTGGAAACTGCTCGACGAACCCGAGGTCCACCATGAACCAGACCGGTTTGTCCTTCGTGCTCCGCGCGTCGAAGTACTTGTGTCCTTTCTTCCAGGCGAAGTGATCCGGATACGCGGTCTTGGAGACCGTCGCGAGCCCGGACACGCCTGACGGGTCGGCGTTCGACGCGTAGAACAGGACCGCATCGCCGACCCGCATGTCGTCGCGCATGACATTGCGCGCCTGGAAGTTCCGGACGCCCTCCCAGGATGTGTCGCCGTCGCGAGCCAGATCGCCGATGCTGTAGGCGCTCGGCTCACACTTCATCAACCAGTAGCGTTTGGCCATGTCGTTCCTCAGATGGGGCTCCGCCGCGGGGCGCGCAGTGTCGCGGGCCCTGGGTGTGTCTCCACCCTCATCCCTATCGGCCGTGGGCGGCGACGCGCTCGCGGATGAGCGCGGCCGTGCGGGTGGCGCGCGCTGTCGCAATCTGTTCGGCGCGCTCGAGGGCGGTTGCCAGATCGGCGATCGAGACGCCATCGATGGTGGCTTGGCGGGTGGCGACCCGGTCTGCCCACCGGATCGAGTTTGGGTCGTCCAACAGCATGTTGAGCGTGATCGTGGGGTTGTCGTGGAGACCGTCACTCGGCTGGTCGTCGTTCGTGACGCCCAGCTCTCTGAGCACGTTGGGCGTGCCCGGGGGCGCCCGGTAGTACTCGGGAATGTGAAGCGCCGCCGCGTCCGCGTTCCACTCGGCTGATAGTGCCGCCGCCACGTTCCCCATACCACTCTGGTTGCCGCCGCTGTCACCGATGAACACGATGTGCGTGAAGCCGTGCACCTTGAGGCTGTGCGCGACGTCCGTCAGCACCGCCTCGAACGTCTCTTGTCTGAGGCTCAGGGTGCCCGGGCTGCGCATGTGGCCGCTCGGCGGGTCGACGCGTCCCTCGGGAACGAGTTCCATGACCGGTGCGCAGAGGGCGTTGCCCAGGTCTCGGGCGATGCGGTCGCAGTTGGCGCGCAGCACGTAGTTGTGCTTGCCGGTCACGAGCCAGGGACCGTTGGGCTCGATGCCGCCAGTCGGAATGATCACAGTCGTCTTGCCCGCGCTCATCGCGTCGCGGACATCCATCCACGTCATCTCCTCCAGCCACACGGTATCGACGGTCGGCAACGGGTTCGTCGCCTCGGCGCAGTTGTACGCGTTGGCGCGACACTCGCCGCCGCCCATCGAGCGCGGGTCTGGCGCCGGCCTTGGCTGACGGCGTGTGCCGGCGGTTGGCCGCTCGCGCGGCGGCGGGGCGGGCAGGGTACCGCGGTTAGCGATGGCGGCGTTGATCGCCTTGACCGTGTGCGTCGCGCGGAACTCAACCAGGTCTCGGGCGAGTTCGAGCGTGGCGACCCGGTCGACGATGGAGACGCCGTTGATGGTCGCCAGTCCCGCCTCGACCCGCTCGTCGTAGCGGACCGACTTCGGGTCCGCATAAAACATGCTCAGCGTAATCATCGGGTCGTCGTGGAGGCCGTCGCCCTCACTCTCGTCCAGCCCTCGATAGGCCATGTAGCGCGCGGCGCTGGCGTAGTCGTAGTACTCCTGCACGTGCGCCACCACCGGACCACCGTCCCATTCGGCGTTGAGTTTCTCCGAGACTACCCGCTGGCCGCTCTGGTTCCCGCCGCTGTCGCCGATGAAGATGATGTTGCGGAACCCGTGCGTCTTGAGGCTGCGCGCCACGTCCCTCAGCAGCGCCTCAAAGGTATCCTGACGAAGACTGATGGTGCCGGGGCTGCGCATGTGGCCGCTGGGTGGCTCGATGTTGCCTTCCGGGACGAACTTCACGATCGGCGTGCAGAGCGCGGTCCCCATCTTGCGAGCGATGGCGTCGCACGTCGCGCTCAGCACGTAGTTGTGCTTGCCCAGCGCCAGCCACGGGCCATTGGGTTCGACCCCGCCCGTCGGCACGATGGCCGTCGTCTTGCCGGCGGCCAGCGCGTCGCGGACATCCATCCAGGTCATCTCTTCGAGCCAGACCGTGTCAGGCGCCGGAAGAGGATTCGGCGTGTCGGCACAGTTGTAGACGTTGTCGCGGCAATCGCCCCCGCCCATCGAGCGCGGGTCCGGGGCTCGGCGCGGCTGCGCGGCGAGCGGGGCGGCGTGGGCGACGACAAGGGCTAGCGTGCAGGCGAGGAGGTGCGGCACGGTCACCCAGGGTGGCGAATCTGTCATGGTACGTGTCTCGGTTCAGAGATGGTTCGGTCTTCTGGCGATCGGGCTGGTGCTGCCTTCTATGCGACGATCGAGCTCCAGTTCTTGGCGACGTGCTCCGCCGTGCGCCACGCAAGTGCCTGCGCCGTGAGTGTCGGGTTCCGTGCACCGCTCGTGCCCATCACCGAGGCGCCGAGCACACCGAGGTTCGGTACTTCATGTGACAGGCCGTACCGGTTCACGACGTTCGTTTCGGGGTCGTCGCCCATGCGCGTGCCGCCATAGGCATGGGTCGTGACACCCATCTGGCCGCCAAGTCCGCTCCGGAGGACCTCGATAGCACCGGCCTCGCGATACCACCGTGCCATCTTGTCCTGCAGATAGGCGGCGAGCGCCAGTTCGTTGTCTTTGTACTCGGCCGTGATCCGGATGACCGGGAAGCCCAGCGGGTCTGTCACCGTCGGGTCGAGGTCCAGGTAGTTGGCGGCATACGGCAGCGTGGTCTTCTGGATATACGCGCTGTTCGTCCGGTCGGCGTTTTCGCGGATGAACGACTTCCAGGCTGAGCCCCAACTTGGCGCGCGGCCAAACGTGCCCATGCTCGCGGCCGAGATCGGACGCCGGTCCGAGTAGGCCCACATGTTGCCGCCGCCGATGAAGTCGAGACCACCGTGGTCAAAGTTGTCGTCGGCGAAGTCGTCCACCGCTACGCCTTGCGCCGGCAACCCGTACCAGGCGTGCAAATCGTAGGGGAACAAGGCGGTGACCCCGGCTCCCTGGTGATGACTCAAGTAGTGTTTGCCGACCTGCGCGTGATTGTTCGACAGGCCGATCGGGAAGGCTCTGGACTTCGAGAGCAGCAGCAGCCGGACGTTCTCGTAGGTGTAGGTGGACACGAAGACGAATCGCGCCGGTTGGAAGAACTTCTCCCGGTCTTGCAGATACGTGACGCCGGTCACCTTGCCCTGATTGTCCGTCTCGATTTTGGTGACCGTGGCATGCGTGACCACCTTCAGTCGACCGGTGGCTTCCGCGCGCGGAATCGTCGTTACCGCCGGCGAGTTCTTCGCGTCGACGTGGCACCCGCCCTTGTTGCAGTGCCCGTGATACATGCACCCGGAGCGTCCCTGATACGCCTGTGAGTTGATGGCGGCGGGCCCGGGAAACGGCTGCCACCCCAGGGTTCGCGCCGAGTCTGCCATCCGGTCGAGGAATCCGGTCCAACGGAGCGCCGGCATCGGATAGTCGCGATCCCGCGGACCCTCGAACGGGTTGCCACGTGGGTTCTTCTGTCCTCGCACATTGCCGGCCTGGCCAGACACTCCGATCTCGTGTTCGATCCGGTCGTAGAACGGCTCGAGCTCTTCGTAACCGAACGGCCAGTCTTCGACCGTCGAGCCGGCCGGAATCCGTGATGCCCCGTAGCGCCGGGTCGTCTCCGACACCACCTTGAAGTCCCACGGGTTCAACCGCCAACTCTGGGCCCAGTAGTGCAAGGTGGTCCCGCCGACGGCGTTCATCATCGGGTGCCCGCCGCGTTGCACGGCGGTGTCCGCACGAGTCCGACGCGTGGTCGGCACTTCGGTAGCGCACTTGCGCACGGCGAACGGCCAGTCGCGGACGTTGTTGCGAATCTCGTCTGGGGCGAAGTCGCGCTTGGTCAGTCGGCTCCCCGCCTCGAGACCCACGATGTCGAGCCCCGCGTTGGCGAGCGGCAAGGCGGCCACGCCGCCGGCGGCGCCGAGCCCCACAATCACGACATCGGTTCCGGGCAACCTAGTCGCCATGGTGCGTCTCCGTCCGTGCGTTGCTGACCACGGCTTTGTCGAAGTTGTCGGCGTCGTAGGCGGAGCGATGGTTCGGCTCCAACTCGCCCGCCTCGAGCGCGGTCTGCAGGCCTGGCGACACCGCCGTCCGCACGCCCGGGTACTTGATGAGGTCCCACCCGATGAAGTTCCGGTTGCCTCCGTAGTACGGGTCCCCAAACGTGCCTTGCAGCACGTGGCTCCGCACCATGCTGAAGAACGCGCCGGAGCTGCCGGCGAAGCCGGTCCGGGCACCCGTGGCCGCGCCGGTCTCGACGTCGATGAGCACTGAGACCTGGTCAACGTGCGGCAGCTCCCGGAACGGGGCGCCGCGGGATGATCGGCAATACCGTTCGAAGGCGGCCAGCCCACCGCGATAGGCTTCGCGAGAGCCGGAGAGCGCACCCCCCAGGGCCCGGTCGATGTAGACGACCGCGTCCGCCGCCAGGGCCCCGGGGCCCTGTTCGTCTTCCGGGATCAGTTGGTCGGCGATCGCCTCCAGCACGTCGGCCTCGTCGGCGCTCAGTTGCTCGTAGACGACGCGGCCCGGGGCGGCGGCTCCGGCCGGTTGCATCGCGGGAGGTGCCGCCGCGGGGGACGGCGCGATGCCCGGTTCGGCCGAGACCCCGACCGCGCTCGCGGCCGCGGCGGCACCGGCGGCGCCCGCACCACGCAGGAGCGCGCGTCGGGAAATCGTTCGTGGTCGTTCGTCGGTCATGTCAGTTCCTGCCTGTGTGGAATCGCGGAGTCTTCAGAACCGGGTATATACCGGCACCAGGTCGCCCTGTCCGAGGATGTGGCCCTCCATGGCCTGCAGCAAGTCTTCGCGATCGAGCCCGGGCTCGAGCCCGAGCGGCTGGTCAAGTGCGTACACGGTGAAGTGGTAGATGTGCGGAGTGCCCGCCGGCGGTGCCGGTCCCCGGTAGTACGGTCGCCGCCAGCCGTTGAGTCCCTGAATGGCGCCGCGCAGCTCCGGCGGCATGGAGGTCTCGGGCAGAATCGGCAATCCCTCTGGCAAGCCGTTGGCGGTGGCCGGAATGCCGTAGATGATCCAGTGAACCCACGGCGGCGGGTTCCCCGCCCCGAAGTCAGAGCAGAGGACCGCGATTTCGCGGGTGCCGTCCGGCAGATTGCTCCACGTCAGTGGTGGTGACAGGTTCCGCCCGTCGGGGGTGTAGACCCTCGGCATCGCGTCGCCCGACGTCAGTATCGGGCTCTCGACCAGAACCGACCTCGGCGCCGGCTGCGCATTCGTCGGGTCAGCCGAGAGGCTCAGACCCAGGCACAGGGCCGCAATCCCGTGCAGTGCTCGCATGATCTCGTTCCTCGTTCCGTCGGTCACACTCTCGTGGCTACAGTGTAAGAGCAGGCGTGTGGTGCGCGCTACGTTCTTTCGCCACGCCCGTCACCGTGTGCGCACCGGAGGTACAGGAACAGGGTATTCTTGCCACATACGTCGCGCGCGGGTGGTAAGACCGGTGATTTGTGCTTCTGGAGGCTTCGTGACACGCACGCTCTCTCTGCTGCTGTGCCTTGCACTTCTGACGGCGAGCGCCGTTGCCGCGCAGACGCCTGACGGAGCGGCCCTCTTCGAGGACCGCTGTGCCATGTGCCACACACCGCCCGGGGTGGACCGGGCGCCCACCGTCGAGGCGCTGCGGGCGCGCGGGGCCGAGGCGATCATCAACGCCCTGACCAGCGGCGTCATGCAGGTTGAGGGTGAAGATCTGACTCCCGGTGAGCGCGCGGCGATCGCGGCGTTCGTCGCGGGTGCCCCGGCGGGTGGGGTGGTGGACACCAGCCTCTGGGCGTGCGGGACGGCGCCGGCTCTGGGTGACCCCCTCGCCGCGCCCTACTGGTCGGGCTGGGGTGTCGGGCCCGAGAACCGCCGGTTTCAACCGGCCGAGCACGCCGGCCTGACCGCCCGGCAGGTGCCCGATCTCACACTGCAGTGGGCGGTCGGGTTTGCGGACACCACCAGCATGTGGGCGCAACCGACCGTCGCGGGGTGCTCTTCTTCACCTGGGTGCGCCGGATGACCGTCGATGCCTACTACACGAGTCCCATCGGTATCGCCGATGTCGGGTATCAGGGCAATGCCGTGCTGACCGGGTTCGAAGTGTCGCGCGATGCACTCGACTTCGTCAACTATCGAATCGGTCAACTCGATGAACTGGGGAGATCTGCGACTGACGAGCCTGATGAATCCGATGAAACTAAGGAACCCGATGAATCTGATGACCCCGATAACCCCGATGCACCTGATGTGCTCTGAGATCTGAGGTCGATCACCCGGTCCCCGACGGTTTCCGCAACCCCCCCCTGTGTTTTTCGCATCTTCAGCCGGCCGGCCCGCCTGCCATGGCCACCGCCGCAGCGGACCGGCCGTTGCCGCCGTCTGTGTCTGTCTCCTGGTCTTGACCTCGTCGGTCGAGGCAGAACAGGACCGCACGCCAGCCCCCGGCGAGACCCAGTCGCCGACCGAGTTCGCCCTGACCACTGACACCCGGATGGTCGCCGCCGCGCGCGTCGAGGCGGCGCCGTCGATGGACGGTGACGTGCTGGGCGACCCCGCCTGGGCCGGCGTGATGCCGGCGACCGGGTTCGTACAGACCGCGCCCGACGAGGGCCTCCCGGCCTCCGAACGGACCGAGGTGCGCGTGGTCTTCACGGACGACACTATCTACTTCGGCATCGTCGCCTATGACCGCGACCCCTCGGCCATCATCGTCACCGACAGCCGGCGCGACTCGTCACTGACCAGCAGCGACAGCGTGCAACTGATCCTCGACACGTTCCGTGACCAGCAGAACGGGTTCGTGTTCGGCACCAGCCCGTCCGGCCAGGAGTACGACGGCCAGTTGATCAACGAAGGGGCTGGCGGCAGCGGCATGGGCCGCGGGGGCACGTCGTTCGGTGCTGGTGGTGGCTTCAATCTCAACTGGGACGGCGTCTGGCAGGTACGCACCGTTATCTCCGACATCGGGTGGAGCGCCGAGTTCGCCATTCCGTTTCGCACGCTCCGATTCTCGCCCGGCCGCGAGCAGACCTGGGGACTCAACGTCCAGCGCAGCATCCGCCGTCGTAACGAGTTGGCCTACTGGTCGCCACTGCCTCGCCAGTTCGACCTGTTCCGGGTGTCGATGGCCGGAGCGCTCACCGGGCTCGAGGCGCCAGCCGGACTCTGGCGCACCTTGCGGGTCACGCCCTACGCCGTCGGCGGGGCGTTGAAGCAAACCGACGTGCTCGGCGCCGAGATCGAGACGTTCCGGGAGTTCGGTGGTGACCTCAAGTACGGGGTCACCTCAGGACTCACCCTCGACGCCACCGTGAACACCGACTTCGCCCAGGTCGAGGTGGACCAGCAACAGATCAACCTCGATCGGTTCAATCTGTTTTTTCCGGAGAAGCGACCGTTCTTTCTCGAGAATGCGGGTGCGTTCACCGTGAGTAACAGCGGGGGGGCCGCCTTCAACGACCCAAGCCAGACTGAGCTGTTCTTCAGCCGCCGGATCGGAATCGGTGAGGGGGGGCAGGCCATTCCTATCCTAGGCGGGGTCCGCCTTTCCGGGAAGATCACGGACTCGACCACCATCGGTCTGCTCAACATGCAGACCGACGATGTCGGTACCACGACGCCGAGCAACAACTTTGGGGTGGCCCGGATACGTCAGGACCTGCCGAATCGGTCCAGCGTCGGCGCGTTGTTCGTCAATCGTCAGGCGACCGGACGCTTGGCCGAGGATAACGATATCAACCGTACCTACGCCGTGGACGGTCGCCTGGGGTTCGGCCAGAACGGCATCGTGTCCGGGTTCGCGGCCAAGACCGAGACACCGGGACTGCGCGGCGAGGACCACGCGTGGGACACCGCGGTCGACTACAACGCACAAGCCTGGCGGCTGCGCGCCGGCTACATGGAGATGGGCGACAACTTCAACCCGGAGGTCGGCTTCGTGCGCCGCAAGGGTTTCCGTAAAGTCGACGGGGGCATTTTCTACACCTACCGGCCCGACAACTTCCTGAAGCTCCAGGAGATCCAACCGCATATCACCTTCAACCGGTTCTGGAACTACGACGAGGGCTTCATCGAAAGCTCGCTGGTCCATATGGACAACAGCTGGGAGTTCAACGACAGCTCGACCGCGATCACTGGCTGGAACGTCCGGAAGGAAGGAGTGGTCGAGCCGTTCACCGTGTCAGGGGTGCTGGTGTTACCTGGCACCTACCAGTGGAACGAGGTCATGCTGAACTACAGCACCGACAGCTCGGCCCCGTTCACCGCCGGCTTCCGTTTTCAGGGAAGTGGTTTCTTCGGTGGTGACTTGCGCTCGTATGGCCCCTCGGTCGGCTTTCGCCGAGGCGAGACGTTGAACGTGCGACTCAACTGGAGCCGCAACGACATCGACCTGCCGCTCGGCTCGGTCATCACCAACCTGGTGTCGACGCAGGTCGCCTACAACTTCTCGCCACGGCTGTTCGCGCAGAGTCTGTTGCAATACAACGACAGTGCCGATCTCTGGTCGGTCAATTTCCGGTTCGGTTGGCTGCAGGACGCCAACACCGGACTGTTCCTCGTCTACAACGAGACCGACGGCCTGGGCGAGATCCCGCACACCAGCGCCGGCCGAAGCTTCATTCTGAAATACAGCTATCTGTTCGACATCCTCAACTGAGGACCAGAGACAGGGGAGAGCCACGCCGTCCCGTTGTCCGTCTATCTGGCTTGCCCCGGCCGGTCCCAGAAGATCATCGTGCACCCGTAGTTGGTGTTGCTCTCATGGTAGTCGCAGGAATGATGGAGCTGGTGCCATTCCGCGGTGTTGAAGAGCCAGCCGAACGCGTCGGCCCATCTTGCGTTACCTCATCCGGCGTCGTGCACGGTCCGCCCTCCCACCACCGTGCGGATGACGGCGATGTTCTTGATGTCGTCAGGGTCCACCTCGTGCGGGTCGCGTTCGAGCATCACGAAGTCGGCCAGCTTGCCCGCCGTGATCGACCCCTTCTCGCCCTCCTCGTATGAGGCTCGTGCCCCGTGCAGGGTCGCGATGCGCAGCGCCTCCTCGACCGTGACCCGCTGATTGGCACCCCAGACCTGCCCGTCGAAATCTTTGCGGGTCACCATGCTTTGCATCGCCATCAGCGGTTCAAACGGGCCCGGGGTGTAGTCGGACGCGCCGGGCACTGGAATGTCGTAGTCGAGGAACGAGCGGTGCGCGAACATCCATTCCATCTTCTCGGCCCCGTATTCCTGCCACTTCTCGCCATGGAAGTGGATGTAGGTCCAGAACGGGGTCGGGATGGTCCCGGTGTTCTTGATGCGTTGGAGCAGCGACGGGTTGACCAACGAACAGTGCTCGATGCGGTGCCGCCGGTCGGGATGGGGCCAGCGTTCGAGCACCCGCTCGTAGGCGTTCAGCACCATGTCGATCGTGACGTCGCCGTTGGCATGGATGCCGACCTGCCAGTTGTGGCGATGCGCGTCCTCGACGACCTCGTGAATCTCTTCCTGAGACATCGTCAGGATGCCGTAGTCGTCCGGTCTGCCTTCGAACGGGGTGCTCATCCGCATCGTGCGCTCGGAGGCTGACCCGTCGGCGGCATATTTCACCCCGCCGATGCGCACCCACTCGTCGCCGAACCCGGTCGAGATACCGGCGTCTCGCAGTTCCTCGTAGGCGCCGCGGACCATGCTGTAGACTCGGTGTCTGAGCTCACCGGCCTGATAAGCCTCCTGATAGGCCACCAGCTTGCCGCGACCGGCCCCGGCGTCGTGCACCGTCGTGAGCCCGGTGGCGGTCAGTAGCCTCGAGATGTACGCCAGGCCTTCGCGCGCGCGGCCGCGCCGCTCGTCCTCGGTCAGCTCTTCCCGTTCGCCGACACCGAAGAACACGCGCCGGGCGTTCTCGGCCACCATCCCCGCCAACTCGCCATCCTCATCACGCGCGAACCGGCCGTCCGGTGGGTCTGGTGTGTCGCGCGAGATCCCGGCCAGCGCGAAGGCGTTGCTGTTGTACCAGTTGGTGTGACCGCCACGATGGGCCACGTTCACCGGGTGGTTGGGCACCGCCTCGTCCAGATGGGTCCGGTGAAGCGGCCCGTCGATCACTTTCGTGTCGTCGAACATAAAGCCGTTGATCCAGCGGCCGGGTGGCGTGTCGAGCGCCTTGGTCCGCAGCGCCGCCTGGATCTCGGCCACGGTGCGCAGATTGGTGTTCACCCCGTAGAGCTCATTCACCCCGCTCGGATGGCAGTGGGTGTCGATGAAGCCCGGGGTGACCGTCACCCCCCCGGCGTCGATGACCTCGGTGCCGGGACCGACGAGATTGCGAATGTCGTCGGTGCTGCCCACCGCGATGAACCGTCCATGCTTGAGTGCGAACGCCTCGGCCCGGGGCCGGGCGTCATCCACGGTGAACACCCGCGCATTGACGACGGCCAGATCGGGTCGACTCGTGCCGTCCACACTGGTCTGTTGGGCGCTGGCGCCGGTGCGCCTCGCGTAGCCCACCCCACCGGCGAGCAGTGCGCTCATCCCGAGAAACTCTTTGCGACTGTAGGTGGCCATGGCGTCTTCTCTGTTCCCCGGCCATCGCGGCAGTGGCGCCGGTCGGGGCGATGCTCACAAGAGTTCTGAGCGTCATCATGGACCAACGGTCCCAAGGATGGAAGGTTGGAGTCTGACACTGGGAATATTCCAGACGACGGGCTGGAGTCCGACCTTCACCGTCCTGAACCCGGCCCCCGCCTGTTGGGGGCGCACGCTCACGCTGATGAGTTACGCGGCTGAGCTGAACGCGTTGGAGAGTCCGGTGCCAGCCGTGATGCGGGATGTCATGGACACGGAGGTCTGGGAGATCAGAAACACCTCCGGGCAAGCCCACCCGGGCGAGCGCCCGTAGGACCGGTGAGTGGCCGAGTGCTGCACGCTTAGCGTCGTGGCCGGATCCGACCGGCCATCGCGTCCAACTCGCCGGACACGACGACGCCGTCGCCGTTGGCGTCGACGCGGTCGAACATCCCGGCCGCGCGGTCGGGAATCTCCTCCCGGGTGATCCGTCCATCGCCGTCGGCGTCGAACGAACGGAGCCGGGCGATCGGGTCGCCCGCCATACCGCGCCCGCCCCGCCCGCCGCGACCGGCGCCCGGTCCCATCCGCGCCGACAGATTGTCGATCTCATCGGCTTCGAGCACGCCGTCGCCGTTTTCGTCCATCCGGTCAAAAACGTCTCGCATCGGTTCCGGCGCTTCGCTCCGGGCCACCAGACCGTCGCCGTTCGTGTCCCAGCCTCTGACTCGATTGACGCGCTCGACCATCCCGCCCGGCCCGCCGCGCCCTCCAAACCGACCCCCTCCACGTCCGGCGCCAAACACCCGGCCGGCGTCCGGGTCCACCTCCAGGCTGACCGCGTAGCCCTGGGTCACCGGGATGCAGAAGGTGTTGGCATCGTCACACGCGTAGTAGGTGACGCTCAGGTCGAACGACGCGGTCATGTCGTCGGCGGCGAGGTCGACGAGGAACTCACGCGGATCGGCGTCTGCCGGCTCCTCGATGGTGGCGAACGTGGCCGACGACGGCGTGACGCGCACCCCGTCCGGCGCCGTCACCGCCCAGGTCAACGGGGGCGCCAGATTGTTCCAATGCATGTGATACAGCGGATCGATGTGAAACCCGAGCAACAGTGTGCCGGCGCCAGTGCGTAGAAATTCGGTGTCGACGTCGGCCCGGAGCTTGGTGTAGAACGGCAGCTCCGTACCGTCCAGGTCGGGGCGAACCGTGAGGGTGCTCATGCGCCCGGGTGGTGTCAGACGTGGCACGATGCCCTTGGCCACGGTGGCCACTGGCGGCGTGGACGGCAGGTCGAGGTCGGACACACGGGTCGGCTCCGCCACCGGTCCGATGAGCCGCTCGAGGTCGGTGCGGAGCGCCTCGGGGTCGCTCCAGGCTCGGCGGTTCACTACGCGTCCGTCCGGGTCGATGATGAATTCCGAGTTGGGCATGTCACCCAGGGCATGTTTCAACTCGTTGGTCATCGCATCCGCGATCCACGGAATACGCGACCCGAGCTGTCGCTCAGCCTGTGCCACGTGCATGAGCCGTTCTTCGAGCGTGTAGGGGTCGACGTAGTGGTCGAGCTCTGGATGAGCGAGCTGTTTGTACAGGTAATAGAACTGGACACCCTGTGGCGTGTAGTCGCGTTCGATCGTCTCCACCCGGGAGACGTTGGCGAGGAATGGCGGTCAAGTGAGACAGCCGAGTACGAGCACCGTGTAGCGACCACGCAGCAGCGTCGTGAGACGGTGCTGCTGACCCTTCCGGTCGTAGACCGGCAGATTTGGCAGCCGGTCACCCAGAGACGGGGCGTTCCGCTCGAACCGTCCCACGAGCGCGCCGGGGCCACCTGTAGCGCCTGGCTGTGCCTCGGTCGTCGATGGGCCGAGACAGAGCCCGATGGTGAGCAGAACCATCAGACACGCCGCATGTGTCGTCGCGCCGCGCTCGCTGGTCGTTGAAATTTGACGCACTGGATCCGCCCAATAGTACAGCGGTTCTACTTCCGAATCTCGCCGTTATGCAGTGTGACCCTCTGGTGGACCCATTTATTCCAACACTCCGAGCGGCGGATCCGTGTCGTGTGCGTTGGAAGACTCGGCAAATGCCCCCAATATGCACTCGGACACCTTCGTTACTGGAGTGCACGGCGCTCCCCGTCCTCAGCATTAGGTCGCCCTGTTGCGCAAGGACACCAATGTCGCATGTGTGGTCGGGGGTTCGAACCGACCGGCACGTTCCGCCGTTTGCCGTTACGATAGGCGCGAACGGCTCGCGCTGACCACACGGTGAGTTCCCAGCTCACCGGGCGTGGCGAGGTCGGTATCTGATTCGCGAGTGGAGGCACGGATGGCGATTACCCTCACCGTGAATGGTCAGACCCATTCAGTGGACGTCGAACCGGAGACGCCGCTGCTCTGGGTGCTTCGCGACACGCTGGGTTTTACCGGCACGAAGTTCGGTTGTGGCATCGGCGCGTGTGGCGCGTGCACCGTGCAGATCGAAGGACGGGCCGTCCGCTCGTGCTCATTTCCGGTGTCTGGCGCGGAGGGCTCGGCCGTCACGACCATCGAAGGCCTGGCGACCAATGGCACGCTTCACAAGGTGCAGGAGGCGTGGATTACCCATCAGGTACCGCAGTGTGGGTATTGTCAGTCGGGGATGATCATGGCTGTCACGGCGATGCTCGACGAGCGACCCCATCCTAGCGACGAGCAGATTGACGCCACCATCACCAACATCTGTCGGTGCGGCACGTTCGCCAGGGTGCGTCGGGCTATCCATGCGGTCAGCGACGGCAAGGAGGGGCGCGATGCCTAAGGCCAAGAGGAGCGCGATGCGTAGGTGGACACGACGCGCGTTCATCGGCGCCGGGAGCCTGGTCGGCGGCGGGTTCGTCCTGGGGATCGGCGGTGTCATCTTCTCGCCCAGTCGACACAGCGTCGTGTCCGCTGACGCCGAAGAGAAGGGCGAACTGACGACCTGGATCACGGTCACGCCGGACAACCTCGTGACGATCCTCGTCCCGCATTGCGAAATGGGACAGGGGGCGTTGACGGGGCTGGCGATGATGGCGGCCGAGGAGATGGAGGCCGACTGGGCCCAGGTCCGGATCGAAGAGGCGCCGGCCCTCGACATGTATGCCAACGCGTTCATCCTCCGTGCGTTCGTGGGCGATGCCATACCGGCCCCCATGGGACGGGCCGTCGACTATGGCTCCTACCGGCTGGCGCGGTGGTTCGGCTCGCAGGCCACGGGCGGTTCGACGGCTGTCCGGGGCACGGGGCATTACGGCATGCGCCTGGCCGGCGCCGCCGCCAAGGAGATGCTGCTCGAGGCCGCGGCGGACCGGTTCGGTGTCGCCGCATCGGACTGCGCGGCGACCCAGTCTCGGGTGACGCATGCCGGCTCCGGCCAGAGTGCGACCTTCGGTGAGTTGGCGAGGGCAGCGGCGGCGAAGCCGGTGCCCTCGAGTCCCGACCTGAAGGACCCGGAGACCTACACGCTGCGTCGCACGTCCCCGCCGCGGTTCGACATTCCGCCCAAAGTCGACGGGAGCGCCGTCTACGGCATCGACTTCACGCTGCCGGGCATGCTCTACGCCGCCGTCGATATCGCACCGGTACAGGGCGGCATGCTCGTCTCGGTCGACCCCGCCCCGGCCGAGGCGATGCCGGGGGTCACCCGCGTGGTGCAGCTCGACGAGGCGGTGGCCGTCGTCGCCGACAGCTACTGGCGCGCCCGGGTGGCACTGGCCGCGCTGACCCCGACCTACGACGATGCCGGGCACGGCAACGTCTCGAGCGCCTCGATCTTCGCCGCCTTCGACGAGTCGATCGGCGAGGCCCCCGCGATGCCGGACGAGGCCGCACAGGTGGTGACCGCGGACTATCGGGTGCCGTTCCTCGCCCACGCGACGATGGAGCCGATGGTGGCCACGGTGCGCGTCGACGGTGATCGCGCCGAGGTCTGGGCCGGCGTCCAGGATCCGCTCAACGCGCGCTCCGTCGCCGCCGCCGCCCTCGAACTCGACCCTGACCAGGTTCACCTCACGAACCTGCTGTTGGGCGGTGGCTACGGACGACGTCTGCCCTTTACGTTCGACTACGTGGATCTCGCCGCTCGTATCGCGAAGGTGATGTCCCCGACACCGGTGAAGCTGGTGTGGAGCCGCGAGAACGACATCCAGCATGACTACTATCGGCCCGCCGGTATGGCGCGGTTCGCCGCGGCGCTCGACGCGGACGGCAGGCCGCTCAAGGTCGCCTGCCACTACGCTGGCGGCGGCGATGGCGAGTCGGTGTTTATGCCGTATGCCATTGCCGACAAGCAAGCAGACGGGCGGGACGCGGCGCATCCGATCCGACTGGGGGCCTGGCGATCGGTGCTCAACTCGCAGCACGGGTTCTTCAAGGAGTCGTTTGTCGACGAGTTGGCCCATGCTGCCGGCAAGGACCCCTATCACTTCCGACGCGATTTGCTCGACGAGGAGCCGCGCTTTCGGGCCGCCGTGGAAAAGGTCGCGGCCATGGCCGACTGGGACAGTCCGCTGCCCGAGGGTGAAGGCCGCGGAATCGCGGTGTGCGAAAGCTTCGGGACCATCGTGGCGCAAGTGGCGCACGTGGCCGTGTCTCGGGAGGGCACGCTCCGGGTCCGTCACGTGCACGCCGTCGCCGACTGCGGTGACTACGTCAACCTCGACTCGGCGAAGGCCCAGATCGAGGGCGGCATCATCTTCGGGCTGTCGGCGGCCATGGTGGGGGAGATCACGATTGCGGAGGGCCGTGTCGTCCAGACCAACTTCGGCGACCATCAAATGATTCACCTGGCCGATGCGCCACGCATCAGCGTCGAGTTCATTCGGTCCGACACGCGTCCGGGCGGATTGGGTGAACCGGGGGTCCCGCCGATCGCGGCCGCGGTCACCAACGCCATTTTCGCGGCAACCGGTATTCGTGTCCGGGACCTCCCGATCAAGCATCACGACCTCGCGCGCGTGTAATGGCCCGGTTGGCCGGCAGCCTGACCGCCGGCGCGGTGACGAGATGGGTGAGATGAAGATGACGTCGGTGACGCTGATTGCGCGATCGGCTCTGGCCGGTGCCGTCGCAGCCGCCACGGTCATGTTTGCCAGCATCGCGGCCCGCGCGCAGGTGCCCAACGATCCCTTTCCTGACCCGATCGAGGCGTCTGAGGGGGTGATCGTCGTTGGGTACACCGAGTTTGCGACCCTCCCGGACGTGGCGGGGAAGCGGGCACGCCCGATGCGTCTCGTCGACGAGCCCGAGTCGGGGCGTTTGTTCGTCAACGACATGCAGGGGCCCGTCTACACGATCGGCTATGGCGGCGAGGTGGCGCTCTATCTGGATATCAACGACCCCCGGTGGGGCCTTCCGGTGGAGTTTGCCGGGCGCGAGCAAGGGGTCCAGAGCTTCGCGTTGCACCCCCAGTTCGGCGTGGCGGGGACCGCCGGCTACGGCAGGCTGTACGCCTGGATGGACACGCGAGACACGGCCCCGGAGCCGGACTTCGTGTCGGGTGGAGGCCAGGACTCGCACGACATCGTGCTGGTCGAGTTCTCCGCCCGCGACGCCGGGGCGGCCTCGTACGACGGCGGACCGCCACGGATGCTGCTCAGGGTCGAACAGCCGTTCCGCAACCACAACGGCGGGTACATTGCGTTCAACCCGTTCGCGACTCCGGGTGATCCCGACTTCGGCATGCTCTATGTCGGTCTCGCTGACGGGGGCAGCGGCGGCGATCCGATGGATCTCGGTCAGAACCTCGGGGTGGCGTTCGGCAAGATCTTGCGGGTTCAGCCGGTGGGCTCCGACAGCCGGAACGGCCAGTACGGGATCCCGCCCGACAATCCCTACGCCGGAGACGGGCTCGACCAGACGCTTCCCGAGATCTTCGCCTCCGGTCTCAGAAACCCGCAGGGCCTCGCCTGGGATCAGGTGAACGGCAACATGTTCGTCACCGACATCGGTCAGAACATCGTCGAAGAGCTAAGTCTGGTCACCGCTGGTGCTGACCTGGGGTGGAGCAGTTGGGAAGGGAGCTTCCGCTTCATCAGTCGCCAGGCCGTCGATCTCAACGACCAGCGGAGCGAGCCCGGGATCACCTACCCGGTCGCCGAATACGGCCAGCTCGATCCACTGCTGCAGTCCCGATCGGCCGCGGGGGGCGTGCTCGTGTATCGACATGACGCCATCCCGCAACTGCAGGACCGTGTGTTGTTCTCGGATTTCCCGCAAGGCGAAATCTTTCACCTGTCGGCCGACGACCTGCCCGATGGCGGACAAGATGCGATTCGCCGGGTGTTGCTCCGCGACGGCGCCGACGTCAAGACACTGCTCCAACTGGTCGCCGAGAAGACCCGCGCGTTGGGGTTCGAACCCGCCGTGCGTGTGGATCTGCGCTTTGGCACGGGGCCGGACGGCCGGATCTTCCTGATGAACAAACACGACGGGGTCGTCAGAGAAGTCCTGCCGTGACTCGGGCCGGGTAGACCTGACCACTACAAGCGGGCTTGGTAGTTCGTAAGCTGATCGGGCCGCACGTTGTCTGGAACGGAGTTCCTGAAAAGCGTAGACTGAGCCGGTATCCGTGTGTCCCGCGTGCCGTCTGAGTCACCGATGTCCAGTCGCTGCTTGACCATACCGATCCTCGGATTCCTGGGTCTGGCGTGTCTGCCGGCGCCGGTGACCGCCCAGCCGGGGGCGCGGAACGGCGAGTGGCGCACCTATGCGGCCGACACTTACAGTTCGAAATACTCCCCGCTCGACCAGATTACCGCTGACAACTTCGGGGACCTCGAGGTGGTCTGGCGATGGCGTACCGCCGACACGCACTTGATCGTCGAAGGAGAGCGTGGCGCGTCGGTCGTACCGGCCGGGACGCTGTTCGACCTGCTCGAGGAGGAAGAGCCAGACCGCTGGGTGACACGACCGGGGGCCGGTCGGTTGGTGGCGACGCCGCTGATGGTCGACGGCGTGCTGTATCTGAGTACCCCGCTCTATCAGGCCGCGGCCATCGACGCGAGGACGGGAGCGACGCTGTGGGTGCACGATCCGCGCATCTACGAAGCCGGCACGCCGGCCCCGGCGCCGTGGGCGCACCGAGGCGTGGGCTACTGGGAGAACGGCGACGAGGCCAGGGTCGTGTGGGGCACCGGCGACGGGTTCCTGGTGTCGGTCGATGCGAAGACCGGGTTGCCGGCGGCCGAGTTCGGCGACGCCGGGCGCGTCGACCTGACCGAGAACCTGCCACGCGCCACGCGCGGCCAGCGCGACAACTTGAACCTGCTGCCGCTCTCGTCACAGTCGGCGCCGTTGGTGGTCGGTGACACCATCATCGTGGGGTCGTCGATCAACGACTTCAGCATCACCAAGGAGATGCCCCCGGGGTTCGCGCGCGCCTACGACGCTCGCACGGGCCGGCACCGGTGGGATTTCCACAACATTCCGCAGAGCGCCGACGAGTTCGGCAGCGAGACCTGGCTGAACGAGTCGTGGCGCTATTCGGGGAACGCCAACAGCTGGTCGAACATGAGCGTGGACCCGGAACTCGGGTATGTCTATCTGCCGACAAGCACGCCGACATCCGACTACTATGGCGGACACCGACCGGGTGACAACTTGTTTGCCGAAAGCCTGGTGGCGGTCGACCTGCAAACCGGACAGCGCGTGTGGCACTTCCAGATGGTGCATCACGGGGTCTGGGACTACGACAACCCGACGGCGCCGAACCTGCTCGATATCACCGTCGAGGGGCGTGACATCAAGGCGGTGGCGCAGGTCACCAAACAAGGGTTCGTGTATGCGTTCGACCGGGTGACCGGCGAGCCGATCTGGCCGATCGAAGAACGCGAGGTGAACACCGAGACCGACCTCGAGGGCGAGGTCCTGTCGCCGACCCAGCCGTTCCCCACCCGCCCGGCGCCGTTCGACACCCAGGGCGCCACCCTCGACGATCTGGTCGATTTCACGCCTGAGATCCGGCAAATGGCGGTGGAGGCGGTTGAGGGGTTCCGGCTGGGCCCGCTGTTCACGCCGCTGTCGCTCCAGGGCACCATCTTTCGACCCAGCGCCGGCGGTGGCGCCAACTGGTCTGGCGCCGCGGTCGATCCCGAGACCGGCATTCTCTACGTGCCGTCGCGCAACGTCCATTCGGTCATGCGCTTCCGGCGTCCGGAGGCCGGTGAGCCCTCGACCCTCGACTACATCCTCAGCCGTGGGGGGGCGTCGTTCATCGAGGCGGGCAACCCTGACCGGCGACCACAGATGCCGCAGGGACTGCCGCTCTGGAAACCGCCGTATTCGCGGATGACCGCGATCGACATGAACACCGGCGAGCATCTCTGGATGACACCGCTTGGCAACGGGGACCGTATTCGC
>Ga0310122_10000679_pt1 | contig 21418 bp, 13 predicted proteins | sample CB6_Bottom_1051__FD_203503 | JGI IMG/M metagenome (GOLD analysis project Ga0310122, IMG submission 203503) | Marine microbial communities from Western Arctic Ocean, Canada - CB6_Bottom_1051 | ecosystem: Environmental > Aquatic > Marine > Oceanic | place: Canada: Western Arctic Ocean | collected...
GTCGGCCAACAGCGACATCAATGCCGTACTGCCGATGCCGGCGGTGGCAAAGTCCAGGAAGTGCCGTCTCGAGACCGATTCAGTCGACATAAAGGAACTCGTTGGCGTTGAACATCACACGGGCCAGCGCCGACAGGCCGTGACGGGTGACAAAGGACTCGGCGGCCTTGGCTTCGGACGGCGTCGGAGGTCGAGAGAAACAGAGTCGGAAGGTGAACCGGACGCGGGCCTGCGTGGTCAATGCCCCCTGGCGGGTGACTCGGTCGGCGAGCCGGTCGGCCATCCGCAGACCGAAGTTGCTGTTGAGTAGCGAGAGGGCCTGCAGGGGCGTGGTGGTCACCGCGCGGCGGGGCGACTTGGTCGAGGGGTCGGGGCAGTCGAAGGCGTCCAGGAAGCGGCTGCGGCCCGAGCGGACCACGGTGCGGTACAGGCTGCGGCGATCGAAGGTGGCTCCGACCGGGTCAACGACGTCGTAGAACTGCGAGTTGTTCGTGAAACTGATGAAGTCGTAGAAACCGGGGCCGCCGATTTCGCGGTTGAGTGATCCGGAGACCGCCAGCAGACTGTCTCGCAGGGCCTCGGCCTCGAGACGACGGGGTGCATGACGCCACAGCAGCCGGTTGCCCGCATCCTGGGCGGCCGCCCGGGGTCGAAATCGAGACGCCTGCTGATAGCAGGCGGAGGTCAGGATCAGGCGGTGGATGTGCTTGAGACTCCAGTCGTGGTCGATGAGTTGCGTGGCAAGCCAGTCGAGCAGCTGGGGGTGTGAGGGCAGGCCTCCGTTGATCCCGAAGTCGCTGGGGGTTTCGACCAGGCCAGCTCCGAAGTGGTGCTGCCAGAGCCGGTTGACAATCACCCGGGCGAACAGCGGGTTGTGTGGGTGAGTGATCCAGCGGGCCAACGCGCGGCGGCGGGGGGGATCGGGAGCATCGGGCTTGAGAGCGAAGTCGGAGGAGCCGCCGGGGACGGCTGAGACCGCACCCGCTGAGACCGCTTCACCGGCCGACTCGGGGTCGCCTCGAGCCAGCACCCGAGTGATCCCGGGCGGTTTGGGCGAGACGGCGTACGACTTCCAGGTGTTCCATCGATGGCCCAGCGTCTTCAGTTGTGCGATCTCGAACTTAAGGCCACTGCGTTGTTGCTGCTGGAGGGGTGAGAGTGCTGAGCGAAATTCCTGTTCGGAGACCGCCTGGGCACGGGGTCCGGCCGAGGCGATGACCTGTTCGTGTGAGAGCGCGACCAGATGCAGTTGCACTCGATCGATCCGACCCCTGAGGTGTCGTTCTCGGAGCGTGGGGGTGTGTCGCAGCCCGATCAGCAGCCGGGCTTGATTGGCGGCGAAGCGGACCGGGCCCCGGGTACGAATGGTGCGTCCGTAGGGTTGACCGTTTCGGTAGGCCCGCACCGAGCCATCCTTCTCGAACACGAAGGCGAGATGGACCAGGTCCTGGTCGGCTCCCTGTTCCTCGGGGCCCTGGAAGCTGACGGTCCGTTTACGGTTTTCGCTGGCGAGGTTCCAGTGTCCCGGCTCGAGCTCTCCGAAGGCGATCGCGTCGTGGACGGGTCCATCGACTGCCTGCAGCGCGACGACGCCTCCGCCCCGCTGCTGGGTATCGTCGAGCCCGACCCAGGCCTCCAGCGTGCGGGCTTCGATCGCGTGCGGGATCGGAGGCGTGGTGACGTAACCTCGCCGGGGCAGAACCAGATGGCCGTTCTCGACCCGTGCATCACCCGAGACGGTGCCGTGCAATTGGCCGATCGAGTCGCGGGCTCCGTCGGTGAAGTCCCAGCGAGCGAACGGGCGAGGTGCCTGGGGATTGGCGGTGGCGGAGCGTCGTTGTTTGAGGATCCGAAGTCGGGTGGGAGCCTCGAGGGCGATGAGCTGTTCTTCGAGCCGCCGGCGACGGGCCTCCAGGCTCGACGCGGGTGCGGCGGTGTGGCTGTTGAGGGGAGGGCCGGGCAGGTCTCGGAGTCCGTGGCGGACTCCACTCAGCGCCGAGGCCATCCGGTAGTACTCACGCTGAGGGATCGGGTCGAACTTGTGGTCGTGACAGCGTGCACAGTGGATTGTCAGACCGAGGAAGGTCTGGCCGACCACGCTGACGAGGTCTTCGAGCTCGTCCTGCCGCACCACTTGTTTCATCGCCTGGCTCTGCTGCGAATTGCCGACCTCGTCGTAGGGGCCGGCGACCAGGAAGCCGGTGGCGACAACGGCCAGCGGGTCGCCCGGGTGCAGCACGTCACCGGCCAGTTGCCAGGCGGCGAAGCGGTCGTAGGGCATGTCGGCGTTCAGGGCACGTGCCACCCAGTCGCGGTACCGCCAGAAGTTGGGTCTCAGCTTGTCCCGCTCGAAACCCTGGCTCTCGCCGTAACGGGCCACGTCGAGCCAATGCCGCGCCCAGCGCTCTCCGTAGTGAGGGTGAGCCAGCAGGCGGTCGACGAGTTGGGTCCAGGCGTCGGGTCTCGAGTCGGCCAGGAAGCCGTCGACGGTGTCAGGAACCGGTGGCAGGCCGAGCAGGTCGATGGCCAGGCGACGTGCCAGTACGCGGCGAGGGGCTCGGGCCGAAGCAGTGATGCCCGCGGTGGCCAGGCGGGAACCGATGAAGGCGTCGATCGGGTTGCCGTGACCCGGTGAGCTGGCTGCAGCCGGAGGTGTTGGCCGGGTGAGCGGTCGCAGCGACCACCACAGCTCTTCGTCGTCGGCTACCGCCTGGGAGGAGAGAGCGGTGAGAGCCGTGAAAACCAACAGCGCGATCGGGACAAGGCGGCTGAGCATGAGGTCATTATGCAAGGTCGCGAGACAGGGGGGCAGGCAGGGGGGCAGGCCGGAGTGGAATCGCGAAAGATTGCACTTGCAGGTTGTCTGAGAATTCGGAGGATGACCGGATCGTGTTGCACTGACGCGGTGCGACTGGGCAAGAGGCCCGCGAGGAGATCGGCACTGGCTGTCCGTTCGGAAGCGGGTGGGACCCTGTTAGAGGAAGGAGGTGGTCGAGTGTTATATTGCTGTACATGCCAGAGAGGTGGTAACGCCTAGACAACCGGCGGGTTGTCCCTGGGACAAACCACCTACCCGGTGAGCGGACCGCAAGGTCCCGGCCGGGGAAATAAACCGGAGGCCCGGTCGCGTCTTTCGCGGCCGGGCCTCTTTTTTCACTCTCGGGCCTCGTCGACGGGTCCGAACCAGACAGCCGGCTCGACATCACCCGATTCCACGCTTCAACCCACCCGACCCCCATGCCGTGTTCGTCTCGAATCGTCGCCGCATTGCTGGGCAGCGTGTTCCTGTGGGCCGGTCTCTCGAAGCTCCTCAACCCGTCCGCCTTCATCAACTCGATCGGCGAGTTCGGACTGGTCTGGGAACCTCTGCTGGGGGCTGCGGCCTGGGGGGTGATCGGGCTGGAACTGGCTGCCGGGGTCGGGCTGTGGTGTTTTCGTCGCTGGGCGGTCGGGCTGGCCTGTGGGCTGGTGGTGGTGTTTCTTTGCGTGCTGGGATACGGGATACTGCTGGGGCTCGACATCGAGTGCGGCTGTTTTGGCACCGGCGAGGGGGTCGGCAGCCTGACTCTGAAACAGGCGGCCGTGGTCGATGTCGTGCTGCTGGCGACATCGATTGGCCTGGCCCGATCGAGGCGGCGTCGACCTGATGACGAGACCAACGGCTAGGAGAACTGATGGCGACGATGAAGCGACATGCCCGCTGGGTCCTCGTGCTTGCGGTGTTGCCGCTACTGGTCTGCAGCAGCGGGTGCGGGCAGAACAAGTTCCAGAAGGAAGTCGAGACCGAGAAGGTCGCGGTGAAGCTGGGCCGTCACATGGCCGAGGGGGAGTACGAGGTGATCACGACCGCGGAGTTGGAGTCACTGCTGGCGAAGAAACCCGACCTGGTGCTGGTCGATGCGATGCCACTGGAGGCCAGTTACCAGAAGCAGCACATCACCGGAGCCGTCCAGTTCCTGTTCCCCAAGGCGACGATGCAGGAGTGGGACACGGGAGAAACGGCGGGGAAGTCGGAGGCGGACTACGAGGCGTTGTTGGGCGAGGACAAGGACAAACTGGTGGTGGTCTATTGCGGCTTCACGGCGTGCGGCCGCAGCCACAACGCGGCATTGTGGGCCAAGAAGAGTGGCTACAAGAACGTGAAGCGGTACCCCGGCGGGATCTTCGCCTGGAAGGGGGCGGGTCTGCCGACGGTGGCCGGAGACAAGTAACCGAGCAGCTCGGGCTCAGACGCCCTGTCCTGGTTCAGGGCGTCGTAGTCTCTCGCGGCTCGATCTCATCCAGCCGAGCCAATGCGTCCCAGGTCACCGGGAACCCGGCGTAGGGTGCGATCTGCAGCAGGGCTTCGACGATGTCCTGCCGGGTGGCTCCGTTCTTGAGTGCGAACTTCAGGTTTAGCTCCAGGGCCCGCGTCCGGCCCAGGGCGGCCAATGCGGCGATCGAGACCAGCGACTTGGTCCGCCGATCGAGCCCGTCTCGGCTCCAGATCTCACCGGCGAGGAACTCGATCACATATCCGCTGAACTCGGGACTGATCGCATCCCAGTGCGCGATGGTCTCTGCGGCCGTCTCCTCACCAAGCATCTCCTCAACGAGCCGTCTCCCGCGAGCCTGTCGTTGTTCGAGGCTGTTTTCGTTGAGGCTTTCATTCTCAGGCATGGCATCTCTCACTTGCTGGAAACAACCCAGGGACTGGCTCACCGCATGGACCGCCGCAGGCGAGCCACGCGGCGTGCCTGTCCCGTTCTCACCCAACCCCTTCGCAATCCATCTGAATCAAACCCGGTACCCGGCGTTGACGTCGAGTGTCTGCCCGGTGATGCTCGCCGCGCGATCCGAGGCCAGGAAGGCGACCATTTCGGCAATGTGTTCAGCCGGAATCAGTCGTCCCAGCAGCGTTTCGCCTTCGAGTTGCTCTCGAACCTCCGCGGCCGTCTGCCCGGTGGTCCGAGCCTTGGCCTCGATGATCGCGTCCATCCGCGGTCCGTCGATCGGCCCGGGGCAGACGGCGTTGACCAGGATCCCGTCCCCGGCCACTTCGATCGCCAGCGTCTTGGTCAGCCCGATCACAGCCCATTTCGATGCGGCGTAGGGGCTGCGGAACGGAAACCCGATCTGGCCGGCGGCGGAGGCGATATTGATGATGCGTCCGGATCGTCGGTCAAGGAGGGTCGGCAGCACGGCCCGAGAGGCGAGGTAGACGCCGGTGACGTTGACGTCCATCACGGCCTCCCATTCGTGTCGCGCGACGTCCTGGAGTGCGGCGGTGGGTCCGATGACCCCGGCGTTATTGACCAGGATGTCGATCCGTCCAAACCGATCCAGGGTGGCTTGGACCATTTGCGTGAGGTCGTCTTCGGAGGTGACGTCAGTCGAGGTGCCCAGGACCTGATGCCCGGCCGCTTCGAACTCGGCGAGAACCTCCGCGCGTTCGTCGTCCTCGGGAGTCGCCACGACGACCGCCGCTCCATCGCGAGCCAAGGCCCTCGCACAGGCCAGGCCGATGCCTCGACCGGCTCCGGTGACGACAGCGACCTGGACGGTGAGTGACATGCGAGCATCATACCGGCGGAGGGCTGCGTTGGCTTGTCGGCCGAGGCGGCCTACAATCCGCCGGTCGGCAGGATGCGGTGTTTGACCCCCATGGAGCCTCGCATGGCACTCTTCGGACGTAAGAAGCGGCTGGTGGATTGGGCCAGCTGCGCCGGGTGAGCCGGCAAATTGCCCCAGGAGGGGACCGCGCAGGTCGTGCGCGGGCTGCCGAAATTCGATGACCCGAACCTGATCGTCGGCGCCGAGGACTTCAGCGACGCGGGCGTGTATCGGCTTCGCGACGACTTGCTGATCCTGCAGTCGCTCGACTTCTTTCCTCCGCTGGTCGACGACCCCTTCCTGTTCGGCCAGATCGCCGCCGCCAACAGTCTCAGTGATATCTACGCCATGGGCGGGACCCCCCGCACGGCACTCAATATCGTCGGCTTCCCCGACGACAAGCTGGATCTGTCGATCCTGGGCGAGATCATGGCGGGGGGAGCCGAGCGGGTGATCGAGGCCGGAGCGGTGATCGCCGGAGGCCACACGGTGCGGGATACCGAGATCAAGTACGGGCTGAGCGTGACCGGGGTGGCGACGCCCGAGGAATTGATGACCAACGGCGGAGCCCGGCCGGGAGACGTATTGGTGCTGAGCAAGCCGCTGGGGACGGGGTTCGTGACCACGGCGTTCAAGAAGAACCGCTGCCCGCAGGGCGTGCTCGAGACGGCCGCGGCCAGCATGGCGATGCTCAACGCCGGTGCCAGCCTCTCGGCCAAAGCGGTCTCGGCAACGGGTTCGACCGACATCACCGGCTTCGGACTGGCCGGTCATGCCGGCGAGATGGCTCAATCGAGCGGCGTGACACTGACGATCGAGACCTCGAAGCTGCCGGTGTTGCCCGGTGCCGCCGAACTGGCCACCTCGGGTAACCACACCCGGGCCAGCAAGACCAACCGCGCCGCGGTCGAATCGCTGATGCGGATCGAGTCGTCGGCCGACGCCATGGGGCTCGAGATGGTCTTCGACGCTCAGACCTCGGGCGGATTGCTGATCAGCGTCGACCCGGCACGTGCCGAGGAATTGGTCGGGCTCTGCTGCGATTCGGGTGCCGAAGCGGCGTCGGTGATCGGCTCGGTTGCCGAGAAGTCGGGTGTGTTTCTGGTCTTCACCGGTTAGGTGGAGACGTGCGAGGTCAGCGCATCCAGATCGTGATTCCTGCAAAGGCCCCACGACGCAGCGGCAACCGCGTGACCGCGGTGCGGTGGCGGAAGTTGCTCGAGTCGTTGGGTCATCGCGTGGCGATCGACGTCGACTACCACGGCGAACGTTGTGACGTGCTGATCGCCCTGCATGCTCATCGCAGCGCCGTGGCGGCATTGCGGTTCCGGCGTGAGTACCCCTCGGGGCGGCTGGTCGTGGCACTCAGTGGCACCGATCTCTACCGCGATCTGGATCGATCGCCTCGGGGCCACGAGGCGTTGGCTGCTGCCGATCGGATCGTGCTGTTGCAGCGGCACGGTCTGACGCGACTGGATCGCAGCCTGCACAAGCGGTGCCGAGTGATTCACCAGTCTGTGCGGGTGCCGAGACGGCTGCCGGGAAAGGCGAAACGGAGCTGGCAGGTTGCCGTTGTCGGGCATCTGCGCCCGGTCAAGGACCCGTTCCTGGCGGCTCGAGCGGTCCGCGACTTGCCGGCGGAGTCGAGGATTCGGGTGGTGCATCTCGGTGGTGCGCTCGAGGAGCGGATGCGTGAGCGGGCCGAGTCACTGATGCAGAGGCAGCCTCGGCGATACCGCTGGCTGGGTAACCGGCCTCACGGGCAGGTGATGCAGCAGTTGGCCCGCAGCCAGGTCCTGGTGCTCTCGAGCCTGATGGAGGGTGGAGCGAACGTCGTGGGCGAAGCGATCAGTGTCGGCACGCCGGTGCTCTCGACCCGCATCAGCGGTTCGATCGGCCTGTTGGGCGAGGACTACCCGGGGTTCTTCGAACCGGGTGACGTCGACGGCCTGCGGCGTCTGTTGTTGGACGCAGAGAGCGAAGGCCAGTTCTACCAGTCGATTTCGGAAAGCTGTGCCGCTCTGAAGAGCCTCTTTCAACCGAGTCACGAACGCGGGGCCTGGCAGCAGCTTCTCGAGGAACTCTGAAGATCGCGGACCACTTCTTGAGACTCTCAGCCGCAACCTGGAAGCACCGCTTGAGATCCCTCGCTTGGCTCGGAATGACAGGATCCACGAACGCCGCAAGAGTTTTTGCCAGGTTCGCTTCGCATCAGTACGATGGCACCGGCGGGATACGCGTCATTTGAGATGGAAGGAGCAAGCCGTGCCTGAGCGTCAGTTGTCTCGCGAGTCCATTGGTCAGCGCGGGTTGGAAATCGACCAGGGTCTGCGGCGTCAGCTTGAGTCTCGCCGCCACGGCCGGTTTGTCGCGATTGACGTCGAAACCGGTAAATACGAAGTCGCCGACGAGTCGAGTCTGGCGAGCGACGACTTGTGGGACCGATGCCCCAGGGCTCAGATCTTTGTAGAACGGATTGGCTATCCGGCCGCGTTTGTCGCACGTGAGCTTCAGCGGGCGTCATGACCCGATTATTGATCACCACGGTTACCCAATGATAGAACTTGGTCAGCTACTCATATTTCTGTTCGGATTTGTAGTCATGCCGATAGCGTTGATCGTCGCGACCCCATTCGTATTGCTGTGGCCACGATCGAACGCTGCCGAATCGTATGTCCGCACTGTATTCCGTCGGTATTCCAGAATTGTGCAGATCCTCAGTCACTTGGGAAATGCCATCTGATACGAGTCGAGGAGCAGGTGTTCACGGCCCGTGAACACTTACGGTGTGTGGCGGGAAGATGGCAAGAGTGTCAAGTGTAAAGAGTGGACCTCCTTATCCAGGGTGAGCAATCACCCGGGGCCACCCGGCCCCAGGACTGCCGGCGTCCGGGGTTTGTGGAGAGCCCTGTCAATGGCTCGGTCAAACTCGTCCGCGAAGTTCACCTTTGGCACCGCCGCGCATCCCCGGCTTTTCGACCTCGCGACCAAACTCATCGAATTCCTGCACGTCTTCGGGGTAGGACAAAGTCGGCACCGTCTGGAGTCAGGCTACCACGATGAGAGTCGCGGTCTGTTTCGGCATTCAGGCACGTGCTGCCCTCTTGACCTCGCACCCTTGCTTAGAACGACAGTCGGCCATTTCGTCCGACACTGAGTCGCTTCGCACCTGACGGGATCGCACCGGCATCCGGTTTGCCACGTTCGCGGTCCCGCAGGGGGTCAAACCAATCCAGGGGTATCGCTGTTCCGGCGTCGATTGCCGGGCTGCCGGATTGGAGACGAAAGTCGCCCGGATTGGCAAAACTCGGATCGCCCGCGACGTTTCCCCCCCAGGCGGCACCGGCCTGCGGTTTGCCCGCCGTGGCTTTTCCGAGCAACACGACGTTGTTGAAGGCCTGCCATGCCTGGCCAGGCTTCATGTGTCGTAGCGAAAACAGGTTCCGTGGATTCGCCAGGATCGTGTTGTGATACCAACGCATTCCCTCCCAGGGCGGGCTGCCGTGGTCGGCGACAACGGCAGAGGCATCCAGGATGTTGCGGAAGACGTGAACATCGCTGCTCAGTTGGGCGTCTCCACCAAAAGCAAACGACATGATGCAGCCGCTGATGACATTCTGATAGAACTGCCGCGGGCCGTGCTGGGGGTAGTACAATTTGCGAAAGCTGGAGAGATAGATGCCGTCGTCCTGGAAGTTGTGGACGTAGTTGTGATGGAACTTCAGGCCGTCGATGTCTCCGGTGTAGACCCCGTCGTGGGCATCGGCGAACTCGCAGTAGGAAATCTCCCACAGGTGGTTGTACGGGAAATAGTAGACGGAGTACTCATCGCCGGCGGCCGGGATGATCAGGGCATGCGTGTTGAGCCGCGTGAGATTCCTGCCCTTGGATTCCCAGGGGCGTTCGCGTAGCGAAGTCTGTCCCCGGGTGCTCCAGGGTGGCACGCTGCCGTAGATGGCCGAGTTGTGGAGCTTCATCGGCCCCGTATTGCGAGCGCGCAGCCCGTAAGCGGCCGCATAGATCGTGACGTTGTCGAACACGACGTGTTCCCCGTGCCGAATGTCGACCGCGTCGTAGCCACCGCCACGAATGACCAGGTCCTCGAATCGCACGTGCTGAGCACGGTCGATCAGCAAGGGCACCGACCGGAACGGAGCGATGATCAGCGGCAATTTGCGTGGATCGGTTTCGCCCTGGTAGCTCTCGAGCCTGTGAAGCCGGTGCGGCAGGTACTTCAATGTGAGCGGCGTGCGGGCGCGGACGACTCCCGACGCCTTGTAGGGGGCCAGCCTCGCATGAACGTGGCCAGTGGCCCGGTTGTACCAGATGCCCGGGCCGACATATCGCTCGCCGCGCAGGTCTTCGATGTGATAGTAGACCTGCAACCCCACCATCGAATCGCCAAAGCGACCATGGATGTTCCGCAGGTTCTTGAACGCGCGCGCGGAGCGGTACTCGCCGGGTGCACCTGCAGCGAATGGTTTCCAAGCCTTCGCGGGAGTCTCGAAGAACTCGCGAAAACTCCCGTCGATGATTGCCAGTTCGCCGGGAAACGAGCGAATTGTGATCGACTTGTCGGCGGTTCCGGCGACGCTGCAATAGACGTTTTCGTAGTAGGCGCCGCCCCGCAGGTAGAGCGTTTCTCCGGCGCTGATTCGTGTCAACGCATGGGCGATCGACTGCCAGGGCTCTCGCTTCGAGCCGTCACCGAGATCATTCCCCTTGGTCGCATCGACAAAAATCGCCGGCCCCTTTGCCGGCGGACGGTCCGACGCCACAGGCAACGGTCGCAGCGCCGGATGCGACTGAAATCGCTCGGCGGCTTCGGTGTGAGCCGGAGCAACGCTCGATGCCAGGAAACAGATGGGAGCGAGGATCGCGAATGCATGTCGAAGCGAGGTCGGCATTGTGATGGCCCCCTCTTCCAGGGCTCTTCCTGATCCATGGTTCGGGCTGGGTCCACCGCGGTTGGGACCGATTCGCTGGGGCTATAACAGCTTCGTGATCGGATCGCCGTCGTGGGCCACTTTGAATGGTCGTCCGGTTGGCGAGTGGATGATTTTGTCGAGCGGAAGGCCCAATGCAGTTGCAATCGTTGCATTCAGGTCCGCCGGTGTGACTCCGTCTTCTTCTACGTTGATGCCAGCGTCGTCCGACTTGCCGTAGAATTGTCCGCCCTTGATGCCTCCGCCGGCCAACAGCGCCGAGAATGCCGCGGGATGATGATCGCGTCCGGCATTCTGATTGATCCCAGGTGAGCGGCCGAATTCTGTGGTCAGAACGACCAGCGTCTCGTCGAGCAAACCTCGATCTGCCAGGTCCTTGAGCAAGTTGCCCATCGCAGCGTCCATGATGCCGCCGCGCTTGGGCAGAGTTCCGGCGTTGTAGATGCTACTGTGCATGTCCCAACCGCCGCACGTCACTTCAACGCATCGGACGTTGTTCTCTATCAGACGGCGAGCCAGCAGGCAGCCCTGGCCGAACGAATCACGCCCATATCGGTCGCGGTCCTCTTTCTTCTCTTCGTTCAAGTCAAAGATCTTCAGGTCGCCGCTTGACTGGAGGACAGTGGCTTGGGAATAGAAGTCCGTGTAGGCCTGGACTTTCTTGACCTTGTATTTCTCGCGGAACTTCTTGTCGAACTTGTTGATGAGCGCCATCCGTTGGCCAAACGAACCCTCGGCGAGATAGGCGGGAGGCGTTGTGTTTTCCAATCCGCGATTGGGATCTCCGATCGGCAGCGGGCTGAACGTCGGATCAAAGAATCCCGCGCTGGGATGCCGCGCCGGAGAACTGATCATCACCGTGTCGGGCAGAGCCTTGTTCTTTCGGCCGTTGAACTTCTGAATCCAGGGACCCATCGAGGGATGCCGCGTCGTGGCAATCTGCTCGTAACTTGTCCGCATCGTGTACTCGCCCTGCTCGTGAGCGCCGGTTTGCGTGTACATCGACCGGATCGCGGCTATCTTGTCGAATTGCTCGGCCAGGGTCGGCAGAAAGTGGCTGATCTGCTTCCCGGGAACACTCGTCTTGATCCCCTTCGTCTCACCCTGGTTCTCGTGACCGGGTTTCAAGTCGAACGTGTCCAAATGAGTCATGCCGCCCGACATGAACAGATAGATCAGGCGCTTGGCTTTGCCGCCTGTGGTCCCAGCAGCGGCGACAGCGCTTCCTATTGCGGGAAGCAAGCTGACGCCCAATATCGACTTGGCGGCATACTCGAGCAACCGTCGTCGATCGAATCCGTCGAGCTTTGAAAGGTCGTCTCTCATTGGTGTGCCCTGTGTGTCTCGAAATAATCCGTTGAGAACCGAAAGGCCGACTCGCGTGCTCGGCCGCGCAATCGTCGTGATCAGCTATTGGATGAACAGGAATTCGCGGGTATTGACAAGCGACCAGACGACGTTTCCCCAACCGTTAACACCGTTTTTCTGGATTTCGGCGATCGCAACCGCAGCTTCGTCTTTGTCCGGACGGCGATTCAGAATTGCCATGAAGACAGCCTCCACGGCGGCCTTGCCCGTCCTTTGAGCAAGGATGGATCTGTGAATCATTGATCCCCGCTCGAGCAACATGTGGGTAATGGGACCATTGAACATGAACAGCACTTGAGGGACGGAACCCATCTTCGACGACGACGAGATCAGTTGGCGATTCGATTGACCGAACATCCGCAAAAAGTGATTGGGCGGAGTCGGCGAAGGCAGTTCGGAGGCACGGGCCAACAGAACGCCCTTGTACTTGTACTTCTTCTGCCGCGCGGTGCGGCCGCTGTCCACCGCCTTGCTGATCATCGCGTTGATTTTTAACAAGTCGATCGCCGAGATGGAATCCAGATTGACGCTGAGAATGTCTGTCCGGATGTTCGACGGAAACTCGCGGTATTCATACGGATCGACGAGGGTCAGCGTCAGAAACGAATCCCACGCCTGTTCGGCGCTCATGCGTCGCAGAATCGGGCCTGGAAAGTGATACAGCTCTCCAGAGTGCACCTCATGAAAAGTCGCCTGGCGTTGATAAGTCTCGGTGTTGAAGACGATCCTCAAATACTCCTTCATGTCGAAGTTCAGCCGCTTCATCTCAGATTCCAAGAACATCAACAGCGCGGGATTCTCGGCGACGGTATCGTCCATCATGTCGTCGACCGGTTCGATCTGACCCACTCCAAAGGCCTGCTTCCACAGCCGATTGGCAATCGTCACAGCGAAGCGCGGGTTGTCTTTGGAGGTCAGCCAACGGGCAAACGCCTTGCGGGGAGCTTCGCCCTTCTTGATGGCGGCCGTTTTGCCGAACAGCGCCTTGGGCGGGATGATCTCCTTGGGCTTCGCATCGTCGTAGGCGTAATCGTGGGGTAGCCGAATCTTGCGACCGATCTTGTCGTTGACGATCATCATGTTCTGAGTGATCAATCGAGTGAAACCGTAGTATTTGGCTCGTCGCTGTTCTTCCTCCTGCTCGATTGCATAGTATTCGTCTCGTAATCGCTGGTTGGGGTTCTTACCCGAAAAGTACCGCTTGTCGCCGCCGCCCGTACTCGAGAGCGAACCGAACGTGAAAGCGGCCATCTGATAGAACTCTTTCTGCTTCCAACGATCAAACGGATGGTCGTGGCATTGTGCACATCCGATTCGAGTGCCCAGAAAGATGCGGACCGTATTGTTCATGTTGTCCAACGGCATGCCGGCATCGCGTTGCAAATAGCCGGTTGCGGGCTTTTGCCAGATCAGGCCCTGCGACGACAGCATTTCACTGACTATGGCGTCCCACGGCTTGTTCTCTGCGAGCGATTGCTTGATCCACTGTCGATACGGCTCGCCTCGGACGCTGCCGTTCAGGCGATCGGTGTATCGCAACACATCGGCCCAGTAGTTGAAGAAATGACTCGAGTAGCCGTCATGGATCAACAAGTGGTCGATCAATTGCTCGCGCTTGTCGGGTTCTTTCGAATTCAGAAATGACTTTGTCTCGCGAAGAGTGGGAATCGTACCGGTGATATCCAGGTAGATTCTCCGTACAAACTGTGCGTCGGTCGTCTTGGGATTGGGCTTGACCTTGTACTTCCTGTAATTCGCCTCAACCAACTGATCGATCTTCCTGGCGGACGCCAGTGCCTGGGGAAGTCGAGTTGGTTCGACACCCTTTGACGTAACCAGGAATCGCTGCGGCACTTCCTCAGTCTTTGTGACAGCCGGCTTCTTGTCCGGATTGGGTTTGGCACGTCTGCGTGGATTGGCCTTGGCGATGACCGGATCGAGTTCGATCGCCTTGTCCAGATCGGCATCGGCCTCCGTTTTCATCGTGAGCTTGCGATACGTGAGGCTCCGTCCGTAGTACGCCTGGCCGAAACCTGGATCCAGCTTGACGGCCTGGTTGAAGTCCTTGATCGCCTGGTCGAAGTTCTCCTTGCCGTGGTAGGCGTAAGCGCGGAAGCAGAAACTCTCCCCGTAATCCTGCTTCAGGCGGATCGCTTGATTGAAGTTCACGATGGCCATGTCGGGATCTTTCTTCACCAGGAATGCCAGCCCTCGCCGGAAATGCGCCTTGGAAAAGTCGGGTCTCAACTTGATCGCCTTGTCGAGATCGGCCATCGCCTTGGTCATCTCGCGGCGGAGGCCATACACGTAGCCGCGATCGCACAACGCATCGGGGGAGTCGGGCTTCAGCCGCAGGGATTCGTCGAGGCTCTTCATGGCCTCCACGAGGTCCCCCTTGCCGATATATGCAAGGCCGCGACGTTGAAAGGCCTCGGCGAGCAGCGGCTGCAATTCAATCGCCTTGTTCAGATCGGTCAGCGCCCGGTCGAAGTTGTTCTTGGCTCCGTAGGCATATCCGCGGTGACTGTAGGCTTCGGCGAAGTCGGGATCGTACCGAATCGCCCGGTTCAGGCTGAAGATGGCCTTGTCGAACTGACTTCGGGCGTTGTAAGCCATCCCCCGATAGTAATGCGCCCTGGCATGGTCGCCTTTGGCCAGGAGTGCAAAGTACGCGCTGTCGATGGCTGTCAGGTACTCGCCTTTCTGGTAGTACGAGAACGAGCGATTTGAGAAGGCGTCAGCCCGAGTCACGGCAGGCGCGGCATCGCCGCCCTTTTGCTCGTCGATCCAGTCGAAATCCTTGATCGCGTCGTCGAATTGTCCCTTGCCGTTGAATGCCATGCCGCGGGCCAGGTGAGCATCAGCGTTCTTCGGTTCCAGTTTGAGGACCGTGTTGCAATCCTGGATGGCCTGGTCCCACGCGGACTTTCGCAGTCGCAGTTGACTTCGAAAGACAAGGGCCGGGACGTAATCGCCCTTGTGAGTGATGGCGGCGTCGACATCGGCGATCGCCTTGTCGACGTCGGTGACTGCGTTCAGCTTCCCGCGGAGCAAATGGCCCTGTACGTTCTTCTCGTCGAGCTTGATCGCGGCGTCGAAGTCCTTGAGTGCCTTCTCCGGTTCCCCCTGGCCGACGTAGGCAGAACCCCGGTTGCAGAATGCCTCGTAGAACTTCGAATTGAACCTGATGGCCACATCGAAGTCCTCGATCGCTTCGTCCCACTCCTTTTGAGCGGCCCGTACCTGGCCCCGGTAATTCAAAGCGATGGCGTCCTTCGGGTTCGCTTTGATGACCTGCGTCAAGTCGCCGGTGGCCTTGAACGAGTTCCCATTGGAGAACTGTGCCCAACCGCGTTCTCGAATCGTGTCGTTATCCTTCGGATTCAGTTTGATCGCCTTGTCAAAGTCTTTGATCGCCTTGACGAACTCGCCCTGCTGGGAATACTCCGAGCCGCGGCGGACGTATGCCTGCGGATCGTCCGGCTTCAATTCGATCGTCTTCCCAAAGTCGGCGATCGCGTTGGCGAGATCGCCCTGCCTGGAGTACTCCGAGCCGCGGTGAATGTAAGTCTGCGGATCGTCCGGCTTCAATTCGATGACCTTGCTGAAGTCACGAAGAGCGTCTGGCGAATTGCCGAGCTGCACGTTGACCTGGCCACGGTTCTGCCAGGCGACGACATCCTTCGAATCCAGGGAGATCGCCTTGTCGAGGTCCTGCAGGGCCTTGTCGAACTGCCCGGTGGCGGAGTAGGCGAGTCCGCGACTCGTGCAAGCGGGCGAGTCCTTCGGTTCGAGCTGCAGCAGCCGGCTGAAGTCTTCGATGGCCAGCTTGAATGTCTCTCGTTGCAAATGGAACTGGCCGCGATTCCGGTAAGCCTCAGTCAAGCCGTCGTCCAGCTCAATCGCTTTCCCAAAATCTGCGATGGCCTGGCCGTCCTGGCCAAGCTGGACGTGGAGCCGCCCTCGGTTGAGATATGCAACTGCGTAATCGGGGTTCAGCTCGATGGCCTTGTTGTAGGCCTGCATGGCCTCTTTGTGCTTGTTGTCTCCGAGATGCTTGTCCGCCAGATCAAGCTGATCTTCGGCGCTCTGGCATCCTGCGATCGCCAAGATGGCAATTGTCGCCAGTGCGATTGAGAACGCGTTTCGGCATGCGACATGGCAGAAACGCGTCTTGCGGTACCCGCTCATCTTCCGACCCTCAATTCGACAAGAATGGGGACACTGTGGCACTCTGAGCGTCAGTCTAACCAACATCCGCAGCGACGACAAACAGAATCGACGCGATCCGTTTGGCACAGGCGTCAACGGGAGGTTGACCTCTCGATCACGACGCATGCGACACCGTAGCGCTCCATCGTGCCACGCAGCCGGCCGCTGATCTCGAACATTCCCCTCTGCCAGGGTGGTATCGTGCTGCTACCACTGTTCCCATGATCCACAGAAACTGCAGGAGAGCCGAGATTCGCTCCAACGAAGAACTGGAGTCGCCGTGAAGGCAACCTGTCCTGCGAAGCCATCCTCGCCCTGGGCTGACCACTACAGCGGCCGCGGCGTGGCCGCCTTCGGTCTGTATGAATCGAGTGTCTTCACCTGGGACCGCTCGGCACGACGCGCGATCCGAGCAGCCGGGTGGAATTACAATCCGCGCAGATCAAGCGGCGAAAGAAGCCGCGTAAAAGATCAAGCGGCGAAAGAAGCCGCGTAAAGTAGATCAGATCAACAGGAACTCAAGACTGGTTGCAGATGGAACGTACTGTTCGCACTCCGTGGCGTGTATTTGCGGCCGTCGGTCTTGTGATCGTCGCTGTCGCAGTTGTTGGTTTGGTGGCGCTACTGAACAAGTCGTCTCTCTCCCCGACAGGCGACAAACAACAATCAGCTCAAGTTGACCATTGGCATGCGATGCAAGCAGCGCGCGAAAGGTACTTTGGAACTCCCGAGCATGTCGATGAAGTAGGTGGTGCGGTCGGATATGGCGACGAAGATGCGTGGAAGGAGTACGTCTATCATCGTGACACGCTAGTACGTGCCGGCCGAATTGCCCACGAGGAATATGCGATGTGCAACCTGACTGCCCCCACAGCAGAGTCAGAGCACTTTCTTCATTTGCTGCTCGACAGCAAGTGTCCCAGCATCGTGGACTTTAGCTCGCCGTACACTAGAGAGCAGAAGCCTCTCACAATCGAAGTGTGGTGCAGGCCAGAACTGGTTTTGGAATGGAGGCGTTTTATCGATGACCACAACATCCTCAAGGCAGAATACCGTAGTCGGTTCATGACCGAACGCCGTGGACAGGGGGGCAACTCTATACACTTGACAGAGTGAGGGGTTTGTGGCGGGAAGATGGCAAGAGTGTCAAGTGTAAAGAGATGACCCCCTTATCTGCCAAGACCGCTTGGGTCCCTCGCTTCGGTCGCGATCAAGTGTGCGTGGCACAGAGGGTTGAAATCGCCTGCTAAGGGGTCTTCACCGGTGTTTTCAGCGACTCGAGAAACGCCAGCAGGTCGGCCACCTGCTGGGCGGTCATGTCCTTGAGCAGCAGTTCGGGCATCAGGCTCTTTCGTTGAACCACCAGTTCTTCGACCTCGTCGGCCGGGATCACCGTTTGCTGGTTCTTGACGTCGCGGAGCACGATTTCGGCGTCGGTCTTGCGAACCAGCAAGCCGGTGTGCACCTTGCCGGCGGTCGTTTCCACGATGTAAGTCAGGTACTTCGGGTCGATCTTCCGCGAGGGATTGAGGATCTGGTCGAGCAGTTCGTTGCGGCCATACTTCTTGCCGATCCCGTCGAGATCCGGGCCGACCGACTTGCCGGCTCCGGCCACCTTGTGGCAATTGCGGCACTGGGTCGCCTGCGATGTGGTAAAGAGCTTGCGTCCGGTTTCGGCATTGCCCGTCAGTGCCAGCAACGCCGCCGGCCGGATCACTCGACCCAGCCTCTTCACACGCTGCTCCTCGGGTATGAATCTCTCGAAGAGGTCTCGCGTGGTGATGTCGTCATGGGCGACGGCCGTGGCGATGATCTGTTTCCGCGCGGCTGCGGAGAACTTCGACCCGGGCCGATCGAGTCGCTGCTGAAGCAGCAGTGCGGTGGCGGTGGAGGCGAGTGAGCGTGCCAGGAGCCGAGGCGGGAGTCGGTCGCCGGAGGCTTCGAGTTCGGCAACCCGCGTGGGGGCTACGATCCGTGTGTCCTTCTGGGCGTCCGAGAGCCTGGCGATCGGTGTTTCGGAGCCGGAGAGGTCGGCGATCCACGTGCGGATCAGGTCGGCAGCGGCCCGGTCGACGACTTCCGAGCCGATGTGTGGCATGCGGCCGCGGCCGAGCTTCGAGACTCGGAGGTAGAGCATGCTCCGCAACGGGTCACCCGGTGCGATAATCTTGGCTTCACGGATGCCGAACGTGCCCTGGGTGGGTTTGGCATCGAGCATGCGGGTGGCGGCCAGCGAGAGGTCGGCGTGCATGTAGGCCAGTACCGCGCTACCGGCGTGAAGGCGGTGGCAGTGCGAACAGTTGACGTGCAAAAAACTGCGGGCCCGGCGGTCGGTCGGTTGCGAGGTGTCGTAGGGATCGGCCAGGACGGGGGTCTTGGAACCCGAGAGCGGCCGGTCGAAGAGGCCCTGCTGTGTGAGGCTGGCCAACTGGTTGCTGCCCGGCGAGTCGCCCGGTGTGGCTCGGTCGAGTCCCGCGGCGTTGAATCCCAGCACGTGCCCGCTCCAGGGGTTGTGACAACGGACGCATTCCACTCGCGATGCAAAGTGCCAGGTCTGGCGGAGCGAGGCGGCGGGTTTCCGGGGGGTGGCCCCGTCGGGGACCTGGAAGTGGGCGTCGACGCCGGCCGAATCGATCAGGTCGGCATCACTCTGCTCGGAATTCCAGCGGTAGCCATAGCCTCGCCACGCGTCGCCGTCGTAGTGCATCAACTGGGTTTCGATCCGGGTGGGTCCGCCACGAGTCTTGTTGGCGGGATTGCCGGCGAGGTTCAGCAAGAGTGTCTTGAGGACGACGGTGCCGGCGGGGAACTGCCACTTGGCTTCGGCGGTGATCGCCTGGGTGCCGGGAACGGCGATGGCCCTTTGCGAGGTCGCGCCGTCGTGCCACGGTTGTGCGGCGACGTCATAGGAGATGACTCCGGGCGCGAGCCGGTGCTCGGCGGTCGACGCGAAGAGGCCGGTTTGGCTGAGTCGCCGCGGAAAGCGGCTGCGTTGGCCTCGCTTGGGGTTGGGCGCCAGACGGTGGATCGTGCCACCGGTGTAGTCCATCAGCAGCAGGTCGTCGGAGGTGTCATAGCTGAAGCAGATGACCCGCAGCGACGTGTCGACCAGTTCACGCTGGCCCAGTACCTTCTTGGCCTTCGCGTCCCAGCCGAAGGACCACAGCTTGCCGGTCTCGTAGTCGCCGTAGACATATTGACCGACCAGCGACGGCAATCGCTTGCCGTAATAGAACTCGCCTCCGGTGATCGAGGCCGATTCGCTGTGCGGGTGATCGACCGTGGGGGGCAGGATCGGCGTGGGGCCTCGCTTGAAGTGCGTGTTGACCGGTTGCCGACCCTCGACAATGCTCCAGCCGTAGTTGCCACCCTTCTGGATCCGGTAGATGAACTCCCAGAGTTCCCAGCCGACGTCGCTGACGAACAGGTCGCCCGACTTGCGGTCGAACGAGAGTTTCCAGGGGTTGCGGAACCCGTAGGCCCAGATTTCGGGCAGCACGCCCTTGGTGTTGATGAACGGGTTGTCCGGTGGCACGCGGTAGGTGCGGCCGGGGTCGGTGTGGTCGACGTCGATGCGGATCAGGGTTGAAAAGTAGTTGCTGCAGTCCTGCCCGTTGTTGGGGGGGTCCGGTGGGTTGGGGCCGACTCCGTCTCCGGCGGTGATGTAGAGGTAGCCGTCGGGGCCGAATCGCATCGCCGCTCCGTTGTGACCGCCCGAGGGCCATCGAAAAACCTCCTGGCGACTCTTCGGGTCGATCGTCGGCGGGTCCATGCTCGAAAAACGGTACCGGCAGACCTTGGTGCCGGTGGCCTGGGGGCCCTGGATGTAAGAGATGAAGCAGGTGCGGTTTTCGAGGAACTTGGGGTGGAAGGCGAAGCCGTAGGCGTTGGAGATCGCCGGCTTGTGCTGCTTGAGATCGAGGACCGGGTCGAGCGCGGCGACGTCCTGGCGGTCGGGGAACGAGACGATCCGGCCGGCGAGTTCCATGACCAGCAGCCGGTCGGTGCCGGGAATCGGTCGCATCTCGACGGGATTCTTGAACTTCAGCTTCGGGAATCGGTGTTCAACGAGAAATGGCGACGGGGGCTCGGGGGTGCCGACGACCTTGGAAGTGGTCCAGCCGACCTTCCGCTGGGGAGTCTTGGTGGCCTTCTTCTTGTCGGCCTTCTGGGCCTTGTCCTGCGCGTGGATCGTGTCACCGATGAGCAGCGATCCGACCAGCAGCACAACGAGGCCGGTGAGCAGGTTGTTGAAACGGGTTCGAGCGGGTCTCACTTGAGCGACTCCAGAAAAGCGAGCAGATCGGCCAGTTGCTGTGCAGTCATGTCCTTGACCAGCAACTCGGGCATCAGGCTCTTGGGTTGAGCAATCAGCATCTCCACGTCGTCGGCGGCCACCCGAATCTCCTTGCCAGCGGGGTCCCGCAGCACGACTTCCTTGTCGGATTTCGAAATGAGCAACCCGGTGTACACGCGGCCCTGTGCGGTTTCGACCAGGTAGGCGCGGAACTTGGGGTCGATCTTGCGTGACGGTTGCAGGATCGACTCGAGCAGCGCCCGGCGGTCGTTCTTTTTGGCGATCCCGTCAAGATCGGGTCCGACCGACTTGCCCTGCTTGGCGACCCGGTGGCAGTTGCGGCACTGGAAGCCGGCCGCCTTGGTGAACAGCTGGCGTCCCACGTCGGAGTTGCCGGGGATCTTGAGGATCTGTTCGGCCTGGACGGTGTTTCCGAGCCGCTTGACACGCTTCTCGTAGGGCAGGAACCTCTCGAAGAGGTCGCGGATGCGGACATCGGCGTGAGTGGAACCGGACTGGATGGACCGTCGGCCGATGGCTTTGGGCAGAGGTGTCCTGGGATGGTCGACGGCCAGTGCCAGTTGCAGGGCTCCGCTGGATGAGCCGAGCAGTTGATCGATGGCGGCCTGTTGTCCGGTGGCGTCCAGGGCGGGCGATGCGAGCGTGGCCAGCAGTGTGTCGTGTCGTTTACGGAGCGAGGCGGCCGAGGCGTCTCCGCTGCCCTCGGGCGCGAGCTTGGGATCGAGCGAGGCGATCCAGTCGTGGACCAGTTGCAGTCCCCGGCGGTCGACCACCTGCGATCCGAAGTGCGGCATGCGGCCGCGTCCAAGCTTGGCCATGCGGTACAGCAGCACCGAACGGTACGCCCCAGCCGGTGCCATCACTCGTGCGGCAAGCATGCCGAAGGTGCCCTGGGTGGGGCGGGCGCCCAGGAGGTTGGATTGCTTGAGCGAGAACTCGTAACGGATGTCCATCGCCGCCGTACCGCCACCTCCTCGACGGT
>Ga0310122_10000680_pt1 | contig 21389 bp, 25 predicted proteins | sample CB6_Bottom_1051__FD_203503 | JGI IMG/M metagenome (GOLD analysis project Ga0310122, IMG submission 203503) | Marine microbial communities from Western Arctic Ocean, Canada - CB6_Bottom_1051 | ecosystem: Environmental > Aquatic > Marine > Oceanic | place: Canada: Western Arctic Ocean | collected...
CACCGCCGGAGGGCGTCTTCTACTCGAGGATGAGCGCCTCCTCGCACACCCGGGGCCACGTCGCATCCAAGGACTACACGAGGTCGGTGCTGAGCTGGCTCGAGAGCCACGGCCGCACCGTCGTCAACGGACGCCGGGTCCTCGAGTTGGAGATGAGCAAGGTCGACCAGCATGCGGCGCTGCGGGCATTCGGGTTCGACGTCCCGCACACCGTCGCCGTGATCGGCCGACGCGACCTCAGGGAACGGGCCCGGGACATGGCCCTGCCGTTCATCACCAAACACAACCAGGGCGGCAAGGGACTGGGCGTGCGGCGCTTCGACCGCTACTCGGACTTCGACGACCACATCGACGGGCCCGACTTCGAGCATCCGGTCGACGGCATCACGCTGCTCCAGGAATACGTCCACCCGGCCGCCGGGTACATCACCCGGGTCGAGATCGTGGGCGGCGAGTTCCTCTACGCCCTCACCGCCGACACCGGTTCGGGGTTCGAGCTCTGCCCGGCCGACGAGTGCGTCGCCGACGACGCCGGGTTCGAGCTGTGCCCGACCGATGCAGGTCCTGCGAAGGGCCTGTTCCACTGGCGTGAGGGCTTCGACGACCCGATCGTCGACCGCTACCTGGAGTTCTGCCGCTTCTGGGACATCGGCGTCGCCGGCATCGAGTTCATCGAGACCGCCGAGGGACGCAAGGTCACCTACGACATCAACACCAACACCAACTACAACCCCGTGGTCGAGCAGGAGGCCGGTCGCTCGGGCCCGGCCGCCGTCGCCCGGCACCTCGCCACGCTCGCCCGGAGGCTCGACGCCGGGCAACTCGCCGAATCGGCCGGCTGACCCCTCACCGACCTGAGGCCCCCCGGCCGACACGTGATGTCGTCATGCCTGCGGCCCCCTCGCCTCCAGGCGGTCGAGCAGGGGGCGGAAGTGCGACAGCGGGGGGACCTCGACGCCGGTCAGCTTGCCGTGGTCGTCTTCGAGCCGGCGCAGGAGCACGGCGTCGGCGGCGTGGGGTCGGGCCTCGAACTCGGCGGTCTCGGCGGCCGACATCGGCCCACCCTGCTTCGTGAGCGTGTACTTCGAGGCCGACGAGAGGCGATCGTGGTAGTCGGGCTCGCGGGCACACAGGAAGCGCTTGGCCTCGATGTGGAGGCGCACCGGCTCGGAGACCGCTGCGTCGAACCGGGCCGCCACCCAGTCGCCGCCGAGGTCTCCGTGGTCGTGGATGCCGTAGCCGTCGTCGGGCTCGTCGAGCCAGTGGCCGACGTCGTGCATGAGGCAAGCGGCGACGAGGGCGTCGTGCCGTCCCTGCTGCTCGGCCGCCGCAGCAGTGAGGAGGACGTGTTCGGCGATGGTCACGTTCTCGCCGTAGTTCAGCCGCCCGCGATCGTCCATGAGGGCCGCCAGCTCCTCGGCGGCGCTCATCGGGCCGCCTCGAGGACCCGGATGCGCGAGTGCAGCGAGTCCTTGTCGGCGTAGCAGCCCTGGAGGTGTCGGGCGCCGGTCGTGTAGGCGGTCCGGCCGTGCAGGACCCGCTGGTTGTCGAAGGCCATGAGTTGGCCCGCATCCAGCCGGAACTCGATCCGGGCGCCCGGATCGTGCAGCAGTTCCCCGAGGATGCGGTACGCCCGGTAGTAGTCGGCCATCACGTCGGCGGGTATGTCGAAGGCCTGCGCCGAGCGGGAGTTGTAGCGGATGCAGACGATCCGACCCTCCGTGTCGAGCTGGATGAGGGGCTTGTACGCCTGGAGGTCGGCCGAGTCGCCGTCGAGGTAGCGGAACCGGACCGGGTGCGTGGTGAGCAGTTCGAACGCCCCGGGGTGGTCGCTGCGGATCCGTTCGGCCACCGCGAAGCCGTCGACGAGCCGGTTGTCGCCGCCGTCGGACTCGTTGACGAGGCAGTGCAGGATCTGGAGGCCCGGAACCGGATCGCGGTAGGGGTTGTCGGTGTGCATGCCGATCTCGAGCTTGGTGAAGGCCAGGTTGGCCGGCTCGGGCTCGTCCCGGACCTCGAAGACCCCGCCATAGTTGGTCTCGCGGACGTAGCCGAACAGGTCGACAACCTCGAGGACCAACCCGGGTGTGGTCGGGAGGTTCTCGAGGAGCCCGAACCCCAGGTCGCGGATGCTGACCAGCCAGTCGTGGAGCCTCGCCGGGTCGCCCACCAGCGTCGGGTGGTCGGCGAACTCGAGTGAGTCCTGCTGCTCGGCGTCCCACAGGGTCGGAAGGGGCGTGACGCCCGTGTCGGTGGGTTGGTCCGGTCGGTGCTGCCGGAACCAGGACTCGTCGTAGGTCCCGTCGAGGCCCTCGGGCGCGAACGAGACCGTCACCGTGTCGGCGTCGAGGCTGGCTGCGGCGATCGTCACGTCGGGCAGGGAGTTGATGTCGAAGGTCCGCTGGCCAGCGTCGCGGTGGCGGCCCGTGGTGATGTTGTCCCTCAGCCAGGTCCCGAGGAACCAAGCGCTGGTTCCATCCTCGAACCGGATCTCGAGCCAGTCCCGGTCGTGTTCGACTGCGACGATTCCCATATCGACTCCCCTGTTTCGACCACGATTGGTCTACACCACGTGGCGGAGTTGCAGACACTGCATGAGTTCGCCGGCAACCGCCTCAGGAGCGCAGGAGGCGCTCGATCGCGGTGATCGCCTCGTCGATCTTGGCGTCGCCTGCGTCGTCGCCGTCGAGGACGGCGTTGCGGACGCAGTGGCGGATGTGCTCGTCGAGCAGCCCCACACCGACACCCTGGAGGGCCTTGGTCACCGAGGAGATCTGGGTCAGCACGTCGATGCAGTAGGTGTCCTCGTCGACGAGGCGCTGCAGGCCGCGGACCTGCCCCTCGATGCGGCGCAGCCGCGTGAGGTAGTCGTCCTTCGAGAGTGAGTAGCCAGCCATAGGGATAGGGGGTACCCTATCAGATATGCCCTCGACAGACACGCCTTCGACAAACACGTTCCTCACGACCGAGCTCCCCATCGAGGGCATGACCTGTGCGGCGTGCGCCGCCCGGATCGGTCGTGGCCTCAGCGGGCTCGAAGGCGTCGAGGACGCCAACGTCAACTACGCCACCGCCCGGGCCATCGTGTCCTACGACCCCGACCAGGTCGATCTGGCGGCCTTCAACGCGACCATCGAAAAGCTCGGCTACGCCGTGGCCACCGCCGACCCCGATGACGACGCCGCCGACCGGGAGATGGCGCTGCTCACCCGCCGGCTCATCGCCTCGGTGGTGCTCTCGGTGCCGGTCGTCGCCATCTCGATGGTGCCGGGCCTCGGGTTCACCGGCTGGGAATGGGTGGCCGGAGCACTGGCCACCCCTGTGGTGTGGTGGGTCGGCTGGCCGTTCCACCGGGTGGCCGGACGCAACCTCGCACACGGCTCGACCACCATGGACACCCTCGTGTCGATGGGGACGGGGGCCGCATGGACCTGGTCCGCCGTTGCGCTGGTCGCCGACATCGGCCACGTCTACTTCGAGACCGCAGCGGTCATCGTCACGCTGATCCTCCTCGGGAGGTGGTTCGAGGCCCGGGCGAAGCGCCGGTCCGGCGACGCCATCCGCGCCCTCGCCGGCCTCGCCGCCAAGACGGCCCGGCTCGAGGACGGCACCGAGATCCCGATCGACGACCTGCAGGTCGGCATGCGGTTCGTGGTGCGACCGGGCGAGAAGGTCCCCGTCGACGGCATGGTGGTCGATGGAGCGTCCAGCGTCGATGCCTCGATGATCACCGGCGAGCCCGTGCCGGTCCCGGCCGGCGTCGGCGACGAGGTGATCGGGGCGACCATCAACGGCAACGGCTCGTTGACCGTCGAGGCCACCCGGGTCGGTACCGACACGATGCTGGCCCAGATCATGCGCCTCGTCGACGAGGCACAGTCGTCCACCGCCCCGGTGCAGCGGCTCGCCGACCGGGTCTCGGCCGTGTTCGTCCCCACCGCACTCGCCATCGCCGGTGCGACCCTGGCCGGCTGGCTCCTCACCGGGCAACCAGCCAGCGATGCCTTCACAGCGGCGGTCGCCGTGCTGATCATCGCCTGCCCGTGCGCCCTCGGCCTCGCCACCCCCACGGCGATCATGGTCGGCACGGGGCGCGGTGCAAGCCTGGGCGTGATCATCAAGGGCGGCGAGGTCCTCGAGGCGACCCGCCAGATCGACCACGTCGTCGTCGACAAGACCGGCACCGTCACCGAGGGCCGGATGGAGCTCGTGTCCGTGACGACGGCACCGGGGACGGACCGGCAGCTCGTGTTGCGACGGGCCGCCTCCGTCGAGGCCCGCTCCGAGCATCCGCTGGCCGCCGCCGTGGTGGCCGCCGCAACCGACCTCGAACCGGTCTCCGGGTTCGAGAACCTCCCGGGGCTGGGTGTCCGCGCCACGGTCGGCGACACCGAGGTGCTCGTCGGACGCAAGCGGCTGTTCGACGAGGTCCCCGCCGAACTCCTCGCCGCCATCGACGAGGCCGAGGACGCCGGCCGCACGGCGGTCATCGCCGGCTGGGACGGCAGCGCCAAGGGGGTGCTCGTCATCGCCGACCGGATCCGGTCGACCAGCGCCGAGGCAGTCGCTGCCTTCCGGGACCTCGGCCTCGAGGTGACCCTGCTCACCGGCGACAACGAGCGCACTGCCATGGCCGTCGGACTGGCGGTCGGCATCGACCGGGTGATCGCCGAGGTCCTGCCGGGCGACAAGGACGCCGAGGTCCAGCGCCTCCAGGCACAGGGCCACGTCGTCGCCATGGTCGGCGACGGCATCAACGACGCCCCGGCCCTCGCACGGGCCGACCTCGGCATCGCCGTGGGCACCGGAACCGACGTGGCGATCGAGACCTCGGACCTCACCATCGTCTCGGGTGACCTGCGGGCCGTGGCCGATGCCATCGCGCTCTCTCGCCGCACGCTCGCCGTCATCAAGGGCAACCTGTTCTGGGCGTTCGCCTACAATACGGCCGCCATACCACTGGCTGCCTTCGGGGTCCTCAACCCGATGATCGCCGCTGGAGCGATGGGCTTCTCGTCCGTGTTCGTGGTCACCAACTCGCTCCGACTGCGCCGGTTCACCGGCTACCGCCGCCCCACGGCGACCGACGAGGACCTGCTCATCGAACCCGAGAGGACGAATGCATGACGGCCCGGGTGTTCCACGTTCCCGACATCTCCTGCGACCACTGCAAGCGGGCCATCGAAGAGGCGCTCGGCGAGCTCCCCGAGGTCACCTCCGCTGTCGTCGCGGTCGACCGGCGAGACGTCGAGGTCGAAGGCGCCGCCTCGGACGAGGCCGTCATCGCCGCCATCAGACAAGCCGGCTACGAGACCGCCCACACGTCGTGAGGAGCGCAACCGCCCGCCGGTGGGTTGCTGCGGTCGGGGTGGCCGCGACCCTTCTCGTTGCGTGTTCGGGCAACGACACTCCGGTTTCTACAGGTAGCGAAACCGCTGCTACAGGACCCGACGAGCTCGCTCATGGTTCCTGGGCAGAAGCCATCGACAACGCGAATCTGTTGGTAGATCTCGACCAAGACGCCAGGAAGTTGTTGCGTGTCTTCCCAACGGGTGCTGGCAACAAGATCAGCGAACTCGACCTCGCGGGAAGCAACCCCAGCTACTTCGACCGATTCGGGCCGGCATTGTGGCCGCAGTGCGAACGATTCGACGTGCACATATCCGTCGACCCCTCGATTGACGCACACCTGCGCGCGTCGGCACGCAGCCTGACCGTCAACGCGATCCTGGAGTTGAACAAGTTGACCGGGCTGACATTCGTCGTGAGAAGTGGTGGCCCCGAACAGGCCGAGGAGTTCTTCGACCCCGAACTAGCGCCTGCTGTCCCCGGCATCCGAGAACTCGACGTGTTCTGGTACGAGATCGCCTCCGACGCACCGTCTGACCAGTTTGGCATTGCCGACGCATGGCATTCCGGCCCAAACTCGTTGGCGCAGTCCACAGGTGACGGCTCGGTCAACGTGACCGAGAAGAACGCACCGACGCAACAGGCAACGCTGCTTCGTTCCCGAGTCAGCCTTTCCACCGAAATCCTCCGCAGGCTTCCCGATGCAAAGATCACGGAACCGTCACAGGCAATGGCGGTCCTGCACGAACTCGCACACGTCGTCGGCATCGGCCACTCGACGGCGAAGGACAGCTTCATGTACCCGCGCTTCAACGACCAGACCCGGCTGACGACACCAGACCGGGCCACCCTCGCCCTGGCCGGCAGCAGGCCCTGCTGACCGCTGCCGCCCCTTCGAACCCAACGAGTCAAGCCCCGGCGTCACGTTGGTCGATGAGTGCCTGCAACGGAGCAAGGTCGAACGGGTCGCCGATCATGACGATCAGGTGGTCGACGCCGACATCGGTGTAGCGGTCGACGTCCTCGACGTCGTCCTGGGCGATGCACACCGTCCGTTCGACCTCGGCAGGGTCGCGGCCCACCTTGGCGCACCAGTCGTCGAGGACCGCCGACAACTCGGCAACGTTCTCCGGCGGGCCGAAGCAGTTCCAGGCGTCGGCGTATTCGGCGACCAGGCGGAGGGTGACCTTGCGCCCGGATCCGCCGATGAGGATCGGCATCCGGCCGACGGGAGGCGGATTGAGCCGCTCGAGACGGCTCCGCATCCTGGTCAGGTCGGCCTCCAACTGCCTGAGGCGGCTGCCGACGGTGCCGAACTCGTAGCCGTACTCCTCGTAGTCCCGCTCGAACCAGCCGGCGCCGACGCCGAGGTACATCCGGCCGTCCGAGAGGTGATCGAGCGTGCGGGCCATGTCGGCGAGCAGTTCGGGGTTCCGGTACGAGTTGCCGGTCACCATGGTGCCGAGCATCGCTCGCCTGGTGTCGGCGGCCATGGCCGACAGCAGGGTCCAGGCCTCGAAGTGCTCCGCGTCGGGGTTGCCGTAGAGCGGGTAGAAGTGGTCCCAGACCCAGATCGAGTCGGCCCCCATGGCGTCGGCCTCCTGCCAGGCGTCGCGCAACGCTCCGACGCTGGTGGCCTGGGGGTGGAGTTGGCAACCGACCTTGAGTGACATGCGGTGGATCTTGGTCGGTGCGGCCGCTCCACGACGACTCAGGGCTCGCAGGATCAGACGGGGCGACGCATCACGTTGCCCCGGGTCGCCGGCGGCGTGCACCACCGTCCAGGGCGGGTGAAGGCTGACCGCAACCGCCACGTACTCGGCGACGACGGTGACCACCAGCCAGATCGCACCGACGGAGAACAACTCGCGCCGACGTTCGCCCACCATCACGCCACCACAGTGGTCAGTCGTCGCAGGTCGGCAGCCATACCCGTCCACCCCGGGTGGTTCCGGCCTCCGTAGTCCACCCGCGACGTTGAACTAAAAACGCATACGTGCATGCACTGCCGTCGGGTCCCGGGGGATCCAAGAAGTTGCCCTGTCCTGCGAGGGGCCGGGACTCGGCACCGGGCGAGCCGACATGCCAAGGTGAGGTCCCCCATGCGTCTCACACGATCGGAGTGCCCGTGAGCCTCGACGACTTTCCCCGCATCTCCCTGCTGTTCGGTCCGTCGCCGATCCATCCGCTGCGGCGGCTCAGCGAGGCCCTCGGAGGCGGGGTCGAGATCTGGGCCAAGCGGGAGGACTGCAACTCGGGGATCGCCTTCGGCGGCAACAAGGTCCGCAAACTCGAGTACCTGGTCGCCGAGGCGCTGGACCAGGGATGCGACACGCTGGTCTCGATCGGCGGCGTGCAGTCCAACCACACCCGCCAGGTCACGGGCGTGGCCCGCTTCCTGGGCCTGGGCGCCGTCACGGTGCAGGAGGGCTGGGTGGACTGGCCCGAACTCGCCTACGACAAGGTGGGCAACATCCAGCTGACCCGCATCATGGGCGGCGACATCCGCATGGACCCGGCCGGCTTCGACATCGGGATCCGGGACAGCTGGGAGCGGGCACTGGAGTCGGTCGTGGCCGACGGCGGCAGGCCGTATGCCATCCCGGCGGGGGCTTCGGACCATCCGCTCGGCGGCATGGGTTTCGCCAACTGGGCCCGTGAGGTCGCCGTGCAGGAGGCGGAGCACGAGGTGTTCTTCGACCACGTCATCGTGTGCACGGTCACCGGGTCGACCCAGGCCGGCATGGTCGCCGGCTTCGCCCTCGAGGGCCGGGACGACCGGCGGATCCTGGGCATCGACGCCTCCGGCACCCTCGACCAGGCCCTCGACCAGGTCACCCGGATCGCCACCAACACGGCCGACCGGATCGGTGTCGGCCGGGACCTGCGGAGCGACGAGATCACTGTTCTCGCCGGATACGAGGGCCCCGCCTACGGCGTCCCCGACGAGCAGACCATCGAGGCGATCCATCTCGCAGCCCGGACCGAGGGCATGATCACCGACCCGGTCTACGAGGGCAAGTCGATGGCCGGCCTCATCGACCTCGTGCGGAACGGTTCGATCCCGCCCGGCTCGACGGTCCTGTACGCACACCTCGGCGGGCAGACCGCCCTTCCCGCCTACGCCGGAGCACCGGGTCTCGGCTAGGGGTCGTGGACCGCGATGTCGTCGATGCGGTCGGTGGTCGGGCGTGGCTCCGGCTGCCACACCGTCCACCGGGTGGGGGTACGTTCGGAATACGACCACTTCGACGACACGACCAGGGGAACCCGTCATGACCGGGACAGCCGACACCACGACCGTCATCGCCGAGGACGCCGCCACGGTCGACGCCACCTGGGATGACGGACGTCCGATCGTCGACCCCTTGTCGCTCACCACGATCGTGGGATGGGAGCTCAAGCCCGAGGGCCTCTGCCGGAACGAGGCCTGCGTCCCCCTCCCCGACCGGTCCGCCATCGAGCACGCCGACGGCGTCGACCTGACCGCCGTGGCGGAAGCCCTGGGCCGGCCGGTGCTGGTCGATTCCGAGGCACGCATGGTCGCTGTCGGCGTCCCGGCCTCTGACCGGCAGCAGGCGCTTGTCGGCCGAAAGGCGCCCGACGCCACGCTCCTCGACCTCGAGGGGACGCAGCGAAGGCTCTCGGAGTGGTCGGGTACCAGGCGGCTGCTGGTCGCGTTCGCCAGTTGGTGAGGATGTGCCTTCGACCTGCCCGGGTGGCAGGTACTGCACGACGAACTCTCCGACGCCGACTTCACCGTCATCGCCGTGGCGATCGACGAGAACGTCGCCGTGGTGGCCCCGCTCGCCGACGGAATCACCTACCCGGTGCTCGTCGACACCGAGCACCGGCTCCCCGAGCTCTACGCCGTCAACAACGTGCCGACGGTCGTGTGGATCGACGAGGACGACCGGATCGTGCGCCCCAACGCCAACGAGTTCGGCTCCGACATGTTCACCGAGTTCACCGGCATCCACTGCGAGGACCACATGGCGCAGGTCCGGGCGTGGGTCCGGGACGGCACCGTGCCCGACGACGCCGATTTCGTCGTGCCGGACCTCGACGACGACGAGATCACCGCACGCCTCCACTTCCGACTGGCGGTCCACGCCCGCCGGGCCGGCAGGGACGACGTGGCCGAACGCCACTTCGAGCAGGCGACGGCCCTGGCGCCACACGACTTCACGATCGTGCGCGCCGCCATGCCGCTGACCGGCGTGGACCCGTTCGGCCCCGCCTTCTTCGAGTTGTACGGGGTCTTCGAGGCCGCAGGTTCTCCCTATCGGGGCATCCGCAGACCCAGGACCTGAGTCCGTCCCAGCACGACGGGGACCCCGACACACCATTCGTGTCGCCAGTTATTCGACACGCGGTGTTGACGGGTTTGCAAATGGAAGCCGCCGCCACAGGCCGTCCCCAAGATCAGCGTCCAAAGCGCCACCAGGCGAATCCCCATGGTCACCGGTCGACACGATCCTGAACATCGGCTTGGCACTGGCTGACATTCCGCCATGGACGCGGGCCATTTGCACACCTCGTGGTGACCAACCGGTCCGGGCTAGGGCAAGAGTGGATGGAGCATCCGGGTTTCCCCGTCGCAAGGAGCGCACGGGTCTTCGTTGCGAGGATCGCCGTTGGAGGTGACCGGTCTGCGAGGTGTCAGGTTGCGTGGGCACACGGCGACACGCCCACTTGAGTTGGAGTCCTTTGCAACCTAGATTGGCTTGGATGGCCGACGCAGCGATGAATGTCTCCGATGGGGCCGACTCAGTCCTCGTGGTTGACGGGCGTGCGGAACGGGGGGCACGCGACTACGCCCGGTTGCACGATCGGATGCTGGACGCGGCGAGCGAGCTCCTCGAGTCGGGCGACGTCGACCGCGTCTCGTTGCCGGCCGTGGCTTCCCGGGCGGGGTGCTCGCTGACCAGCGTCTACAACCACTTCCCGCGGGCGGTCGATGGGATCGCCACGGAACTGGGGGCCCGGGTGATGTCGAGGGCGGCGGAGCGGTATGCCGGGTCGGCCCCCGGCCTCTCGGGCCTGGACCTGCCTCGTTTGATGACGGGTGCGGTGGCCGACGAGTTGCTCGCCCATCCCAGGACGACCCGGTTCGTCATGTCGGCGTCGATCAACCTGTCGGTCGACGACCACTGGTTGGAGTCCGATGCGATGGACCAGCTGGTCGGCCCCTTCGAGGCCGCAGCGGCCACGGCCAACCTGCCGGCGTCTGCCCAGGACCTGGCGTTGTATGCGACGACGTTCTTCCGCGGGGCGTTGAACGAGTGGTGCATCCACAGCATCGATGCGCACACGTTCGCTTCCCTGGCGGCCCGGTCAATCGACGTCGCGGTCGCCGCCCTGGGGGAGGGTTCTGATGGGTAGGCGCATGGTTCGAGTCGCCACCGCGATGTTGCTGGTCGCGTCGACGCTGGTGTGGATGCCGGCGGGTGCCTGGACGTCGGACGAAGGCAACGTTTCGGTGTTCACCGGCGACTTTTTTAACAGCGGTTCTTTGGAGGGCCTCGCTGTGGCGGTCGACGGCGACGGCAACATCTACACGGCCGGGACGTTCGAGGTAACGGTCGACTTCGACCCCGGGCCGGGCACCACCAACCTGACGCCCAGTGGCCAGAAAAACGTCTTCGTTTCGAAGGTGGACTCATCCGGAGACCTGGTTTGGGTCAAGTCCTTAGCCGCGACATCCGCCACTGCATACGGGTTGGCATTGGACGACTTGGACAACGTCTACGTCACCGGGACCATCTGGGGCGAGGTCGACTTCAACCCGGATCCCGCCAGCACCTACAACCTGGGTTGTTCCCTTTGCAGCAGCGCGTACGTGCTGCAGTTGGACTCGTCGGGGGACTTCGGATGGGCCGTGGCCAACTCAACTGCCGAGAGACGGGTCACATCCATTCCCAGAGAATCCCATCCGCGGCGCCGTGCCACAAACTCCACGGCATCAGCAGATGGTGATGCCGACCGACACAGCCATCGGTTCGCAGAGACCCATCCATCCGCGATCGGACCCGATCAGCACCCCCCCTATACCCTGACACCAGTGGTCAACCGGGTTCCGATCCGCGTTTCACACCACCGTCGGGTCGCTAGCTCATCGGGTAGAGCAGGGGACTTTTAATCCTCAGGCGCCGGGTTCGAGCCCCGGGCGACCCACCAGACCAAACCAGCCGCTTCAGGCCGGCTGGCCGAGCACCTTGGCGTGGAAGGCCAGCATGTCGGAGCGGAACAGGTCCGGCTGGCCGTGGATGCTGCCGATGTGGGCACCCCACCGGCCGAACCCGGCATCGATCGCCGCACGGAACATGTCCCGATCCGTGACCCCGGCATCGGCCTGACCAGTTCGGGGATCGACCATTGCGCCATCGCCGGCGACGTAGACCGTCGGCGCTGCGGGGGTGACGCTGGCCTCGGGGATCTCGTAGAGCGCCTCCTGCCGGTCGAAACTGTGCGCAGCCCCGGCCACGATCCGCAGCGAGGCATCGCCGCCGCCCAGCCGGATGGCCTGCACCTGGGCCTGGACCTGTTGCACCGACAGCCAGTCGTCCTGATCGCCGACGATGGCCCGGACCCTGGTCGGACCCACCGCCGGATCGGCGAACTGGTGGCCGCACCACGGGTAGACGGCATACACCCCGGCCAGGCCGACACCGTCGCCCACGACAGCGTCGGCGAAGCGCCGCATGGCCGCCGTCAACACCGCCGAACCGCCCCTGCTGTGGCCCTGGGCGCAGATCCGCCCCGCATCGACGCCCGGGTGCTCCGACAGGACGACCAGGGCGGACAGCACGTCGAAGGCGCTGGCGGCGAACGAGTAGGCGGTCTGGTTGGCCACGGTCGACGTGACCGACCGGGGGCCGAACGGGTCGAGCACAAACGCCGCGTAGCCCGCCGCCAGCATTGTCTCGGCGTGGGCGAGATGGCCGTCGCCGACCCCGAGGCTCCCCGGAACGACCATCACCAGGGGCAGGGGCCGGTAGGCCGATGGCACGAACAACTTGCCGTCCACCACCACCGGCTCGCAGCCGGCCGGGTCGTTGATCGCCTGGTGGTAGTTGACGGGGTTGGCGCTGGGGACCTCGACGTTCTCGCCAACCACCCCGGCCAGGGTGACCGCCCGGTCCCGGAACCTTGTCTCGTCTTCCATCAGCGGGAGACTAGGCGGAAGCCTCCACGCCGGCGGCAGCCCGCTCACGCGGGTGGACCGGATGGTCGAAGGGGCGCAGCAGGTGCCGGACGAACACCACCCCGTAGCCACGGTGGCGGCCTGCCCCGGCGGCGGCCCTCTCGTCGGAGCCGAGCTCGGCGGCCAGCGCAGACAACCGGAACCACGGCACGCCGGGCTGCTCGTGGTGCGTGTCGTGCAAGGTGTTGTCGAGGAACAACAGGCGCCACGGCAGCGAGGCACGCACGATGGCCGAGCGGGTGGCGTCGCCATCGACGTAGCGGTGCTCGAGGTACGACCGCACGAGGCTCAGCCCGTTGCCGGCGTAGACGCCCAGCAGGTACACCCACATCGGAATCCCAGCCACCGCCACCACCAGCCAGGCCACGAACGCCGCCGCCGCCAGGTGGCCCGTCCACCAGCGCAGCAGCCGGCCGTCACCCGAGCGGATCTCGCCCACGTCGCGCCGCACCATCGACACGTTCTCGACGATCGGGCCCAACAGCATGCGGCCCGGCAGCGTGTGGTGGGCCAACAGGAACGCCCGGCCGACAGGCGTCGCCCGCGACCAGCCGGCGGCCGTGACGTAGAAGCTCTCGGGGTCGGTCGTCGTGTCGGTCAGGTCGGCGCAGGCATGGTGGCGCAGGTGCGACCGCCGGTAGACGCGAAACGGCAGCCGCAGGCTGATCGGGATCGACCCAACCACCTCGTTGGCGAACGAGCCGGCGAATGGATGCCCGTGCAGCGCCTCGTGCTGGAGCGAACCGTGCCAGGCGATCACCAGCGCCAGCAGGGCGACCGTGACCGGCCACGGCAGCGACCCGTGCACGAACAGGATCGCCACCCAGCCGCCGTAGACGCCGGCGGCCACCGCCACCGTGGGCCACTCGATGCGGGGTCCGGCCACAGCGATCAGGCGTCCCGGTGGCGCAGCAGGAAGTCGAGCACCGGCGTCAGCACCCGGTCGGGGCCCTCGACGAGGATCGAATGCTTGAGGTCGGCGAGGACCACGAGCTCGGAGTCCGGCAGGGCGTCGTTGATCACGGCGTTGAGCCGCGGGTTGCAGCCCCCGTCGAACTCGCCGGTCAACACCAGGCACGGGCACCCGACCTGCGACAGCCAGGCCAGCATCTCGGTCGAGGCATAGACGTCGAACACGCTGAGGAACACGTCCTCGGGCGTGCCGAGCACCTGGGCGATGCGGTGCTCGATCACCTCGGGCCGGGCGGCGATGAAGCCGTCCGTGTACCAGCGCTCGACCAGCGTCGTGAGCACCGCCTCGACACCCCGGTCCCGCATCGCCGCCACCACGCCCTTGACCTTGGCGCTGTCGTCGGCGGTGCGGCCGGCGGCCGTCGAGAGCAGCACGACCGACGCCGTGCGCTCCGGATGCGCACGGGCGTAGGCGGGGCCGATCTGACCGCCCAACGAGTGCCCCATGACATGGATCCGCTCGTGGCCCAGCCGCTCCCGCAGCGCCTCGAGGTCGTCGACCAGCTCGTCGAGCGAATACGGCACCGGCGGCACCGGGCTGTCGCCGTGTCCCCGCAGGTCGTAGGCGACACACGTGAAATGCTCGGCAAGGGCCGGGAGCATGGCGTCCCAGGTGGCGCGGCGGGAACCGATGCCGTGCACCAGGTAGAGGGGCGGCCCCTCACCGGTGACGGTGTAGGCGACGTCGACAGCGGGCATGCGGGACGGGTCCTTCGGCGGGTCAGGCGGGAACGACGGCAGGTTCCGACGAGAAGTGTGGCATCACCTCGGAGGCGAAGCGCTCCATGGCCTCGAGGTGCTCGCCCTGGGGCTGGCCCATGTTCGAGCTCAGGATGACCTCGTCGATGCCCGCCTCGTGGTACTCGGCCAACCGGTCGACCATCTCCCCCGGCGGGCAGATGATGAGGTTTTCATCGAGTTCCTCGACGGTCTTGGCGCACGGCAGCGGGGCGATGCAGCCGTTGCTCACGAGGCCAGGGCCGGTGAACACGTTGTCGAACCGGCCGTAGTAGTCGTGTGCCCGTTCGAGCATCTCGCGGGCGTGGGCGGCATCGCTGGCGCAGTAGACGACCCGCGACATCATGATCCGCAGGTGCTCGCCGGCGGCGCCCATCTCGGCCTTGGCGTCCTTGTGGGCGGCGACCTGCTGCCGGAACAGCTCCGGCGCCCCCGACAACGGCGTCGTCTGGATGTTGAAGCCCCGCTTCGTGGAGGCGGCGATCCCCGGCGGGTTCAGCACGGCCACCATGATCGGCGGCATGGGCTGCGTCATCGGCCGGGGCATGATCGTCAACGGCTCGAAGTCATACCAGTCGCCGTGCCACTCGACCTCCTCCCCGGTCAGCAGGGCGATCAGCACATCGAGGCTCTCGTCGAACTTCTCCCTCGACGTCTCGATGGGCGACCCCATCCGCTCCATCTCGTAGGCGAAGGCGCCACGGCCCACGCCGACGACCAGGCGCCCATCGGTGAGGATGTCGGCCTGGACGATCTCGCCGGCCAGCATCCGCATGTCGTGCAGCGGCAGGACGACCACCGAGGTGACCAGCTCGAGCCGCTCGGTGACACCGGCCACCTTCACCGCCATCAGCAGCGGCGACGGGGTGATCAGCACGTTGATGAGGTGGTGCTCGGGCAGCGTCACGCCGCGGTAGCCGAGGCGCTCGGCGGCCACAGCCTGCTCGACCATGTCCGCATAGAGGCGCCGCCCCCCGTACTCCGGGTCCGGGTAGTAGCTGGAGAGGAAGTGGTTGAAGTCCATCGCTCCGCTCAGTCTGCCTCGGCCGGTTCGCCTTCCTCCTCCGGCTTCCAGTCCGCCCAGCCCGGCGCCGTGGTGGTCCGCAGGACCCGGAAGTGGACGGCCCGCTCGTGCAGCAGCCGTGCCGCCCCCTGCTCGTCGTCGGGAAGGCCGTCGATGCGCTCGCGCTCCCGGTCGTCGGCCCACGTGGTGCCCTCGATCCAGCCCAGTGGATGGGTCATCGGCAGCCGGGGCGACAGGCGGTTGTGGAACCGCACGACTCCCCGCGGCCAACGTCGGAGCGCGGACGGCGCCCAGTCGGGGTTGGCGTCGAGGTGGACGAAGTGCTCGGTCCGCAGACGCTTGTTCAGTTCCCGATCTGCAGGCGCGGGAAAGGGACCACCGACGTTCACGACACCAGCGTGCACGGATCGACGCCACGAAGCGCGAATGCCCGGCCCACGGCCTCGTTCAGGCGTGCCTCGTCCAGGCTCCTGTCGTCGAGCGCCATCACGATCTCCCAGGCAGCCGGGATCACGTCATCGACACCGCCGGTGATCAACAGGTCGGCACCCGCCACGAGTGCGAGCACGGCCGCCTTCGGAAGCGTCGTGACCTTTTCGATCGCCCCCATGGCGAGGTCGTCGGTGAAGACCACGCCGTCGAAGCCCAACTCCGTTCGGAGCAGCCCGTCGATGGCCTCCGGCGAGAGGCTCGCCGGCATGCCATTCGTGAGCCCCGGCACGTCGAGGTGCCCGACCATCACCGCCGTGCCCTCTGTCAGGCCCCGCCACGGGAGGAGGTCGAATCCCGAGAGATCCTCGAACGGCGGCGTGGTCGGCAGGTCGAGATGGCTGTCGGCGCTCGCCCGCCCATGTCCCGGGAAGTGCTTGGCCACCGGAACGAGGCCACCGGCGAGAACACCGTCGGCGAACGCCCGCCCGTACGTGACGACCACGTTCGGCTCGTCGCCGAACGACCGCGAACCGATGCCGGGACCTGCACCCACATCGAGCACCGGTGCCAGGTTGACCGTGAAACCCAGGTCCGCCATGGCCGCCGCCCGATCGGCGATCACCACGCGGACCTGTCGAGGCTCCAACTCCGTCAGCCCGTAGGCGGAGGGAAGCCTGCCGAGCAGGCCGTCGAGGCGTTGGACGCTGCCGCCCTCCTCGTCGACGGCGATGACCAGGCGGCCGGTGATCGACGACGCCTGCAGGGCTGCGATCGCGTCGGTGATCCCTTCGTCGGGCTTCCCGATGATGACCACGCCGCCGACCAGGCCGCGTTCGGCCAGTGCGACCACCTCTTCGAGCCCAGCCTGCTCGACGACCGGCAGCAGCACCTGGCCGACGCGTGTGGCCGGCGCCAGCTGCGCGATGCACGCAGCGGCCGTCGGGCCGGGCAGCGTGGTGGTGGTGGTGGTGGTGGTGGTGGTCGTCGTCGATGACGTGGTCGTGGTCGACGGCTCCGCCGTCGTCGAGGTGGGCGGCAGCGTCGTGGTGGTGACCGGCAGCGTCGTCGTCGAGGTCGTCGTCGAGGTCGAACTCGTGGTCGAACTCGTGGTCGTGGACGTAGGCGCGACGGTGACCGACGATCCACAACCCGCAAGAACCGCGGCAACCAGTACCGCCATCATTTTCCGCACAGTGGCTAGTGCATCACATTCCGGGCCGGGGCGCACGAACTCGACCGGATCGCTGCTCTACGCTCGCCCACATGCGGTCGCTCGCCGTTGCCGGCATCGCCCTGATCCTCGTCGCCTTCGTGCTGTTCCTCGGCACCTGTGGCCGATCCGGGGACGACACGCCCCCCACCACGACCACCACGTCGACCACCAGCACCACGTCGACCACCACCACCTCGACCACGACGACGCTCGATCCCCTTTCCCTCGGCACGCTGCCCCCCGTCGAGGGCATCGGCTCGCCGAAGCTCGGAACCTCCTCGTCGGTGACCACGGTCGGGCTCGACACCGTCTACTTCGGCATGACCGTCGCCGACGCCCAGGTCGCCGCCGGCAGCCGATTCACGCCGATCACCCCGACCGGTCCCTGCTACCTCGTCACCCCCGACGACGCCCCCGAGGGCATCACCTTCTGGATCGTCGACGGAACCGTCGAGCGGGTCGACATCGACACCGACGAGATCACGACACGGTCCGGGGCCGGCATCGGCGACACCGAGGACCGCATCACCGACATGTTCGGCGAACGAATCCAGTCGTCGCCACTGCCCGACGGCTCCGGCAACCTGCTGGCCTTCGTCCCCCGCGACGAGGCCGACAAGGCCTACCGGGTCATGTTCCAGACCGACGGCGAGAAGGTCGTTCGGCTCTGGTCCGGCCGGCTGCCCTGGGTCGGGAAGCTCGGGACCTGCGGAGACCGCTAGCGCTGGGCCAACAACTCCAGCAGGCACCCACCGTCGGTGAGGCGGTGTTCGACCCCGACCAACGGGACGAACCCGATCGGGACCTCTGCCGAGACGACCAGGGCCGCCTCGTCCCCCCGACGCCACGCCGATATCTCGACATCACCAACGCCGGTGCCGACCCCGTCAAGGGCCTCGAGGAGCGCAGCCGGAACGCCGTCGACCTCCCCGGGACGACGCCACCTGCCAACCTCATCCCACGAGCCCGGCCGTCGGCCCGGTGCAAGGCGCAACCCGGCGGCCTTCAGGCGACCGAGCAGCTCCCGACCACCCACCGCCTCCGCACCCATGGCAAGCGCCCGATCACGTGTCTCGGCAGGCACGTCGTAGTGGTCACCCTGGAAACCCATGCGGCGCAATCCGAGATCGGCGGCGAAGGCATGCAGCTCGTCGATGCCGACATCGCTCACGAGATGGGCCCAGCGTCGGCCCCTCCAGGGCCAGATCGCGTCGTCGACGAGGATCGCCATACCCCATGCTGGGCCAGTCGAGCGCCAAAGTGCCACACTTGCGCCATGGATGCCGAAATCGTGCACGACACCGTCACGCTGCGCATCCCCGCCGACCCCCTGTTCACCGACCTCCCCCGGGTGTGCCTGACCGTGCTGCTGCGCATCCACCGGATCGAACCCGGCGACCTCGGCGACCTCGCCACATCCCTCAAAGAGGCCGCAGCAGACCTGATCGGCGCAGGAGGCGACCTGACGATCGACTACCGCACAACCGAGACGGCGGTCGAGATCGTGCTCACCGGACTCGGCGGCACCATGACCCTCGAGGCGCCCCGGACCTAGGTGTCCCCGGCCGGCGCGCCGGTCAGCGGCCCGTCGACCCGAATCCGCCCTCGCCCCGCTCGGAATCGGGCAGCTCCCCGACCTCGACGAACCGGCACGACTCGACCCGCTGGATCACCAGTTGGGCGATGCGCTCGCCACGCACCACGTCGAACGGCTCGGACGGATCGGTGTTGACGAGCAGCACCTTGAGCTCGCCCCGGTAGCCGGCGTCGATCAGGCCGGGGGTGTTGAGGCACGTCACGCCGTGCCGCAGGGCGAGCCCGCTGCGGGGCTGCACGAACCCCGCATAGCCCTCGGGGATGGCGATGGCCGCTCCCGTGGGCACCAGCGCTCGACCACCGCCCGGGGCGAGGGTCACCGACTCACTGGCCACGAGGTCGGCGCCCGCATCGCCCTCACGGGCGTAGGCGGGCATCGGCAGGTCCGGGTCGAGGCGCAGCAGGGGGATCTCGAGCACGGGCGGACACTAGCGGCCGGCGTCGATCCCACCAGCGGCGAATGCACCCCCCGTAGGCTCAGCGACATGTTGGCCTGGATGGACCTCGAGATGACCGGACTCGACCCGACCCGCGACGTCATCGTCGAGATCGCCACCCTCATCACCGACGACGACCTCGAGATCGTGGCCGAAGGACCCGACCTCGTCGTCCATCAACCCGCCGAGGCGCTGGCCCTCATGGGCGACACGGTCCGCAATATGCACACCTCCAGCGGCCTTCTCGACGCAATCGTCGCCTCGACCACCACGCTCGAGGAGGCGGGCGCCGCCACGCTCGCCTTCCTCCGGGAACACATCCCCGAGGCCCGCACGGTCCCGCTGTGCGGCAACTCGATCGGCACCGACCGCCGCTTCCTCCACGCCTGGCTGCCCGACATCGAAGAGTTCCTCCACTACCGGTCGGTCGACGTGTCGACCCTCAAGGAACTGGCCAGGCGCTGGCACCCCGAAGTGCTCGACTCGGCGCCGGCGAAAGCCGGAGGACACCGTGCCCTCGACGACATCCGCGAATCGGTGATCGAACTCCGCCACTACCGCACGCACCTGTTCCCCGGCGCCTCTGGAGGCTGAGGCCCGCCCCTGGCCGCTCGCCCCACCCACTCGCCGCTTCGCTCGGCGCGAACGGTCCCACCTAGGGTCGCCCGGATGACCGAATCAGCCGCTTCGATCCGCCGCGAGGAGCAGGAACCCGCCGGCGACGAGATCCTGGAACTGGCACCGAACCTCTACCGGCTGCAACTGCCCATCTCGATGCCCGGGCTGGGACACGTCAACTGCTACGCCCTCGAGGACGAACGGGGCCTTGCGCTCGTCGACCCCGGCCTCCCGGGTGACGCTTCGTGGAAGGTCCTCGTCCAACGGCTCGGGCAGATCGATGCACGTGTCGAACACGTCCACACCATCGTCGTCACGCACAGCCACCCAGACCACTTCGGCGGCGTGCACCAGCTGCGCGACGAGTCGGGCGCCACCCTGCTCACCCACGCCGACTTCCGGTCGGTCTACGGCAACGACGAGACCCGAGGTGCCGCGGCCGATCTGGCGGAACTCCTCGAAGAACCCCTCGCCGATACCGACGAGACATCGGTCGATGCAGCCATCGAGGCATTTCGGGAGGGAATGCGGCGGGCCACCCCCTGGGGCACCATCAGCGAGCCCCCGCCCATCGAGGAGATGAAGTCCTGGAGTGAGGGGGGTCTGGGCCCACGGGCCTTTCGGGTCCCCCGCCCCGACCAGACGGTCGACGACGCCGACGAGATCGTCCTCGGCGGCCGCACATGGCTCGCCGTCCACACGCCCGGCCACACCCACGACCACCTCTGCCTCTACGACCCGGCCGACGGGCTGTTCCTCTCCGGCGACCATGTGCTGCCGACCATCACGCCGCACATCGGCGGGGTGTCCGAACTCGAGGACCCGCTCGCCATGTTCATGGACTCGCTCGACCGGATGGAGGAGTTCGCCGCCGTCTCCCTGGTGCTGCCCGCCCACGGCCACCCGTTCACCGACCTGGCCGGCCGGGCCGAAGACATCCGGCGCCACCACGGCGAACGCCTCGACGTCATCCGCGAGGCAGGCAGCGAACTCGGCTCCGCAACGGTCGAGGCCTACATGCAGCGCCTCTTCAAGGAGCGTTCATGGGGTTACATGGCCGCCAGCGAGACCTACGCCCACCTCGAACACCTCCGGTTGACCGGCAGCGCCGAGCGCATCGACGAGGGCGGCATCAGCAGCTATCTGGTCGCCTGACGGGCGTTTCCGCCAGGACACGTAAAATCACTTGACGGCCCACCACTGAATGGTGTTGGGTGGTCACCCGGCGTGACATCCCGTATCGTGGAACGCCGGACACAGAATTCACCGTCCCCGACCAACCCGGAAACCATTCCCATGCAGCATCTGGCGCATCGACACCACCACGGCACCACGGCCGTCCGGCCGGTGTCCGACGCGCGTCTGAACGCCTCGGGCTATCCGGCGTCGAACACGGTCACGTCCATGGACACGGCATCCCCGAACACGATGACCACGTTCATGTTCTGGACCAAGCACCAGCGGCCTCGGGAGGCGAACGGCTAACGCCCAACGCACACCACTTCCCCGAGGCCGCCGGAAACATCCGGCGGCCTTTCTGGTTTTTCCGCCCACTTTCATTCCCAGCCCCAATCCCCACCTCCAATCCCCCGACAACAACGACAGGAGCACGACGATGCTGGCACTGCAGTACGAACCCGAGACCTGGCGAGCCGACGCCGAATGCGAACGGCTCGGCGTGCCCACACACATCTTCTTCTCCGACGACCTCGGCGACATCGCCCAGGCGAAGCTCATCTGCACCGAGTGCCCGGCCCTCGTGCCATGCCTCGAAGGTGCGCTCGCCAGGCGTGAACCCTGGGG
>Ga0310122_10000683_pt1 | contig 21377 bp, 14 predicted proteins | sample CB6_Bottom_1051__FD_203503 | JGI IMG/M metagenome (GOLD analysis project Ga0310122, IMG submission 203503) | Marine microbial communities from Western Arctic Ocean, Canada - CB6_Bottom_1051 | ecosystem: Environmental > Aquatic > Marine > Oceanic | place: Canada: Western Arctic Ocean | collected...
TCGAGACGCACAGGTGGCGCGCCCTGGAGGATTCGAACCTGCGCCAGGTCAGGGCCCCGGCGCAGGTCCGACCGCCGTACGTTCGCTCCTCAGTTGAGTAGGTCGAACAGGTAGCTGTACTTCAGGGTCAGGCTCCGGCCGGCGCCTGGCGGGATGAACCGGTCGATTCCCTCGATGTCGTTGTAGACGATGAACAGCCCGGTGTTCGCGTCCGACAACAGACCGAAACGCACGTTCGAGGACCAGAGCCGGGCGCGATCGTTGTACTGCACGAGCGCCTGGACGAACATCCGGGTCGTGAACGAGTAGTTGACCCGGAGCCGCGCCAGGTTGGTCACGAACGCACCGCCCGGCAGATCGAGATCGTTGCGCTCCCACGCGACCTGCGTGTTGAACCTCGCACCGAGACGCAGGTTCAGCCGTGGGCTCAACTGTGTCCGTCGGCCGCCGAAGAATCCCCCGAACACCGAAAAGAATTCGACACTGAGGGGAGCGCTCTCGTCGGTCCTGAACCGCAGCTGGGCCTCGGTATGGTCATAGCGGTCGACCGGGATGACCACATCGGGGAAGATCTCGAACGGCTCGAGCACCCCTTCCGTCGTCAAGTTCACCGCGGTACTCACCCAGAACCCGTTCCGCCACTCCATCGTGTTGTCGAGGTGAATCCACTCCGATTCGGTCTGACCGGTGTCGAAGTTCCTGACGGTGTAGAAGCTGGCATGCGGACTCCACTCGTGGAATCCGATCGTATTCTCGGGTCGGAACGCGGTGCGAAAGGCACCGTCGACGCGACGATAGCCCCGTCGGGCATAGAACCCGAGCTCGGGGTTGAACGCGGGGCCGACCTCGGTGAACCCGCCGCCATAGCGATACCGCTCCGATTCATAGCCGGCCGCCAGGTTGTACGCGTGGGCATCACCGGTGACACCCGGTGTGTCGGTCCCGGCCGCGAATCCTGACAGCGTCACCGTGTCCCCGATCCCCCACCGGCCATCCACGGCGTAGCTTTGATTGTCGTCGTCCGCGCCCGCGAGCTCGCCAGTGGCGCTGCGACTGACCACCATCACGCCCAGGTTCGAGCGGTTCCGGAAGTCCTGACGCACACGTGCAACCGTGAAGTTGTTCGACGGCACGCCGCGGGCAGCCACCGACGCAGTCTGCATGTTGAGGAAGCCGATATTCGTGTTGCGCCCGAGCTTGCCAGACAGTCGCCCGCCGCCCAGTATCGGGATCTGCTCGCCGCCTTGGCCGATGCCGATCCGCCGACTGAAGAACAGCTCGAGCTGACCCGGCTGGCCGACCGAGAACAAGCCCGCATTCTCCAAGAAGAACGGCCGCTTCTCCGGAAAGAACAGGGTGAACCGATCGAGGTTGACCTGCTGGTCGTCCACCTCTACCTGCGCGAAATCGGTGTTGTAGGTCAGGTCGAGCGTGAGGCTCGGTGTGAGGCTGTACTTCAGGTCTGCGCCGACGTCGCCGAGCGTAATGGCGCGTGCGTCCACGTCGCGCTGAATCGCCTCGCCCAGCACATAGGGGGTCAGTTTCAGGTTCCGCTGCGCGGGCACCTCGAGGCCGTGCAGCTCCCCAGCGAGCGAGAGCCGATTCAAGTTGAACTGACGGGGCAGCGGCGCCCAGTACGACTCCTCGTGCCGATGCCGGATGTTGCGCTGAAAGTTGAGGCCCCAGATCTGAGCGCCTCCCGACGCGTAGCGCAACGTCCGGAACGGGATCGCGATCTCGGCGGTCCAGCCGATGTCGGTGACCCGTGTCGCCACCTGCCAGACGCCGTCCCAGTTCAGATTGAATCCGCCCCCCGACCCACGTTGTTGCTGGCTACCGGACCGCCGCACCAGTCCACCGCCGACGCCGCCACTGCCCTGCCCCTCGTTCGTCAGCTGTCCGTCGTACTCGAGCCCGGCCGGGTTTGTCCCGAACACGAACCCATTCTGCCGGTCCCGGTAAGTGTCGAGGACGATCTGGAAGCTGTCGGTCTCGGCCAGCGACGAGTCGCGGCGCGCGTCCGAGACGATGATCGTGTCAGGGTCGCGGACAAAGCAGATCACACCAAAGTAGATCGTGTCGTCGGTGTAGAGGATACGCACCTCGGTGCGCTCCGACGCCGGCTCGCCCTCGTCCGGTGTGTTCTGGCGGAACCCGGTCACGGGAGTCGTGCCAGTCCAGACCGCGTCACCCAGCACGTCCCCGTCGATGTCGGGTCCTCGCTCGACTCGGTGGACGAGCGCCAGTGGGAGCCCCTGCCCCGTCATCGACGGCAGCGCACGCGTCTGGGCGATCAGCGGATCCGGAGGCTGCGCACTGGCCGGAACAGCCGTCAGGCCCGGCAGGACCAGCGCTGCCACGAGGAACACACGGCCAGGGTCCATGATTCGGCTATTGGGGGCGACGAGTTTCCGACACGGGACACTATCATGGCAACAGCAGGCGGTCAGGACGCACAGATGACGCGCGCCGCCCCCTCGAACGCCACCAGTGACCCCATGCAGCGACTACAGCGACGCCTGATCTGGCTGACCGTCTACGCGGTGGCGATGGCCTATCTCGAATCGGCCGTCGTGGTGTATCTGCGCGACATCTACTACCCGGACGGGTTCGCCTTTCCCCTCGCTCCCATCGAGCCGGGCATGTTCGCGATCGAGATCGGTCGTGAGGTGGCCACGCTGGTCATGCTGCTTGGCGTCGCCATGGTGATAAGCGAGGACCGGTGGGAGCGGTTTCTCTTCTTCTGTCTGAGTTTCGGGGTGTGGGACATCTTCTACTACGTCTGGCTGCGAGTGTTCCTGGACTGGCCGTCATCGCTCCTCACCTGGGACATCCTGTTCTTGATTCCAGTCCCCTGGATCGGACCGGTCCTCGCTCCCGTCATCGTCAGCGTGGCGCTCATCATCGGGTCGCTGCTGCTCTTTCGCCTGAAGCGCCAGGGGGTGCGGCTGGTCTTCCCACCGTGGGTGTGGGGTCTGGCGGTCACCGGCGGGGGTTTGGTGCTCCTCTCGTTCACACTCGACTTCCGCGCGGTCCTGGCACAGATCGATCCGCCACCCTTCCGCTGGTGGCTGTTTGCCCTCGGGGTGACGTGCGGGGTGGTTGCCCTCGCGCGCGGCGTATCATCACTGGCGCGCGGCACCACCAACGAGCGCTGAGTTACGGTGATGCCGTGGCGCACGGCCGTGCGGGCCAGCCCACCGGGCTAGCCGCCTCCACAGGGCACGGCTCCGCCGTGCCTCGCAGGTCTATAAAGGCCTGCGCCACATCTGCACCTTGCCTGCCTGAGGTTCGCGCCTCAGCCCTGTCTAGGTCAGGGCGCGCACATGCGCGCGCCCCGCCGGAGCGGAGTGGGGCATTGGGGCCCCGCGAGCGCCGGCGTGGGGTTCGGGGCGCAGCCCCGTCTAAGTCACGCCCAGCCCCATCTAAGTACTAATCGAGCGCAAAGGTATAGACGACGTTCCCCACGGTCATCGTGACATACTGCTGACCGTCGACGGCATAGGTCATGGGCGAGGCGTGCACGGGGCCCCCCAGCGCAATGTGCCACAGGTCCTCACCGGTCACAGCATCCAGCGCGTAGAAATAGCCGTCGACGCTGGCGCTGAACACCAGGTCACCGGCCGTGGCAAGGACGCCGGCGCGCGAGCGGGGGGTGATCGGAAACTCCCAGCGCAGATCGCCCGTGCCCGGATCGAGCGCGCGAATGGCGCTCGTGTAGTTCTCGATCGGGAGAGGCGTCTGCTGGCCGCCGCCGGTGAAACGGTCCCCCTCGCTGTAGGCTTCGTCTCGAATGAAGAAATTCGCTTCGCCGTCGAAGGCGTTGACGTAGAGGAGCCCGGTGCGTGGGCTGTAGGCGGGCGACCACCAGTTGGTCGCCCCTCCAGCCATCGGAGAGACGAGTGTCCCCTCCTGGCTTGGCAACATGCCCGGCCGCCGGATCGGTCGGCCGTTCTCGTCCAGCCCTTCCGCCCAGGTCTGTCGGGCGAACTGCTTCCCCACCAGGAACTCCCCGGTCGCGCGGTCGAGCGTGTAGTAGAACCCGTTCCGGTTCGCCCAGAGCATCGCCTTGCGTGGCGCGCCGTCGACATCGATGTCGGCCAGTACGGGGATCTGGATGGCATCCCAGTCGTGCACGTCGTGTGGCGTGAACTGGAAATACCACGTCATCTCGCCGGTATCGCCGTCGAGGGCCAGCACCGAATCCGCATACAGGTTGTCGCCACCCCGGATGTCGCCGTTGTAGTCGGGGCCCGGATTGCCGGTGCCCCAGTAGATCAGGTTCAGCTCGGGGTCGTAGGACCCGGTAATCCAGGTCGGTGACCCACCCGTGCGCCACGAGTCGCCGGCCCAGGTCTGGTTGTCCGGATGGTCCGGCCCCGGAATGGTGTGGGTGCGCCATTCGCGGCTGCCCGTCTCTGCATCATAGGCGTCAAGAAAGCCGCGTATCCCGAACTCACCACCGGCAATGCCGGTCACCACCTTGTCTTTGACGATGAGCGGGGCGGCCGTCTTGCTGTACCCGGCGCGATAGTCGGCGACTTCAGCACTCCACAGCAGATTACCGGAGCGCCCGTCGATGGCGACCAGCTGCGCGTCGAGCGTGCTCATGTAGAGCGTCTCGCCCAGAATGGCGACGCCTCGATTGTTGCGACCACAGCAGATGCGAAGGTCATCGGGCAGCTCGTGGTCGTAGCGCCAGAACTGACGCCCGGTGGCGGCGTCGACCGCCACGACATTGCTCGGCGACTCGGTGATGAACATGATGCCGTCGACGACGAGCGGTGTCGTCTCGGCGCGGTCGAGCTGTGGGATGTGGTGCGCCCACTTCAGCTCGAGGCCGGCCACGTTCCGGTTGTGAATCTGGTCGAGCCGGCTGAACCGCTTACTGTCCAACGTGCCGGAGTACATCAGCCAGTTGTGCGGCTCGTCGGCCGCGTTCACGAGCCGTTCCCAGGTGACCGGGGCGAAGAACGGCGCGCCCGCATCGGGGGAGGGCTCCTGCGCTGCGACCGGTTGGCCGAACGCGAGCAGGAGCACGAGAGCCGCAAGCCGTGGATTCGTCATGTCGCACTCCAAACGCCCATTCGAGCCGCAAGCCTGCCGCCGAGTTATGGCGACGTCCGGAGGGCAAGACCTCGCCGTGCCTCGCAGGCCTGAAGACCTGCGCCACCAGGATCAACCCAACCGAGGTCTCTAGGGCATCTGGCAGACGAAGTTCTCGGCGTCGTCGGTGCTCCCGGTCCCCGTGTAGACGGCCAGCTGCGGATAGGGACAGAGCGGACGCGTGCGGTCGACGACCCCATCACGCGTGCGTGACGCGACGATGCGGTCGGGTGCTTGGCCTTCTTCGACCCACGCTTCCATCACCGTGAGCGCATCGAAGGCGCTCGGTCCCTCGCCGCCGGCGCAATGTCCCATGCCGGGCGCCATGAACAGGCGGAACCCGTCGCGGACCGTCGCCTCGTCACCCACCGTCTCCAGCACCCGCTGGTAATACTGCGTGGCGTTGGCCGGTGAGATCTGCGCGTCGCTCCAGCCGTGATACGCCAGCAGCTTGCCGCCGCGGTCGAAGAACGGCTGCAAGTTCGGGTCGAGCGCGTTCAGCGTGTCGTCGTCCGTCTCCTCCGCCTTGACGATATCGGTCTCAAAGTCGAACCGATCGATCGTCCACTCGGGATCGCCATATACCAGATACCGGTACTGGTCGAGACCGCTCGCGCGGGCCGAGCGGGTCCATCCCAGATCGGTCCAGTTGGACTCACTGCCGGGAAACACCCCGGTGATGGGACGTCCCGTCTTCGGATTCTTCGGAGACGAATACAGCATCTGCACGGTGCCCACCTGCGCCGCCGTCAGGCACCCGTCGTCGTCGGCACCCGAGCACTGCAGCACGGCGGGATCGAAATCGCAGCGTTCCGGGTCACCAACGACCTTGTCGGTGACGCCATCGGCCGCATCGCACGCCTCGAGCACCGCCATCTGCACCAGCTCCACCTTCTCGGCCGACAGCTGGGCGTCCTCGTGCGCCTCGAGATGGTGCGCGATACGGAGCGAGCCAGCAGCGCGACCCATCCAGTCGTTCCCGGGTGCGCCGGCGATGATGCCGTCATAGTCGTCGGGGAACCGCTGCGCCTCTTTCATCGCCTGACGCCCGCCGGCCGAGCAGCCAAACCAGTAGGCGTATCGCGGTCCATCACCGTAGTAGGCGGCAATCACGCTCTTGGCGGTGACCGTCATCTCGTGCACCGAGCGCCACCCGAAGTCGACCACTTTTTCGGGGTGTTCATACCCGAACTCTGCGCTACCACCCGCGTGTCCTGTGTCGGTCGACGCCGTGGCGTAGCCGCGCTCGAGCCCGGACGCCATGGAACGCCCGCCGCCGTATCGCAGACTCCCGGTGAACGCTCCGTTCCCCACCGCCTGGAGCTTGCCGTTCCACCCCTCGGCCGGCATCCAGACCTCGACCTTGATGTCGGAATCACTCGAGGGGGTCAGTGTGGCTGCCACCCGACAAAACGCCGGCAGCGCAGCATACTGCCGCGCCTGTCCCTCCGACAGCGACCGTCCCGGCGGCATCGGCGGCGTGAACGCCCCCGCCGCGACCGCCTCGGCCACCGTGATCGTCCCGTCAGGCAACAGCAGCGACGCCAGACTGTCACACGCCACCGGCGACCCGCCGGCGGCGATCCCTTCGGGCGCAGGCGGCGTCACCGTGGTGTTGCAGGCCGCACCCGCGGCGAGCAACACCGCCAGGCTGAACGTGATGGTGGTTGAACGTAGATGAGTCATGACGCGGATCTCCCGTCTGACGCGGTGAGCGAGATTACTCCTGGCCTCCGCCTGCCGCGGCTTCCGCCTTCTCCAGCGCCCGCGCGCCGGCCATGATGCCCTCCATCCCGAGATTGCCCTCGTGGCAGGCGTACTCGAACACCGGATCGGACGAGCTCCGCAACGGAATCATGGCCGTCCAGGGCGCCGCCCAGGTCGTGGGATCGGTCACCGTCACCTCATATCGCAGCACGTCGTCGCTGACGCGAGTGAACCGTTCCGTGACCTGCAGGCCGTCGCGCGCTCCCATGAAGTACGTCGTGGGCGAGTAGTTGGTCGTCTCGATGACCAGCGTGTCGCCGTCCCAGTGACCGCGAGAATCACCATGCAGCTGTCGAATCCTGTCGTCGACATGCGGACTCCTGGTCAACGGAATGACGCGCGAGCCACCCATCTCCATATAGACGACCACATGGTCGGGGGTCTGGAACAGCTGGACATAGCTGTTGTAGCCGGCGCCGAGGCGTGGCGCACCCCAGCTGATGCACCGCTCGCCCAGACTGCGGTCCTCGGGACCCCGGGCATGTCGCCGGCGCGCCTCGGCGCGCTCGGCCAGCCGCGCGGTGGCGGCCTCGGTCCGGGTCGGCAAACGACCGTTCGGCGGGTCGACAATGAGCGATGTGCGATTGTCCCACTCGCGCTCGACCAGCCAAAACTGGTTGTAGTTGCCGGTCGCGGTATCCCGCGACGTGAAGGTCTCGGCCTCGGCCAGCGCCGCCGCGAAGACACTGTCGCCAAACGCGGCGTCGTCCGACTCGTTGCTGAAGAGCTCGCCGGCGCGCGCCTGCAGGGCGGCCATCTCTTCGTCGGTCAACGTCTCTCGACCGTTCAGCACCTCGGGACGCTCGAGCGGCGTCACGTTGTTGTTTGCCCAGACCCCCTGCAGGTCCGGCTGGCCGTCGGCCGTCCGGGGCGGCGACCAACCTGCCCCGTCTTGCCCGGCTACCACGTTCGGGACGGCGACAATGACGACAGCCGCCAGCATCCACAACACACCAGGACGTCGAGTCTCCACCGCACACCTCCTTGCGACGATGAACCGAGCGAGTTGGTGTGAAGCATAGCACCGGTAGGCCCCGGCCGGAATTGTCACGCCGGGGTGTCATGACCTGCCGTCCTTGTGACCGGGTGCGAGCGGTGCTAGTCTCGGGTGGAACACAACGCTTCAGACCGTCGCTGGAGGGTGGCAATGGTGGCACTGACGACCGTCGTGACAATGACGACACTGACGACAATACCGAGCAACCGCGGCCGTTCAGTACGGACAATGGCACGGGCGGCAGCTGCGGTCGCGGCCATCGGCCTTGTCGGACTGGCCACGACGGCCGGCGCCCAGGAGACGGCCGCGGCAGGTGACCACCAGGTGACGTTCACGAGGGATGTCGCCCCGATTCTGCAGCGCTCGTGCCAGAGTTGCCATCGGGTCGGGTCGATCGCGCCGATGTCGCTCGTCACCTACGAAGAAACCCGCCCCTGGGCGCGGTCGGTCAAGCAGAAAGTGGCGCAGCGTGAGATGCCGCCCTGGTATATCGAGCGCAACATCGGCATCCAGACGTTCGTGGATGACCCGTCGCTGACGGACGAGGAAATCGCCGTAATTGTGCAGTGGGTCGATGGCGGCACGCCGCGGGGCGACCCGGCCGACATGCCCCCACCACGTCAGTTTACCGATGCCGATCTGTGGCAACTGGGGGAACCCGACCTGCTGATCCACTTGCCGGAGCCGGTCATCGTGCCGGCCGAGGCGCCCGACTGGTGGCTCAACATCGAGACCGAGCCGCTGGACCTGACGGAAGACCGCTACATCAGAGCGGTCGAGTCGCGGCCGTCGCTGCCCGGGGCCGAGAAGGTCGTGCACCACGCCGTGACGTCAATGATCTTTCCCGACGGCGAGCGTGGCTTCCTCAACGAGTACGCGGTCGGCAAGAACGCCGACATCTTTCCCACAGGCACCGGCCGTCTCATCAAGGCGGGCACCAAGATCCGTTACAGCCTGCATGTCCACGCGATCGGCGAGGAAACGCCGGCCGACGTGGTCGTCGCGCTCAAGTTTTACCCGAAGGGTTACACACCCGACCATGTGGTGTTCGCCGCCCATGCCGCGGACAGCTACGACACCATTGACATTCCGGCAGGCGACGACAACGCGCGCGCTGACGGGTACTACTTCCTGAAGGAACCGGCGCAGGTGGTCTCATTCCAGCCGCATCTGCACAACCGCGGCAAGCGGCAGTGCGTCGAAGCGATCTATCCGAGCGGACTGGTGGAGACGTTGAGCTGTGCGCAACACAACTTCGCCTGGATGCTCAACTACACCTACACCGAGGACGCCCAACCGCTGCTGCCCGCCGGGACCAACCTGCACCTCATCAGCTGGTATGACAACAGCGAGAACAACCGGTACAACCCCGACCCGCGGAACTGGATCGGGTTTGGGAACCGCTCGATGGACGAGATGTCCCACACCTGGATGAACATCTTCTACATGTCGGAGGAAGAGTTCGAACAGCGCGTCGAGGCCCGACGGGCGAAACGCGCCAACAACTAGGACCATGACCACGCCGAGTCGCTTCGCGCGGACCGTGTACGCGTGCGCCGGTCTCTGGCTGCTCGCCGCGCCAGTCGACACATCCGCGACCGCGCAAAACCTGCAGTATCTGAGTGGGCAGGCCATCGTACCTGCCTTCGAAGGGTGGGCACGCAACCCGGACGGGTCGTTCACCTTCTACTTCGGGTATCTGAACCGCAATTACCGCGAAGAGCTCAGCATCCCGCTGGGACCCGACAACCGGATCGAACCGAGCCACCTGACACAGACGCAGCCGACCTATTTCTATCCGCGCCGACACCGCTTCCTGTTCAGCGTGCAGGTGCCGGCCAACTGGGGCGAGCGCGATGTCACGTGGACCCTCACGGCGAACGGGTCGACCACGACAGCCTACGGGTCGCGGTTGCCGGTGTGGGAAGTCAACGAACAGACGATCTCCGAGAACCGCGCCGGCAGCGGCTTCGCGGTCGGGAATCAACCACCCTCGATCGAACTGGTGGGCGCGAACGAACGAGCCGTGAGGGTCGGGGACACGTTGAGCCTGACCGTGCGAATCAGCGACGACGGGATTCCGGAGACGCGACCCGTCGGTGGCCCCAAGGATCCACGGGTCGTCGTTGATGCCTCGGGTCGCCCACTGTTCGGCGCGGGGCGTTTCGGCCGTCGGAACGCCTTGGGTCTGCGCGCGGCGTGGCTCCAGTGGCGCGGTCCTGGAAAGGTCACGTTTGACCCCTGGTACATGGAGGGCATCGACGACCACATGCCGGGCTGGGCCCCTCCGCCGCTGGCTCCGAACGGCGAGGTCGTCACCACGGCATCCTTCAGCGCACCCGGCACCTATGTCCTCCGAGCGATGGCTGACGACGGCTACTTCTCGACGCCACTCGATGTCACGGTCACGGTCACCGACCACCCGTAGGGTCGGCGGCTCTCGGGTGTATCCGGATGCCCCATTTTGACCAGAGTCCCTAGACTCCGCGGATTGTCCATTCCTCGCATCTTCGCGTGCGTCGTTGTGATCCTCATCGCGTCATTTGAGACGGGGTTGACGCAGGAACCCGTACCAGGACGGAACGGTCGTGTCGAGATACACCCGTTCGACAACCTGAGCGGGCAACCCGATGACGACTGGATCGGCACCGGTATTGCCCACGCGCTCGCGGCTCAGCTGGCTCCTGCACTTGGCGAGGGTCGTTGGCTCGTGCGTGGTGCCTATCAGCGCGTCGGCGACCAGATCCGGATCACCGCGACGCTTCTGCGGTCGGATAGCGGGTCGGTCGTGACCTCGATCAAGGTGGACGGTGTGTTCGCCGAACTGTTCGACTTGCAGGACCGGCTGGCGACGCGCGTGATGGCAGCGATTCGTAATCTGGAGCCGCGCGAGCGGTCTGACGAGCTGGCCGCCGTGGTGGTCCCGTCGTCGGACGGCGTCGCCGCTGCAGGGCCGACTCGAACGGTGACGGTAGCCACGCCCGATGAGGTCGTGACCGTACCGGCACGGGGCATCATCGACGGTCCACCACCGCCGGTGCCGCCGGCGATGGTGGCGCGGGACCAATCCGGACGCGTCACGATGCGGGCGATCCGTCTCGACGAGCCGATCAGACTCGACGGTCAACTCGACGAACGTGTGTATCAGACTATTGCACCGGTCACTGATTTTATCCAGCAGGAACCGAACGAAGGCGCGCCGGCAACGGAACAGACGGAAGTCTGGGTCATGTTCGATAGTGAGACGGTCTACATTGCTGCGCGCTGCTGGGATTCTCAGCCGGACCAGACGGTGGCCAATGAGATGCGGCGCGACAGCTATGGGATGTATGGGAACGATACGTTCGCGGTCATGCTCGACACGTTCTATGACCGGCGCAACGGCTTCAATTTCATGACAAACGCGCTGGGCGGCCTGTTTGACCAGACCATCACGAACGAGCGTTCGACCAACCTGGACTGGAATACGGTCTGGGATGTGCAGACGAGTCGATTCGAGCAGGGCTGGACTCTCGAGATGGCCATTCCGTTCAAATCGCTCCGCTACCGAACGGATGCGAGTCAATACTGGGGTATCAATTTTCAGCGACGGGTCGCCTGGAAAAACGAGACCTCGTTTCTGACACCGATACCGGCCGCGCTTCGTAGTTCAGGCAGTCTCCAGTTTTCGTCCGCTGCGACGCTCGTCGATCTCGAAGTGCCGGCATCGGCGACACGGTTCGAGGTCAAGCCGTACGCCATCGCCGATCTGGCGACTGACCTGGGTGCGACCCCTCGTGTGCTGAACCAGCCAGGCGGCACGGCGGGGTTCGACGTGAAATACGGGGTGACCCAAGGGTTGACCGCTGATTTCACCTACAACACCGACTTCGCGCAGGTGGAGGTGGATGAGCAGCAGATCAACCTGACCCGGTTCAGCCTGTTTTTTCCGGAAAAGCGCGAGTTTTTTCTGGAAGGACAAGGGATCTTCAATTTCGGGGCAGGCTACGAATACGACCCCATCACGTCGTACTTCACAGGCGCCCTGTTCAGTGGCGCGGCTCCGGTGCTGTTCTTTAGCCGTCGCATCGGACTGGACGCCGGGCGGACGGTGCCAATTCGTGCGGGAGGTCGTCTGACCGGAAAGGCCGGACCCTACAGCATCGGGGTGCTCGATGTTCAGACCGGAGAGGAGGCCATTGCGGGCAGCCGTCCGACAAACTTCTCCGTCGTGCGCGTCAGACGCGACGTGCTGCGGCGGAGTGCGATCGGTGGGATATTGACGAGTCGGTCGGTGTCCACGACGGCCCAAGGGGCCAGTTATACCTACGGGGTCGACGGCGTCTTTTCCTTCTACGACAACCTGAGCTTCAACACGTATCTCGCCAGGACCGAGACGCCGGGTCTGCACGGAGACGACGTGAGCTATCAGACAGAACTCGACTACAGCGGAGACCTGTGGAGTCTCAAGCTTGAACGCCTCGGGGTCGGAGCGAACTTCAACCCGGAGATCGGGTTCCTCCGGCGTGATGACTTTCGGCGAACGTTTGCCGAGTTTCGCTACAGTCCACGCCCGCAGTCACTCAGGTCAGTGCGGAGATTCTTGGTGCAGCCGAGTCTCGACTACATTACCGACGGCGCGGGGCGCCTGGAAACGCGGCTGCAGCAGCTCTTGCTGGGGGCGGAGTTCGAGAATGGCGATCGTCTGTTTGGCGGGGTCACCGACAATTTTGAGTTTCTGAAGAGGCCGTTTCAGATTGCAGAGGGTGTCTCGATTCCAATTGGCGGGTATTCGTTCGTGAATACGCGGGTGGTCTATGCCCTCGGCGAGCAACGCTCCATAACCGGTGCGATCACCTTTGACCGCGGTGGATTCTTTGACGGCGAGAAGGTGAGCGTCGGCTACAACCGACCCCGGGTGAATCTGGGAGCACAGTTGACTGTGGAGCCCTCACTCTCGTTCAACTGGATCACGCTTCCTGACGCCACGTTCACCAGCGGGCTGATCTCGACACGGGTGACCTACACCGTCACGCCGCGGATGTTCGTGTCCGCGCTGCTGCAATTCAATTCCAGCAATGATTCGCTCGGGACCAACGTGCGTTTTCGGTGGGAGTATCAGCCCGGGAGCGAGTTGTTCGTCGTGTACACCGACGAGCGTGACACCTTGACGCCGAGCTTTCCAACCCTCGAGAACCGCGCGTTCGTCATCAAATTGACCCGATTGTTCCGGTTGTGACCACCGTGAGGCTCTGTCAAGTGTTCAAATCAATGCAAGACTGCCAGGCGTTGGACTTTGCAGTAGTATGGGGACTCTCACTGGAGGGCTCATGACCCGCACACCTTGCCCTGCTGTAGTCCCACTAGTTCTGGTCCTGGCGCTGAGTGCCCCCACCCTCGCGGCGATCGGCGCCGATGACCCACTCATCGCGGCGGCCAAGCGCACTGACACCGCCGGTGTGCGCACGCTGCTCGCACAGGGTGCCGACGTGAACGCTCGCCAGGGAGACGGCGCCACCGCCCTTCATTGGGCGGCCCACCGGAACGACCTGGAGACGACCACGGTGCTGCTTGACGCCGGCGCAGACGCCAACGCGGCGAACCAGCTGGGCGCCACCCCGCTCTGGCTGGCCTGTGTCAGCGGGAGCGGCGCCCTCGTCGCGCGGCTCCTCGACGGGGGGGCAGAGCCGAACGCGGCCTTGTTGTCTGGCGAGACGGTGTTGATGAGCGCGGCGCGTGCCGGCAACGCCGACGCCGTCGATCTACTCCTTGCCCGGTCGGCGGACGTGAACGCGACGGAAGCGTCTCGGGGACAAACCGCCCTGATGTGGGCCGTGGCACAGCAGCATGCCGATGTGGCGCGCCTGTTGGTCGCGCACGGTGCGGACGTGCATGCGCGCTCGGCTGTCTGGTATCAGCTCGAGAACACCGCCGGCAATACGAACCCGAGCGGGGACTTCGAGATGGCGCACGGCGGTTCGACGTCACTGCTGTTCGCTGCGCGTCAGGGTGACGTCGAGTCCGCCCGGGTCCTGCTGGCGGCCGGGGCCGATGTGAACGACACGGCGGCGGCCGGCACCAGCGCGCTGGTCGTGGCCGTCCACAGTGGCCACCGCGCGCTGGCCGCCTATCTGCTCGACGAAGGCGCTGATCCCAATGCCGCGGACGCCGGATACACCGCACTACACGCCGCCGTCCTCAGAGCCGATCTCGAGACAGTCACAACGTTGCTCGCACATGGCGCGGACGTCAACGCCTTGGTGCGGCACGGCACCCCGGGTCGGCGTTTCAGCGCCGACTTCAGCCTGCGCTCCCAGTACATCGGCACCAATGCGTTCTGGCTGGCCGCCAAGTTCGCCGACAACATCGACATCATGCGAGCGCTGGCCGATGCCGGCGCCGACCCGCTCGTGACCCCGGATGACGGCACCACGGCTGTGAAGGCGGCAGTCGGCCTGCCTACCGGCATCGAGAACCGCCGCGCCCAGACCGGCGTACCTGCGCGCGACGGCGATCTGGACGAACGGCTCTCGCTGGCGGCCGCGCGACTCGCGGTCGAGCGGGGCGGCGACCTCAACGCCGCCGATTTCAGGGGTAACACCCCCCTGCACGATGCGGCACGACTGGGCTACAACACGATCATCCAGTTTCTCGCCGACGAGGGCGCCGACGTGAACGCGAAGAACGAGCGCGAGCAGACCCCGCTGTCGCTCGCCGAAGCGCGCCAACCGCTGACCGGCAACTTCAACGACAACGACCACAAGACCACCGCGGACCTGCTCCGGCGGCTGGGCGCGCGGGACGAGGCGGACCAGTAGCGGCCTGTATCACGGGAATCGTTCGTGGAGTCCGCAGCGCGGCGCCCGACTCCTGAGACGCGTATAGTGCCCCGGTCCTCCGAGGAGATGCGGACGCCATGACCATAGCGAAACGGGCCTTGTGGAGCGCCGTGTGCGGCGCACTCGCAGTCACCGCCAGCCTCACGCCCCGGGCTCAGGAACCGGGGACATCGGCGCCACTCGTCAGCGCCGACCAGTACGAACGCTGGCAAACAGAGCTCTCGAATTGGGGCCGTTGGGGACCGGATGACGAGCTGGGCGCGGCGAACCTGATCACGGCGGCCAAGCGGGCCGAAGCCGCCGGGCTCGTCAGCGAGGGGTTCACCGTGTCGCTGTCATCAACCGCGCAGAAGTACGAGAGCCTCGACAACCCGTGTCCGATCGACTGGTCGATGGTGCGGGCGTCGCGCGCGTCCGCGAGTGACCGGCTCGCCTACCCGTGCATTCACGGCCCCGGCACGACACACCTCGACGCGTTCGCGCACATCTTCTTCGACGGCAAGATGTGGAACGGCTACGACGTCGACGGCCTGGTGACGATGGAGGGCGGCGCCGCGAAGAACTCCATCATGACCGTCAAGGACGGCCTCGTGACCCGAGGTGTGCTCTATGACATACCCCGGCTGAAGGGGGTGCCCTATCTCGAGCCGGGCACCCGCATCACCGTCGCCGACCTCGAGGAATGGGAAGCCCGGACCGGTGTCAAGGTCGGGTCGGGCGATGCCTTCCTGATCCGGTGGGGCCGGTGGGCCCGTCAAGACGCGCTCGGCCCGTTCGACACGGGCCGGGAGGCGGCCGGTCTCGACAACAACGTCATCCCGTGGCTGAAGGCGAGGGACGTCGCGATCGCGGGGTGGGAAACCCCCGGCTACATGCCGCAGCCCGAGGGCGACATCTCGCGCCTCGCGCTCCACAACTTCGCGCTCACGATCCTGGGCATTCAGATACTGGACCGCGCCGATTTTCAGGCGCTGGCCACCGCCGCTGCGGCCCGCAACCGCTGGGAGTTCATGCTGACGATCGCGCCCCTCCCCATTCCCAACGGCACCGGTTCGCCGGTCAATCCGATCGCGATGTTCTAAGCAGTCCGTGGTGAAAGTCGAGCGTGGCACCAAGACCGGTGATGCGCTCGTCTGGCAAGGCGAGAAGAGGAAGAATACCGGCAGTATTCGACCCCGCTGAACGAGAAGCTCAGCGCAGCCCTCTGCGAGATGCAGCGCCGGTCGACTGCAGCTGGACTTTCACCACGGGCTGCTAGTACCCAGACGGGGCTGTCCCCGCCGGGCTGCGAGATGAACGAGGCTGCCGAGGAGGGGTATCGACTCCAGAACGTCATGATGGGCAACACCGCCTTCGGTGGCTCCGAAGTGGTGGCGCGATCATAATCAGGTGCCGACGTCACCTACGACCGTCTGGAAGCGGCGGTGAAGGGTCTGCAGATTGCCGCGCTGCGGTCGATTCAGGCGATTCTCGATGTACAGCAGGCGGTGATGGTGGCGGTGATCGCGTCGAGCACAGCCACCACGTCGGCCGTCAGTCACGAGGCATCTCACAGGGGACAGGAGATCCATGAGAATCGCGAAGAGTCTCGCTAGATCGACGGCCGTGTACCGCGTTCCTGTGTCCTACGCTTGACCCTGGAATAGAGGCTGACGTCCGGCCTCATGACGAACTCCCACGGCGCCCTCATCCAGGACCTGTGGGAGTGCAGTGTGTCGTACTGGTCGGGCGCGAGCGTCTTGAGCTCTGGGAGTCGCCGGCCGGGGATGTTCGGAAAGTCGTGGTGTTCGTTGTGATACCCGACGTTGAAGGTCACCGCGTTCAGAGGACCGTAGTAGGAGTATGTTTCCTGACCAGGTGTATTCACGAAGTGTTCGGAGATGAAGTGTCCGGCCAGGGGATGGATGATCGAACCGGCGATGACGACCGAGACCACCAGATACGCGAGGCCGATCGGCCCCACGAGAGCCGCCACACCGACGATCGCGGCAACCTGGCAGCCGATGTTGATCAACTGCCAGCGGTCGACCTGCAATCGCACGGTGGCGACGGGGCGAATCGCATAGAAGACCATCTGAAAAAGCGCCCAGATGAGCTTCCCGGCCAGTCGCCTGAACAATCAGGCTTCCACCCGCGACGGGATGTCGATATCCACCTGGTCCCGGCCTTGCTCCCAGTGGTGCATGGCGTGGTATTTCCTGAAGAGCATGGCCATGGGGAACACCAGCGGAACGTTCGCGACAATGGCGAGCCAGTTGTTCGAGCTCCTGCGCCTGAAGGCCAGATCGTGGGTGGCCTCGTGGATGCCCAGAAACAGCACCTGGGCGATGGTGGCGCCGCCGGCGTATGCCAGAAGCAGGAATCCCCAGACGGGCAGGCGTGGGCTCAGGTCGGCCAGGAGAATCTGGAGGGCGGCTAGCAGAACAAGCGTGTACTTCAGCGTCGGGTCGATGCCGAACAGTTCACGCACTTGCGGACACTGCTTCAGGATGGCGCGTCGCCGGGCGACATGCGGGTCCCGAGCATCCGTCCAGATGAAGTCGCCCATGGGTTGCGGAATCGGCACCCCGCGCGCGCGGCCGTGGACCTAGACTGCAAGCAGGTAGAGAGTTAGATACGTGTCCAGGGGGAACCCGAGTAGTGTCTCCGACATGCCTCGACTGTTTCCCGGGCGGGCGCCGGTCGACTGCAGCTGGACGCGTCCCAGGGGCTGTTAGCCCACATTCAGCGGCTCGATTGACAGCCGCCCGGTGCTGTGGCCGAGTGTCTCGACCGGCACGCCGAGCTGGTCGAGAAGGCTCAGGTGCAGATTGGCCAGCGGGGTCCCCTCTTCATACGTGATGTGGCGTCCCCCCGTGCGGGCACCACCACCGGCGATGAGAATCGGCAGGTTGTTCGGCTGATGCGAGTTGCTCTCGGACATGCCGGCGCCGTAGATGATCTGTACATGGTCCAGCAGCGACCCGTCGCCGTCCGGTGTCGACCGCAGCCGCTCGAGGAACGCCGCGAACAGCGTGACGTGATATCGGTTGATCTTCGTCAGCTTCTCGAGCTTCTCGGGATCGCGCTGGTGATGCGAGATCGGGTGATGCGCGTCGGGCACCCCGATTTCGGCGTAGGTGCGCCCGGTGATCTCGCGACCGATCATGAACGTGACGACCCGGGTCAGGTCGGTCTCATAGGCGAGCGCTTGCAAGTCGAACATCAGCGCGGCGTGCGCGCCGACCGTGTCGGGCACTCCCGGGGGCTGCTCGACCGACGGCAGCTCGCGCGTGCTCTGTTCTTCGGCTTTCTGGATGCGCCGCTCGATGTCCCGCACCCCGTCGAGATACTGGTCGAGCTTCGACCGATCGCGCGGCCCGAGCCCGCGCTGGAGCTCGGCCGCCCGCTCGATGACCGAATCCAGCAGGCTGGCGTCTTTCCGCCGGCGCGCCCGGCGCACCGCCGGGTCGGTGGTGCCGCTGTCACCAAACAGCCGCTCGAAGACCACCCGCGGGTTGTTCTCCATCGGCAGTGGCGTCGTCTCGTTGGCCCACGCGATCGTGTTGGTGAAGGCGCAACTGAAGCCGTCGTCGCACGACCCGGTGAAGTCACGCCCATCGAGGGCGAGCTCGAGCGACGCGAGCTGCGTGTGCCGGCCGAGCACGCGCGCGGCGAGCTGGTCCATCGAGGCGCCGGCCAGCAGGTCCGCGCCATCCTCAGAGGTCGCCGGCACACCGGTGAGGAACCGCGTCGAGGCGCTCGCATGGACCCCTTTCCGCAGTCCGGTCCCCTCGGCACCATCCAGCCCTGTCAGTATCCGCAAGTGGTCCCGCAACGGTTCGAGCGGCTGCAGCACCTCTCCAAAATCGAACCCGGCCCCTTCGATGGACGGGGTCCAGTGCTCCATCCGCATCCCGTTCGGGACATAGACCACACCGAGCCGCCGCACCGACGTCGCCGGCGACTGCTGCATCGCGGTCAACGCGGGCACCATGCCGTCGAGCAGTGGCAACGCCAACGACGCGCCAAGCCCCCGAAGCACCGTGCGGCGAGGAATCGCTTTTCTGGTGATGATCATGATGCTGACCTCCGCATACGAAACGGCGTACTTTTCACGATGCCAACAATGATAGACGACCAGCGGTAATGTTCCGACGCGGCGTCCCGCGCGATCCCGCGAATGACCGGACGATCGAAGTACTCCGGCCCGCGGCCCAGGGCGTACGCCAGCAGCTTCTCGGTCACGGTGCCGACAAACTGATCCTGCCGCTCCAGCAGCAGCGTCCGAAGTCCGGTGGGCCCGTCGAACTCGGAGCCGTCCGGGAGGGCACCGGAGGCATCGATCGGCCGACCGGTCTCGCCGGTGGCGCGCCACGTGCCGATGGCGTCGTAGTTCTCGAGCGCCAACCCGAGGGGGTCCATCGGCGCATGACACACCGCGCACGCCGGATTCTCGCGGTGTTGCTGTAGCCGATCACGCACGGTCGCCGGCTGCCCCCCCGCGCCGCGATCCGGCAGGTCGGGTATGTCCGGGGGGGGCGGCGGCGGTGGGGTCCCGAGGATGTTCGTCAGCACCCACTTGCCACGCAGGACCGGGGAGGTCCGGTTCGGATACGACGTCACGGTCAGGAGACTGCCGTGGCCGAAGATGCCACCGCGCCGCTCGGCCTGCTGTGCGTCGAGTGCCACCCGGCGGAAGTGACTGCCGTAGACACCGCTGATGCCATAGTGCCGGGCGAGCCGTTCGTTGACGAAGGTATAGTCCGCGCCCAACACGTCGAGGACGCTCCGGTCCTCGCGGAGCTGGCTCTCGAGGAACAGCTCGGTTTCCTGCTGAAACGCGTCGCGGAGGTTCTCGTCGAAGTCGGGAAACGCGGTGGGATCGGGCACGACGCCACGGAGCGCGCGCAGATACAGCCACTGTCCGGCGAAGTTGTCGACGAGCGCCTTCGACCGTGGGTCGGCCAGAAGTCGCCGCGTCTGCTGTTCGAGCACCTCGGGGGCGGTGAGCCGGCCGCGCGCGGCCAGGTCGAGTAGTTCCTCGTCGGGCGCACTGCTCCACAGGAAGAACGACAACCGGGAGGCGAGCTCGACGTCGTTCAGGCGATAGGCGGTTGCTGGCGCCACGTCGGTCGGATCGCGTTCGATCCGAAACAGAAAGTCCGGCGAGATCAGGAGCCGTTCCAGCGCCAGCTGGATACCGGCATCGAAGCTGCCCTCGGTGCGACCCGCTTCATAGAACTCGACGAGCGTATCGATATCGGCGTCGGTGACCGGCCGGCGATAGGCCCGCCGAGCGAGGGAGGAGAGGATCTCCCGCGCGCACGGTTCCTCATCACGACGGTCCGCCGGCCGGCAGATGAAGACCGCGCGCCGACTGGGCGTCTGCCCCGGACCATCGATCGTGTAGGGTCCCCCGATCGCGACCTGATCGACAGCGGCGTGGCCGTCGCGCAGATCGTTGACCGCCAACGCGAAGGTGGTCTGGCGCGGCTGCAGCACTCCGTCCGACTCGGCGAAGCTCCGCACGAATGAGACCCCCACGACGCGCGGCCCAGCCTGTGCCGGGAAGCGCACCTCGAGGTCCGCATCGGCGAACAGCGCGTACTCCTCCCACTCGGCGTCCCCGAAGATGTTCCCGGCGTAGCTGGCCGGTGGGCGCCGCACCAGCGGCTGGTCGCCGCCGAACGTGAACCGCGTGACGAGGACGCCGTCGAGTCGGACGTCGAGCTCGTTCCGCGAACCGAGGCCACGCACGTAGTCCACGTAGTTGCGATGCAGGCGAATCTTGAGGTCATACTCGCCATCGACCGGGAAATGATGGTGAATCGCCACGCCGCCCCGCGACCCGAACGGCAGGTCGTCGTTCATCCGGTCGTCCTGCCGCAGCAGGATCGGCACTCTGTAGGTCTCGACGGTTGGCACGAGCGGCGCGCGTCCGACCGCGAGACGGCCGATTTTTCGAGCGGCCGACACGTAGCGTTCCATCAGCGCGGGCGACAGCGTCAACACGTCCCCCATGTTGTCGAAGCCGTGCTCGTCGATATCGTCGGCCGGGAGCAGCGCGCTGACGTCCACGTCGAGCGCGAGCAGATCGCGCACGGTGTTCCGATACTCGGCCCGGTTCAGGCGGTGGAACGTCTCGGTGCGACCCGGATCAGGTCTTGTCGCGTAGGCGCCGTCGAGCTGGCCCTCGAGCCACGACGCGAACGTGTCGTAGGCCTCCGGGTCCGGCCGGGAGCGGCCGACCGGGGGCATCCCGCGCGTGCGCAGTTTCGTGACGACCTTCTCCCATACCGCCGCGCCCTCGGCGACCTGCTCGATGTTCGCCGTATCCAGCGCAAGTCCACCGCTGCGAAGTCGCTCGTTATGGCAGGAGACGCAGTAGCGATCGAGGACCGCACGGTGCTGGGCTGCGTCGGGCACGGCCGGCGTCGATGACGAGGCCTGCGCCTGCGGGGAGACTGTCGCCGCGGGTCGATTCGCTGCGGGCAGGCGAGGCTCGACCGGAAGACAACTCGCGCTCAGAAGCACGACGCCGAGCAGGCCCGGCATCGCGTGTGACAGTCGCTTCATCCCACACATCCTCACAGGATGTCCCATGCTAGCACGCCTCTCCCGGTCCGCAGGTGCATTCGCACCGCGGGGCACCCCACCTACCGGCGCCAGGCCGTGGCCCGGCCGCGTGCATGTCCGAGCTGGCCCGG
>Ga0310122_10000684_pt1 | contig 21336 bp, 16 predicted proteins | sample CB6_Bottom_1051__FD_203503 | JGI IMG/M metagenome (GOLD analysis project Ga0310122, IMG submission 203503) | Marine microbial communities from Western Arctic Ocean, Canada - CB6_Bottom_1051 | ecosystem: Environmental > Aquatic > Marine > Oceanic | place: Canada: Western Arctic Ocean | collected...
TGCTCGTTGCGTTCGGTCTTCTGAGCTACGCGACGTTGCTGTCCTTCCGCGTACGGCGCCTGGCTCGAGCCGCCGAGACGGCGCTGAGCCCGGAAGGCGAGATCCATCCGGCCATGCCCGGCCGCCGTGCGGGCGATGAAATCGGCGATCTGGCACGAAGCTTCACCGATCTTCTGAATCGTCTACGCGAATACACTGAATACCTGACCACACTGAAGGCAAAGCTCGCCCACGAACTACGTACGCCGCTCGCCGTTGTCTCAACGTCGCTGGACAACCTAGAGCGTGAGTCGCACGAGAGTCATCTCTCTCCTTATCTGTCCAGGCTCAGAGAAGGCACGGATCGCTTGGACGCGATTCTCGGCGCCATGAGTGAGGCCACGCTAATTGAGCAGGCGGTCGCGAATACGGAACTCGAAATTTTTTCTCTTAGCGCCGTCATTACCAGCTGCGTGCATGCGTATCGTGATGTCTACAGTGATCGAGTTTTCGAACTGGTCGACCAAACCACGGAGTCGAGCGTTCTCGGGTCGGCGGATCTAGTCGCACAGATGCTCGATAAGCTCATCGATAACGCCGTGAGTTTCAGCCCGTCAGTGAGTTCGATTACGGTGACGCTCACTTCCAACGAGAAAGAAATTGGACTTCGCGTGACCAACACGGGACCGCTACTCCCCGAGTCCATGCGCAACCAGCTATTCGACTCATTGGTCTCCGTACGCAAGGAGCGCGGCCAGAGACGCCACCTGGGGTTGGGTCTCTATATTGTAGCGCTGATCGTAGAGTTCCATCGGGGCCGGATCCACGCCGAAGACCTGCCCGATGGCAGCGGCGTCCGCTTCAATATCGAGTTACCGAGAGTTAGGTAGCGCGCAGCCAACGCCGGTGCCGGCCAAGCCACAGTAGCCCGCAGGATTCTTCGCAAGATACTGCTGGTGGTAGGACTCTGCGTAATAAAATTCGGGCGCGTCGCGGATTTCTGTCGTGATGCGGGCGAACCCCGCCGCGGACAGTTTCGTCTGGTACGCCTCGAGACTAGAGAGCGCAGTGTCATGCTGGCTCGAGTCATAGGTGTAGATCGCAGAGCGATACTGCGTCCCGACGTCCCCGCCCTGCCGCATGCCTTGTGTGGGGTCGTGAGATTCCCAGAATAGCTGCAGCAGTTGCTCGAACCGGACCGTGTCGGGCTCGAAAACAACGAAGACTACTTCAGCGTGACCGGTACGCCCGGTACAGACGTCCTCGTAGCTGGGGTTTGGCGTGACGCCGCCCGCATAACCAACCGCAGTGGTATAGACGCCCGGTAACTCCCAGAACAGCCGTTCTGCGCCCCAGAAACAACCCAGTGCGAACAACGCCTGCTCGGTATTCTCGGGAAACGGCGGCTCAATCGGCCGACCGTGGACATAGTGTGGAGCGGTCATGTCGTTATCGACCTGCAGCGGCTCCCGAGCTGACATGCGAAGCCGGAAGGTCGGTTGCGCCAATCAGGTACTCGTCGATGCTGCGTGCTGCACCGCGCCCTTCGTTAATCGCCCAGACGACAAGCGACTGACCCCGGCGGCAGTCTCCTGCAGCGTACACGCCGGGAATCGTGGTCGCGTATGCTCCGTGCTGAGTTCGATAATTCGTGCGTTCATCGAGCGCCACGCCGAATATTTCCCCGAGGTAGGACTCGGGGCCGACAAACCCCATCGCCAGTAACACGAGGTCGGCCTCCCACTGCTGCTCAGTGTCCGGAATCTCGGTCATCTCGATCTTACCGTCCACTCGTTGCCATTCCACGCGGCTCGTTTTTAGACCCGTAACTTGTCCTGCACCATCGGCGAGAAACTCCTTCGTGACGATGCCATAGCTACGCGGGTCCGCGCCGAACTTTTTGATTGCCTCCTCGTGTGCATAGTCCGTGCGCAGAATGATGGGCCACAGTGGCCAGGGATTATCGGCCGCTCGTTCGTACGGAGGTTGCGGCAGCAACTCGAGATTGATTACGTTGCGACAGCCATGCCGCAGCGCCGTACCGATACAATCGGCACCGGTGTCGCCGCCGCCGATCACGATGACGCTCTTGTCCTTCGCGTCGATGTAATTGCCGTCTTTGAGATCGCTGTCCAAGAGGCTTCTCGTGTTGGCAGTAAGAAATTCCATCGCAAAATGAATCCCGCTGAGCTCGCGGCCCTTAACCGGCAGATTTTGCGGCCGGGTCGACCCCGTCGCCAACAACACCGCGTCGTGATCCGTCGCGAGCTGCGTCGCATCGACGTTCCGACCAACGTCTGCATTGGTCACGAAGCTGATCCCGGCGTGTCGCATCAGATCGACTCGTCGGTCGACCACGGCTTTGTCGAGCTTCATATTCGGAATGCCATACATCAGCAGCCCGCCGATCCGATCCGCACGCTCGTAGACCGTGACCTCGTGGCCGGCGCGATTGAGCTGATCCGCGGCTGCCAGCCCACACGGCCCAGAGCCGACAACGCCGACGGTCTTGCCGGTCCGCGTACTCGGTCGCTCGTGCGTGACCCAGCCTTCCGCGAAACCGCGATCGATAATGGCGTTCTCGATATTCTTGATTGTTACGGCTGGATCGGTGATCCCGAGAACACACGCGCCCTCACATGGAGCCGGACAGGTCCGGCCCGTGAACTCCGGGAAATTATTGGTTTGGTGCAGACGATCCAACGCCTCACGCCACCGACCCTGGTGCACGAGGTCGTTCCACTCGGGAATCAGGTTATCGACTGGGCAGCCTGTATCCGATTGACAGAAGGGAACCCCGCAGTCCATACACCGAGCACCCTGGCGTTTGAGCCTCTCCTCGTCGGGTGTAGTAAAAATCTCGCGGAAGTCTTTCTGGCGATCCGCCGCGTCCCGATAGGGGACGCTTTTCTTGCGGTACTCCATGAACCCGGTCGCCTTTCCCATCGTCGCCTACCTCAACCGCTCACGACGGAAAACTCGCCGGTCTGGGTGTCGTGAATAGCAGCCTCAATCTCCTCATCGTGCTTCTTACGCTCACCTAGAATTCGCTTGTAGTCGGTAGGCATTACCTTCACAAATTGACTCAGCACGTCAGGCCACGCGTCTAGGACTCGTTCTGCTTGTTGCGAGCCGGTGTATTTCCCGTGCGCCTCGACGAGTTCACGCAGCTCCGCCGCGTCTTCCTCGGCATCCACCGGATCCAGATCGACTGTGCCCAGGTTGCACTTCGATTCGAAATCACCGTGTTCGTCCCAGATGTAAGCAATGCCACCGGACATGCCCGCTGCGAAATTGCGACCTGTAGGCCCGAGTATCACCGTTCGACCGCCCGTCATGTACTCGCAGGCATGATCACCGACGCCCTCAACCACCGCCTTCGCGCCGCTGTTCCTCACGCAGAAACGTTCCGCTGCACGGCCTCTGAAAAACGCGCGCCCGCTCGTCGCCCCATAGAGGGCCACATTGCCGATCAACACATTGTCCTCGGCGACAAAAGTACTCACGTGAGGTGGATAGAGGATCAACCGTCCGCCCGAAAGGCCTTTGCCCACATAGTCATTGCTATCGCCTTCCAGTTCGAGCGTGATACCCCTCGCGAGAAAGGCGCCGAAGCTTTGGCCCGCTGATCCCGAGAACTTGATGTGAACGGTATCGACGGGCAGGCCTCGCTCGCCCCAAACCTTAACGACGTTGTGGCTCAGCATCGTCCCCACGGTACGATTGATGTTGCCGATCGGCAGCTCAAGCAGCACCCGCTTGCCGTGATGGATCGCATCCTGGGACAGCTCGATCAGTTTGTTGTCCAGAGCGTGCTCCAGGCCGTGATCCTGCTGGGTCGTACAATAGACGTCGACATCAGCATGACTTTTGAGCGCCGGAGTCAGAATCGGTGTCAGATCCAGTCCGTCCGCTTTCCAGTGATCTACGGCCGCGCGAGTCTCGAGTACATCCGTACGCCCGATCAACTTCACAATACTTCGGAAACCGAGCTCAGCCATGAGCTCGCGGGCCTCTTCGGCAACCATAAAGAGATAGTTAACGACGTGCTCAGGTTGGCCCGCGAATTTCTTCCGCAATACTCGATCTTGAGTGGCGATCCCGACCGGGCAGGTGTTGAGGTGGCACTTGCGCATCATGATGCAACCGAGTGCGATCAGCGGGCCGGTAGAGAACCCCATCTCCTCGGCACCGAGCAACGCACCGATAATGACATCCCTGCCGGTCTTGAAACCGCCGTCAGTCTGCAGGACCACACGGCTCCGCAGGTCGTTCATCACCAGTGTCTGGTGCGTCTCTGCGATACCGAGTTCCCATGGCAGACCGGCGTGCTTGATACTCGTGAGCGGCGATGCGCCGGTGCCACCCGAGTCGCCGGAGATCAGGATGTGGTCGGCGTGCGCCTTTACGACACCGGCCGCGATGGTGCCGACGCCGACCTCGGACACGAGCTTGACGCTGACTCGCGCATCCGGATTGGAATTCTTCAGATCGTGGATCAGCTGCGCCAGATCCTCGATCGAATAGATGTCGTGATGCGGCGGAGGACTGATCAGCCCGACCCCCGGTGTCGAGTAGCGAATGCGTGCGATGATCTCGTCCACTTTTCGACCGGGTAGTTCACCGCCCTCGCCGGGCTTCGCGCCCTGCGCCATCTTGATCTGCAGTTCATCGGCATTAGTCAGATACCAGATGGTCACGCCGAACCGCCCGGACGCGACCTGCTTGATGGCCGACCGCCGCGAGTCGCCTGAGGGCAGGATCTTATAGCGCTCGGAATCCTCGCCGCCTTCACCGGTATTGCTGCGACCGCCCACGCGATTCATCGCCACGGCCAGAGACTCATGCGCCTCGGCCGAGATCGAGCCGAAGCTCATCGCGCCGGTACAGAATCGCTTGACGATCTCGCTCGCGGGCTCTACTTCGTCCAGCGGCACGGCCGGTCCAGCAACGCCGGTCTTGAATCGCAGCAGTCCTCTCAGCGTGCAATTCGCGCGCGCGTCATCGTTTGCCTGTTCCGCAAATTGCTTGTACGCAGACGCGTCATCGGAACGCGCTGCCGTCTGCAGCGACGCGATAACGATCGGGTCCCAGGCATGTCGCTCACCGCCACTGCGCCAGTGAAACTCACCCGGATTCGGCAATGTCCCCGAGGAGTCGTCATCGCTGGTGGCGTAACCGAGCGCGTGCCGTCGCCGGGCCTCCTCCTCGAGGACCGGAAATCGCACTCCTTGTAGACGGCTCGCGGTACCCGCGAAGCATCGATCTACAACGTCATCGGCAAGACCAAGTGCCTCAAAGATCTGCGCGCCCTTGTAGGATTGCAGCGTAGAGATACCCATCTTGGCCATCACCTTGAGCATTCCCTTGGCGACACCCTTTCGATAAGCGGCAACGACGCTTTCGTCATCGGCGAGCGATCTCGGATCGAGCAAGCCGTCACGCCGCGCCTTCCACAACGCCTCGAATGCCAGATAGGGATTGATCGCGTCGGCACCGTAACCGACCAGCAGGCAGTGCTGATGCACCTCGCGCGCCTCGCCTGTCTCCACGACGATTCCGATACGTGTTCGCTTCGCCTGGCGCACGAGATGATGGTGAACCGCCCCGCACGCCGCGAGTGCACTAACGGCAACGCGGTCCGCATTCATACCGCGATCCGACAACACCACAAAGTGATAGCCCGCGTCCAACGCCTGCTCGGCTTCCCGACAGATTCGCTTGAGCGCCTCGACGTAGGCACCCGCTTCGCTGATGCACGCGAACGTGATATCGATCGTCTTGGCTTTCCAGCCGCGGTGATCCATTTCCTTGATGGCCGCCGCCTCTTCATTCGTCAGGATCGGGTGACGCAGCCGCAGCCGATGGCAATGCTTCTCGGTAGTATCCAGAAGGTTGCTCTCGGGACCAACGTAACACTCCAGGGACATGATGATCTCTTCGCGGATCGAGTCGATCGGCGGATTGGTCACCTGAGCGAACAGCTGCTTGAAGTAGTCGTACAGCATCCGCGGCTTATCGCTCAGGCAAGCCAGCGCCGAGTCGTTACCCATCGACCCAACCGGATCACGCAGTTGCTGAATCAACGGCTGCAGCATGAAGTGCATCGTCTCGATCGTGTAGCCGAACGCCCGCATACGGGGTAGCAGCGTGTCCTCATTCAAACGCGGTGCGACTGCCTCGCCTACGATGTCATGGAGCTTCAGACGCTGCGACTGCAGCCAGTCGCGGAACGGCCGACGATTGGCAAAATCGTTCTTCAGCTCGTCATCCGGAATCAATCGACCCTGATCGAAGTCGACCAGGAACATTCGGCCGGGCTCAAGCCGTCCTTTGTATTTGACGATCGCCGGGTCCAGCGGAAGAACGCCGACTTCGCTGGCCATGACGACGCGGTCGTCGTGGGTCAGGTAGTAGCGACTCGGCCGCAACCCGTTGCGATCCAGGACCGCGCCGATGTACTGGCCATCGGTAAACGCGATAGAAGCCGGCCCGTCCCAAGGCTCCAACACACAGGATAGATATTCGTAGAAGGCGCGCTTGTTCTTATCCATCAACTCGTTTTTCTGCCACGCCTCCGGAACCATCATCATGACCGACTCCTGGAGCGTGCGGCCCGTCATCAGCAGGAACTCCAGGACGTTATCGAAAGCGCCGGAATCCGAGACGTCGGGCTCGACGACCGGAAAGACGTCTCGTAGAGAGTCACCGAACAGATCGGTCCGCGCGACGCCTTCCCTAGCGCTCATCCAGTTGACGTTGCCACGAAGGGTATTGATCTCGCCGTTGTGCGACATGAACCGATTGGGCTGCGCTCGATCCCAACTTGGAAAGGTATTCGTAGAGAACCGCGAATGAACCATCGCCAGGTGGGACGCGTAGTCCGGATCAGTGAGATCCGGGAAGAAATCCATGAGCTGACCGGGCGTCAACATGCCCTTGTAGATCAGAACCTTCGTTGACAGGCTACAGACGTAGAACAACTCCGCTTGCGTCAGCTCCGACTCGGCTCTTAGTTGATGGCTGGCGCGTTTGCGAATCAAGTACAGTTTTCGCTCGAACGCGTCTCCGGCGAGTTCATCTCCGGCAGCAATGAAAACCTGCTCGATATGCGGGGCCGCCTGTCGTGCCGTGGGACCTAGATCAGCCTTATCCGGGTCCGTCGGGACTTGCCGCCAGCCGACGAGTTTCTGACCTTCGGCCGCACAGATCGTGCTGATCGCCTCTTTGCAACGCTCACGCTCAGCCGCATCGGTCGGGAGAAAGACGACTCCTGCGGCAAACTTTCCTGGCTCCGGAAGCTCGGTATCCAGCTCATCCCTGGCCACTCGGGTCAGGAAATCGTGCGGTAATGCCGTCAAAATGCCCGCGCCGTCACCGGAATTCGACTCGGCGCCACGCGCGCCACGATGGTCCATCCGGCACAAGAGGTGATCCGCGTCACGAATTATCTGGTGGCTCGGCTGCCCTTTGATATGCGCAACGAAGCCAACCCCGCAGCTATCTCGCTCCAGAGAAGGATCGTATAGACCACGAGCCGCGGGTAGTCGTCGCCGACTTCGAGGCCTCATGGGCTTATATTCGCAACACGTAGAGTCATGGCATTCCCTGGGTGGAGCTGCTGCTCCACGCGTCATTGTCATCCTTGCAGGGCTTGTGGACGGCCAGCGCTTTACTCTCGGGCAGGCCACCAGTATCTGCTGGCGGCAAGACAGCCGCTCTTTTGGATTCGGTAGGCCATCGCCAGAGCCAACTATCATAAGAAGTCTGTGGCGGTTACGTCAAATATCGAGCGCAGCGCGGCATTCGTCGGAGCTATACGAATCAATGAGTTACTGAGATTCTGTGTCGATAATCAGTGGTACCTGGCCGCGTCTGACTATCTCGATTGGGTCCCTCGGCGTGGCCTCGAGCACGAGTTCACCATGGAATTCGTAGGCCAGCGCATTGTCCGGACCCTGTACGAACGCCATCAGCCGCGAGGCAGAGGGCACGAGTTCACTGAAAACTTCGAATTCGAGCGTCTCGCTACCCATTCCCGGCAGCGTGAACGGAGTGGCGTGATCGCCGATAAGGCGCCCCTCGCCGCCTAAGCGGATGTCGAAATCCAGGCAGACCACGGGATCTCCGCCATATTCGGATTGACGAGTTGAAGACGCAACGCAAGAAACTGCCCCTCCGGACTTGTCTCAATAATACTCAGCCCAAGGGGGTTCGCCTGTGGCGGCGCCAGCCGCCTTGGCACCGACGAGCACGCCTTTAACGAGATACTTGCCGCCAACGTCAGCACTAACCTGCCGAGTAGTCGCAAACGTTTTGCCACTGCCCTCCATCACTTCGTCATCGTCCCGGGTCTCCGGCGAGCGCTCTCACGGACGAACAGCCGAAAACTCATGACTCGGAATGGGCTATTGTATTGGATATGGCGCCAAGTACTGAAGACATACTCGGTTTCTGGTTCGGCGCAGCTCCGACAGACGAGGACGCGGTCCCCAGCCATATGCGCCGATGGTTCGGCGCTGACCAGACCGTCGACGCTGAGCTGTCGCGCCGATTCGGCGCCGCGATGACGGCCGCGGCCAGCAGTGAACTCGACGGCTGGGCAGAGACCGCCCGAGGACGTCTCGCGCTAATACTGCTCCTCGATCAGTGTCCTAGGAGTACCCACCGCGGATACCCGGCGGCATTCGAGCAAGATGCGCTCGCACTCTCCTGGACATTGGATGGACTGGCTGACGCCATGGATCGGCAGCTCGAGCCGTTTGAACGCATGTTCTTCTACATGCCCATGCAGCACGCGGAATCTCTGGACAGTCAGGAAGGGTCCGTGGAAATTTTCTTGGAACTCACACGCACCGATGTCCTGGCATTTATGATCACGGCCATGCGCAATACAGCGGACTTCGCTCGCCTTCATCGCGATATCATCGCGAGATTCGGCCGCTTCCCGCACCGCAATGCGGTTCTGAACAGAGAGTTCACCGCCGATGAGCGCGAGTATCTTGAGGAGGGGGCGCCGACATTTGGCCAGTAGTTTTTTTCAAGCTCTAGTCCTGGCACAGAGCTCTCGAGCAGAAGCGACCACGTAATGCGAAATCAAGTTGCGCGTCCTGTGGCGATTGTTGGCGGTCTGCGGATACCGTTCTGCAGATCGCACACGGCCTACCGTCACTGCTCGAATCAGGACATGCTGACAGCAGTCTTGCGCGCGCTGGTGGAGAGATATGATCTAACAGGCGAGAAACTCGGGGACGCGGCGTTCGGCGCAGTAATGAAACACTCCCGAGACTGGAACCTAGCCCGCGAGAGCTTACTGTCCTCCGGCCTCGCGCCGGAGACCCCGGCGTTCGACCTACAGAGTGCCTGCGGAACAAGCCTGTCAGCCGCCGTATTGATCGCCTCGAAGATCTCTACGGGACTCATCGATTCCGGGTTGGCCGGCGGGGCGGACACGCTGAGCGATCTACCCATCGTCTATCCAGATGCCTATCGGCACTTGCTGCTCGAGAGTGCGCGCGGACGAAGTATCGGCGAGAAAATCAAACCATGGTTGGGATTACGCCCCCGTCACTTCAAACCCGTGTTCCCCGGTGTCGTCGAGCCGCGCACCAACCTCTCGATGGGTCAGAGCATGGAGCTAACGGCTAAGGAGTGGCGACTGACACGAGCAGATCAAGATCAACTGGCGTTGGAGAGCCATCAGAAAGCGGCGCGGGCCTACGAGGAAGGCTACTACGACGACCTCGTCGTCGAATTCAATGGAGTAACCCGGGACAATAACGTCAGAGCAGACTCCAGCCTCGAGCAGCTGGCTCGACTCAAACCCGTATTCGACCGCAGCGAGACCGGCACGATGACGGCGGGTAACAGTACCCCGCTTACCGACGGCGCATCCGCGGTGCTGCTGGCGTCGGAGGAGTGGGCACAGGCCCGGAGCCTACCGATTCGTGCCTACCTGACCTATGCGAAAGTCGCAGCCGTCGATTTCGTGAACAGCGAAGGCCTGCTGATGGCGCCCGCGTACGCGGTTTCGGACTTGCTAGCGGACGCGAATCTATCGCTGCAGGACTTCGACTTCTACGAGATTCACGAAGCGTTCGCAGCGCAGACGTTGGCAACGCTCAAAGCGTGGGAGTCCGAGACGTTCTGCAAGGAACGCCTCGGGAGAACCGCTAGCTTAGGCTCCATCGACCGGGACAAACTAAACGTCAAAGGCGGCAGCGTCGCTCTTGGGCACCCATTCGCCGCCACCGGGGCCAGAATCGTCGGCTCGTTAGCGAAACTTCTGCATGAAAAAGGTTCGGGCCGCGGCCTGATCTCCGTCTGCACGGCCGGTGGCATGGGAGTCACGGCGATCCTCGAAGCACCCTGATTCACCCTCCAGGAAGTTAACCAATGACCGGATTCGATGCGCTGCTCATTACCCTGAACGGCATCCTGTGGCACGACTCGGCGCTGCTGATACTGCTCGGTACCGGCATAGTTTTCACTTTCTGGAGTGGCTTTAGTCAGTACAGGGCACTTACTCATGGCGTGCGGGTGGTGCGCGGTTCCTATGACAACCCCGATGACCCTGGCGCGATCAATCACTTTCAAGCGCTGTCTGCTGCACTCTCCGCAACGGTCGGTCTTGGGAATATCGGCGGGGTTGCACTAGCGATATCTCTCGGCGGGCCCGGCGCCGTCTTCTGGATGTGGGTCGTGGGCTTCTTTGGAATGTCGATCAAACTGACCGAAGTTACGCTCTCGATGCTCTATCGCAACACCGACGATCCCGACAATCCGCACGGCGGCCCAATGTGGGTCGTCAGCAAAGGTCTGGCTCGCATGAATCCGTCGCTTGCGCCTCTCGGAAAATTCATTGGCGGCTTGTTCTGCGTCACTCTGCTCGTATCGACGGTTACGGGTGGAAATATGTTTCAGGCGTGGAATGTCGGCGAGATTACTGAAGAGTACTTCGGAATTCCGAGCGTCGCTGCCGGTATCGTTCTCGCGCTACTGGTCGGTATGGTAATCATCGGCGGCATCAAGCGGATCGGCGCGGTGGCGGGTCGCCTCGTGCCTATCATGGTCGCACTCTATCTGCTGGCCGGCGCCTATGTGCTAATCGTAAGCGCCGGACAGATACCGAGCATGTTTGCGCTGATATTCAGATCTGCGTTTTCACCACAGGAATTCAGCGGCGCGTTTATCGGCGGCACTGCAGGTTCTGCCTTTCTGTTCGGCATGAAACGCGCGTTATTTTCCAATGAAGCGGGCCAGGGTTCATCGCCGATTGCGCACTCTGCCGCGAAGACCGACGAGCCCGTTCGTGAGGCTCTCGTCGCCGGGCTAGAGCCATTCATCGACACGCTGATCGTCTGCACGTTTACGGCCCTCGTCATTCTGTCTACCGGCATATGGAATCGCGCGCCGGAAGCGACCTATGCCGCACTGCCTGCGGTCCTGCCGGTCGGGGCGACCGAGTGGAGTCTGGAGACGCTTCCGGCACCGGAACGTATCGGCGATGAGTGGGCCGACGGCGACGGCGTCTTCATCGTGTTGAGCGCGGGCGCCAACGCACAGTCCGGCAACAATCTTCACCGCCTCGGCGGCGCGGTCGTCGAGCAAAATGGCGCGCTCGTGATCGAGTGGCAGACTCTGACCAGCAACGCCCGCCCGCAGGTCGATAGCCCCGGCATCTATGCGAGCTATGTCGGCGCCACACTGACGGCGAAAGCTTTTGATTCCGTGACACCCGGCCTCGGCAAGTGGTTGGTCACCTTAGCGGTTTGGTTATTCGCAATCTCGACGATGATTTCCTGGAGCTACTACGGCGAGCAGGGAATCGTCTATCTTTTCGGCGAGCGGATGGTCCTCACTTACAAGGTCGTCTACTGCGCGCTGATTATTGTCGCGACCTGGGGTTTTATCGAAACCGATGCAGATCTGGACAATCTCACCGGCGTGGGCACCGGTGTCATGCTGTTCGCCAATGTTCCTATCATGTGGATCTTCGGCCGCCAGGCGATGCGCGCATATCACAACTACATCACGCGGCTGAAGTCGGGGAAGATGGGGCCGGATCACCCGCCATCCACACTGGAAGATCTGATCAGCGGACGCGATGTGGAGTGACTAGCTGATGCACAGGACGTAGGAGATCAGAAACGGCAAAGACGCGGCGCTGACTAACGTCGACACAAGCACGATGCTGGCAACGTCTTCGGGATCCCCATCGTAGCGAGCCGAGAGCAGATAACTGAACACTGCTGTGGGCATTCCACCTTGCAGCACGAGTACGCCGCGAGCGATGCCGGTCAGGCCCTAGTTTCGCAATGACCAACCTCGAGGCGCGTCTCGAGTACCTTCGAGCCAAGGGTATTGATAGTCAACGGACGTCGTCGACGGCAGGAGCTTGGAAGGCCGCCGCCACGTTAGTAACACCCGACGGCACGCCGATCTATCTCTTCGCTGATTCGGGGGATGAGAAAGTCCCGGCGTGGCCGCCAACCTGGAATCGCGACCGAGCGTTCACTTCTACCGCCTAGATGTCGAGTCTCGCAAGTGCGGCGGAGATCTGCGGCAGGTAACCGCCGCCGAACAGATTGAAATGATTCAGCAGATGGTAAAGGTTGTAGAGATCGACGCGACGCTGCCAGCCTGTCGGTAACGGCCATTCGGCTAGATACGCGGCGTAGAACTCATGGCTGAAGCCGCCAAATAATCGTGTCATCGCAAGATCCGCCTCGCGGTCGCCGAAGTAGACGGCCGGGTCGAAAACGTACGGAACGACGGACGCCGTAGCGCCCCAGTTTCCGGACCACAGATCCCCATGCAGCAGTGATGGCGCCGGCGGGTCACCTTCGAAAAATCTGTCGAGTCCGGCGAGAAGCTCGACGCTTGCCTCTCGTTCTGCACGCGGTAGCCCGTTTTTCGTAGCCAGGTCGAGTTGGAAGCCGAGTCGTTGATCGCGCAGAAACGCGATCCAGTCCTCAGTTGGAGTATTCGGCTGGCGAGTCGGGCCGATGACATTGTCGCGCGCCCAACCGAAACGATCGCTCGAGACCCGGTGCTGGCGGGCCAGCCCTTTGCCGAGCGCTATTTCGGCGGGCGTAGATTTTGATTCCAGGTCGAGCCACTCGAGAAATAGATACGCCGTCTCGTTGACACGACCGACAGAGTGCACCGCCGGTATTGCGAGAGAATGTGCGTCACGCAACGCCTCCAAGCCGTCCGCTTCAGCTTCGAACATCGCGACGTCGGCAGCATGATTCAATTTCACGAACAGCGGGCCGCGACTACTCGGCACACGGTAAGCCTGGCTAATGCTGCCACCGCTGACCGCGACAGCCTCAGCCGGCCTTGCCGTTATTCCCGTATCGTGTTGGAGTTCGTCGGTGGCTTCGGTCAGATTCAAGAGCTGGTTACGAAGCTATACGCTCGCGCGCCAACCGCCCGCTGAGTCGTGCATGCAACGGCGAGGTTCGTGGGAAATGGGTAAGCAGATACTCCATCTGATCGGCTAATACCCGACGTCCCTTGAGATAAATGTATTCTGCGTAGGTCGGAGTAAACGGGACCGCAACGAGCTGCATCCCGGCTTGCTCAGGCCTTTTTCCACCTTTGAAGTTATTGCAACGCCTGCACGCCGTCACTACGTTCGCCCATACGTCACGCCCGCCACGGCTGATCGGCGTGATGTGATCTCGAGTCAGATCGGAAGTACGAAATTGCTGTGCACAATACAGACAAAGATTGGCATCGCGCTTGAACAGGGTCCGGTTGTTTAGCGGCGGGGTATAACGATCCCGGTTCCGCTCCAGCTTATGCGTAGCGCCGTGGGTAGCAACGATCGAACTAACCTTGACGATACTGCGCCGGCCGCTGACTGCGTTGCGTCCGCCGCGGATTTCATAGATCAGAGAACCGCAGGCGTAGGCGACCTGTTCGGTGTGGTAGAGCCGAACTGCGTCGCGGTAGTCGATCCACTCCAGAGGCATGCCCGCGACATCGGTACGCAACACCTCCTGGGTTACGGCACATAGTTCCATGCTGCACCCGCCGTTGTGTGTCGGCGGTGGCAAGTGTCACCGAGACAACGGCAAACTTCAATGGCTGGTGTCGTAAAATGCCAACAGAATCGCTGGCCCGACCACGATACGCCGCTACAACTCCTTCAAGACGGCGTCGAGGCTCTCTTTAGCGTCACCAAACAACATGCGCGTATTGTCTTTGAAGAACAGCGGGTTCTGGACACCCGCGTAGCCGGTGGCCATGCTCCGTTTCAGAACAATCGTGGTCTTGCCTTTCCAGACCTCTAACACCGGCATCCCGGCGATCGGGCTGTCGGGTTCATCCTGGGCGGATGGATTCACGATGTCGTTTGCGCCGATGACGATCGAGACATCGATGTCCGGAAAATCATCGTTGATCTCGTCCATCTCGTAGACGATGTCGTACGGGACTCTCGCTTCGGCCAACAGCACATTCATATGTCCGGGCATACGTCCCGCAACAGGGTGAATTCCAAACCGAACGTTGACCCCTTTGTCTCTGAGCGAGCGGGTTATCTCGTGAACGATGTGCTGAGCTTGAGCGACCGCCATGCCATAACCCGGCACGATCATGATCTCTTGCGCATCGCTCAGCATACTCGCCGTGTCGATCGCATCGATCGCGGCGACTTCGCCCTGATCGATCGTTGTCGCCGCGCTCGTCCCGCCCGATGTGCCAAACCCACCGGCGATGACCGCGAGAAATTTTCGGTTCATAGCGCGGCACATGATGTAACTCAGGATCGCGCCGCTGCTGCCGACGAGCGCCCCGGTGACAATCAGCAGATCGTTGTTGAGCATGAAACCGGTCGCCGCCGCCGCCCAACCAGAGTAGCTATTCAACATCGAGACGACGACGGGCATGTCGGCACCGCCGATCGCCATCACCATGTGCACGCCGAACAGCAATGCGACACCGGCCATAATCAGTAACGGTGTCAGGGCGTCGCCGCCCACGGCGGATTCGAGGATGTACTGTCTGCCCGCCCACAAGGCGATGAGCAACAGTCCTAAATTCAGCCAGTGACGCGCCGGGAGCGTCAATGGACTGCCGCTGATGCGGCCGCTCAGCTTGCCAAACGCTATCACCGAACCAGAGAACGTGATGGCCCCGATCACTATGCCGAGAGAAGTCTCGATATCGTGAATCGTCAGTTCCACGCCAAGGAAGCGGACGTCCGGATCCATCGAATTGGCGAGCCCCACGAGCACAGCGGCCAGCCCGACGAGGCTGTGCAGGATCGCAACGAGTTCCGGCATCTGTGTCATCTGTATCTTACGAGCCAGGAGCAGGCCGATCATGCCGCCGACGACTACGGCCGCGAGCAGCAACTCGTAGTGAACAGTCACGACCCCGAACACCGTCGCGAGTAACGCGATGCTCATACCGATCATTCCGTAAAGATTGCCGCGACGCGCCGTCTCGGGATGACTGAGCCCGCCGAGAGCGAGGACGAAAAGTATCGTCGCGCCGATATAGGCGACCGTAACGACCCCTGGTTCCAAGAGCTGTAGCATCAGTTAACCCCTACTTCTGAAACATCTGCAGCATGCGGCGTGTTACCGCGAAGCCGCCTGCGATGTTGATACTGGTAATCAGGACGGTGATCCCGGCTACCCACATGATCCAACTCTCGGGAGAGCTGATCTGCGCCAAGGCACCGATAATAATGATGCTACTGATGGCATTCGTCACACTCATCAAGGGCGTATGCAGCGCCGGTGCCACATTCCAGACCACCATGTAGCCCACGAAACAGGCCAGTACGAATACCGTGAAGTGCGCCATGAACGATGGCGGCGCAACCAACCCTAATCCCAGCAGCGCCATGCCGCCGATGCCGAGTGTGAGGACCGGGCCGAGCCAGCTCGGTTTCTTCGCCGGCTCCGGCGCGGGAGGCGGCGTCGGTTCGGCCGCTTTGGGCGGCACTGCAAATAACTTCGGCGCCGGTGGCGGCCAGGTAATGTCCTGACCGTTCACGACGGTAGCGCCACGAACAACCTCATCGTCCATATCCACGACGAGTTCACCGTTCTTCTCCGGGCACATGTCGGCCAACAGGTGACGGAGATTCGTCGCATATAACTGGCTCGACTGCGCAGCCAAGCGACTGGGTAGATCCGTGTAACCGATGAGTGTCACGCCGTGGCGCTTCACGACCTTATGTGGCTCCGTCAACGCGCAGTTGCCGCCCTGCTCGGCCGCGAGGTCGACGATTACACTGCCGGACTTCATCGACTCGACCATCTCCGCCGTAATCAATTCCGGAGCCGGCTTCCCGGGAATCAGTGCCGTGGTAATGATGATGTCGACCTCGGCTGCCTGCTCGGCGAATAACGCCATCTCGGCCTCGATGAACTCCTTACTCATAACCTTCGCGTAGCCGCCCTGACCCGAACCCTCTTCCTCGAACTCCAGTTCGAGGAACTCGCCGCCCATGCTCTCGACTTGTTCCTTCACCTCAGGGCGAGTATCGAACGCACGCACAATTGCTCCCATACTTCTGGCCGCGCCGATCGCCGAGAGCCCCGCCACTCCGGCGCCGATGACAAGCACTTTCGCCGGCGGGATCTTCCCGGCTGCCGTAATCTGTCCGGTAAAGAAACGGCCGAAATGCTGCGCGGCTTCCACGACAGCCCGGTAACCTCCGATGTTTGCCATCGAACTCAACGCGTCCATTTTCTGCGCGCGGGAAATACGCGGAATGCTATCGACGGCGAGAGTAGTGACGCCAAGACCCGCGAGACGATCCAGGAGCTGCGGATTCTGCGCCGGCCATAGGAAACAGATCAGCACTTGATCGCGGCGTAGAAGATCGAATTCATCCTGGCCGGAGTCCGCAGACGTTCCGGGGGCCCGTACCTTGAGGATGATGTCGCTGCTGGACCAGAGAGTCTCAGCATCTGCGGTGACGGTGGCGCCGGCATCCCGATACGCGTCATCGTCGAAACTCGCGGCCACGCCCGCACCAGCCTCGATCGAGACCTCGAAGCCTAGCTTCGTAAGCTGGCTTACGGCCTCCGGAGTGGTGGCTACGCGCCTTTCCTCCGCATAAATTTCCCTGGGAACGCCGATTCTCATGCGCATTCTCCGGCCAGCATATCCTGGCTAACTCTCTGCTTTAGAAGGATTTACACCGAGCTTCCGCAAGCCGCGCGCGTGCTGCAAGGCTCGCTGCATCGTCAGTGTCTCGATGAACTCAGGCAGGATTGTAAACAAATCACGGCGCGTCGGCCCAGTTCCGCGATTGCGAGATCTAAGAGATAACGGTCCAGCGAGTAATTAGCGGCCCATCCCCATACCGCCACTTGGGCGATCTGTCGGTCGGAGACGCGTATCGCGGAGACGACGGAGTTGATCGGGCGTCAGATCACGAAACTGTCTCTGGAGTTCCTGACGACGATCAGGCGGCAGACGCTGAAAACGCCGATAGGTATCCTGAAGCCGATCGCGTGCACCCGGCATCAGGCTCCGAAAGATCTGATAGCGGTCGCGTATCGCGCCACGCTGATCGTCACCGAGATTTTCCCACTCCCGATAACGATCCTGCGCCTGAGCCTGCTGCCGCCGATTCATTTCAAGCCAGCGCGCCGCACCGGTCGCGATTTGCTCCTGCCGTACAGCGTCCATCTGCTCCCAACGGTCAGCGTGTTCGGCCAGGAGAGTTCGCTGCCCGTCCGTCAAATCATTCCAAGCTACGCCATCCGCATTGGCAACCCCAATGAATGCAAGCGTACTTGCTATCAATACGACGAATTTAAGTTTCGTTCTCATCGTCCTTCCTCTGCGCCACAGCACGCACATCATCCTTGACTTGCTGCTCCCCTTCCCACTCCGCAACGGCTAACCATTCCTCGTCGCTCCCCTGCCAACTACCCAGATATGCCAGGAAATCCAAATCCAGCGCATCCTCATCGGCCTTCGCATGCGGCCCCAAAACCACGCTTATCGCGGCAAGCCCCAGTAGCGAACGTCCAAATAATGAAAGAAGTAATCGCTCCAACAGAGCTCGATCAACCAATGCCGTCCTCCACAATCTCACCAGACGTCAGCTCGGCTTGCTCTTCAAGCCATGCATAGAATTCGAGTTCCTCGATCATATCGAGTTCCTCTTCGCCCAGCAGAATCTCCAGATCGGTCACCGCCGCTACATCGAAACCGCCATCGGCAACCGGTGCCATCTGACCCTGCCACAGCATCAAGCTCATCAACGCGACCGCGGCAACCGCGCCCGCAGGCAACCAGGGTCGGCTCCAGATCGCCTGTGGCTTCCCAGCCAGCTCTTCCAACGCCCGATAACGCGCCTGCGTTAGCTTAGAGCGCGTCTGGCCATCCAACGCCGCGACACTCTGTTCGAAGAGTAGCTTCGTTCGCTCCTCGAAGTCGCGGTCCTTTCTCACATTCTCGCTGTCCATTAGACATGCTCTCCAAGCATATCCCGCAGCCGATGTACGGCACGGGAGTAGTGCGTCTTTACGCTGCCGTCGGAACAACCCATAGCGGCGGCTGTTTCCGCGACATCTAATCCTTCGAAATTACGCAGCATGAATACCTCGCGCTGGCGCCGCGGAAGGTCCCGGAGCCCCTGCTCCAATGCATCCATCGCGTCACTTCTCGCCAGCGCCTCGGTCGGATTCTCGGAAGTTGGTCCCGGAGCCTGAGCGACGGGATCGTACTCCTCACCTTCCTGTCCGCCAAAGAAACTCATCACTCGCCCTCTGACGATTGATCTGCGCTGCCAGTCACGTACGCGGTTCCGCAAGATCCGATAGAAAAGCGGGCGCCATTCATCGACTGTTCGGTCAGCGTAGCGACTGGTCAGGCTGATCATCGCATCCTGGACAATATCCAGTGCCTCGTCACGGTCACGCGTGCTTATTACGGCAATCCGGAAGGCTCGGGTCTCCACCTCGCGGAGAAACGCCTCCATCTTGGTCCCCGATTCCAGTATTCCGTCCTCCCTCTGCCTACACGCCGGCGCCTGGAGTGTCGCCACAAGCGCTATCAGCCGCATTCCCTGCAGCATCTTGAACGGATTTTATGGAAAATGTTCATAATCTCTCGACAACGTTCCATACTCGTCGCTCAAGATAACGCCTCAACAGCCGCCTGGTTGACAAGCGATTCTGAGATAACCCCTTAACCTCCAAAGAAAAGTTATTCACATAATAGCGCGACAGCACGCAGAATAGGCGGGATCCAGCTCGCTGAAGATACCTCATTGTTTTCTATAAGTTTTATGCTTGAATTCACGCCCTGATGGCGACCCAAGGAACGCTGATACGCGTCGCCGTCCCAGTGCCGATCCCTGGCGGTTTCGATTACCTGTGGTCAGGACCGGGCGCGCCGCCCGATCCCGGCTGCCGCGTGCGCGTACCCCTGGGTAACAGTGAGCGCATCGGCATCGTGCTCGAGCACGTCTCGAGCAGCCACATCGGCTCTGAGAAACTCAAAGAGCTGCTTGAGGTTCTCGATGTAACACCGATTGTCGGGCCTGAGCTTCTTGCTGCCCTGCTCTGGTGCGCGGATTACTATCACCATCCCATCGGCGAAGTTGTAAGCCAGGCGCTACCGACGCTGCTGCGCCGCGGCCGCAGTCCTATCGCCGAGCCCGTACTCGGGTGGCGGCTGACCGACGCCGGTAGATCGCAGGATCTCGATCTCATCGCTCGCCGCGCCCCGCGGCAAGCACAAGGACTGGATGCACTCGCTGACGACAACGCAGTTTCCGCGCAGGCGTTGCATGCACTGGGTGTCGGCCGTGACGTGCTCGCGCGACTGGCAGACAAGGGTTGGATACATACGGCTACGCTCGCGGCCGACACCACCTCGAAGCAGAGTCCGCACACGACCGATGCAGCACCCATACCCGAACTGACCGAGGATCAGAGGACGGTCCTCGGTACGATCGACGCCAGTCAACCCGGCTACCAGCCCTTCCTGCTGCAAGGGGTGACAGGCAGCGGCAAGACCGAGATCTATCTACGCCTGATTGCCAGACAGCTTGAGGCAGATCGGCAGAGCCTGCTTCTGGTTCCCGAGATTGGCCTGACCCCGCAACTCGTGACGAGACTCGAGCGCCGCTTCGGCGATCGGTTAGCGCTGATGCACTCCGGGCTCAGCGACGGCGAACGTCTCAACGCGTGGCGTGACGCCTACTCGGGGGAAGCCAAATTGATCGTTGGCACACGTTCCGCGATCTTCGCCCCCCTACCGCGCCCAGGATTAATAATCGTCGATGAAGAACACGATCCTTCCTTCAAGCAACAAGAGGGATTTAAATATTCCGCGCGGGACCTCGCGGTTTTCAGGGCACGGCAGCTGAACGTGCCCGTGCTTCTGGCCTCAGCTACGCCCTCTCTTGAGAGCTTCTACAACGCGCAACAGCAGCGCTACAAGTCTCTGACGATGCCGAAGCGGATCGGCGCAGCGGGCGCCCCCAGCATTCGCATCGTCGATCTGAACCGGCATGCCACCCGCCACGGCCTGTCGACACCACTGATCACAGCGGTAGAGCGCCACCTCGCCGAGAACAATCAGATATTACTTTTTATCAATCGCAGGGGATTCGCGCCAGTTCTGTTCTGCGTTGAGTGTCGCACGGCGGAGGACTGCGCACGCTGCGACTCCCGTATGACCATACACGCAGCACGCGGCGAGGTCCGCTGCCATCACTGCGGCAGCCAGAAGCCCCTAATGTGGTTGTGTGTGTGCTGCGGCGCCGAGCGTATTGCGGTTGGCACCGGCACTCAACGAGTGACCGACGAGCTTACAGCATTGTTCCCGACGGCCCGAATTGCCCGCCTCGATCGAGACGTCGCAAGTCGCAAGGGAGTGCTCGCCGATGTGTTGGCCGACGTGGAACAGGGCGAAACTCAGATTCTAGTCGGAACGCAGATGTTGACGAAGGGACACGACTTCCCATGCGTTACCCTGGTGGGCGTTCTAAGCGCCGATCAGGGCCTGCTTGGCGCGGATTTTCGCAGCAACGAGCGACTGGCCCAGACGCTGTTGCAGGTGGCCGGGAGAGCGGGAAGACGGGAGCAGCCGGGTGAAGTCTATATTCAGACGCACTACCCGACGCACCCATTGTTGACCTGCCTGATCGAGCAGGACTATTCGGCTTTCGCTGAGCTTGCACTCGCGGAACGCCGCGAGACGCGCTGGCCGCCATTTTCTCATCTGGTCGTCTGGCGTGCGCAGGCACAGACGCGCTTGCCCGCAACGCAGTTCTTGCAGCGCGTCGCTGAGCAGGCGCGTCGTGACGTCGGAGCTGTCACTACGCTTGGCCCGGCACCGGCAACCATGGAGCGGCGTGGC
>Ga0310122_10000685_pt1 | contig 21313 bp, 19 predicted proteins | sample CB6_Bottom_1051__FD_203503 | JGI IMG/M metagenome (GOLD analysis project Ga0310122, IMG submission 203503) | Marine microbial communities from Western Arctic Ocean, Canada - CB6_Bottom_1051 | ecosystem: Environmental > Aquatic > Marine > Oceanic | place: Canada: Western Arctic Ocean | collected...
ACGCGTGCGCCGCCGATGTCTACTATGCCTGCTACCGTGGGCGGGGCGGGCGTGGGAAAGAAATAGTCAAAGGTCCAGGTCACCAGCTTCCCGCTGCGGTCCGAAAGGCGGGTTCCCTCAAAATCGTCGCGGGCGAAGCAGCTTTCACACACGCGTTGGACGGGGAACTGCACGGCGCCGCAGGAGCGGCAACGCTGACCACAGAAAGCCAGGTTGCTGTCGCGCTCGCGGAAGTGGACGGTAGCCGAAAGTCCCGGTCCTGCCTGGGCTTCCCACTCGCTTGTCCCCAGGTCCCTGGCCTTGAGATACTGGGCGTAGTCGGCCACAGGTTGCCGCCTTTCCAGGTGCCAGTCCACGCCCCGTCGTACCGGCAGTTGCTCGATCCCGTCGTTGACCTTGAGCGCGAGTGCATCGGCGCCGTCGCCGTAGTTGGCTACCAGTATACGTTCGCCCGGTCGTGCGTTCTCGAGCGCGGCTACCAGTTGCAGGGGCGCGAAGGCCACGCCGGCGTTGCCCAGGCGACCAAAGAAAGCGTCGGTGAGCTGCCCCTCGGCAAGACCGAGGGTGCGTGCCACGCCCGCCCGGCTGCGGTGGTCGGGGCCGTACAGGGCGACCTTGTCGTAGTCGCTTACCGAGTCGTCGCCGTCGGCCAGCAGGCCATCGACCGCCTCGGTCATGCGTGGCGCGTAGCCTTCCTGCACGACGAAGCGGTCTTCCCAGCTGTGCACGAAGTCATCCCCCTCGCTGCGCCACACGTCGACGATCTCGTCGGTGACAGCTCGAGAAGCTTCCATGGTGGCTATGGCCGAATCCTTCGACACCAGGAACGCGGCCGCGCCGTCGCCACTGTTACGCTCCAGTCCGGAACCCGGGGCACCCATTCGGCAGTCGGACGCGATGACCAGGACGCACGTGGCCGAACCCGCGTCGATGGCATCGGCCGCCGCCCGCAGGGCGGTCGTGCCGGCGCGCAGCGAGTTCGAGTAGTCGGTGGCCTGGAGCTCACGCCCGAGGTCCAGCGCTCGCGCGATCAGTGCCGCGCCCTGTTTCTCCCTGAACGGGTAACTGGTCGATGCGAAGTAGACCGCGTCGACCCGCTCGCGGGAAAACCCGGCCAGGCAGTTAGCACCGGCCGCTACCGCCATGGTGACGCTGTCCTCGTCGTTCCACGCCACCGCTTTTTCGGGACCGCCGTCGCGCGGCGCACGGCCGGACAGGGCGTCCAGGGAAAGCCGGTGGGGTGGTACGTAGGCGCCGTAAGAACTTATTCCTGCCATGGCGATTTCGCTGATTCAGCCACCCATCTTGAGGCCGGCTACGCTGCTGCCGAAAATGTCGGTGGCAACCGCGTCGCCAATGCGACGCGCGTCCCAGCGCTGTGGGTCTTTTCCTGCTTTTACGGGTGAGCCCAGTTGCCACGAACGGTAGTGTGCTATTTCGTCACCCACTGCGCGGAAGACCTGCCCGGTAACGTGCGAGGCTTCGTCGCTGGCCAGCCACGCCACCACCGGTGCCGAGTTCCCGGGGTTCAGCTTGCTGAACTCTTCACCCACTTCGTTGGCCTCCACGGTTTCCATGCCCTGGAAGGTTTCGGTGACAAGGCGCGTGGCTCCACCAGGTGCCACCGCGTTGGCTCGCACGCCGTAGCGCTTGCCCTCCAGCGCCGTGATCATGGTGAGCGAAGCAATGCCTCCCTTGGCGGCGCCGTAGTTGGCCTGCCCCTTGTTACCCTGCAGGCCCGCCGAGCTGACGGTGTTTACGATCGCGGCCCGGCGCGGCCGGCCCGCCTTGGACTCGGCCTGCCAGTAGACGCAGGCGTGATGGGTCATGTTGAACGTGCCCTTCAGGTGTACGGCGATCACGCTGTCGAAGTCGTCCTCAGTCATCCTGACGATAGAGGCGTCACGCAGTATGCCCGCGTTGTTGACCACTATGTCCAGTCCGCCCCAGGTGTCGATGGCCTGGGCTACGCAGGCCTCGGTGTTGTTCCAGGACGATACGTTGGCATTGTTGACGACCGCTTCGCCGCCGGCCGCCTTGATGAGGCCGGCGGTCTCCGCGGCAGGGCTGTCGTCGCTGCCCTGGCCGCCAGAGTCGGTGCCGAGGTCGCTGACGACCACGCGCGCGCCGTGGGCGGCGAGTTCCATGGCCTCGCCGCGGCCTATGCCGCGGCCAGCGCCGGTCACGATCGCGATCTTTCCTTCAAGCAGGGCCATCTTCAAGAGCCTCCAGCGGGTCCATCGTTCCGTCCCCGGTTCAGTCGGTCACGCGCGGGCGTACATGGCAACCACGCAGGCCCCGCCCAGGCCGAGGTTGTGTTGCAATGCGGCGCTGACGTTGTCTACCTGCCGCTTGTCCGCTTCGCCGCGCAGCTGCCAGGTCAGCTCGGCGCACTGGGCCAGCCCGGTGGCACCGATGGGGTGCCCCTTGGAGAGCAGGCCCCCCGAGGGGTTGACCACCCAGCGCCCACCGTAGGTGCACGCGTTTTCTTCCACCAGCCGTTCGCCTTCGCCCTCGGGGCACAGGCCGAGCGCCTCGTAGGTGATCAGTTCGTTGGTGCTGAAGCAGTCGTGCAGTTCTATGACCTGCACGTCGTCGGGGCCCAGGCCGGATTCATCGTAGACCTGCCGCGCCGCGCGCTCGGCCATGCCCATGCCCGCCACGCCTATGGCACCGCGCTCAAAGTCCTCGGCCCGGTCGGTGGTAAGCGCCATTGCGAGTATATCGATCGCGCCGGGGTGGGGGTGGGACTGCAGGTAGCGCTCGGACACGACCACCGCAGCTGCCGCGCCGTCGCTGGTCGGGCAGGCCTGCAGCAGGGTCAGCGGGTCGTACACCATGCGTGACTCGAGGACCTCTTCGAGGGTGCAGGCCTCCTGGTACTGTGAGCGCGGGTTATTGACCGAGTGCAGGTGGTTTTTTACCGAGATCTTCGCGAAGGTTTCCGGCTTGGTGCCATATTTTTTCATGTGGTCGCGGCCGGCATCACCGAAAACGCGTGCGGCGATCGGGGCCTTTTTTTCTCTCTCGGTCTCCTCGGCGACCGCTTCCATGCCGGGCATCTGTTTTTCGATCGGGCCCTTCTTCATCTTTTCAAAACCCAGGGCCAGCGCGGCGTCAACCTGTCCACTCCTCACGGCGCAGTAAGCCATGTAAAGGGCAGTCGAACCGGTAGAGCAGTTGTTGTTGACGTTGAACACGGGGATACCGGTCATGCCGATTTCGTATAGCGACTGTTGCCCCAGCGTGCTCATGCCGTTGATATAACCGCAGTAGGCCAGTTCGATGTCTTCGTACGCGGTACCGGAGTCGGCCAGCGCGTCGCGCGTGGCACTGCGCGCGAGATCCTTGGCGTCGCTGTCGCAGCGGGCGAACCTGGTCATGCCAACTCCAATGACGAATGCGCGTTGGGTAAAATTACTGGCCATTGTTTTCTTCTCCAGGCTGTTGGAATCGAGGCGGTCGCCCTTGTCGGCCAGTGTTGTCGGTGGGCAAGGGTGCGTCAAGAACGCGATTGGCCTCGTAAAGACCGCTAACCGCTGAAAAGTAGTTGTCCGAGGCGGTCCAGGTGGTAGCCGGAGGGTCCCATGAAGGCATCACCGGCGTAAGCCCGGCGCAACCTGAAGTGCAGGCCGTGTTCAAAGGTGTACCCCGTACCAGCGTGAACCTGCATAGCTGTGCGCGCCACGCTGCGGGCGGCAAGGCCGGCCTCTGCCTTGGCCACGTGTACGGCCCGGTGGCGGTCGGTGTCGTCGGCGTCTACACACATGGCTGCGTAAGCCACCGAGGCGTCGGCACGTTCGAGCAGTATAGCGGCGTCGACCAGCATCCACTGCAGTCCCTGGAATGATCCTATGGGTTGACCGAACTGCTCGCGTTCGCAGGCATACTCCACCGAGGTCTCGAGCAGCCAGCGACCTGTTCCTATCAGTTCGGCGGCCGTGGTAACCAGCGCACGGTCGACGGCATGGGCAAAGGCTGTCGGGTCCACTGGTATCCCGCGGGGCGGGCCGGCCAACTCGACGGTGTACATTGGTCGCAAGCGGTCGAGCTGGTCCACCTCGGTCAGTGTTGCCGATGCAGTGGGCACAAGCGCCATCGTGGGTGCGGCCAGCGAGCCGGCGACCCACAGCATTTCGTCTGCATCGCCTGCCGAGGGAACGTGATGCCTGGCATTGCCATCGTGGGGTATCCACAGGCCGTTTTCGCCGGCCACGGCCACTGTCGCCGAGCCCGCGGCTGCGAGCCCGGTCGGGGCTGCCAACTGCGCAGCCTGGAGCGACGCGAAGAACACACCGGGGGCAGCCGCTCGTCCGTGTTCCCCCATGAACAACACCAGGTCTACCAGGTCGGCACCGGCCAGCGCCACCCACTGGTAAAGGTGCTCGTCCCACAGCGGGGCGGCCGCCCGCTTGTCGTCCCAGGCAGCCTGCAACAGCCCGGCTGGGCATTGGCCTTCGAACAGCGAGTGGGCCGTCGATCGCACCATTTCCTGCTCGGCGCTGAGCGAGAAATCCATTTCAGCTTCCCCTGGGCAGGCCGAGCACCCGCTGCGCGATCACATTGCGTTGCACCTCGGATGTTCCACCCCCTATGGTTGCCGCCAGTACCCTGATGAAGGATCGCTGCCAGCGGCCACCTTCTTCCGAACGTTCGGGGTCGGTCACGGCCAGCGACGCACCCTGCAGGTCAAGGGCGAGCTCGACCAGTTTCTGCTGTAACTCGGAAGTAGCCACTTTCATGAGCGAATGTTCGGGAGCGCTTCCTCCCTGCGCGAACGAGGCGAATCCCTTGTAGCCCAGTGCGCGCAGTCCACGCACGCGGGCGTACAACTCGGCTACCTTGCGGCGGATCACCGGGTCGTCGTCCAGTCCGCGACGGCGGGCCATGGCCACGATGTCGTCGATCGACCTCTGGCAGATCGCGACACCCTCAACCCACAGCCCGCTGCGCTCGTGGGCCAGCGCGCCGATGGTTATCTGCCACCCGCGGTTCAGTTCGCCCAGCAGGTTGGCCGCCGGCACGCGAACGTCGGTGAAGAAGACCTCGGCAAACTCGGCGTGGCCGCTTATGTCGCGCAGCGGCCGCACCTCGAGGCCGGGCGTATCCATGTCGATGATGAGTGCGGATATCCCCTCGTGCCTGGGGGCGTCGGGGTCGGTGCGCACGTAGCACAGGCATTTAGAGGCCAGCATGGCGTAGCTCGTCCACACCTTCTGCCCGTTGACGACGTACTCGTCTCCTTGCCTCTCTGCGCGGGTGGAAAGGGAAGCCAGGTCCGAGCCGGCGCCGGGTTCCGACATTCCGGCGCACCAGATTGTGTCGCCGCGGATCGCGGCCGGTGCCAACCGCCGCTGCTCATCGCTACCAAACTCCAGCAGCGATGGGCCAGCGATAGCGTAGCCAACAAAATGCAGTGAGCGGGGTATGCCCCGGCCAGTCATTTCTTCGAAGTAGACCAGCGTTTGTGAAGGGGTGGCGTTGCAGCCGCCCAGTTCGGGGGGATACCCGGGGACCATCCAGCCGTGGTCAAACAGACAGGCCTGCCATTTACGAGCCCAGTAGGGAATGGAGACCACCCCGTCATCGCCTGCCTCGCTGCTGGCGATGAAGTCGTTACTCAACCGGGCCTCGGGTGGGCAGTGCTCTTCGAGGAATTCCGCCAGTCGTTTTCTGAAGGCCTCGTCGTCTGCCGAGCGGGCGAGCTTCATTTCCTGCGCGAGGCCAGTTCGGTACTGAGCTCGCGTTCGCGTGCCATTGCCTCGGCCATGCTAGAGGCGGGGCCCTGTCGAAGGGCGCGCTTAGCAGCTGCCAGTACCTCAGGGCGTTTCTCCGCCATTGAGCCGGCAAGTGTACGCGCTTCGTCGGCCAGGCGGTCGGGAGCGACCACCCTCTGCACAAGACCTGCCGCGCCAGCCTCGTCAGAAGTTATCACCGCTCCCGACAGCACCCATTCAAGCGCTTTGGGTGTACCGACCAGCTGCGGCAACAGGTGCGTGCTGCCCAGGCCCGGCAGCATGCCCAGGCCGGTGAAGTTAAGACCCAGGCGGGCGCCGTCGGCCGCCAGCCGGACGTCGCAGCCAAGAGTCATCGTGACCCCGACACCGAAGGCGTCGCCGTTGATGGCCGCGATGACCGGCTTGGCATACGACAGCAACTCCAGGGGGAACTCGCGCACGAAAGACTCCTGGCCCAGGGCGGGCCCGGGCCCGCCCTCGCGGCCGGCCATGTGCTCTTTCATATAGTCAAGGTCCACGCCGGCGCAGAAGGCCCGGCCACGACCGGTCAGTATTACCACCCGCGCAAGGTCGTCGTCTCGTGCGCGGGAGAAGGCATCGACAATTTCTTCACCCATCTCGGGCGTGTAGGCGTTGAGCTTGTCGGCGCGGTCAAGCGTGATGGTGGCTATGCCCTCGGCCAGTTCGTAGGAAATTTTTTCGTACATCGTCTCGTGTATTGCCCCGCGCCCGGGCTACTTACCGTCGTAGGGCGCCCAGCGCGGCTGTCGTTTTTCGACCATGGCTGCCGGGCCCTCGGAGTGATCGGGGTGGGCTGTGTGTTGGCGTATGGTCTGCCAGGTGTTTTTCAGTGCCTCGTCCAGGCCCACCTGCAGGCTCTGCCAGATTGCCTGCTTGGAGCGGGCCAGCGCGGTGGGCGAGTGCTGGGATATCATGGCGGCAAGCTCGCGCGCCCTGGGCATGAGCTTGGCCTGGGGCACCACCTCGCCGACCAGCCCCACCGCCAGTGCCTGCTCGGCGGTCATGCGTTCTGAGCCTCCGAGCAGCGCCAGTCGCAGGACGGCCTCAAGCGGTATGCGCCGGGCCAGGCCCACGGGCTCCAGGCCCGAGATGACGCCGAGCTTGACGTGGGTGTCAAAGAAGGTGGCGTTGTCGGCGGCGACGATGAGGTCGCTGTCGGCCACGAAGTGCAGCCCGCCGCCGCAGCACATGCCGTTGACGGCCGTGATGACCGGTTTCCAGCAGGCGTTCTGTATAGCGGTGATGTGCAGGAAGGGCGTGTCCTCGGCCGGAGGCCCCGTGCCATCAAAGCCGCCTTCGGCTACCACCGCCTCCACGTCCACGCCCGTGCACAGGGCTTTTTCGCCAGCGCCGGTCAGTATGACGCAGGCCGTGTCGGGATCGTCCTTGATCGCCTGCCATGCCTGCGCGAGCTCGCGGGCCATCAAGCTGTTGAAGGCGTTGCGACGTTCGGGTCGGTTGAGCGTGATCGTGGTCACGCGGCCCTCGGTCTGGTAGAGCAGTGTCTCGAAATTCATGGTAGCTCCCGTCAGCCGATACTAGGGCGCGCTACGGATTAAGTCGAAGCCGTCGGGTTTAAGCGACGCGGGCAGCGGTGTTCATGCCTCGCCGCCGCTGGCCTCAGACCCACCACGGCCCAGGTGCTCGTCGGCCATGAGCACGGTGGCCGGCAGTGTGATCAGCGCACCTCCGAGCGAGCCCGCCAGTACCAGGGCCGTCAGCAGTCCAAAGGCCCGCGTCGGCACCATGTCCGAGAATCCCAGCACCAGGAAGGACATGCACAGCACGATGGCGGTGTAGAGCACCGGCCGGCCCACCACGGTAACGCTTTCTTCTATGGCCGCCGCCACTTCCTTGCCCGCGGCGCGCAGGCGCTGGTAGCGCATGAGCAGGTGTATGGCGTTGTCCACCGCCACGCCCAGGGCGACGTTGGCCATCATCACTGCCATGGGCCCCAGCGGTTGGCCAACCCAGCCGGTCATGCCCAGCACGAAGCTCAAGGGCAGTACCGCCGGTATCATGGCCAGCAGCCCGTGGCGCAGGCTGCGAAGAACGAGCACCATCATTATGCTCACCGCCATCAGCGCCAACGAAAATCCCAGCACCATGCCGCGTATCATGTGGTGCTCGATGTCGCTGAAGAGCATGACCATGCCGGTGGGCTCCACGTGGGCGCCCTCGATGGAGTCGGCCAGGGCGCGCACGCGCGCGATCAACGCCGGGTCGTTGGCCCCTTCCGAAATCCTTGAGCGGGCGGTTATGCGTGCGCGGGTGAAGTCGAAGTTCATGTACTGGTACATGTCGCCGTCGGGGGCGTCCATTTCGTACATGAGAAGCAGCTGGGAGACCTGGTCGCGGCGCTCGGGCAGGCGCAGCCACTGCTGGTCGCCTTCGTGCATGGTACGGTTCATGACCTCTACGAACTGCGCGGGCGAAAGGGCGCTTTCTATCTTGGCATCGGCGACGAGGCCGCGGTAGACCTCGTTCATGGCGCGCAGAATGGCCGGTTCTTTCATGGGCTCGGCCGTGTCTGCCAGTTGAGGGTCGGGGCTCACCAGCAGTTCGAGGGTGAAGACGCCGCCTATGTTGTCCTCGACGAAGTCGGTGGCAATGCGCGTCGGGTTGTCGGGCGCGAGATACTCGTACCAGTTGGCCTCGGTCTTCACCCGCGAAAGACCGCTCAGGCCAGCCACGAGAAACATTACGCTCACGACCAGCAACAGGGCGCGCCTGCGCGACACCAGACCGAACAGCGCGCGCAGGTAACGCGAGTGCCCCTCCTGCGACGCGGCCACCAGGCGCCGGGGCTCGGGCAGCAGTCGGATAGTGGCTGGCACGACGGTCATCGTTGCCACGAAGGCGTATAGTGAGCCCACGGCAGCGAACAGCCCGAACTCCACTATGGGTTGTACCTTGATGACGACCAGCCCGAGAAAACCCAGCGCCGTGGTAACGCTGGTAAAAAGGCAGGGCTTGAAGACCACCATGCCGGCTCTGATGATAGCGTCTTCACGCTTGCGCCCTGCCAGGAGTTCCTGCTGGTACTCGGTCAGGTAGTGAACCGAATCGGCCACGCCTATGCCCAGCAGCACGATGGCCAGCCCGGCCGTCATCACGTTGAGGGTAAAACCGGTGAGCGACAGCGTGGCAAAGGTCCACAGCACCGAAATGCCCACGGTCAGTGTGGGCAGCAGCACGCCCGACCAGGTGCGAAACAGTGAACCCAGTAGCAGCGCGAAAATGACCAGCATCACCGGCAACAGTACCTGGTCGTCGCGCTCCATGGCTTCGAACATGGCCAGGTCAAACTGCACGGCACCGGTGACATGGAACTCGGCGTTTTCCTGGTCGGTGAGCTCCTTGATTAGGCGGGTGAGTACTACCCGTGGCAGGTAATCGCCCTCGGGCATGGGCTCTATCTTGATCGAGATGGCACCCGCCCGTCCGTCGGCACCCGCCAGCGTACGCGCAAACAGGGGGTCGGTGGCCAGTCGCTCAAGAAGCACCTCTCGCTGCTGGTCGTCCACGGGGCGCACGACCAGCAGCCCGATGTCGAGCAGATCGCCGTCCGAGCGTATGTCTTCTACGTTGGACAGGCTGGTGACCCTGAGCACGCCGTCGAGCTCTTCGAACGCGGTGGTCAGGCGGTCGGCCATGTCCAGGGCCGCCTCCGACAGCACCCCCTCGGGGTGCGCGTAGCCCACCACCAGGTACTCGTCGTTGCCGAAGTCCTGCTTGTATTTCTGGTAGGAGGCCAGGCTGTCGCTACCTGCCAGCAGCCAGGTCTCGGGGTCGTTGTTAATGCGCAGGTCGCCGATGGCGGCCAGGCTGCCGGCAGAAATTGCCAGCGCCACGGTCAGCACAAGCCAGGGATATCGAGTTACAAATCTGAACCAGGGCATGGGGGAACAGCGACGGTCTGACGACAGTAGTATCTGCGTGCGGATAAAGAAACACGGCGTTTGCCCCACTGCTTGCCCCACCAGCGTGCAGCTACTAACTTTGGCCGGTCGGGAGGACAATAACTGGATGTCTAAAGTACAAGCTACCGAACTCAGGCCGGGCATGGTCATTGAGCACAAGGGTGAGCCCTACCGGGTGATGACCTTTCAGCACCGCACGCCAGGCAAGGGCAACGCGGTCATACAGGCAAAGATGCGCAACATCTTGACCGGTGTGCAGGTAGAGAACCGCTACATGTCTACCGAGACCGTTGTTCGAGTAGCCGTCACGGGTCGCAAGATGGAGTACCTCTACAGGGACGGCGACGGCTACGTCTTCATGGACCAGGAGAACTACGAGCAGCTCACCCTGCAGGCTTCCACGCTGGAAGATGAGGCGCCGTGGCTGGAAGAAAACATGGAAGTCACCGTGCAGTACGTGGGCGAAGAGCCCACCGGCCTGGACCTGCCCAAGATGGTGGAACTGGCGGTCGAAGAAACCGAGCCGCCCATGAAGGGCGCGACCGCTTCGGGTGGATCCAAGCCCGCCCGGCTGACCAACGGCGTGACGATCAAGGTGCCGCAGTTCATAGAGACCGGTGAAATGCTCCGCGTGGATCCCGTGGAACAGCGCTACGTGGAGCGCGTGCGTTAGCACGCGAGGGGAGTGCAGCGATGAAGCCTGGGGATGTAGTAGCGATTATAACCGGCGGAGCCTCGGGCCTGGGCCTGGCGACGGCCGAAAAAATACTCGAAGCGGGCGGCCGCGTGGCGTTGCTTGATCTCGACCGCTCCGACGGCGTGGCCGTGGCCGAGGGACTGGGCGAGAACGCGATCTTCACACCGGCCGACGTAACCAACGAGGAGCAGGTGCAGGCGGCTGTCGATGCCACGGCCCAAGCTTTCGGCACGGTCAACGCCTGCGTCAACTGCGCGGGCATAGGATCGGCTACCCGCACCACTGGCAGGAAAGGCCCGATGCCGCTTGAGTACTTCAAGTTTACCGTCGAGATCAACCTGGTGGGCACTTTCAACGTAGCGCGCCTCGCAGCCACGCGCATGCTCGACAACGACCCCGACGAAAACGGTGAGCGCGGTGTGATCATCAACACGGCGTCGGTTGCCGCCTTCGACGGGCAGGTGGGACAGGTGGCTTACAGCGCTTCGAAGGGCGGCGTGGTGGCAATGACGCTGGTCATTGCCCGCGATCTTGCGCGCAGCGGAATACGTTGCAACACCATAGCCCCGGGCACCTTCGACACGCCGTTGCTTGGGCTGATGCCCGACGAGATGAAAGGTAAACTGGCGGCTAACATTCCGTTTCCAGACCGCCTGGGCGACCCCGCCGAGTTTGGCGCGCTGGCGCTGCATATGATATCAAACGCCTATCTCAACGGAGAAACCATAAGGTTGGACGGGGCGCTGAGGATGCCGCCGCGCTGAGGGGCGTGGTCGCCATGCGGGAAACAGCCCGGAAATAATCCGCGTCCGGAGGTAACCATGACCGGCTTGCAGGAGTATAGCGTTACATGAATACGGCAATAATTATGGGCAGACGGGCTCTAGCCAGGGTTTTATCGGTTTTCGGCGTGGTGCCGGTAGTGGCAGCAGTGGCGTTGATGGTGGCGTTGGCCGTTCCGGCGCAGCAGGCCCTGGCCTCCAACTGGACGCCCGAGAAATCACACACCAACATAGGCTTTTCGGTCAGGCACCTGTTTACCAGCGTGCAGGGTAAATTCACCGAATTTGACGGCAGCATAGAGTTTGACCCAGCCGACCCCTCGGCCACGGTGGTGAAGGGCAGTATAGTGGCCGCCAGCATCGACACCGGCAACGAAAAACGTGACAAGCACCTGCGCAGCTCGGATTTCTTCGACGTTGAGAAGTACCCGTCGCTGGACTTTCAGAGCACCCGGGTCACCGGGGTTAAGGGCAATCACGCAACGCTCGAAGGTAAGCTCACCATTCACGGCGTTAGCAGGCCGGTGGAACTCGACGTGACTTTTCTCGGCGAGGGTACCGACCCCTGGGGCAACCGCCGTGCCGGGTTCAAGGCGACGATAACGATAGACCGAAAAGACTTTGGCCTCACCTGGAACAAGGCGCTGGAAGCCGGCGGACTGCTGTTAGGCGAAGAAGTGGAGATACGGTTGGACGTAGAGGGCGCGTTTTCGGAATAGAGACAGCGACGACAGGGAACAACGAGAACTTGAAACACAAACGATACGAAACACATAGGAGGACAACGGAATGGCAAAGAAAATAAACAAGAGTGGTATGCTCTTGGCTTCGGCCGTGGCCGGATTGCTGGCGATGGCCGGCGGTGCGGGCACCGCGGTGGCCGATAGCCACGAGAAGGTGCCGTGCTACGGCGTCAACACGTGCAAGGGCACCGGCGCTTGCGGTGGTAAGGGATACTCCTGTGCCGGCAACAACGCTTGCAAGGGAGAGGGCTACCTCAAGATGGACAAGGACGAGTGCCTGAAGATGGAAGGCGGTCGTCTTACCGCCGAATCCGAAGGCGAGTAATCCCGGCCCGCCCGGGATAATGGAAAAGCGGCGCGTGGGCCAGGCAGGATCCAACATGGGGTTTGGCCTCGGCCTGCGCGCCGAGCACTATGATGACGTACTGGCGGGCGCGGCTGGTGCGCAGTGGTTCGAGGCCCTTACCGAGAACTACCTGGACACCGATGGCCGCCCGTTGTGGGTGCTCGAGCAGGTGCGAAGGGATTACCCGCTGGCCCTGCACGGTGTTGCGATGTCGCTGGGCGGTTCCGACCCGCTCGACGAGCATTATCTCGAGCGACTCAAGAGCCTGGTCGACAGGGTAGAGCCGGCCATCGTGAGCGACCACCTCTGCTTCAGCAGGGTGGACGGCCGTAATCTTTTTGACCTGCTTCCGCTCCCTTACACCGAGGAAGTACTTGCCCACGTCGTAGAACGCGTCGCGCGCGTGCAGGACTACCTCGGGCGCCGCGTGCTGGTCGAAAACGCGTCGACGTACGTTGAATGGCGCGCCTCGGACATCCCGGAGGCCGAGTTTCTCGCCGAGCTGGCCCGCGGGGCCGACTGTGGAATACTGCTGGACGTGAACAACGTGTACGTGAGTGCATGCAACCACGGCTTTGACCCACGCGAATACCTGCGCACCATTCCAGCCGACCGCGTGGGACAGATCCACCTTGCCGGGTTTACCGACATGGACGGCTACCTGTTCGACACCCACAGCCGGCCGGTGAGCGACGATGTCTGGGACCTGTACGAATACACGCTGTCGGTGACCGCGCCGGTTCCAACGATGGTCGAGTGGGACGACGACATCCCGCCGTGGCAGGGGCTGGTCGAGGAACTGGACAAGGCCCGTGCCGTGGCCGCGCGCTCGGCGGCAAACGGTGGCCGGGGGAAAGCAGGGTGAAAGAAGAAGTCATCCAGCTGCAACGGGCCATGGCCAACGCCGTGCTTACCGGCGAAGAGGCGGGCCTGCTCGAATACCTGGCCGACCCGCCCGCGGGGCGCGGGTTGTCGCACCGGGTGTCGGCTTACACCGGAGGCTACCTGGCTCGCGTGGAAGAATCGCTGGCCCAGGCCTACCCGGCCCTTGCCCAAGTGCTGGGTGTCACGGCTTTCCACTCGTTGGTCGAACGTTACCTGCCCCGCCTGCCTGCCGGCGAGGCCAACCTGAACTACGTGGGCCGCGGGCTGGCCGATTTTCTTGCCGACGATGAGATCAGCGTGGCCCTGCCTTTTGTACCCGATCTCGCGCGCCTGGAGTGGGCCGTGCTCGAGTGTTTTCACGGCGCGTGGCTGGCCGCCGCCGACTTGTCGTTACTCGAAGACCTTGGGCAGCATCAACTGGCATCTTTGCGACTGGACTTTCAACCGGCTGCCTCGCTGGTTGTTTCGGATTGGCCGATCAAGGAAATACGCGACTCGCGCGACCAGGACCGCGACAGCGTTGACATCGACCTTGTCGACCGCCCCGACCGCGTGCTGGTATATCGCGAGGGCTTCGACGTGGTGACCGAGCGGCTGGGCGAGGCCGAGGCGGCGGCCCTCGAGAGCATGAGAGCGGGGGCCACTCTTGGCCAAACCGTGCAGCAGCTGGCCGCCTCCGGGGCCGGCGGCGATGACATAGGAGCCATGTTTGCGCGTTGGACCGGGCTGTCGCTGGTCACAGTCGTCCGCGCATGATGGAAATGACGGCATGGATTACGAGGATATTCTCTGCGAGCGTAACCCCGACAACGGTTCGCTCTGGCTGACCATCAACCGTGAGCAGGCGGGCAACACCTTTCGCTCGCGTACGCTTGACGAACTCTGCGACGCGCTGCAGTCTGCGCGCCGCGACCGCGACTGCCGCAGCGTGGTGCTCACCGGCGCAGGCGATCGATTCTTCTGCCTCGGTGGCGATCACGCCGACCACGAGGACGTGGAAGGCTTCGACTACTCCACCGTGTTTCCGGTGGTAGATCTCTACGACCTCATCGACAAGTTGCCCAAGCCGGTGATCGCCATGGTCAACGGATTCGCGGTGGGCGGCGGCAATGTCCTGGCACTGATGTGCGACCTTACGATAGCTTCGTCGGCGGCGACTTTCAGGCAGGTGGGCCCGATGATGGGCAGCTTCGACGCCGGCTTCGGCACCTGGTACCTCGAAGAGGCTATTGGTCGCAAGAAGGCCAAGGAGCTATGGCTGCTCAACCGCAAGTACACGGCTGAAGAAGCGCTGGCTATGGGCCTGGTCAACGAAGTGATCGAGCCCGCGGTGTTGCGCGCTCACGTCGACGGCTTGTGTGATGAGTTGGCCGACCGCGGCAGCCAGGCGCTGGCCGCGCTCAAGGCATCGTTTCACGCCCGCCACGCGGGTGCGTCCGGCCTGTCACGAGTGGCTTTGGACATGCTTACGCCATACTATTACGCGAGCGAAGAGTCGCGCGAACTGGGCGCGGCGTTCAAAGAAAAGCGTCGCCCCGACCGCTCGCGTTTTGGCCGCTGACCCGACTCATAGGGTTCCCTGCCTTGTTAAAATCTAATCGCAGAATACTTTTTATCATGGGGGCACTGATCGCCGCCAACATGGTCAACCAGGCCGACCGGGCAGTGATGGGCATCCTGCTGCCTCTTATAAAGACCGACCTCTCCCTGAGCGACACGGCCATGGGAGTGCTGTCGGGCGTTGCGTTCTCGGGTGTGTACGCGGTGGCGGCCTTCGTTTTTGGTCACGCAGCCGACAGCCGCTCTCGCACTCGCCTGATAGCACTCGGGCTGGTCTTATGGTCGCTGGCAACGGCTGCCAGCGGACTGGCGGTAGACTTCAAGTCGATGTTCTGGGCGAGATTTTTTACCGGGCTTGGCGAGGCCAGCCTCTATCCCTGCGCGATTTCACTGATAGCTACCACATTCCCCCAACACAGGAGAGGACGGGCGGTGGGCATATTCGGTGCCGGGGCCACTGTTGGAAGCGCGCTCGGCATTGCCGCCGGTGGTTTGCTGGCAGAGCAGTTTGGTTGGCGCAGCGTGTTCTTCTTATACGGTGGGGCGGGCTTGCTCGTGGCGCCACTGGTGTTGATGATACGAGACCCCCGGCGCGGTCCAGCAAACGCCGATGGCAAAAAACTCGGGGCGGCTATCGGCAGGTTGCTCGCCGATAGAAGGCTGCAGTTGGTGTGGCTGACCAGCGTTCTGGGGGTATCGGGTCTGATGGGCTACTCGATCTGGGCGGCCGCGTGGTTCCTGGAGACTGGTGACATGACGATCACCGATCTCGGCTATATATTCGGGGTTGCGATGATATTGGGCGGCCTGCTGGGTGGTTATACCGGTGGTGCGCTGGCCGATAACCCTGCGATCCGCAAACGTGGCATTGAGGGAGCTGTGGTTGTCGGGGGACTGGTGCTAATGGCCGCCATGCTGGCCGTTGTCCTGTGGACTCCGTGGCAGTGGATGAGGGTAGGAGTGGCCCTGTTGCTGCCTATTCCGATGCTGGGATTCTTTCCGCCGCTGGTAGCGCTGGTGGCCAGGCTCGTGCCCGCCGAACGGCTGGGGTTGGCGTTTGCCCTGAACGTATTTTTCGTCGGCGGGATTGGTAATGGAGTTGGCCCGTGGCTGGTCGGGGCGGTGTCGGATACCACAGGCAGCCTGCAGACGGGCATTTCGACATCCCTGGTCTTGATGGTGTCCGCGATACCCGTGGGCCTGGCTATGCTACGCGCGACCCGCGCGTGAGTGAACCCGCCCTGCAACTGCAGCGGGGCAGCCGGCCACTGGTGGTGGTGGCCCCGCACGGCGGCCGGCGCGCGCGTCCCGTCCGGCGTGATGACGGAATGAATGACCTCTACACCGCTGAACTGGCGCTTGAACTGGCCGAGCGACTCGATGCCTGGGCGGTGATCAACGGAGACCTCGACCGCAACGTCGTAGACCTCAACCGGATAAGCGCGCTGGAACGTGCGCCGGTTTTCGTCGATGAACTCGAGCGGGCCATAGACGGCGCCGCACGGGTGGCCGCGGGCTGTCGGCCGCTGTTGCTGTTCGTGCATGGATGGAACGTCGTGCAGCCGGCCTGCGACCTGGGCCTGGGCTTGCGCGAGCAGGGGGGGCGCTTGTCGGGCAGGTGGCCCACGCTGTCGGGTACTGCCTGGCGGGGCGTGGTTGCCCGCCTGCGCGCTGAGCTTGAAATAAACGGCGTGTGGGCGCCGGTGGGTTGGCGTTACCCGGCCTGGGGCGCCGACAATGTGCTGCAGTTGTTTTCAGGCCGGCACGACGGTCACGACGATGCGCGGCTGGCTGCCATTGCCCGCCTTGCGGCTGCCGATCGCGTGGACGCGGTGCAACTCGAACTGTCCGTGCCCTTGAGGTGGCCGGGGCCGTGGCGTGAAAGCTTTCTCGCCGCAACCGAGCTGGCGCTGGTCGACTACGAGGGCGCGAACGCTGCGGGTGGTGACTCGGTTGCCGGGCGGGCAGCGGTGGTCATTGAAACACGAACCGCCGGCCCCTCCCGCGCGAGACCCGGCTGGCAGGTGGTGCCGCGCGGGCTGCCCGAGGTCGAGCAGGCCGAAGACGCTTTGGTTCGGCAGGGGGCGCAGCCGCTCAACCTGATGGCGCTGTTGTCGGAAGAGGGCGACGCGATTTTTGCTGGCGTGGAGCCCGCGGGACGCGGCGCAGTGCTCGCGCGCGTGTGCCTGCTGCTGGCCGACGGCCGCATGGCGCTGTTCACATCCGACTCGGCGGAGGACCTGTCCGCGGCCGATTGCCCGCGCCTGCAACTCGACCGTGAGCAGGGCGGTGGGTTTGCGCGCCTTCGCCTGCGGGCGGCGGTGGTGCTGTACCCTTCGCATCTTGCTTACCTGGACCTGGAGCGGGGCATGGCCGAGTCCGAACTGTCGACCCTGGAGCTCGACCTGCGCTGGACGGCGGACAGCGACGGGTCCGATTTCGGGCGGCTCAGCGGCAGGGTCGAGCTGCGCGGTGAGAAGGCAAGGTCATGGCCGGTAACAACGGGGCAGACCGCAGCGGTGGATGCCTTTGCCGTTCTGCAGTCCCGCGGCCGCGATGCCGGGCGCGATGGCGCGCGGGCCCGGTTTTTCTGCGATCCCGGCGGGGTCAGCGGCCAAGGCGGTGTTGCCACCCCCGGCGTCTTGCTGCTCGACGCTGAGCAGGCTTCGATGCCGGGGCAGGGCGACGCGGCGGTTGTGCCGGGCACCGGCGAGGTACAGATTTCAGATCCAGGCTCGGACCTGGAAAGCGCTGACCTCTTGACGCGCGTGCCTTTGTGGAGGCCGCTGGGCGAGAGGGTCTACCTCAGGTGGAGCTTCGGGGTGGCCAGGTGTCGATTGCGGGGTAACACGCACGACACGCCCGCGCTGTTCGACAGCGCCGAGTTGTTTGGCGCCGACGAAGTAGACTCTTAGGAAGCGGCTGCCAGGGCCGCGTCGTAGTCGGGCTCCTGGGCGATCTCGGGCACGAGCTCCCTGTAGACCAGCTTGTCGTTTGCATCGACGACGAACACCGCCCGCGCGGTCACTCCCTGCAGCGGGCCTTCGCTTATGGCCACGCCCCAGCGCTCGGCAAAGCCGCGATCGCGCAGATCGGAGCAGGCCACCACGTTCTCCAGCCCCTCGGTTTCGCAGAAGCGCTTCTGGGCAAAGGGAAGGTCCGAGCTCACGATGAGCACCACGGTGTCGGCCAGGCCGGCTGCCTTCTCGTTGAAGGCACGGGTTTCGGTCTGGCAGACGGGCGTGTCGAGGCTGGGCACGGTGACGATTATCCTGGTCTTGCCGCTGTGGGTGGCGGGCGTAACGGGCGACAGGTCGCCGGCCGCCAGGTTGTAATCGGGTGCCACCTGTCCGGTCTCGGGCAGTGTGCCGGAAAGTTCAAAGGGGTTTCCTTTCAGTGTAACGCTCGCCATTTTTGTATGCTCCCTGTGGGCGGGCCCCCGCTTCTGCGAGGTGCCGCCAGATTGTGGGCATTGTATATCCACGAACCATTGGTGGCATCAAGCCGCGAGCTGTGACTGAATGCCTCCATGGAAGCCGCTACCAAAATACCCTTTCATCTCGACGGTAACTTTGCGCCCGTCTCCGAGGAGATCAGCAGCACCGATCTCGTTGTCGAGGGAGCCGTTCCCCCCGAGCTCAACGGAGTGTACATGCGCATCGGGCCTAACCCGGCTACAGGTGAGTCGTCTCACTGGTTTAACGGTGACGGAATGCTGCACGGCGTGCGCCTCGAAGTAGGCAAGGCCAGCTGGTACCGCAACCGCTGGGTGCAGACCCGGTCTCTCGAAGACCCCGACCTGCAGATGATAAGCGAGGGTGGCGAGGTCGACCACAGCATAGCAGTGGCCAACACTCACATTGTTCGTCACGCCGGCAAGTTCATGGCACTGGTCGAGAGCTCGTTTCCGACCGAGGTCACGCCGGGACTCGACACCGTGGGCACCTACGACTTCGACGGCAAGCTCACCACGGCGATGACCGCGCACCCTAAGATCTGTCCCGTGACCGGCGAGATGCATTTTTTCGGCTACGGGTTTTTCCCACCCTACCTTGTATATCACCGCGTCGACGCCGAGGGCCGGTTGGTGCAGAGCCAGGAGATAGAGGTCACCGGTCCGACGATGATCCACGACTTCGCCATTACCGAGAACAACCTGATCTTCATGGACCTGCCGGTGGTCTTCGACCTGGAGGCTGCCATGGCCAGTCTCGGGGGAGGCCAGCCGCAGCCCGGCGCGGGGTTGCCCTACCACTGGAGCGACGACTACCCGGCAAGGCTGGGAGTAATGCCTCGCGGCGTACCGGGTGCAGCCGTCCGCTGGTACGACATCGCCCCCTGCTACATCTTTCATTCATTCAACGCCCGCGACGCCGAAGACGGTTCGATCGTGCTCGACGTATGCCGTTATCCCGAACTGTGGAGGGGGGGCAGCGACAATTTTGACTCGGCGGTGCCACATCGTTTTGTGATAGACCCGGCCGGCGGGCGGGTATCGGAGAGCCAGATTGTAGAGGAACCGGCCGAGTTCCCACGCGTGGACGACAGGCTCGTTGGCAGCCGGGTTCGTTACGGTTACGCCGTGAGCTCACCAGACCTGCTGACAGGCCCTGGAGAGTTATCAAAAATACTCAAGATCGATTTCGACACCGGCAACAACACTGCCTACGAGTTGCCGGCGGGACAGGTGCCGGGCGAGGCCACGTTTGCCCCGGTCGGCGAGGGTGAAGACGAAGGGTACCTGGTGTTTTTTGCCTACGACAAGTCGCGCGACGGCAGCGACCTGGTGATACTCGACGCCACGCGACCGCAGGCGGGACCGGTAGCCAGGGTGGCTATGCCCCAGCGCGTGCCCTTCGGTTTTCACGGCAACTGGTTTGCCGACGAGTAGAGCCGGGCGCGCGCCCACCGGTACAACTTCAGGGGTTGAGCGGGATGTGGTGGGTGGCACCCGTTCTCTGGAACTCATTCGGTATCAAAGCGCAGCAGGAGCTTCGAGAACCGAGACCCGACGCAAAACGCCCTGCGCGAACTTCAGGTCCATGTGGATGTAACCGTCTTTGGCGTCGTGCGCGACCGACCAGTGGTTGTACTTGCTGAGCAGCGCTTCGCCCTCGGGTGTCAAACGCTGGATCGACACATGGTCTGCATCCACAGCAAGCTCCCTTACCTCCACGCCTTTCGACTGATTCAGGATCTGTGCGAGCGCCCCAAAGGCCTCCTGTCTCGTCCGGATTCCGTGAAGAAGAGCGTTCCACTTTGGGTACACCGGGGCCACAGTAACTCGCTGAACGTCGTTCCCATCGAAGGCAATGGTTACATCCCCAGCTCCGATGATGACGCCCTCGGCATCCTGCAGCTTCGACAGATCTTCAGCCTTCTTCACCGCGATCTGCTCACCCAAGCCGGGCCTAACTCTCGCCACGCCCATCTCACGAAGGCCTGCGAGCGCTTGGTCCTTGGACTCACCGATCGTCAGCGAGCGGAACGACCCTTCTGTCACCTCCATCGACTTTGTCAACGATTCAAACTCCTTTGCCGCTACGGCTTCGTCCTGCGCACTAGGCTCCCTACCATCCGAGGCGCCTACAGGAGAGCAGCCGATGCAGAGCACCGCAACCCAGAAAAGAAAATCCACTCGCATCGTCTTTGCCCCCGTCCTATGGCCGGTAATAGTTTAAGAACGGTGTTCTTCGTATGTATGGCACCTGCGCACCGGATCGGAACAAGGGGAAAGCCGCCGCGCTATTTGAGTTTGGCCCGATGATGTTGCTGTAGCGAACAGCCGAGTAAGAGTCCCCCAGTCTGATCACCTGCTCGCGGAACGCCTTTGCGCCCACCCCTGCTGGCGGCGCAATATTAAAGTGCTGATTCGCGCCACCTGGATTCAAGAAGGTATTCCGGTCAGCAGTGAAAGTGTCGCTCGGAGACTCTCCAGCTCCCAGCTCACTCAGCTGCGAGTCGAAGGCCTTCTCGCCGCCCTGGAGCGAGTACTGGCGCGTGATCTCGCCCGTCTTCGGATCCGTGACGAACAGCGAAGAGTGGTTGAGCTTGTCCATGTATTGCAAAGGCCGCGTCACCAATGTGACGCCGGAGTTCTCACCACCCACACCACTTTGCGACCCACCAGTACCAACTTCTTGCGCGGCCGCCAAGGACCTCTGCTGGAGTTGTGCGCTTTTAGCACTGAGGGAGGTTTCGCCGAAGGCGGCTCCGCCGACGAACAGAAAAACCCCGGCTATATCGCCCCGGGCGGCCGAGTTGGCCACCGAGGCGAGGGCGAAAGTGGCCCGCAGGGCGGTGGCGGCGGTAGCGTTGCCCAGCGCGGCCGCCGTGAAAAAGGGCTTGAGCAGGGCTCCCTGTATGCCGGTAGCTCCCAGGCCGCCGGTCATTGCGCCCATCATTCCCGCCTGCAGGCCCGCTCCGAGGTCGCCGGTTTGGGTCGCGGTGACCGCGAAGTTCACGATGCCGCTGGTAAGCGCCCAGTTTAGTGCGAGGGGCAGGCCCGAGAAGAAAAATCCGCCGTCGGGGTCGGTGCCGTTAAGCGGATCCCAGGGGCCGTAGGCGCGCGGGTTGGCAAACTGGCCCTCCGGGTCGGGCGACAGGAACTGCCGCGTG
>Ga0310122_10000687_pt1 | contig 21291 bp, 18 predicted proteins | sample CB6_Bottom_1051__FD_203503 | JGI IMG/M metagenome (GOLD analysis project Ga0310122, IMG submission 203503) | Marine microbial communities from Western Arctic Ocean, Canada - CB6_Bottom_1051 | ecosystem: Environmental > Aquatic > Marine > Oceanic | place: Canada: Western Arctic Ocean | collected...
ACGCCCAGGGGAAGCTGCGATCTTCGAAGAAGACGTAGCCCTTGGTGTCTGCGTAGCGGGCCACATCCAGCCAGTGCCGTCCCCAGCGTTCGCCGTAGTGCGGGTTGGCCAGCAGGCGGTCGATCACCATGTGCCAGCGGTCCCGACGGGTCCCGATGACCTCTGTGGGCGGCAGTCCCAGCAGGTCGAAGTGTGCGCGGCGGAGCAGCGTCGCGTCGCTGGCTCGGGGCGAGGGTGCCAGGTGGGCCTGTGACAGTCCTCGCCAGGTGAAGGCGTCGATCGGGTTGCGGGCCCAGCCCTGGGTGTCGACGTCGGGGACCGCCGGGCGGGAGACGGGTTTCAGTGCCCAGTGCGTCGAGACGGGCTCATCGGCGGTCGCCGACAAAGCCGCGAAGAGCAGCAGTGCGATTGCGTGGGGAACGGGCCTGGGCATGAACGATTCGAGCCGCCGTGAGCGCGGGTTGCCTGTACCACTCTTGTAGCCGAATTTCGGAGAAATTGGATCTGCGGAGTGAGTCGCCGTGAGTTCTGGCGGATTCGCCGGCGGGGTCTGTGTGGGGACCCTGCCAACGGGTCCCGCGATCGAGTATTCTGCTTTTTCTGCTGAACGTCATTTTCGAAGCTGCAGTGGGGCCGTGACGTGGTACAGAAACTCGCCCTGATCGGCCTGGGAACGGTTGGCCGCGGGCTGATCGAGATCCTCGACCAGAAGCGTGAGCTGCTGAGCAGCCAATTCGGCTATGAGCCACGTGTGGTGGCGGTGTCGGACATCTACCACGGCAGCTGCCAGGACCCCGACGGCCTGGACCTGGGTCGGTTACTGGAGTTGGTAGCCCGCGGCGGAGTCGAGCCGGGTTGCCTGGCGGGTTATGCGGACGCGGTTTGCGAGTGGGACAGCCTGGAGACGATTCGCCAAGCGGGTGCCGATGCGGTGGTCGAGGTGACGGTCACCAACATCGAGACGGGCGAGCCGGCGATGTCGCATTGCCGTGCGGCCTTCGAAGCGGGTGCTCACGTGGTGACGACCAACAAGGGCCCGGTGGCATTGGCCTGGCGTGAACTCTCGGAATTGGCCTTGTCCCGTGGCGTACAGTTCCGATTCGAGGGGACCGTGATGAGTGGCACTCCGGTGCTCTCGACGGCGACCGAGGCCCTGGCCGGCTGCGACTTTGCCCGCATCCGCGGCATTCTCAACGGAACCACCAACTACATTCTCTCGGAAATGGAGCAGGGACGTCCCTACGAGCAGGCGTTGTCGGCGGCCCAGGAGCTGGGATATGCCGAGGCGGACCCGACGGCCGATGTCGAGGGTTACGACGTGATGGCCAAGGTGGTGATCCTGGCCAACGTGGTGATGGGGGCCGAGTTGGGTGTGGACGGGGTGTCACGTGAAGGCATCACCGGGCTGGATGCCGCGCAGGTGGCCTCGGCCCCGGCCCAGGGCAAGCGATGGAAGCTGATCGGTTCTGTCGAGCGAATCGACGGGCGGGTGACCGCTTCGGTCGCACCGGTGGCGTTGTCGCTGGACGACCCGCTGGCGTCGGTGGGCGGAGTGACCAACGCGGTGACCCTGGAAACCGACCTGGTGGGGCCGGTGACGATCGTGGGTGCGGGGGCCGGCAAGGAGGCGACCGGTTTGTCGCTGTTGAGCGACCTGATGGCGATCCACCGCAGTGGTAAGGCGAGTGCCCCGGATCAGTCGCCGGTGTAGAGTCCGCCGTTGACTCCCAGGCTCTGCCCGGTCAGGTATCCGGCACCGGTCGAGGCCAGGAAGATCACGGTGGCGGCGACGTCTTCGGCCGTACCGGCCCGACCCAGCGGGATTCTCTCGAGGTACTTCTCGAGCACCTCGCCGGGAATCCCTCGAGTCATCTCGGTGTCGATGAACCCCGGGCAGACGGCGTTGACGGTGATGTTCCGCGGAGCGAGTTCCAATGCCAGGCACTTGGTCAGCCCCAGGATTCCCGCCTTGCTGGCCGCGTAGTTTGCGACTCCGAAGTTGCCCGTCTGTGCGACCATCGAGGAGATATTGATGATGCGTCCGCCGTCGGTGATCAGAGGCAGCACGGCGCGGCAGTTGAAGAAGGTGCCATCGAGGTTGACGGCCAGCACGGCCCGCCATTCTTCGTCGGTCATCTTGGCCAGCGTGTGATCTCGGTTGATGCCGGCGTTGTTGACCAGCACGTCGACACGTCCGAAGTGCTTTTGAACGGTGTCGTAGAATTCAGCGACCTCCTCGACCTGTGACACATCCGCGGTGACCGGGGCGACCCGTTCGGCGGGCAGTCCGGCCGCTTCTCGCCAGTCGGCGATCGCCTGGCGGTGCTGTTCGGCTTCGAGTGCCGGGCAGCCGGCGACGACGGTGGCTCCGGCCTGTGCGAACGCCAGCGCGGTGGCCGCACCGATGCCCTGCGAGGCGCCGGTCACGACGACGATGCGATCTGAGAACTCTCCAGAGGGTTCGGACATTTCTAACGCTCCACGACCCAGATGTTGCGGTATCGGACCGGGTTGCCGTGCTGTTGCAGGAAGAGCCGTCCGGGGAGGTGATTTCGGTGGGGCAGCGGTTTGGCCGATGCGGGCGTGGGGGGCACGATGTAGTGGTCGTGGATCAGCACGCCGTTGTGCCTGATGGTGAGCACCGCGGGGGTCTTCTGTTTTCCTTTGTCGTCGACCGTCGAGGCGGTGTGGTCGATGTCAAATGTCTGCCACGACAGGGGAGGCAGGCACATGTTCACATCGGGCGTTACCAGTTCGTGGATCCCTCCGCAACGGCCCACGTGCGAGAGCCGTTCGTACTTCTGGTTCTCGGTGGTCCAGCCAAACGAATCGATCACCTGGATCTCCCACAGTTCCTGCAGGTAGACACCACTGTTGCCTCGCTGCATACCTCGAGCAGTCGGCATGAACGGGGTGCGGAACTCCAGGTGCATGTGGTAGTTGCGAAAGGTCCGCTTGCTGCGGGCCCCTTCGGCGAGCAGGTTCTCGTCGACGATATTCCCATCGATCCACTGATCGGTCGAGCTTCCGTCGAAGAGCACCACGGCGTCGGCGGGTGGCTTGGCACCGAGGCTGGGAGCGGTGCGGAGCACTCTGCGGCAACGCAGTGCAGGATGCTTGGCGTGGTTGAGAAACATCAGGGCTCTTCCGGTGAGTTGCCCGTCGCGGATCGTGGCCTGGAAGTTCTGGTTGGGGAACTTCAGCCGTTCGCCGTGGACGCCTTCGAGGCGTGTCGTTTTTCCGTCGCGTTGTCCCTTGAGGTAGAACCGTGAGCGGCCGTCCCAGCCGGCCCCCGGCAGGCCTCCGCCGTGCACGATCCCTTCGAACGCGCCGTTGCCCAGGGCGATCACCTGGATACCGACCGGGTAGGTGCCACCGACGGTCCCGACGTACTCTCCTTGCACTGCGTAGTCGGGCCCGGCTGTGCGAATGCTGTTGAAGGCCGCCAGTTTGTCGGCGGCCACGGCGTCCGGTGAGATCGGAATTGAGGCCAGGGCCAGCAGCACGATCGTCAGTGGTGGGTTCTTCATGGTGGGCCTGTTTGTGTCGATCAATCAATCAATCAGTCGGGCGGGTAGGGAAAGGTCTCATCGAGATCGGCAGCGGCCAGTTCGACAAGGAATCCGGAGAGTCTCAGGACGAGTGTCTCCATCAGCTTGCGACCGGCCTCGGCGGTCGCCGGGTGCGGGTTGCCGACTCCGGTGTTGGTCGTCAGCAGGTGCCAGGGGCGAGTGATCGAGATCCAGCCTCGGTTGACCGCGTCGAAGCGAGTCTCGCGGACGGATCCCTGGTCGGCAAGCAGTTCGCCGCTGTCGGGGTCGTGTGCGACCAGATCGGGAAAGTAGGCCAGTGCCAATGCGGTCTCCATTTCGCCGGCATGGTCACCGGGATCGTCGAACAGTTCGGCCTGAACATCGGCCGAGATGCTGCGGAACCAGTCGCAGAGGAACAGGTGCACCGGTCCGCCGACGAGTTCTCTGAGCACGCTTTTGAGTTCATTGCCGCCATGGCTGTTGAGGATCAGCAGCCTGGAGATTCCGGCCTTGTGGACCGATTCGACGAGGTCGGAGATGACTCGAGTGAGCGTGGAGGGGTAGAGGTTCATGGCCAGCGGGAAGGCGTGCTGGTTGGTTTGTGTGCCGTAGGGGATGGTCGGCAGCACGACCACACGGGCCCCGCGGTTCCAGGCTGCTTCGGCGGCACCCGCGGCGATCTGGTCGGCTTCGAAGATGTCGGTGCCGTAGGGCAGGTGCAGGTTGTGCGGTTCGGTGGCTCCCAGCGGCAGCACGGCCACGTCGTAGCCGCTATCGCGGACGTGGCCGTAGTTGGTTTCTGCGAGGATCCAGTGTCGCATGAGGTGTTTCAGTTTCAGTCGGTGGGGATCGACTCGTAGAGTTGTTCGACGACGCCGTCGAGGAACTTGGCGAGTCGTTCCGCGGCGTAGCGGGCCTGTTCTCTCATCTGCCACAGTTCTTTGTAGCTGCCGGGCCGTTTCCACAGCGACCCGATCGCGGCACCGATTCGGCGGCCGGGTGTGGCGGCGAGCACCGAGTGGATTTCGGGGGGCAGCTCGGTGTCCAGTTCGTCGCTGATGACCCGGACGGCCATGAAGCCCACGCCCTGGTCTCGACAGACCTGAGCCACGGCGAGGCTCTCCATGTCGACAGCCATCGCGTCGTGGGCTTCTCCGAGGGCCTTCTTGTCCTGGGGGGAGCGGACCAGTTCGTCGACCACAACCAGGCGGCCCGAATGGACTCCGGCGGGCAGTTGTTCTGGCATCGAGAGCGTGAGGGGCATCTCGTGGCCGTGGGTGTCGGTGATCGCGTTGGCCATCACGATGTGGCCGATCTTGAGTTCCGGTTGCAGGGCACCTGAGAAGCCACAGGCGACGACGTAGCGGGGCGTGTGGGCTTCGATCAGTGCCAACGTGGCCCGCCGGGCCCGGGCGAATCCGGGTCCGCTTTCGACCAGGGCGACCCGGGCGTCGTCGTAGCGGCCGCCGCGGAAGGTGAATTCCCCGCCGGTGTACTTCTTGGTCGTCAGACACCGTCTCAGGAACGGCGCCGTCTCGATCTTGAGCGCCGCGACGAGCCCGATGTCGGCATGGGCCATGTCCTCGGCATCGGCCGCGGTCTTGCTGGTCGCTTTGCTGTCGTCGTTCACCGGGTCGTCTCCGCCTCGAAGGCGTCAATCACCTCCAGCAGCCGATCGACGGCCGCCTCGGGCTGGGCATTGTACAGGCTGGCCCTCAGGCCTCCCACGCTGCGGTGCCCCTCGAGTCCGATCACTCCGGCCTGCTGGCACAGTGCCAGGAACGTCGCGTCGGCTTCGGGGCTTCCTGAGGAGAAGACGACGTTCATCACCGAACGGGCCTCTCGGTCGACCAGGCCCTCGAGCACTTCGCTGTCGTCGATGCGGTCATACAGCCGGTCGGCCTGGGCACGGTTCCGCTGGGCCATCACCCCCAGCCCCCCCTGCTCTTCCAGCCACCCAAGCACCAGTTCGGTAACAAAGATCGAGAAGACCGGGGGCGTGTGATAGAGCGATCCGGCGTCGGCGTGAGCCTGGTAGCGGAGGATCGCGGGCAGGGTGTCCGGAGCGCGGTCGAGCAGCTTGCGGCGGATGAGCACCAGGGTCAGGCCGGCGGGGCCGAGGTTCTTTTGGGCTCCGGCATAGACCAGGTCGTGGAGATTGAGGTCCAGGGGACGTGAGAACAGGTCGCTGCTGGCGTCGCAGACCAGCGGAGTGTCGTCGGGGGCCGGGGGGGGAGCAGGGAACTGGGTACCGGCGATGGTGTTGTTCGAGGTGTAGTGGAGGTAGGCGGGCTGGGTGGAGGTGACCGGGTTGTCGGGAAGTCTGCGAAAGCCGGAGTCTTCGGATGAGGCGGCGACGTGGACGAGTCCGTTGGTCCGTGCGGCTTCAATCGCCTTGTGTGACCAGTGTCCGCTGATGATGTAGTCGGCGGTCTGTGCGTCGCCGCGGAGGTTAGCCGGCAGCATGGCGAACTGCAGAGACGCTCCTCCCTGCAGGAACAGCACGTCGATGTCTTCGGGCAGGTCGGCCAGCCGCCTGATTCGTGCTTGTGCCGAAGCGAGGATTTCGGCGAAGGCGTCGCCACGGTGCGAGTGTTCCAGTGCTCCGACGCCGGTCTCGCCGAGTGAGAGCAGGTGTTCTGCGGCGTGGGCCAGCACCGATTCGGGCAGCACGGCGGGTCCGGCCGAGAAGTTGAACAGTCGCGGCACGGGTGCGGGGTCCGAAGTGAGTGGGTGGATGTGTAACGGGCCGACGTGGCAGCAGGTGTGATAGGCCGCACGTGGCGGCCCGTCAATCCTCAATGAGCGTCGACTTTCGGGTTCCGATGGGCTTGTATATCATGCGCCCGATGAACCCCGCCGCCGACTCATCCTCAGTACGCTCGGGCCCTCGCGCCCAGTCGTTCCAGGCTCCCCACGGGGACCTCGCCGTCTTGCCCGGTTCGGGCAACCCGGTGCTGGCCCAGGCGATCGCCGACTGCCTGGATGTGCCGCTGGTGCCCTGTCACGCTCACATCTTCAGCGAGGGCAATGTTTTTGTGCGGGTCAAGGAGAACGTCCGCGGACGCGACGTGTTCGTGATCCAGGGTGTGCACTACCCGGTCAACGACAACTTCATGGAGTTGCTGTTCTGGATCGACGCGTTGAAGCGGGCCAGTGCCCAGTCGGTCACCGCGGTGATCCCGTTCTTCAGTTATTCCAAGGGTGACAAGAAGGACGAGCCGCGTGTCTCGATCCGGGCCCGGGTCTGTGCCGACGCGATCGAGGCGGCCGGTGCCGACCGGGTGTTGACGATGGACCTGCACAGCCCTCAGATCCAGGGATTCTTCTCGATCCCCGTCGACCACCTCTACGCCCGCCATACGATCTGCGACCGGGTCCGCGAGATGGAGATTCCCGACCTGGTTGTCTGCAGCCCCGACACCGGATTCGCCAAGGACGCGGTCGACTACGCGCAGGTACTGGATGTGCCGGCGGTGTTCGGCTGCAAGCAGCGGACCGGCCACGACGAGCGGGCCGAAGTGCTCGAGGTGGTCGGCGACGTCGACGGAAAGAACGTGTTGGTGGTGGACGACTTCACGATCACCGGCGGCTCGCTGATCAGTGTGGCCGAGTTGTTGAAAGAGCGTGGTGCGGGTGATATTTACGCCGCGGTCAGCCACGGCGTGTTTTCTCCGGGCACCGCCGAGAGAATCGGCAACAGCGTGATCAAGACGATGCTGGTCACCGACACGATCGAGACGGCGTTTGAACCGTTGCCTGGGAACGTCGAGGTGGTCAGTGTGGCTCCGCTGTTTGCCGCCGCGATCCAGTCGGTCCACGAACGGACCAGCGTCAGCCAACTGTTCCCGGACCCACGCAGTTGAGGCCCGTCGTCGCTCCCTCGCACCCCTGACCTCCTTCCTGAAAACCCACCGGCGTCATGGCGGATTCCGGCCACTTCGATCCCGTCGATCCGAAACCCACCGGTGAGAATTCACCGGAGGCTTCCGACGCATCGAGTGACGCACAGGAGGGGGACGAGAGTCAGCCGAAGCAGAAACCGGGAACTCGCAAGAGCGGCCGTCCCGGCAAGCTGACACCGATGATGCAGCGGTACACCGAGGTCAAGGATCAGAACCCCGAGGCTCTGCTGCTGTTCCGGATGGGCGATTTCTACGAGCTGTTTTTCGAGGATGCCCAGGAGGCGTCCCCGGTACTTGGGCTGACCCTGACCAGCCGCGACAAGAACTCGGAGAACCCGGTCCCGATGGCCGGGTTCCCCTATCACGCCCTGGACGGCTACCTGCAGAAGTTGATCCGCGCCGGGTACCGCGTGGCGATCTGCGACCAGGTCGAGGACCCCAAGACGGCCAAGGGGATGGTCCGCCGCGAGGTGACTCAGACGATCACTCCCGGCACGTTGACCGACCCGGCGCTGCTGGATCCTCACAGCTACAACTACATCGCCGGCATCGCGTCGACAAAAGACGGGATCGGCCTGTCGTGGCTCGAGCTTTCCACAGGGCTGTTCCAGGCCACCTCGGTCACGTTGACCGGTTTGGCCGACGAGTTGGCGAGGCTGTCACCGGCCGAGTGCCTGGTGTCTGAGGACGTGGTGCAGGAGTTGGGAATCGACGGGCTGGCTCAGCAGTTGGGGATCAGCCTGGCGCGGCGGGCTGCCTGGCAGTTCGGGGTCGAGGCCTGTCGGCGGACGTTGCTTGAGCATTTCGGCACGTTGACCCTGGAGGGTTTTGATTTCAGCGACGACGACACGGCTCCGGTCACCGCCGCTGGTGCGTTGTTGGGTTACGTTGCCGAAAACCACCTCGCGGCCCTGCCCCACATCTCGAGGCTGGAAGCTCATTCCAGCAGCGGATACCTGATGATCGACGAGGCGACCCGTCGGAGCCTGGAACTGACGCGGACCTTGATCGACGGCAAGCGAGAGGGCAGCCTGCTGGCGGTGATCGATGAGACCGTGACGTCGATGGGAGCACGGTTGCTGGGCGAGTGGCTCTCGAACCCGCTGACGAACTCGGAGAAGATCGTTACCAGGCTGGATGCGGTCGAGGAGTTCCAGGGCCTGCCGGCGGTCTGCCGCGACATCGGTGACGAGTTGCGTGGGATCTACGATCTCGAGCGGTTGACCTCACGCGTGGCCACCGGCCGGGCGTCGCCTCGAGACTTGGGCTGCCTGGCCGAGACGCTGGGGCGGCTGCCTCGACTCAGGCAATTGCTGAGCGATCGCCAGTCGGGGTTGTTGGGCGAATTGCACCAACGGCTGGACCTGTGCGAGGACGTATGCGAGAGCATCACCGGGACGCTGGTCGACGAGCCCCCGCTATTGGTCTCCGAGGGCGGCATGATCCGCGACGGTTTCGATGCCGAGCTGGACCGGTTGCGGGACCTGGCTCGGGGTGGCAAGGAATGGATCGCGGCCTACCAGGCCAGCGAGAGCGAGCGGACGGGGATCGGTAGCCTGAAGGTCGGGTTCAACAAGGTGTTCGGCTACTACCTGGAAGTGACCGCGGCCCAGCTGGGCAAGGTGCCCGAGGAGTACATCCGCAAGCAGACGCTGAAGAACCAGGAACGATATGTGACTCCGGAGTTGAAGGAGCACGAGGAGAAGGTGCTGCGTGCCGAGGAGCAGGCGGTGGCATTGGAGCAGCGGTTCTTCGGTGCGTTGCGTGAGTCGGTGGCGGGCGAGTGCCTGCGGTTGCAGGCGAGTGCGGGAGTGTTGTCGCGGCTGGACGTGCTGAGGGGGCTGGGTGTGCTTGCGGCGTCGCGGGGCTACTGCCGACCCGAGTTGACCGACGAGCCGATCCTGGACCTGCGTGAGAGTCGCCACCCGGTGCTCGACCGGATCCAGCCCAGCGGCGAGTTCGTACCCAACGACGTCCGCGTTGGCGGCACGTCGGGCCACATCCAGATCATCACCGGCCCGAACATGGCGGGAAAGAGCACCTACATCCGGCAGGCAGCGCTGCTGACGATCCTGGCCCAGATGGGTTCGTTTGTCCCGGCCAGCGAGGCTCGGGTGGGAGTGGCCGACCGGGTCTTCGCCCGCGTGGGTGCCAGCGACGAGTTGAGCAAGGGGCAGAGTACGTTCATGGTCGAGATGACCGAGACGGCCAGGATTCTCAATGCCGCCACCCGACATAGCCTGGTGGTGCTCGATGAAATCGGCCGCGGCACCAGCACCTATGACGGGATCTCGCTGGCGTGGGCCATCACCGAGCATTTGCATGACCGGGTCGGTTGCCGGACCCTGTTTGCGACTCACTACCACGAACTGACCGAGTTGACTTCGACCCTGGGAGGTGCGGTCAACCTGAACGTGGCGGTCCACGAGCAGGACGAGGATGTGGTCTTCCTGCACAAGATTGTCGAGGGTTCGGCGGACAAGAGTTACGGGATCCACGTGGCCCGGCTGGCCGGTGTGCCCGGCGACGTGATCGACCGGGCCCGAGTGATCCTGGAGACCCTGGAGTCGGACCACCTGGACGAGGAGGGTCGTCGCCGGCTGCCGACTCGGCCGACCGATCCGACATCGCGTCGCCAGTTGTCGCTGTTCGAGACTCCGCCTCACCCGCTGCTGGAGGAGATTCGCGAGATGGACATCGAGGCGATGACTCCTCTGGCGGCGCTGGAACAACTCGACCGCATCCGCAAGTCGCTGCTGGATGCTCAGTAGCGGACTAGCAGCCCGTTGAAGAACTCGGACCCCGTCCCATCTTTTCAAGCCGCCGCAGGCGGACTAGCCGTCCAGGAAGCGTTTCTGCACGGGGAGCACGAGGTCGAGGACGCGTGCGAGCACTTCGCCGGGCAATCCGATGGGGTCGACGTCGCCGAGCAGTTCCGGCGGGTAGTAGTCGAGCACGGGAGCCGATTCGGACTGGTAGACATCGAATCGGTGTCTGACGACCGATTCATCGGCATCGTCGGGCCGTCCCTGCTGTCGGGCTCGATCGAGGATCCTCTGCACCAGCGGCTCGTAGTCGGTCCCTGCGAGGTGCAGCACGAGTTTCACGTCGACGTCGCCGGCGATCATTTCGCACTGAGCGGTATTTCGGGGGATCCCATCGAGCAGCAGAATCTGTCGATCGGGGTCGAAGGTGCCGTCTTGGATCCAAGCTGCGAGCTGGTTCCGCCACAATGTGACGGTGAAGTCATCGGGTACGAGGTTCCCTCCGGCGGTGAATTCGGCAACGGCCTGTCCGTCGTCGGAGTCGGGATCGAGGCTGCGGAAGATCTCGCCGCTGGAGAGATGAAAGAAGCCTGGGAGTCCGCCGAGGACTTCGCCCTGCGTGCCTTTGCCGCTTCCGGGTGCACCGAAGATCAGGATGGCTGTGGGTGGTGGCTGTGTCATCGTGTCGGGCCAATTCGGCCGGCCGCGTTGACGTGTCGGGGTCGGCCTAGCGAGAGAGGAAGACGACGACCTTACCGACGTCGACCGGCAGGCTGACGTCTTCGGAGGTCGGCAGTGCGGTGACGGTGACGGTCAGGTTGTCGGCGTCAACTTCGATCCAGTCGGAGTCGTTGGCCGAGCCCGAGGCGACCATGGCTGCGTAGAGTGACTTGAGGTTGGGTCGGTTGCGGACCGAGATCACGTCGCCGGGGTTGATGCGGATCGAGGGGACGGTGACGGTGCGGCCGTTGACCTGAAAGTGACCGTGCGAGGCTCCCTGACGGGCCTGGGGCCGTGTCTCGGCCAACCCGGCTCGTCGGATCACGTTGTCGAGCCGTCGTTCGCAGAGGATCAGCAGCTGCTCGCCGGTGTTGCCCTTCAGTCGCTTGGCGGCGTCGAAGTAGCGGCGGAGCTGACGTTCGCGGAGGCCGTAGTAGTACTTGATCTTCTGTTTTTCGATCAGCGCGAGTGCGTAGTTGGAGGGCTTGCGTCGTCGCTGCGACATACCGGGTGGGTAGTCGCGTCGTTCGGCCGAGCGAACCGCTCCGGAACTCTCGAAGATCATCGCTCCGAGGCGTCGATTGATGCGTGCTTTTGGTCCGGTGTGCCGACCCATTCGCTGTGTCTCCGAAGAAGATCCGCAGGCGGCTCATTGCCGCTACGGTAATGCCTGAATTTAGGACGGCTGCGGGTCGATTTCAAGGCCTGGCCCTCCTGCGGCGGATTGTAGTGACTCGGACTCTTCCGGAACCAGCAACGCAAGTGTCGTCCCGAGCGCAGCGAGGGATCTCGGCGGTGGCAATTCGACAACGGTTGAGATCCCTCGCTGCGCTCGGGATGACATGCTGCCACGGGAGGAACACGCTGCTGGGGTGTTGCAACCTGCCGGAGGCGGTCTAGGTGGCCGCCGGTGGTGGGGCCGCATCGGGGTCGGGGCTGGCTGTGGCGGCATGGGCGGCTGCAGCGGCAGCCGCAGCGGCCTCTGCTTCGGCTGCGGCGGCCTTGCCGTCGTCGTCGACGACGATCGAGTCGATGAACAGCTTGGCGTTGGGGACGTAGACGATGCGGTCGTTGTATTCGAGCACGGTGTAGCGGAGGTCGATCGAGCGGACCCTGCCTTCGAATTTGCCGACGAGAATGATGTCATCGAGGTCAAAGGGCTTGTAGATGATCACCATGATCCCGGCCAGCAGGTTGGAGATGGTGTCCTTGAATGCGAACCCGAGCGCGAAGCCGGTCATGCCGAGCGTGCCGAGCGCCGAGACGGCTCCGAAGAGCAGCATGCCGACCTTGGCCGAACGGCCCAGAAAATTGGACAATTCGTCATCGATCCTGTTGCTGCGTCCCATGCGGTGGATGATCTTCATCAGGATCTTGCCACCGATCAGGAACAGAATGAAGACTCCGATAGCCGCCCCCAGCCTGGGCGCGAACGCGACGGCCATCTCCTGCACCTGCGTGACCAGGTTGAAAGACACAGCCGCGGCGTCGCTGGTTATCTCGGTGGGGGATTCAGCAATCGCTTCGGCGGCAGCCAGCAACATCGGTCGGTCTCCGAGTCGGGAACAAGCGAGCGGCGACTCATCGCGGCGCGGGGACTATAGTCGGGCCCCTCTGGACCGCACAGACCCATTTGTGCCGTTTCGTCCGCGAGGCCGGCTCAGCGGTAGCGGCGTCGCCTGAGCTCATCGAGCGGGTAGAACGTGTCTCGCCAGCGGACTCCGCCCTGCCGCAACGTGATCACCATCGAGCGGAGGAAGGCGAAGAGGATCCCGATGGAGGCGGGCAGCATCACGGGCAGGACCCAGGGCCGACTTCCGAAGACCAGGGCTCCACCGGCGTAGGCCAGGTGCGACACGACCAGCGTGGCGGCGAAGCCCCAGGTCGGGGGGCCGCTGGCGAGGGCGAGTACGACGACGGGCGAGTAGAACATGACGCAGGCGGCCGCCAGGGCCCAGCAGGTGCGGAAGATCGAGTAGTCCAGTCCGGCGAACCCGTTCTTTTCGAGCCCGGTGATCGTCGACCAGGCCGACTGCTGCCAGCGAACGTGCAGGTAGTCTCCGGCGATCAGCAGGTCGGCCCTGGCTCCGTGCCGCTTGAGCAGTTGGGCGAGCTTGAGGTCGTCGGCGACGTCGTAGGCGATCGGCACGTGTCCGCCGGCCTGTTCGTAGAACTCGCGTCGCACCAGGTTGAACGCGCCCACTCCGGCGTAGATGTGGCGGGTGCGAAGCCGGATCAGCCACGACTGGGTGGCTCCGGCAAAGATGAGTCCAAAGATCGAGATCAACGCGGTTTCAAAGTAGCCTCCGCTGGTCATCGAAGGGACCAGGGCCAGGTGGTCGAGCCGGTGCTTCACTGACCAGGCCATCGCCAGCCGGATGGTGTCGGGCTGGTAGATCACGTCGCCGTCGGTGAACAGGATCCAGTCGCCGCGAGCCGCCTGGGCTCCCTGCCACATCGCGTGGTTCTTGCCCAGCCACTCGGAGGGTAATTCGTCGATGTGCACGGCCTGGATGCGGGGGTCGGTTGCAGCCAGTCGGTCGATGTCCTCACCCGTGCTGTCCTCGGAGCGGTCGTTGACGGCGATCAGCGTCAGGTCGGGGTAGTCGGATGCCAGCAGCGACGACAGGCACTCAGAGATCCGGTCCCCCTCGTCCTTGGCCGTAACGACGACGGTCAGAGGCGGCCAGGCGTCGGGCAATTCGAGTCCCCGCACAAGCCGCGAGAACCGCCGATGCCACTGGGCGGCCAGCGGCAACGCCAGCGCGAAACACCAGAAGGCACACAGTGCCCAGCCAGCGGCGATCAGCACGCGATCCATGGCCGGGCATTGTAGCGAAGGCGGCAGTATAGTGGCTCGAAGAGCGACCCGGTGCCGGTGCCGAGGCTGGCAGGGCCTGGGGATTTGATTCGAGGAGAACTCGGCATGCTGCGTCGTCGGTCGGGGGTGGTGATACTGCTGATCACGTCGATCACGTCGATCACGTCGATCACGTCGATCTTGGCGACACCCGCTCAACTGCCGGCGGCACGGCGGGTGAAGCTGGTGGTGGAGTTGCCTGAGGGACTGCCGGCGGGCCTGCGGCTACCGCTGCCGGCGCGAGTCAAGGGTCGGGCGGCCCCCGGGGCGGTGCTGCTCGCCCAGCACGATGCCTTCGGACCCAAGCCGGTCCTCGTGCAGTGCGATGTGAGTGGTCGACGAGCGTGGCTGCTGGCGGCCGTGGTCGATGGCCGCTCGGGGTCTCGGCAGGTGAAGCTCAGCGGCGAGGTGATGGCTGGTGGTGCGGACAGCAAGTCTGTGCGATTCGTGCCTCGCACCGGCGGGCTGGAGTGCCTGGATGGAGACCGCAAGGTGATGTTCTACCAGCGTGAGGCTCACTCGCTGGATGACGGTGTGCACGTCACGGCCAACTACTTCCACCCGCTGTATGGGCTCGACGGCGAGATCCTGACGCAGGACTTTCCCAAGGATCACCCGCATCATCACGGCATCTTCTGGGCCTGGCACCAGCTGCTCGTGGGTAAGACGCGTGCTGGTGATCCGTGGGTCAACAAGGACTTCCTGCCGGTGGTACGCCGGGCGGAGGTCATTGAAGAGGGGCCGGTGTTTGCGACCCTGGCAACCCGGGTCGATTGGACCTCGAAACACGTCACTGATCCTGCAGGTCGGCCGCGGCCGATCGTGTCCGAGACGGGCCGGTTCCGCGTGTTCCACTCGGTCGGCGACGCCCGGCACATCGACTTTCGCATCACGCTGGTGGCTTTGCTCGACGAGGTCCGGATTGGTGGCTCGGAGAATGTGAAGGGCTATTCGGGCTTCACCGTGCGGATGAAGCCGCCGATGGAGATGGTGATCCACGACCGCCGCGGCCGCCTCGAGGGTGATACCGTCGGCACGACCAGCGCGTGGGCGGACATCAGCGGCCGCTACTCGAAGGGTCCGCTTCGAAGCGGCCTGTCGATTCTCTGCGACAGCCGATTGCCCGAGTTTCCGCCCAAGTGGCTGCTGCGTCATTACGGCATGCAGAACGTGGCGTATCCTGGTCGAGAGGCGGTCGGGCTACCGCGGGGCAAACCGTTGGTGCTGCGGCACCGCCTGGTCGTTCACCGGGGCGGGACGTCGCGAGCCGGGGATCAGCAGGCCGCCTACCAGGCACTGGCCATCGGTGTTCGCTGAGGGTGCCGCCGGGCCACGACTGTGGCAGGATCGTCGGAATCCGAGTGGTCAGGGTGGTTGGCAAATCCCGATAAACAGGAAGGAGTCGCGGTACGGAGCGTTGTGCGCTGTCAGCCAGGGAGGGAGGCAAGGCGATGCGGGTACCGGCGAGCTGCCTGTTGTGTCTCGTGCTGGCAGGCCCGGCTTGGGCGCAGCAGGATTCCGGGTTCCAGCCGCCGGTGGTCCTGGACGCCACCGACGTCGTCGCCCCCTTCCCTCGCAATCCACTCAGCGGCCGCGCCGTGCTGTCTTCGACACGCACCGAGATCCTCCGCGAGCAGAGCGGCAGTTCGGTCACGGTGATCACCGGTGAGCAGCTGCGGCAGAGTGGCCAGTCGCTGTTGCACGATGCCCTGAGGGGCGTGCCGGGTCTGAACGTAGTCCGCGCCGGATCGCCGGGTCAGCAGACGTCGATCTTCATTCGCGGTACCGAATCGCGGCACACCAAGGTGCTGCTGGATGGCATCCCCTTGAACGATCCCAGCAGCCCCAGCCGTGCCTTTGATTTCTCGAACCTGACCGTCGACAACATCGAGCGGGTTGAGGTGTTGCGTGGTCCGCAGAGCACGCTGTACGGGTCCGACGCGATTGGTGGCGTGATCAACATCGTGACCCGTCGTGGGCAGGGGCCGCCGAAGTACCGCTTCAGCACGCTGGGAGGTCGGTTTGGGACGTTTCGACAGTCGGCGAGTGTGTCGGGAAGCACCGAGCGGGTGCACTATTCCCTCGGCGGTTCCTTTTTCGAGAGCGACGGGTTCAGCACCGCGGCCCCTCGGCTGGGCAACAGCGAAAAAGACGGCTTCCGCAACGGCAACCTCTCGGGTCGCTTCGGCTGGCTGGCGAGCGACACGACGGATGTCGACGTGGTGCTGCGTTACACCGACGCGGAGTCCCAGATCGACGGCTACCAGTTTCCGATCGGCCCGGTCGACGATCTGCTGAGGAAGCTCAAGAACGAGACCTTCGCGATGCGGACCCAGTTGCGGACCGAGATGCTCGATGGGCTGATCGAACAGAAGGTGGGGTTCAGCTACACGAGGTTCCATCGACGCGACACGAACCCCGGCTTCTTCGGCACCCCGGCGTTCGACGGGTCGACGGCCAAGTTCGATTGGCAGGCCAACGTGCTGTTGCACGAGACGACTCGGGTCCGCAACGTGTTTACGACGGGGCTGGACTACCTGGACGAGGGTGCGTCGTCGACGATGGCTTCCCGCCGCTCGCTGCACGCCACGGGGTTCTACCTGCAGGACCATGTCGTGGTCGACGAGAGGTGGTCGACAGTGGTGGGGGCGCGTTGGGACCGATACAGCGCGGCTGGCCCGGCCAAGACGTACCGGGTGACCAGTCGGTATTCACTCGAGGAGAGCGATACGGCGTTTCACGGCAGTATCGGCACCGGCTTTCGGGCCCCGGCGATCAACGAGTTGTTTGATCCCAACCTGGGCAATCTCAACCTGCGCTCGGAGCGAAGTTTCGGCTGGGAACTGGGTGTCGAGCAGCCGTTGGGGGATGGCGACCTGGTGGTCGATGTCACGTACTTTCGCAACGACATCGACGACCTGGTCGTCTTTCAGTTCGACGGCACCGGCCCGTGGGGTGGGCGGCTGTACAACGTGGATGAGGCATTGACCACGGGCGTGGAGACGACGGCCAACCTGCGGTTGAGCGAGGCGACCTCGGCCAGCTTCGGCTACACGTCGCTGGATGCCCGCAACCGCACGACCGATTCTCGGCTGCTCCGCCGGCCTTCGAACACGTACCGGATTGGACTGGACCACCGATTCGACGACGAGGGTGTTCGGGTGGCGTTGCATTACCAGTGGGTCGACCGGCGCGACGACTTCGACGGTGGCGGGTTTGTGACGTCGCTGGATGAGTATTCGTTGCTGAACGCGACGGTGAGATGGGAGTACAGCGATCGGCTGCAGATGTTTGCCCGGCTGGACAACATCACCGACGAGACGTACGAGGAGGTCTGGGGTTTCGCCTCGCCGCGATTCGGGATCTACGCCGGCGTGACGATCCTGCTGGGTGGCGACGACTAGTAGTGGGCGTCTCAGCGGCGGTTCAGTACGAAGCGGAACGGCTTGAGCACGGTGATGGCGATCGGCGTCTTGCCGCGTCGCGCCGGCCGAAATGTCCACCGCCTGGCGGCGGCCAGTGCGGACCGGTCGAGATCAGCGTGACCGCTGCTGCGGTTCAGCGACACGCTGGTCACCAAGCCCATCGCGTTGATTTTCATCAACACGACCACGACACCCTGTCGGCCCCGTCGTGCGGCTGAGACCGGGTAGTCGGGAATCGGATTGTCCGGTAGCGGTGCGGGAAGGCTGCTTACGGTACCGCGTTCGGATTGCGAAGCGGGTTGGGCGACGGAGGCCGGCAGCGGTGAGGGTGCAATGTCGGTGGGGCGTGGGGCTCGGGGAGGGTGCGTCGGTGAAGCGACGGCCACCTTCAGCGGGGGCGACACAGGAGTGTGTGTGCGTGGTGGCCTGGGTTGCGGAGCCGCGGTGGTGGGGGCCCGGAGAAAGGGTGCCTGGGTCAGTGCCGGAGGCGGTCGCAGCCGTCGGGTCGAGTGCGACGAGGTGGAGATGCGTGAGGTGTTCTGTTGCGGGGGCGCGGGCGGGGGCAGCGGCGGGTCCGGTGCGGTACGAGGTGTCGAGCGCGGGGTCTTTCGGAGCGGGGGTCGAGGCGCCGGGCTGACCAGGGCCGAGGCGAGTTGAGGGATCTCGGGACGAGGCGGTGGTGCGGTCGCGGGTGCCTGGCGAAGCGGCGATGGCTGAGGGGGTGGTGTTGAGGGCCGCGAGGCGGCTCGTTGTGCCGGGAGGATCGGGACAGTGAGATCCGGCGGCGTGTCCGGTAGCAGGTGCTGAGCGGTCGGCGACGTCGGGGGTGCTGCGAGCGCGGGCTGCAGTCGCACCGCGGTGCGTCCCGAGCGGACGTCCGCAGCGGGGTCTGACGTGGTGCCGGAGCCCAGCGAGAAAGCGAGGCCGTGGACCAGCGAACTGGCCATCAGTGTCAGCAGCAGGGGATCACGCAGCAGGGACACGACGGGCCGGTGTGTTTGGGGCGAGGCTGGTCGAACCCGTCGACGGGTGGACAAGTTCTGCCGGTGCGGTTCAGAATGTTCAGTGGTCTGCGGGCCAGAATAGCACCTCGACAAAGATCGTGTCATCCCGAGGCGGAGCGTGTTCTTTCGAGAGTCCTTTCAGCGATGGGCGGACGGGCGGATGTGGGGACAGAACGTAACCGAGTTGTTCGAGCGGGGCGGGACGGTCATGTGGCCGTTGCTTGCCTGCTCGGTACTGGGCGTCGCACTGATCGCCGAGCGGGTGATGGTGTACTGGAGCCTGCGTGTGGCCTACGGGCCGCTGTTGGCTGAACTGCAGTCTCGGGTCGGCGACGGGTCGCTGGACGGCCTGGTCGAACGTCTGCGCGAGAGTCCACGCCCGCTGCACCGGGTGGTGGTGGCGTATCTGAGGTACCGCGAGGCCGAGAAGCCGTTTCGGGACCAGGTGGTTCTCCGCGAAGCCTCTCAGCAGGTGGCCCGCTACGACCGACGTCTCAACTGGCTGGGCATCCTGACTCACGCCACGCCGCTGTTGGGTCTGTTGGGAACCGTGGCCGGCCTGGTCGATGCGTTTCACCAGATCGAGCTCAAGGGGGGTCAGGTGCAGCCGGGCGATTTGGCCAGCGGCATCTGGTCGGCGTTGCTGACGACCGTCTGTGGGCTGACGATCGCCCTGCCCTGCCTGGCCGCCTACCACTTGTTGCAGTCGGTGGCCGGCAAGGCCGCCTTGGAGATGCAGTGGGTGACATCGCAGTTGGACGAATGGCTCGCCGGTGCCCAGGCTCCCGGGGCCGCGACGGCTGTGGACTCGAGCGAGACCCTCGACCCCCGGCCTGGCCCTGCCGCGAACCCCGACCCTCAGTCGGTGGCGTAGTCGATGGACCAGATTCCCCGCCAGCGTCGTGTGTCGCTGTCGATCGAGCTCAGTCCTCTGATCGACTGCGTCTTCCTGCTGCTGATCTTCTTCATGGTCAGCTCCACGATGCTCGCCCCCGCCGTCGATCTCGAACTACCCAACGCCGCCTTGGCCGGCGACGTGCGGGCTCCGCAGGTCGTGGTGACGGTCGATCGTGCGGGCCGCATGTTTGTCAACTCCGAGGAGATCGTGGTTGAGGAGTTGGCCGAGCGGTTGAGGGTGCTGCTGTCGAGTGCCCGGCAGAAGGTGGTGACGTATCGCGGCGATGCCGGTTCGGATCACGCGACGTTTGTGAGGGTGCTCGAGGCGGCCCAGGTCGCCGGCGCCGATCACGTCGACGTGGCTCACGATGCAGCAGACGCCAACGGCAAGTAGTCCAGGGACTGGCTCTGAAGCCCGTGGCGAAAGTGCCTGTCCCGGGTGGCATGAGGTCGTACCCGAAATCGCGGGACAGGCACTTCCGCCCCGGTCTCCAGAGCCAGTCCCCCAGGCGGCGCGGGAGACCTCTCTCGCTGACGATCCCCCCAAAGAGGGTTCACGCTCGTTCCCTCGCGCGGTCACATGGAACGAGTCGTCTACGAATTCGGATCGTAGCGGCCTTGCCACACGGTGACCGCGATGATGCGGCAGTCGGTCTACAGCCGCCTGGCCGGTTATGAAGAGACCAACGACCCGAAACGCCTTTGTGTCGATCCCGCCATGAACAATTGGGGTCAGAGCTTGAATAGTGAATAGTGGCTTTCCCAATCTGCCTGAATTGCCAGGGCCAGCGACAATGAGAAGTGGAGACGAATCTTGACCAATGGATAGTGTTCAGGGACTAGGCAAACTACGTCGGCTGCGTAGGCCACTATTCACTATTCAAGCTCTGACCCCAATTTGAGAGACGCTGTACCCGGGGGCTCTCCGGCGAGCAGCTCGCCGGAATTGAAGCGACGGCGTTGGACATGTGGGAACCCTACTTCCAGGCGACGTCCGAGCACGTTTCCGATAAAGCCGCGAATATGGTCTTCGACCGCTGGTAGAACTGGGGGATCCTCAGTCGCATGGAACCCACCCAAAGAGTGGCACGCACGCTGAAGAAGCGACTGGCCAACCTGTTGACCTACTTCCGTCACCGGATCACCAACGCGATCTCCGAGAGCCTCGACTCCAAGATCCAGTGGATCAAGGACATGGCTCGCGGCTTCCGGTCCAGGGACGGTTTCCGACGAGCGATCTACTTTCATTGCGGAGGCCTGAACATGGATGCCGGTCGCCTACCCACGAAACTGTCGGAAAACCCGTTGTTCGAAGCAAAATCACAACCTTGGTCCACTGGCCCGCTTTTCAGCTCTAGCACGCGAAAGACGCACTCGTGGGGGCCGATGAGAACAACGAGTGAAAGTGTTGGGATCTTGATTCGCACTCTGTTTTCTACGTTTCATGATCTTCGGCCGTTGAATTGGTGTCTTCGCCCAGTGTTCGGCAGTCATCACCCGAATCACCACGACATTCTTCTCTAAGCCAGTTGGGGACTGCCTGCTGTATGTGGAGCAATCGAGCGGCATAGAATCGGCACATTTCACAGGGTGTCGAGAAGTATGCGATGACTGCCAACTGTGAACAATCGGCCTCTGGGTTGTTCTCCAGAACCTTAATGACATCAAAGAGCAGCCCATGAAGGTAGTGCGGTAGCCCACCACTGGCGGACTCCTGGAGATTACCGGAGAATCTTCTCAGGAGGACACGATGAGCAAGGAACCGAAGACATCAGAGACACGGTCTCGTCGGTCGTTTAGCGAGGAGTTCAAGCGAGACGCTGTGAATCTTGTCGCGGTTGAAGGCTATTCGTTCAATCGGGCGGCTCAGGCGGTTGGCGTGAGTTCCAACAGTCTGCGGGGTTGGTACGAGAAGTACGTTCCCGAACCGGAAGCGTGCGGCGAAGATGCGACATTTCGGGAGCTGTAAGACGAGAACAAGCGGCTGCGGAAGAAGTTGCGTCGGGCCGAGATGGAACGCGAAATCCTAAAAAAAGCAACGGCGTTCTTCGCGAAGGGGTCGCAGTGAAGTTCGCCTGGATGAAACACCATCGCGACTCATATCCGGTTGTCGTCATGTGCCGCGTTCTTGATGTCTCCAAGAGTGGATTCTACCAATGGCTTCGGTCTGTCCCGAGCTGGC